>Ga0315291_10000273_pt1 | contig 66258 bp, 50 predicted proteins | sample YL17G12_20_MG_FD_203070 | JGI IMG/M metagenome (GOLD analysis project Ga0315291, IMG submission 203070) | Sediment microbial communities from Yellowstone Lake, YNP, Wyoming, USA - YL17G12_20 | ecosystem: Environmental > Aquatic > Freshwater > Lake > Sediment | place: USA: Wyoming | collected... | reverse complement strand
ACCTTGAGCAATACCGAGGGCTTGAGCGCCAACACCAGGGCGGGTTCGGTCAAACGTTCTCATCGCAGTTATAAAACCAGTACCTTCAGAACCAATTCTATTTTCGACAGGAATGCGGCAATCCTGGAATATTAATTCGCAGGTTACCGATGCACGAATACCGAGTTTATTTTCATGTTTACCAAAAGTGAAGCCAGAGGTACCTTTTTCAACAATAAAAGCAGTAAGCCCTCTGCTACCGCGGTCAGGATTTGTATTGGCAATCACAGTATAGAGATGAGCGACTTCTCCATTAGTAATAAAACACTTAGTTCCGTTCAGAATATAATCGTTACCATCTTTTATTGCAGTAGTCTTAATGCTCGAAGCATCAGAACCAGCATCCGGTTCGGTTAATCCAAATGCACCCATCCATTCACCGGACGCCATCTTAGGCAGGATTTTTTTCTTTTGTTCTTCGGATGCAGAAAGGATTATCGGATATGCGGCTAAACCATTTGCCGCATAACAGACGCCAACCCCACCACAGACACGAGAAATTTCTTCAACAACTAAGCACATCTCAAACACACCGCCGCCAGCGCCTTCGTATGCTTCGGGAATGTAGATACCAAGTAACCCTGCTTTAGAAAATTCTTTCATTATATCATATGGAAATTCTCCTTTTTCATCTAATTGTTGTCTTACTGGTTTTACTAATTCTTCAGCAAGCTTTCTTGACAGGTCTTTTATTGCCTTTTGTTCATCAGTTAAAAAATAATTCATTTTACCTCCCAGAAGTAGTTATTTTCTTATAAACTTGTAATAAAATCTCGTAAAGTTCTTTTGCGGTTTCGTGATATTTTTCTATTGATTGACCTAAAGGGTCAGCAATACCTGCTTTATTAATTCCGACGTATTCAGTCATTAGGTACGTTTTTTTATTTGCCTCAGGGGTCATTTCTAAAACTGCAGTTTTATGTTTTTCTTCCATTGCTAAAATCAGATCTGCCATTTTAATCCGTTCTTTGGTCAGTTGGGCGGAAAGATGATGTTTTATATCAGCACCATATTCAAGCGCTACTTTTTGAGCATCCTCTGATGGCAACTGACCATTGGTCGTATTAGTACCAGCAGATAGGGTCATGATTTTTCTCCTCGATGATTTCTTAATTGAGTTATCAACAATAATTTTATCTAAGATACCCTTTGCCATCGGACTGCGACACGAATTACCTGAACAAACAAAGAGAATCGTGTAATTTTCTATTCTCGCTTCGCTATTAGTTTTTCGTTTTTTCATTTAGAGCCAATATCAGTTCGATAATACATCATATCAAATTTTATTTTTTCCAGTGCTTGATATGATTTTTCACGAGCCGCCGCTAAACTTTTTGCAATTCCGGTAATTGATAATACTCTTCCGCCTGCTGAATAAAAATTGTTGCCCTCTTTTTTAGTTCCGCAGTGAAAGATAATTGTGTCTTCTTTCTCGGTTAAATTACTTACAATTAATTTACCAGCCTCATATTTTTCAGGATAGCCACCAGATGCAGCAACGACGGTAAGAGCATATTCATCTTTCCATTCAAGGTTTTCTAGCTTACCATTGATGGTATCATAACACAATTTAACCATATCGGTCTTTAATAATGGTATGAGAACTTCAGCTTCAGGGTCACCCCAACGACAGTTAAATTCTATGACATAAAAATTATTGCCAGAAATTATAAGACCTGCGTAAATCACACCTTTATATTCAATATTCTCTTTTTTTAACGCTTTAATCATTGGGTCAAAAAGATTATTTTTGATATTTGACACCCAATCATCATTTAGTTCAGGAATTGGTGCAAATGAACCCATTCCGCCTGTATTCGGACCTTTATTACCATCTAATAATGGTTTGTGGTCTCTTGCCGGAATTAATGGAACAATAGTATTTGCATCGCATAATGCTAACATTGAAACCTCTTGTCCTATAATAAAATCTTCAATCACTATTGTATTACCCGCTGAGCCAAATTGCTTTTTCTCTAATATTCTTTCAATTGTAGTAAATGCTTCTTCTTTATTCTTAACTATTATTGCACCTTTACCAGCGGCAAGACCAGATGCTTTTATAACAATCGGGTATGTTTTACTACTTACATAACTTTTTGCTTTTGTTGAATCGGTAAAGTTTTCATAATATGGCGCCGGCAGGTTATATTTACGGCAAAAATCTCGTGCAAATGCTTTGGATGTTTCGAGTTGTGCTGCATATTTATTCGGACCAAAAATCTTTAAACCATATTTATTAAACTCATCAACAATACCAAGTCCAAGTGGAACCTCGGGACCCACTATCGTCAAATCGAACTTCTCTTTCTTAGCAAACTCAACTATTAGAGATGTATTATCTGCTTTAATAGGTACGCAGGTTGCCATTGTAGAGATACCGCCGTTACCTGGCGCGCAATAAATGTCACAATTAGATTGGTTCAATTTCCAAACCAATGCATGTTCTCTACCACCAGAACCTATTACTAATACTTTCATTTTTGCCTGTGCTTTGTTAATTCATGGTATTTAAAACCTTTTTTAAGGTGCCAAGCTTTTGGAGACACAGCATATTCTCTTATTACTTTATATTCATCATCGGTCAAATATGTAATTGCATTTGGAATATTAGGTGACAATGCTGCTTTTAGATTAGTTAGAGAATATAGTGATACGCCTTGTTCCTTGAGTGCTTGTGTACTGTTCTGCTGTCGGTCAAATAGAACAAAGCATTTATCAACTATTCCTCCAAAACTTCTTATTTCATCAAATACCCGAGCTTTAGTCCAGCCGGCAACAATTGTATCATCAACTACCAGAACGTTTTTATGAAGAAGCTGGGCACTATTAATTCCTTCCAAAAGCCGTGCTTCCGGATATCGTTTTTCTCTTCGAGCAAAGAACATCGGCTTGGAAAATTTGTGAGCGATAAGACTTGCTAATGTTATGCTGCCAGCCTCGATACCGCAGACCAAATCAAAATCTAAATTCTCTAACAATAGGGTAGAGGTTGCGATAATAAAGTCGAAAACGGTTGGATAGGTTGGCAATATTTTAATATCAATATATATTGGACTATAGTTTTTTCGCTCGTCAACTTTAAAATATGGTTTGATATCTCCGAGTGTGACTTTTATAGCGCCGATTTGCCATAATAATGCGGCAATAATTTCCGAGAAGTTACCCTTAAGTGTTTTAAGGGTTGTTAAATCAGGTGAAATCTGGCGCTGGTCACGTAATAATCTGAAGAGCTTGAGCGCTTCCTCGTGATCGGTAGTTTCAAAGGAGAAATTCGTTTTCGTTAAATCGAATATGATATTTAAAAGGACGGGCGATTTTTTTGTTTTATTGAATGGGTAGCTTTGAGCATTGGCTTCAGTGTTAACTTTACCCATACTTTTTACTTCACAATTGATGATCTGCTGGTAGGTATCAAAACTACTTTGTACTAATTCTTTAATTTCAGGAGTCTCAAAAATGAGCTGTGTTGCAAAACGTACGATATTTTTATTTATTTCGATTTCTGAAATCGGTACTTGTTCTAATTTCATATTAGTAATTTTTTAATATTTGATATAGTTTTTTTGTCTTATCTTCTAACCCAGCGAGAGTTGTATTATTATTAATAATAAAATCTGCGTCTGCTTTCATATCCGATTCTTTAATCTGTCTTTTTAACCTTGTTTTAACTTCAATCGGATTATAACCACGTTTTTTCATTCTGGCAATCTTTTGCTTTGCGGGTGCGGTTACTAAAATACGAATATTAACCGGTATTTTTTTACCCCATAAGAAAAGTAATGCCGCATCAAGTATTTTCATTTGCTTATTAGGTTTGCGTAATTCAAATTTGATCTGGCGTATTAACTCAGGATGGACAATTTTATTTAGGGTTGTTAAATTAGACGGCTTTTTAAATACCAATTTGCCTAAGCTTTTGCGATCGATATTATTTTTTTTATCAAGAATACTGATACCAAATATTTTTACAATCCTTTTATAAATATTTGTGGATTGCTTATAAAGTCTCCAGGCGATACGATCGGCATCGATTAGCATAACCTTATAACCATCATTTTGGTAAAGCCGGATTAGTTCTTTTACAACGGTGGTTTTACCAGAACCGATTTGACCGCCAATACCAATACTTATCGGGGAATTAAGAATTGTAGATTTCAAGACCTAAAAATTAATCTTTATATTGTTTTACTAATAGGCAGGTATTATGTCCACCAAATCCTAATGAATTGGATAAAGCGGCTCGGATTGATAACGCGCGTGCGCCTTCAGGCACATAATCTAAATCTAAGGCGGGGTCAGGGTTTTCTAAATTAATCGTGGGATGGACTTTTTGATTGGTAACCGAAAGACTCAATACAACAAATTCAAGTGCACCAGCAGCCCCTAATGAATGCCCAATCATTGATTTGGTTGAATTAACCGCAATCTTTTTTGCCCGTTCGCCAAAGAGTTTTTTGATTGCCTGAGTTTCGGTTAGGTCATTCAGGTCAGTTGAAGTACCGTGGGCGTTAATATAATCAATATCATCAGTAGTTAATTTAGCTTCAGTGATTGCACCGCGCATTGCTCCATAGGCGCCGGCGCCTTCAGGAGCTGGTGCAGTAATATGATAACCATCTCCCGTTATGCCATAACCGGCGATTTCGCAATAGATTTTCGCGTTACGCTTTTTGGCGTGCTCAAGCTCTTCTAATATTACAATACCTGCGCCTTCGGCGATTACAAAACCATCGCGGTCTTTAGAAAAAGGTCGGGATGCTTTTTCTGGAGCGTCGTTTCTTTTGCTTAGAGCACCCATATTGGCAAAGCCAGACATACAATAGCCGGTAATCGGAGTTTCGCTACCGCCGGCAATCATCATATCTGCATCACCTTCGCTTATATGACGAAAACTATTTCCGATCGCATTCGCACCCGAAGCGCAAGCAGAAGTTGTACAGTAGTTCGGTCCACGTATACCATAATATATCGATATGTTACCAGCCGCGATGTCAGGAATCATCATAGGAATTAGTAGGGGAGAGACACGATTTGGTCCTTTGGCAATATATATTTCGTGTTGACGTTCCCAAGTTTCAATACCACCCATACCGGAACCAACTATAACACCGACGCGATTTTTATCCTCATTATCAAAAGATAATTTTGAATCAGTGACTGCATCAACGGTTGCCCACATTGCAAACTGGGTAAATCGGTCATATCGTTTCGTTGCTTTAGGGTCAAACTTTTTAGTGGCATCAAAATCCTTAATCTCACCACCAAATTGGACCGAGAAGTTTGATGGGTCAAAATGCGAAATTCTGGTGATACCAGACTTACCGGCTAAAAGGTTATTCCAGAAGGTTGCAACTTCTGTTCCTAGACAGGATACAACACCTAATCCACTTACAACAACTCGTCTCATAGAAATATCAAAAAATTATATCAAATTTTTTTTCTATTTTGGTTTCTGGGCGATTTTTTCTTCGAGATATTTTACCGCATCCGAGACTTTGGTAATCTTGGCTGAATCCTCATCCGGAATTTCAACGCCAAATTTCTCTTCAAATGCCATCACCAATTCTACAATATCTAACGAGTCAGCGCCCAGGTCCTCGACAAATGATGCGGTGTCGGTAACCTTTTCGGGTGTTACGTGCAGTTGTTCAATAATAATATTTTTTACATCATCGGCTAATGCCATTTTGCCTCCTGGTTATTGTTTTTTTTCTATTTTGCATATTCATTAGCTGTTTCAGCGTCTATTTTACTAATGATTTTCCTAAAGTCAAGAGAAAAGATAATCAAAGGTTAGTAATGAGGATAGTATTACAGTCGTCAGCGTAGAGATAAATAAATTTCGAATTCAACACATTTGCTTAAATTTTCTCTGTGATATTCTGAGGAGGTTGATAGATAATCTTTTATACTTCATGGCAGTAATTCTTTTTGTAATATCTTCTGATATGCTTGATTAAGTGTCCTGAAATATACTCATCTACAGAATTAATATTGCTCTGTGATTCCGGTGCTTTGTAAAATTGTTTCTATAAATCAAGACGTGCCCAAGTTATCACATCCATTAATTTTCTGTGTCGTCATTACCGTAATATATAATACGCTTCAAGCGCCCCAAAAAATAAAATGACAAAAATAATATAGATATTTTTGAATTGTCAAACGACATATCTTGACTTTAACCTTAATATCATATAAGATTACAGACAAATTATTATTTTGTATAGAAAATGATAGAATTTCTAAAACCGTCATCAAGAGATTTAATTGATATTTTAATAGTTGCGGTCATTGTTTTCTTTTTCTTAAGGTTTCTTAAAGGAACACGGGCTTTGCGAATGCTTTATGCATTACTCTTAATCTTCATCGGTTCGTTTGTTGCTTCTTGGCTTGATTTCAAAGCGTTGAGTCTAATCGTCGATTCACTAAAAGCCGTTTGGATTGTTGTATTTGTGATTTTATTCCAACCAGAAATTAGAAATGCCTTAACCCGTTTTGGTCGGACAAAGGCATTTAGATTTTTGTTACGACCGGCAACAGAAGAAGAAGTAATTTCAGAAATTGTTAATGCCTGTACTGTATTGAAAGAACGAAACTACGGCGGACTTATAGTCTTAGAAAGACAGATTGGCTTAAGAGATATAATTGAGACCGGAACAAAACTTGAAGCGCGAGTTACCGCCTCGTTGCTTGTATCAATTTTTACTCCTGGGTCACCACTTCATGATGGTGCTGCGATAATTTCTGGTGATCAGATAATTGCAGCGGCTTGCACATTACCCTTGAGCGAACAGTCGGAAGACGGAAAATTTTGGGGAATGAGGCACAGAGCTGGCATCGGCATCACTACTCTTTCTGACGCAATATCGGTAATTGTTTCAGAACGGTCTGGCAGAATTTCTTATGCAGAAAAAGGAAGTATAATTACCGACTTGACTTCTGCAGAACTTAAGTATAATTTAGCTAATGCTATTTTAAAAAAATAAGTATGATTACACAAATTAATTTAAAAATACAAGGAGAAAAGAAATGAAACCGAGATATATAAAACTTTTAATTGGAATTGGAATTTTCATTGTTGTCTTGGGTGTATATCTTTATTCCGGAGCACCGACTTTATCATTTTGGGATTGTGGCGAGCTAATTGCCTGTTCGTACATCGTAGGCATACCTCACCCGCCGGGTACGCCGCTTTTTGTATTGATTGGTAAAATATTTACTTTCTTTCCGATTGCCAAAGAGATTGCATTCCGGACCAATTTTCTTACAATGTTTTTTGGTGCAATTTCCTGCGTATTACTCTACCTTATCATCTTCAAACTAATTTCGCTTCAGAAATCCACTCAATCAATCCGTCAACGATACCCGTTTCTACCTCACGTAGCAGCGATTGCAGGAGCGTTGGCTTTGGCATTTGCATTTTCATACTGGGACAATTGCGTTGAAACGGAGGTGTATACCCCCTGCGTGGATGCAGCACTATTAGTTATTTACTTAGCGTTAATGTGGCGCAATAAAGTCGAACAAGGTATTGGTGACAATCGTACTGTTTTATTTGCGATTTTTCTTTTGTTCTTGTCCGCGGGCATTCATTTTACAACGATGATGGTTCTTTTCCCGCTTTTAGTATTTGCTTTTTTAGTTGACCGCAAATCAATTTTACAACTTCATATTTTTGAGCTTCTTATACTCTTCTTAATGATAGTTATCGTTGCTGGATTCGACCTGATTGGTTACTTTGTTTTATTTTTAGCGTCACCATCGGTAGCGCTCATGCAGATTTTGCATACCCATGCTTTCTTGTTCCTTGTTTTCGTAGCAATCTACGGTGGTTATCTTTATTATCTGCACACAAAACGGAAGCTTGATTCTCGTTATGTATTCTGGGGCTTGGTCTTAATATTTTTGGCGGGTACAGTTCAATTGTATTTATTGGTGCGCTCTCGATTAAACCCAGCAATTGATGAAGTAAACCCCGCTAATTGGAAGGATTTTGTTAGTGTGCTTATGCGTGAACAATATGACCCAATGAAGATTTATCCACGTAAGACCCAGTTTTTTACCGAAGCGGATTATCGCAACTTTCCCAATAGTTATCCCGCATATAGCCTAATTGTCGGTTACTTAAGGCAAATTGAATTCTATGTTCGATATTTCCTGTGGCAATGGAGTGGTGAAAAGAACCTAAACGTTTTTATTTTCTCGAATCTTAAATTCTCGACAATTCGTTGGCAGGCGCTGATTGGTATTTTACCGATAATTTTAGGTTTTTATGGTATAGTTGATCATTTCAAACGGGACCGGAAATCGTGGTGGTTAATTTTCTTATGTTTCTTTATTGCGTCAATCGGTCTTTTGACATATCTTAACCCTAAATATTCACCATCCGATCCGCACCAGGAATTACAATATCGAGAGGTTAGGGAACGTGATTATTTCTACGCCTTCTCTTTTATGTTCTTTGCAATTTTTATTGGTCTCGGGATAAATGCATTTCTTGAGTGGATTATTCCGCGTTTAAAATACAAAAAACTGCGCATTCAGGCAGTCTCCGGATTGTGCATTATTTTAGTACTTGTACCAATAGCATTTAACTATAGTTCCATAACAAGAAGAGGAGACTGGATTCCAGCTGAATATGGCTATAATATGCTAATTTCCTGCGGTGACGGAAAGTCGATTATCTTTACTAACGGTGATAATGATACATTTCCTTTATGGTGCGTTCAATGTATTCCGACCCGAACTGCTAATTATGATCCGAAATTTGGTAAAAATGTTGCCGTGGCAAACCTTTCCTTGCTTAATACAAATTGGTATGTGAAACAATTAAAAGAATGGGGTGCGCCAATATCGTTTAGCGAAAGCGAGATTGACCAATTGCCGCAAGGTTTTATGGGTAAGAATCGACGCAGTTTTCTTCTAAAAGATATCATGGTTCGGGATATTATTGCGACCAATGCCGGGATTAAACTAAAATGGCCCGATGATTATGCTTCAACTGCTGATGAATTCATGGTCAAAGTAATGGATAATTATAAAGAAGGTATGATGCCGGTCTATTTTGCCACGACGGTTGATCGAGGAGAAAATTTAACTGATGTTGAGCCATATTTAAGATTAGAAGGATTAGTTAACCGGGTTACAAATGTTAAGCAACTTGGCCAGATTGACTTAGCAAGGACTCAACAATTATTCAGCATGTATAAAACGACAAGTATGTTTGACCTTAAAGTTGCCAAAGATGAAAATACAAAAGGATTATTTTTAAATTATATTGCAAGTTACGCTGCGTTATCGCAGGAATATTATAAAATAGGGCAATTAGATTCGGCAATTTCAGTCTTAAAACGGACATTACAGTTTGACATTGACCCAACAAGAAAAGTTCCGGTTTATTATAATCTCTCGATGTATGCAATGTTGAAGCAGGATTATGCTCAAGCACTTAGTTATCTTGATGCAGTAGAAAAGATGGGACTTAGTGACGCAGATTTATTAGTCCGTCGCGGCTGGGTTTACCAGTCACAAGGCAATTACGGTGAGGCGGAAAAAGCTTTCCAAGCAGCGCGGGTGCAATCCCCAATGAAACCGGAACCGGTGCAGAGCTTAGTATCGCTTTATACAGAATATATGCGTGATACTTCGAAGGCAAAAGCAGTATTACAGGAGTGGTTACAACGTAATCCGAACGATGCAACGGCAAAACAGATGCTGCAAAGCATGGAGGCGCCGCAGGTGCAACTACAACCGAAGAAATAAAACTCAAAAATTAAATATCAAAAATCAAAATGTAATGTAAAATGCAAAAAGGAATCATGTGCTTTTTAATTTTTAATCTTTCATTTTGCATTTTGCATTTTGAAATTTACATTTAACTTTTTGCACGAATTATCTATTACTCAGAGCATCTTAAACCAGGCATTAACTGAAGCCCAAAAGTATAGTGCAAAAAAAATAAAGAAGATTAAGTTACAAATTGGCTTAGGCACAGCGATTGTTCCGGATTGTGTTCAATTTTATTTTAATACAATAAAAGCAAATACAATCGCAAAAAACAGTGTTCTGGATATCGAAACAATTCCAGTAAAACTTCGTTGTCCTAAATGCAAAAAAGAATATAAAGATTTAGAAATTACTTGTAATTGTAAAAAAGGAGTTGAAATCATCTCAGGCCAAGAGATGATTATTGAATATATTGATGTAGAATAGATTTAAAACATATCTTAACAAGAATGTAATTTAGGATATATTGTTACTATAACATCTTCCTTAATAGTTATAAATATATACAGGATGAGATAAGGAAGACGTTGACACAAAAAAGAATTGGATTAAAATTTTGGAGGATTAGGGGGTTGGGGATTGGGGGTTAAAGGTAAAATTAGGGTTATAAGCGGACTTAAGGTTCAGCTCAAAATCGTTTGTCTAAACGATTATCTAATAGATTATATAACTAAAAAGCTAGTCAGAATTACATCAGGAATTGTATCAGGACGTCTTTTACGAGATTGGCAGGATGCAAAGCAGATATTTGAGCAGATTACGAAGCGGGTATTTTAGAAGTCACGAGAAAAATTCAAAAATCAACATGAAATTTAACAGTAAAGAAATTCAAAGCAGTTAAATTTGGATAGCTTATTAGAAAGTTCTACCAATCTGGAAGTGTGGTTCCCATTTCCCCCCGCCATCACGGTCAAAGCCGTATCCAAAGTCAAACCCGACTAAACCTATCATGGGAATTTCCAACCTTACACCAACACCCGCACCACGTTTTAGATTAGAAATGTTTAGATCGCGGAAAGAATTCCAGGTATTGCCAGCGTCAACAAAAGCAAGAAATGCTAATTGGGGAGAGGGACGGAATTTATATTCTAACGAATAAATTGCTTCGGCTTTTCCACCAATGTTATAGCCACCATCTCTCACACCTAAGGAACGGTCGGCATACCCGCGAATACCATCAAGACCGGTACCACCAGGATAAAATCGTTCGGAAATCGGAATTGTATCCCGGTTACTAAATCCCTCGATAAAACCTAATCGTGAGCGAAACATTAACGTGAACTTTTTGTACATCGGGAAATAAACACTCGCGTCAAAAATGTGACGTTGATAATAAATGTCAATTGTTGATACTTCTAAAGAATAAGATAATGATGAGCCAGATAAAGGATTATATATATAGTCTCGTGAATCGCGGTTAAAGCTTATTGAGGGGTTTAAAGTTGTCTTGTTGACGGTATCACGGTATACATTATATGGTCCTGAGGGAGCGTAACCCGATTTGATTGACTTTGAAGGTACCAATCCATCACTCAATGACAAACCGAAATAGATACGAGAATAATCGAGTGATAATGGTTTTGACATGTTGATCGCTAGCGTCTTCTCTTGTTTTTGATAATAATCATATTCATGGGTGAGATATGAAATATTAATTCCCGCAGAAATTGGACGGTCAAATAGATAAGGCTCGCTGAATCCCAGTTGGACATTTGCTTTGCTTCCGCCTTTTTCTAATTTTATTTCGAATCTCTGACCTTTACCAAAAAGATTGGGCTGTGCCAGTTCGACATAACCAGTGATTTTATCCTGCTGGGAATATGTTATGCCTGCGCCAATTGTACCAAAAGAACTTTTTTCTTTAACCTGATAAACCAAATCAATATCACCCTGGTCATTAGCACGCTTGTAATCGAGTTTCACATCGTCAAAAAAACCTAAATTGAATATGTCGCGCTGACTTCGGATTACATCGGAACGTTTAAAAACGGTGCCAGGTAATGTGCTGATTTGCCGGCGAATCACTTTATCGGTGGTTCGTTCATTACCTTCAATAATTACCAACCGGATACGAGCCGGGTTATTTTCTTGGATAGTATATTTAATGTTGACGGTATCAAGATTGATTTCTTCAATCGGTGTAATTTGAGCGTAGATAAATCCTTCTTCCGAGTAAGTACTGTAAACTTCAACGAGTGTCTGGCTAACCTTTTTGTCATTATATGTTTGTCCGGTTTTTATTCTTAAGGCAGAATTGAGGTTTTCTTTACTGATCAGACTATCACCGGCGAAAGTAATATTTCCTATATAAAACTTCTGTCCTTCGGAAACGGTTATTTTTACGTGTAACCATTCTTGCTTATTGGTTTCGCCGTAGTTAAGGTCATAATCTTCGACTTTTGCATCCAAATAACCATGTTCTTTATATAGTGCAACGATTTTTTCTAAATCATCTTTGAATTTATCTTCCTTAAATAGACCTTTGCGATACCATGTTTTTTCTTTGTTAGCTAATTTGTGTTTGATAGTTTTTGCCGAAATTGCGGTGTTACCTTCGATTTCGATTTTCTTTATTTTTACTTTTTCGCCCTCGTCAATCTGAACAATTATTCCGATTTTATTATTACTATCAGGTTCAGTTTTCTGAATATTGATTTGTGCTAAAATATAGCCTTTTTCCTTGTAAAGGTCAGCGATTTTCGTTTGCCAGTCAAAAAGTTTTTGATTCGATACAATTTCACCAATCTTAATATTGGCTTTATCGAGAAATTCCTTAGTCTTTATTTTTCGGTTGCCGAAAAACTTCACATCGTTCAGGACCGAAAATTCAGTAACGATAAATTTTATTTTGACGCCGTCCGCGATGCGTGTTGTTTCAACTTCAACCGTTTCGTACAGTTTTAATTGATAGATACGCCGGATTGCCTGAGCGAGTTCCAGCTTGGAAAACTGACCACCCTGTTTTAAACCGGTAGTTTTTATTAAGAGGTTTGTATCAGTGTATTTTGTTTGAGCAGTGATGTCGGTGATTATTTGGTTATTTAAGAAAAAGATCAGTAGTAATGAAATCACAAGGAGTATTTAGTCGTTGATTTTTACCGAAGCAGGAGTTTCTTCAACATTAAATATCAGCCGGTCGCCATCACGTTCGATCTTTATTGTCGAACCCGGAGCAAATCGGTTTTTCAAAATTTCCTCACTAAGCGGGTCTTCTAAAAGTCGTCGCAAAGCTCGTTTAATCGGTCGTGCGCCAAATTCCGGATCAAATCCTTGTTCAACTAGTAAATCCTTAGCACTTTTCTCTAATTGCAAAACTAATTTATTTTCTTTTAGGCGTTCGGTAATATTACGCATCTGAATATCGACAATTTTTTCCATTTGAATTCGATCTAATGATTTGAACACGATTATTTCATCAACGCGATTTAGAAATTCCGGCCGGAAAACTTTCTTTACTTCACTAAGTAATTTTTCTTTCATTTTATCATAGGATTCAGTTTCGCTATGAGATTGGAATCCGAGCGACGCGGCTTTTTTAATTTCCGCAGTTGCTATATTGGAAGTCATAATGATTACGGCATTTTTGAAATTAACCCGTCGACCTAACGAATCGGTCAACTGGCCATCCTCTAATATTTGTAGAAGAATATTAAAGACATCGGGGTGAGCTTTTTCTATTTCGTCAAATAAAATAACCGAATATGATTTTCGACGGAGTTTTTCCGTAAGTTGTCCACCTTCTTCATATCCAACATAGCCGGGTGGTGCACCGACTAAACGAGAAACATTGAATTTTTCCATGTATTCACTCATATCAAAGCGGACCAAGGCATCTTCATTGCCGAATAAGAACTTGGCTAGTACTCTGGCTAATTCAGTTTTTCCAACACCAGTCGGACCCAAAAAGATGAAGGAGCCGATTGGGCGTCGGGGGTCTTTTATCCCAGCCCGACTTCGCCTGATCGCTTTTGCGATTGCTTCAATCGCATGGTCTTGCCCGATAATACGTTCTTTAATATCTTCTTCCATTTTTAACAGACGCTGTTGTTCATTTTCTTCGAGTTTTGTTAAGGGAACCGATGACCAAGAAGCAACGACATAGGCAATATCTTCCTCAGTAACAACCGGAAAATTGCCTTCTCTTTCCCATTCTTTACGTTTCTTTTTTAAAGATTCAATCAGATTTTTCTGTTCGTCTCGTAATTCAGCGGCACGTTCAAATTTTTGTTGTTTAATAGACTCTTCTTTAGATTTTCTAACTTTTTCAATTTTCTTTTCCAGTTCATCTAATTCCGGATTTACGGTTGAACGCAATAATTTAACTCTTGAACCTGCCTCGTCAATTACATCAATTGCTTTATCCGGTAAGAATCGGTCGGTGATATATCGGTCAGCTAAATAGGTAGCAGTTTTTATTGCGTTATCAGTGTAGACTACTTTATGATGCAGCTCGTATTTTTCTTTTAAACCCTGAAGAATTTTAACCGTTTCCTCAGCTGATGGTGATTCAACGATAATTGGCTGAAAACGTCTTTCTAATGCCGAGTGTTTTTCAATATAGCGTCGGTACTCTTCAAAGGTTGTTGCACCAATACATTGCAACTCACCACGTGCTAATGCGGGTTTTAAGATATTTGAGGCATCAATTGACCCTTCGGCTGCTCCAGCACCGACAATAGTATGTAGTTCGTCAATAAAAATGACACTATCACCTTGGTTAGTAATCTCATTAAGAATCGCTTTCAGTCGTTCTTCAAATTGACCCCGATACTTAGTTCCAGCAACAATCGCCGCCATGTCCAACGCTAAAACACGCTTACTTTTTAAAACACTGGGGATACGACCATCAACGATTCTTTGCGCCAAACCTTCAACAATTGCTGTTTTACCAACCCCGGCTTCGCCAATTAAAACAGGATTGTTTTTCTTACGTCGGGCAAGAATTTGAATTACCCGTTCAATTTCTTTTTCACGACCGATTATCGGGTCGAGCTTATCTTCACGTGCTAATTGAGTTAAGTCACGCGAGAAAAAATCTAAAGCGGGTGTTTTTGATTTCTGTTTCTTCTGAACTTCAGTAACTTCACCGCCTAAAAGCCTAATTGTCTCGTGCCGGACGATTTCAAGTTCGACAGCTAAAGAAGATAAAATTTGGGCACCGATACAGCGATCTTCTCTTAAAATTCCTAAGAGGATGTGTTCGGTTCCGATATAAGAATGGTTCATTCGACGTGCCTCATCAACCGCCCAGTTAAGTGCGGAACGGGCTTCTTGGTTAAGTGGGAGTTCACCAAGAACAAGAGTTTTTGTGCCAAAATTAACCGCATTTTCGATTGCCCTTTGTAAATCATCAAGATTAATCCCTAAATCAATTAAAACCATCGCGGCAACGCCTTCCCCTTCTTTAACTAAACTTAGAAGGATGTGTTCGGTACCGATATAGTCGTTATGTAGTCTTATTGCTTCTTGTTTCGCTAAACCAAGAATTTTTCTTACTCTTTCGGTAAATTTTTCCTGCATAATTTTATTGTAGAGTCATTTGTTAGTGTTGTCAATAGGTTGAACAGGTATCTTTTAGATAGTTCAAATTATTTTTGTTTTCTGGATTTATTTTTTTGCTTAACCTGTTGGTCTACAATGGAAATGCGAGAGAGTTTTGGTAATATCATCGGAACATGCATCTTGTATTGGGTAAATTCTTCGCTGAACCGTTTGGCGAAATTTCGCTCTTCATCTTTAATTTCAAAATATATTATCGGTAAACCGATAAATACTGAAAAAAGAAAGCCTAAATATGAAGAAAAAAACAAAGGAATTGATATAGTCTGCAAAGCGGTCGCTACATATCGAGGGTGTCGGCAAGCATTAAAAATGCCTGACTTAGGGAATTTATGAGGATTTAATCGAAGTAATTCGTAAAGCGTATAATACCTTAATAAAATACCAATCGAAAATATTATAATTCCGATTATGTTAATAAACGGTAAGGTTAATTGGCTCCAGTGATAGTAACTGTAATCGGCGATGCAATAAACTAAATTGCCGTAGAAAAAGATTGCGAAAATTATCCTTGCTAAACTCGGGGGAGATACAATGCCTGATTGGAGGAACGGCGAGCCGAAGTAGTACTCAATCGCCAGCCACAATACTAAAAACAGAAAGAACAAGGCCGGTATTTTTGACATATCCGGCGTGAGTGAATTGAAAAAGTTTCGGCTAAAATTGATAAAATACCAAGTAACAAATAAAGTCCATATGAAACGTCCCAAACGAAACGTTCTGTTCAAAGGCATATTTTCCTCGTAACTACTCATTTAAATTGTTTCTTAAAATTTCCCAGACAGTGAGATTGCTGAACTCGATCGAATTAAATTTTATTTCAGGGTTTGATTTGAGAAAATCTAAAGTAGTCAGTATCGGGTAATTTTGATTGTCGGAAATTTTTGCAATCAATGGAAATAGTTTTTTTGAATATTTTTGCAGTTCTTTACCATTTATTGTTGCAATCGGCAAAATATTCTTTTCATTCAGAACATTATACAATGCAATCATTGATGTATCATTCAGCATAAGAGCCTTACCGATTAATGGTTGGTTTGAGAGAAAACTTTGTGTTTTGGTCTCCTCAATCAGTTTTTTTATTGCCCAGTCGTTCAAGTCATTTACATCAGATATCTGTTTATTTTTATTTATTTTTAAGTTAAGTATCGAATCAGTTTTAACCTGAAATTGCACCAAAGTTACTTGAGTAATCGAATCATCGGATAATCCAGAAGTCGAGAGTGTCACTCTTTCCAAACCTTGGATCTCTTTCGAATTGTTATAGCTTATATCTAATTTATAAATACCCGGTCTATCATACGGAATTAATTGGACGTACTTTTTTAATGGTGCACCGAATAGGTAATTAACCGGAAAATCAAGCGAATCATTAGCCTGCGTGACGATAAATTGTAAATCCGAGCGCATTTTCAGAATTGGCAAGAGTTTAGAAACAGTAAATTCAGCATGGTCAAATTGTAAATTTTTGTCAGCGAAATAATAATTGAGACTATCATAGCTTACACCTAAAACCGAGATTTGCGCGTTATTTACTTTTTGAATCAGATACTCCTGGGCTAAGGTTTGGTTGGTTGTTTTGTCTTTAATGTTTGCGGCAAGACAAGAGAAATTACTTTTCTTAATAAGTTCTTGAGTATTTTGGATGCCCCATTTTAAGAAATCAGGAGATAACAGGAGTGCGTCAATCTGGCAATTGTTTAACAATTCGACTTCAGGAAGACCTTTGTTTAAATCAGTAAGCGGACGTCTCGAGAAAATGTCTCCGTTTACAATTACGATGGTTGGATTTAATTGCTTTGCTTCTTTGATAAGGGTGGCGATTTGAGCAGCTTGTTCAATAGTCCAATTACTTATATAGATAATTGAAATTTTATTAAGGGTTGGCTTGATACCTCCACGATATATGCAATTCGTAATACATATAAAAATAATTAATAGAAAGTATATGTTTTTCTTAAGCACGCTTTATTGATTATATCGTTCATTAAAACTTTGTCAACCCCGCACCATTTGGCGAAGGCGTTACGACATTTTTATAATTTGTCTCCACGCAATCTAACAAAAGGTGCGGGGTCAATTTCTTTTCGTCACAGAGACCCAGAGACGCAAAATCCTCTTAAGCCTGGTCGCTATAACAGCTTTATAAAAGGCTTGACGCTTGATAGTATTATTATACACTAATATTATAAATGCGAGGTGCAACATGAGAAAAGTTCTATGGATTTTAATACTTATTTCCGGCATTTATGCGGATAAAGGGTCAATTCCTTTTAATGCGAATATAACAATATTTGAACCGAATCAACGGGCAGTGATTGCCTGGAATGAAAAAGAAGAAATCTTGATTTTTACAACCGATTTACACGCATCAGATTCAACTAATGTACTCGAAGTTATTCCATTACCATCTGAACCTCTAGTTAAGAAAGGTGACATAGAAGTTTTTACAAGAGCGAATAAACTTATCAACCTAAAACTACATGAAGGATTAAAAGGACGCAGTGAAGCAATAGAATCGGCTGGCGAAATAACATTTCATGAAAAAATCGGTGCCCATGATATATCAGTAACTCGTGTTTTAAATAAAGAAAAATTCATCAAGTGGGTTCAAGATTATCTTAAATCAGCCGGTGTTGAAAATCCGAAAATTCCTGAGCCGATGAAAGAAGTGATCGGGGAGTATCTTAACGAAAATTTTACCTGGTTTGTGTTTGATGTCATATCCTTAAATAAAGAAATTAAAACAAATGAGCCGATTCAATACCGCTTTAAGACGGACTTTTTATACTATCCACTTAAGATAACAAAAGTTGAAAATGGTTCTACATCAATCGACTTAATAATCTTAACACCAAAATTATTAAGTAATTTTATCGGGATACCGATAAGTCAAGTAAATTTACTTCATCAGCCATTGTCAATTACAGCAGATGAATTAAATTTTATCAGCAAAGAAGTTGATAGTTTATTAGGACATCAAAATAATATGAAACTTCGGATATGGCGAATTCAAGGCGAACTATCCGCCTTTGATAATGATTTAATTGTCAGGTAGTCAGTTGTTAACTTTGTTCAGAAATAAAAAGGGCAGGAGATTAACCTGCCCTGTTATTTTTGTGTTTCGGGCTAACGGACGATAAGTTTTACTGATGCCCGATTAGTATCTCCCTCTAGTTTTAAGATGTAAACACCACTGGCAATGTTCTTAGTTGTTAGAGTATTGGTATAGTTACCGGCAACGAGATACCCATCGTGTAATGTTTCAATCAGGTTTCCATTCATATTATAGAGTTTGATTGAAGCTCGTCCAAAAATCGGAACGGAGTAGTGAATTATTTTATTCGTAAAGCTAAAACTTTTCTCGACATTTGCGGTTGTAGGTAATACAGTATTTGCTTTCGCAAGGCTAAAGTCTTGCCCTCCAAGATTAGAATTAACTCTACGTTCAGTGCTATATGCTGATACATACGGCACATATTGCCAGAGTTCGGGTGTATTATTACCTTTCATAAGATAAACTCCGCTATCATTAGATGCCAATGCGGCCCCGGTCTTAGGAACACTCTTAGTGCTCAGGGTCGGAATCAATTCACATGGTATCCAAGTGCCTGCGACATATTTCCAAAACTCAGTTTTGCCACCACCTTTTATTGCATAGATTACGCTATCAATAGCCGCAATTGCTGCGCCATCTTTTATTTTATTTTTCTTACCAAGTATAGGATTGAACTGTGGAATTGATTCTTTTTCAGTCCAGGTATTTGTGAGAATATTATAAGCATAGAAGATATTATATTTGTCGCCACCTTTTAACGCGTAGACTATGTTGTCAATGATCGTTAAAGAACTCCCGTCCTTCCATGCTTTGTTATTTGGCGTAACCGGTGCTTTGAGCAAAGGCGACCAAGGTAACCCATTGATAGTATCAGCGGTCGGGTCATAGACAAAGAAGTTTGACGAATCTGGTCTTAACCCACCAGCTAACATATAAAGTTTTCCATTATAAAATACGAGTGCTGAGCCACCTTTGAACCCTTTCACGGGTGGAACAAACGCTTTTGCCGTCCATGCACTGGTTTTAGTATTGTATCCCCAGAGCTCTCGGGTCCCATTGCTTTTTATTGCATAGATTATTGAATCGCCATCATAGCATAACGAAGCTCCTTTACCAACTTTTTTCTTATTTAATGTCAGAGTGCCAGGTTTATAATTAAATTGTAACGATTCTTTTAACGTCCAGCTACCACTTGAATATTGGTAGAATTCGTGTGATTTATTACCGCGAAAAGCGAATAGGTCATTTTCAACTTTGACTGATGAACCGCCATCCTTGACGTATTTCCCAGGGATTTGAGTCGGTATTGATTCTCTTAGAACCCAACGTCCTAATGGCGGTACACTCGGTATCTGAGCATATACCGCAACATTGTAATCTGGGATGCTTACCGGTGGGTCAGTTGATATCCGGGATGTTCCGCCAATAATGTCTTCAGCGAAATAATCGATTGTGCCGGTTTTACTATCGCTTTGAGTATCGATACAACGACAGAAAACGATTGAATCATTTGGCAGATAAGAAACGCCATCTGACATATCAAAGACCATATTATTATTCGGGAATGCGCGATCAGACACAGTAGGTTGATAGAAATCGAAGAAGTTCTTGGTGTGTCTGGAAGTAGATGTTGGTCCAAATCCTAATCTTATGCCGATTCTGGTTCGGGCATTGTGAGTTATTTTCAGACGAACGCGATAAGATGGTGAATAACTATTTCGGGCAGTTATATAGTATGCTTGACGAGCTGAAAGCAAGTTGTTTTTAACAGCTTGATATGACATCCATGCATAACCAGAGTGCCCCCAGAAGGTTCCCCATGAGTTGACAAATCTAAATGCGCCAGTGCCGTCGACTGTGGCTTTTGTATCATCGTACCCAACAATTGTTATCGCATGTCCACCCCGGTTAGTGCCAGTTCTGGTAGCAATCGTATAGACAGTATCATACGAATTAATATTGTCAAAATTGCCCCATACAAAAATACCTAAACAGACCGTATAGCCAAGGTTAAGTCGCGCCTTGATTAAGTCTATACCTGGGTCACTGCCGGCATCAATAAAATATGAAGTATCCCCCCGATATGGGGTCGCAAAAACATAAGCAGTTTCAGAGGGCCAGGAGGTATAATCATCTTCATGATATGGACAAAGAGACATATTAGCATTACCGTGGTCAATTAAAAACTTACAGGCATCAATAAAATACGCACCGTTATCACCCCCGCCGTTGATTTGATTATAGATGAATGAAGGGCTGTATTGATTTTGTGGCTGTGTTACGTCCCAGCCAAATTCTTTGTATTGGTTATGGGTCCAATGATAATAACTTGTTGCCCAACCAACACAAGAACCTTGCATTCCTTGATTGCCAACCGGTGGCATTTCTGAAGATAAATCGATTGCTGGCAATAAAGGTTCTTCTAACGGGATTGATGTAACCTCTTTCATTGCCGAATATAACCTCGGGTCGCAGATTAATAGACCAGTACGATGCAGTTCTTCAGTTGCGAATCCAATGTTAAATGTGATTAATATTAATAAGGCAAGAAGATAATTCTTCATGTTACCTCCGACTCAAATCAAATTGAGATATCCAATACACAATATTATAACCTAAAAATATTGTAATGTCAATGAAAAAATGGCTTGACAATAGTTGCGCACGCGTGCAATATGTTGCACGAATCGGTGTCTTTTTTGAAAGTTTGCATATGTAAATCTGCCATTAATAGATAGTTACTTATGGCATGATTTTTGCTTGTTTATAATCATTGACAATGTTTAAAAAAATTAGTAAAATATTATCTAATAAAATTACAATGAAGGAAAGGCAATATGAAAAATAAGGTTGTATTATTATCTATTTTTTTTATTTTGAGTGTAAGTGTCGCATTTGATGGAGCAAAATATTTAATTATTTCACCAGATAATTTTGTGTCTGCTGTTCAACCATTGGCTGATTGGAAAACACAAAAAGGTATAAAAGCTTTGGTCGTTCCTATGTCAGTTACCGGTAGTTATAACACGCAAATCAGAAATTATATATTAAACGCTTATAATTCATGGCGGATTAGACCTGAATATATTTTGTTAGTTGGATCTGGCGGTGTATTACCCAGTTGGAACATTGGTAATGGCGATTATTCAGATGATTTTTATGCAGATTTAACCGGTAATCTGTTAATTGAACTCAGTATTGGTCGGATTCCGTGTACAACCGTCAATCAGTGTAACAATATCGTTAATAAAATAATCAGCTACGAAAAAACACCGTACATGACCGATACCACCTGGTTTAGGAAAGGTACGACGATTGTCCGTGAAGATCAGTCAACTCATCCGGATACAATCTACTGGAATAATATAAGGTATGTCCATAGCTTCTGGCGTAATTGCTATACGAAAATCGATTCCTTTTCCAGACAACGCGGTGACCATAGTTCAGATGTCGTTAATTCGATAAATAATGGCAGGGCATTTGTGGTTTACCGAGGTGAAGCAACAGTAAACTGGTATAACCCATTTCAAATTAATGTGAACCAGACGTCCAATGGCTATAAACTGCCAATCATTATATCGGGTACATGCGGGACAATTTCATTATCTCAATCTACTGACTATTTAGGTGACCAAATGTTAAATTATGGCACCGTGCAAACCCCAAAAGCTGCAGTGGCATTTTTCGGGTCCTCAGTTTCCACATCCGGACCAGGACTTGCGGCTTTGCGCGGTACCGCAACAATGGGGTTTTTTACCGCTCTTTATCGTGACAATATTTATAAACTTGGCGATGCAACAAAACGGGCGAAGTTCATTTTAGATTCGCTGCAACTACCTTATTATAATGATACACGTTATCATGAGTGGAATCTTTACGGTGACCCGGAAATGAGTATGTGGACCGCGGTGCCAAAACAATTAACCGTTGTTCACGATACAGCAGTTCAAACAATCCCGCGATATTACTCGATAACGGTCCGAGAAGCGAGTACTCCGATTGTGGGTGCATTAGTGTGTTTAATGATCGATACAGTACTTTATGAGCAAAATTATACTAATAGTTCCGGACAAACTTCATTTCTAATCTATCCCCACCTGCCGGATACGATGTATGTGACTGTCACCGCGCAGGGCTACAAACCATATCAGAAAAAAGTGATTGTGAGACAAGGTTCACTTGACCATGATGTAGGTGTGATATCGATTGTTGAACCACGAGGAACGATCGCGGCCGGTATTAACATTCTTCCTAAGGTAAAAGTGAAAAATTTTGGCACTCATACGGATACTTTTCCAGTAACTTTTAAGATTGGAACTGTGTATAACCAGACAATTTCATCTATAATCTTGGCTCCCAATGAAACGACCATTGTATCGTTTCCGTCCTGGACCACAGTTATGGGCAATTATCAAGTTACCGCTTTTACTTCACTGACAGTTGATCAGTGGTGTGGAGATGATAGTGCAATTAGTAGTGTCAATATTATATATGCAAATGATATTGGGGTTGAAGCAATTTTGAGTCCGGATAGTTCTCACCGAATCGGAGTGCCGATGCTTCCTAAAGCAAGAATTAAAAACTATGGCGCGTTTACACAAACAAACTTCACCGTGACATGCTCGATTATAAACTCAGAGGGTGTTTTAAGGTATTCAAACAGTCAATCTGTTTCGTCTCTGGCTCCGAATGATACTTTAAGAATAAATTTCACGAGTTGGACTCCTAATGTTGCTGAATTGTGCACGGTGAAGATCAGAACCAATCTTATCGGGGATGAAAACACTGTTAACGACCAAAAAATAAGACTGACGTTTATGTTTACCGCAATTAGTGAAGAAACGCAAGAAACTCAAGTGAAAATTACTTCGCTTAATGCAATAAAACCAAATCCGATGGTAAATGGATACACTCACATTTCATTTTCGATTTCTCAAGCCACGCACACTACGCTAAATATTTATAATGTTGCAGGCGGTATCACAAAGACTTTTGTTGACGGAAACAAAAATAGCGGTATGTATACCTATATCTGGGATGGCAGAGACGAACAAAATAAAATTGTCCCGGAAGGTATCTACTTCTGTACTTTAGAAACACCAGAACAGAACTATACCAAAAAATTAATCTTGACCCGCTAAACAATTTTTACTATCATTGTAAACTGTAAATGATAGCATTTCTTTGTTTAGCTTTATTGGTTAATTCACCCGACGATACTTTTTTACCCCAATGGATGACTCCTGAAGAACAACTCCGAATAAACGAAATTGGTCAAGGATTTTTTCCTACTAACCCACCGGAAGGCTGGGTTGAAACACCGGGTGAGTTTGAACCGTTGCGTGGTGTTTTCATTACTTGGGTGTATAGCCAGTCTTCATACCGACCGGTTTTTAGAGAAATTGTCCGCGAAGTTGGTGAAATTTGCAAGTGTTATATCATAACCAGTTCAGCTGACACTAATACGATAAAAAGTTATTTGACGGGTGGCGGCGTTCCTTTAGACAGCATTATTTTCTACACCTGGCCTTATAATTCAGTCTGGATTCGTGATTACGGTCCGTGGTTTATGCGAAAGCAGGATAATTCGGAAGGACTGGTTGATTTTATCTACAATCGTCCAAGACCATTAGATGATACGATTTCAAGATGTATAAGTTATCAGTGGGGAGTTCCATTCTATAGTTCACCATTAACCCATGCGGGTGGTAATTTTATGACCGATGGATTAGGAACTGGTTTTTCATCGACTTTAATCAATAGCGAAAATTCGCAATTTAACCAACGCCAGATTGATTCATTGATGAGAATTTATAGCGGATTAGACCAGTTTGTGGTCGTGCCAAGAATTAATATTGAATACACCGGTCATATTGACTTATGGACAAAAATCTTAAACGATACATTAATCATGGTCGGCGAATACGCACCGGGTCACTCGAATTACGCTTTACTCAATCAAAACGCTGATTCATTATCCCGATGTAAAAATCGAGAAGGAATCAATTATCGAATTGTTAGAATTCCGATGCCTTGGTCAACATCCAGCGCACCGCCAACTTACTTAAATTCATTATTCGTCAATAATAAAGTTCTTGTTCCCACCTGGAGTTTGCCGGAAGATGACTCGGGGTTATCGGTCTATCGCAGAGCTTTACCCGGTCATGAAATAATCGGTATCAACTGCTCAGCAATGTCTGGTTCAGGTGGTGCGATTCACTGTATCACAATGCAAATCCCAAGCTCAAAATATATTCACATCAAACACCGCGCCTTATCCAATACTAACGATACTATTAATCCATACCGTATCCGAGCACAGGTTATCTCCTCGAGTAGTATCATACCTGAATCAACGTTTATTATGTATCGGGTAAACAGCGACACTCAATACAGCAGTGTGCCATTCTCACTAGTGGTTGATACACCCGGAGTTTATGTCGGTTATATTCCTGCACAATCGTTTGGCGATACAATCTCTTATTTTATGACAATGGAAAACTCTCAAGCATTGCGAAGAAATTCCCCAAATCATGCGCCACGCCATTTTTATTCATTTGTGATTACACCAAATCCGTCGGTACAGGAAGAAATTGTCATAACCACTATTTCTGATTTTAAGATGTATCCAAATCCAGCCAAAAATAAAATAAACTTCACAGTTAATATATCTAAACCTGGTAAAGTCAAAATCGAACTCTACAATCCGCTTGGTCAAAGAGTGAGCACTCTCGTTGATGGCGAATTAGATACTGGTGTTCATAATATTCAGTGGAATTTCCTTAATGATAAGGAACAAAAACTGCCTTATGGCGCATATTTTTATCGAGTCGTAAGTGATAAGGAAACAATACTGGGTAAAATTTTATATCTCAGATAAAAAAGTATAATTAAGTCCCTGTACAGGTCGCATCCGTCTCAATCACTAAAATTTCTGCTTTAAATCCAGCTCAAATACCTTCCCGAACTTCTGTTAGAATTCGTGTTCCACTTCCTCTTATGCTTCCTAATAAAATTCCAATCAGACTGCAGATAGAATTTTTCGTGAATACAATATCAATACTAATCAGTAAAGTTTTGGGACAATTCTGTTAGAAAAGCAATGTTAATCCGCCTTTAGCAGACTCGCCTTGCAATTTGTTTATCTTGTGTGTTTCTGTGGTTAAATTAACTTAATAGCCCCAACGGCGGGTGCGTTTTTTCCAAGCTTCTTCAAAAGATAAACTAAAATTGATACGTCCAATTGTTTCTTTTATTTCTTTACCCTGTCTTTGGATTATTTCCAGCGAATAGTCAAAATAGCCAAACTTTGGTATCGGCATACTGCTACCGCAAGTCAAAGCATATTCTTTAATTTGTGAACCTAAATGGTCAGTAAGATATAACGAGTAATAACGCAACCCGACTCGCAACGGATAATAATCAGTCAACCAGTGCTCGGCAGCAATTGAATACTTCATGCTATTACTAAATCTTGAAACAGCGGTATCGGCAATGGTAGTTTTATCCCAAGCCCGATAAAATACATCAAAATATAACTTTGTCCTCTCGAATTTATTAACTGCTAAACCGATTCCTAATGAGTAGGGGAGATTGAATTTCAAACCATCTACTGAATCAACCACTGCACCATGACTGACCACTTTGCTACTAATCTTACCTGGTAAAATATCTTCACCGAATATACCAAGTGTTATAAAGGATATCTCGGAACAAATACCGAAACGAAGGTTATGTGCTGAGTAATTTGTGGTAATCGAGTCTTCGGTTCGATAATTACCATTAATAATATCAAAATACCAACGTTCTACTGCTTGTCCGAGCAGTCTTGAATATTCAAATCCTAAAGAAATTTTCTGTTTTGGAAATGATTTGCCTGCATTAAACGAAAGCCCGTAGATACCGCCTTTTCCAATAATCTGACGGCGGGTCCAGTATCCGGAAAATGGTATCGAATCAGAATAGATATCAAAGTTCTGATTGAATCGTTCTCTTAAATTCATGCCAATACGGAAATTGTATGGTAAAGGAATTTTACCATCGATTACAAGTGGGCGAATATCATATATCATTCGACTTTTACTATTCTCTTGTCCATAAACAAAATTACTCAAAACTGTCCCGCTGAAATTAGTCTTCGTTAACGCAATTGGGAAAGCCGGATTCTCCCGGCTCAAGCCAACCAGACCAGCTAATGCAGCACTATTAGCATCAGTATATAAAATCTCTTCACCGAAACCCTTCATCGAGAAAAAGGATTGTCCGAAGCAACTTGCTGCGGAAATAAAAATAAAAACTAGGAAAATCTTATTTAATCTGTGTAATCGGTAGTTTTTAATCTGTGTAATCATTTTTAGAATCTCCCTGTCGGTGGTAGTATGTACCCAACTTTCAAATTAGGCAGGTAAGTACCAGTTTTTAGTCTGACTCGGCTAATCTCATAATTTTCCGGATATACTGATAAGAGTATTCCAAAATTGGAATCGGGTTTTGTATTCCAAAATTGAACGATTTGTCTGATATCGAAAGTTACGGTTGTATCAGTCGAGGCAATATACTGAGTTTGGTTTGAAATATTATCTGCAAATTTTGTTAATGAATTTAAACCCGGTTCTAATACTTTCCAGACGCCGATCGATAAGGTATCCGACATCGAGTAATGAGAGTGGATATTAATCGTTAATTCAGCATACGCAATCGTAACATTCTCTGGAATTGTATCTAAGGTAAATTTCAGCATGGTGCGAAAAGGAAAACCTGCGCCAAGCCATAAATCAGTTGGCGGTAATATTAAATTTAAAGTATCAATGATATGGCAGTCCTGATTAGGGACGTAACTGGTTATTGAACTATCCCTAAACTTAAAGACAAGCTTGGGTGATTTACCGCTGATGCTCCGCGAATTGATTGTAGTAAACCCTGTGTCCGATGCGATGGCAATAAAAATGATGCCCCACGAATGATTAACTAAAGTATCCAGTTTATTTAAGGGAAGTTCAATGATGCAACTATCCGAACTCAGCGTAGTATTAGCCAAAACAGTTGGGTAATAATCTCCGCCATCGGTCATCCACGGCACCGCTTCATCCATTCGTTTCCAAGTTGCGGTATTTTCTTTCCATTCGCTCGATGTTTCAATTGGGTGAATCTGAAAACTGATATTATTGTAGCGTTTTGGATATAATACTAACTTAACTTTGACGACCGAATCCAAATTTACAGTGGAATCGTCTACTGCAAATTTCATTAAGATTCTTGATTCGTATTCAGAATTTCTGCCTAACACTAAATAGTTGGCATCACCGAGCGGTGAATATTTACCGTAACAATATCGAGCAGTTGGGCGAAATTCGTTAAAGACCGGGTTAGAAAGGTCCCGTTCTAACTCATCATAACCAACTGGAGTTTTATCACATCTCATAACAAGAATCGCGAAAAACAGGACGATTAAAAAAATGATATTTCTTTTTAATCCTAATAACACCGTTATCCTTTCAAAAACTTCTCTTCAATATGATGGGCGGTTCGTCCTTGGACGGCATAGATTCCGCTCCGGATCGCATTTTTCATTGCTTTGGGAGTAGAACGTCCGTGGCCAATAACAACCGTGCCCGAGACACCCAGCATTAATGCGCCACCGTACTCCTCATAACTCATTCTTGAAATAAATTCACCCAAAACGGGTTTGGAAAACCATCTGCGTAATCGATATTTTGATTCGGATGATAAATATTCCTGAATCATTTCCGATACAATTTCTGCCATTCCTTCGCCAAATTTCAAGACAATATTTCCAACAAAACCATCACAAACTATCACATCGCAAGTTCCTCTTAATACATCGTGTCCTTCAATATTGCCAATAAAGTTAAGTTCACTCTGACTTAAAAGCTTGTGCGCTGCTTGAGTGATTTCCGTCCCTTTTTTCTCTTCCTGGCCAATATTGAGCAATCCAACTGAGGGGTTTGCTTTTTTAAATATGTAGCTTGCCGCAATCGAACCCATCAAGGCAAATTGATAAAGATTAATCGGCTTGGCATTAACATTGGCACCGATATCAATAACCAAAGAACTGCCTTTCGGTGTCGGAAAAATTGCAGCCAAAGCCGGTCGGTCGATTCCAGGAATCGTTCCCAAGATTGACATGGCGAATGCCATCACGGCGCCGGTATTGCCGGCACTGATCATCGCATCAACTTTTTTCTCTTTGAGCAGGTTTATTGCCTTGGCAATTGAAGAATTTTGTTTGGTTTTCAAGGCTTCGGACGGCGATTCATGCATACCTATTACCTCTTCGGCATCAAGAATTCTAAATCTACCATTAAACATTTCTACGCTGGGATTAGTCAAAAGTTCTTTTTTACCGACCAGCGTTACTTCTAACTCACTGAATTCATTCAGTGCCTCAGTTGTTCCGAGCAGTTCTGACTGCGGAGCATTATCGCTTCCCATTGCATCCAAAACGATTTTCACACGGTCAGTAATTTTTGATGTTGTAAGATCAGTATGTGCAACCATAGCTAAAAAGTTTTGTCAATCCATTCAGCCGGGGTTCATCTTTAGCTTATTTATGTTCTTTTTTCTTGATAACTAAAACTTCTTCACCGTTATAATAACCACAACTTGGACAAACTCGATGTTGTAATTTCATTTCGTGGCAATGTGGACATTTAACTAAATTTGGAGCGGAAAGTTTCCAATGAGTCCGACGTTTTCGACCACGTTGCTTGGAATGTCTACGTTTTGGTAAAGGCATTATATCCTCCTCATCATAACAATTAGCCATTGGCAATAAGCTGTTAGCAATATTTTCATGCATTGATTTTACTTATAAAATTCGCCTTGTCAAGGAATTTCACTTTTCTATTAATTAGTCTTGACAATTGCTAAAATCAAACTATAGTGTAATCTATAATGGAGATTTTAGAACAAATCTTAAATCCAAACGAAAAGAGAATCTTATTAATTGTTATTGATGGTCTCGGTGGTTTACCGAAAGACGGCAAAACTGAATTAGAAACTGCGAATACGCCTAATCTCGATAATTTAGCAAAAGAAAGTAGTTTGGGTTTGACGGTACCGGTTGATATCGGAGTTACTCCTGGTAGTGGTCCGGCTCATCTTGCGTTATTCGGTTATGACCCGGTTAAAAATCATATCGGGCGGGGAGTGTTAGAAGCGCTGGGGGTTGGTTTAGATATCGGACCGGATGATTTATGCGTTCGCGCTAATTTTGCTACGATTAGTAATGGTAAAATAACCGACCGTCGAGCCGGCAGATTTTCCTCCACGGAAAGTCAAAAAATCTGTACGTTGTTATCAACCGATATCAAATCAATCAAAGATGTTCAGATAACAATAAAACCTGGCAAAGAACACCGGTTTGTCGTCGTATTTCGAGGCCCGGACCTGAGTCCTGACGTCACCGAGTCTGACCCGTTAAGAAATGACCGACCGCCGATTAGTATTAATCCACTCACACCTGAAGCAGAGAAAAGCGCGAGAATTATTAATCTTTTCATGGAAAAAGTAATTGAAGTTATAAGATGGGGAAAACCAGCAAACTACGTGCTTCTTCGCGGTTACGCCCGTTATCCCAACCTCGCATCAATGCTGACGCTTTATAAAATTAAACCAGCTGCGATTGCGACCTATCCGATGTATAAAGGTATCGCTCGGTTGGTCGGAATGAAAGTATTGGATTGCGGAGATACATGGGAATCGGAAATTCAAACATTAGTCAAAAATTATGGTACTTATGATTTCTATTATATGCACTTTAAAGAAACTGATGTGAAAGGTGAAGATGGTGACTTTGACGGTAAAGTCAAATTAATTGAAAAGTTCGATGCACTACTACCAGAAATCCTGAAGCATAAATTCGATGCATTAGCGATAACTTCGGACCATTCAACACCAGCAATTCTAAAAGGTCATTCCTGGCATCCCAATCCATTCTTACTCTATTCCCCCTATGCAAGACACGACGGTGTCGAAACATTCTCGGAAAAAGCATGTGCCAAAGGGAGTTTAGGATTATTCCCACAAACAAAAGTAATGCCCTTACTTTTAGCAAATAGTCTAAAATTAAAGAAATTCGGCGCATAAAAAGAGAAGCCACTGATGAGTACGGGGAAAAAAGCAATGATAAATATCAGTGTCTCTCCGTCACTAACTTAAAAAATGAAACCAAAACGAGCAATTATTAGTGTCTGGGATAAAGAGGGGATAGTTAATTTAGCAAAAGTATTTACCGAACACAATATTGAAATTCTCGCAACATCTAAAACCGCTGAGATGTTAAGAAACGAAAGGATTCCAATTGTCGAAGTGTCACAATTTACCGGTTCCGAAGAAATCTTAGGCGGTCGGGTAAAGACGTTACACCCTAAAATCGCGGGTGGGATTCTTTCTTATCGGAAAGAAAAAGATATCGACACGATTGATATTGTTGTCTGTAATCTTTATCCATTCGAGGAATCATTAAAAAAGAATTTAACTCTTGAGCAGATGGTTGAGATGATTGATATCGGTGGTATTACACTACTGAGAGCGGGTGCTAAAAACTATGAATATGTGGCAGTTGTTCCAAGTAAACAATTCTATCCGATGATAATTAATGAATTAAGAGAGATAAAAGAGATATCACTTGCGACAAGACAAATATTGGCGCTTAAATCATTCGAAATGACTGCACACTACGATAGTATCATTAATGAATATTTTTATAAACAATTTGAGGCAGTTGATTTCTCTGAGTATTATACCAAGACTTATATTAAATCATTGCCGTTACGATATGGTGAGAATCCGCACCAAAAAGCATTTTATTACGAAGACCCGTTCTCGGATTTTAAGTTAAAGCAGATTCAAGGTAAAGAACTTTCCTATAATAATCTTTTAGATGTCGATGCAGTTATTTCTATTGTAAATGATTTCCCAAAAATAACCTGTGTGATTGTTAAACATAATAATCCCTGCGGTATTGCAATTCGTGCCAATCCAAGAGATGCATATCAAAATGCTCTGCAGGCAGATGACAAATCAGCGTTTGGTGGAATTGTTGGATTTAACTGTCCAGTTGATGAAGCATCAGCTAAAGAGATGGCGAAAATTTTCTTGGAAGTAATTACAGCACCATCATTCACTCAAGAAGCGCTTGCGGTCCTCAAGACAAGGAAGAATCTTCGCGTCGTGGAATATTCTGGTGAAATGTCCAAGATGCTAATCCGTAATTGTCTGGGTGGAATCCTAATGCAAGATAAAGACAGTTTAAAAGAAGGTATAACAACATGGAAGGTGATGTCGAGTCGCCAACCAACCGATATAGAAATGTCTGATTTAGAATTTGCCTGGAAAGTTGCGAAATTTGTTAAATCTAATGCTATCGTTTTGGCTAAAGATAAAGTAACACTGGGTATCGGCGCTGGTCAAATGTCGAGAGTCGATTCTGCTGAAATTGCGATTAAGAAGTCTTTAGGCAAAACTGACGGTGCAGTAATGGCGTCAGATGGGTTTTTTCCGTTTAGAGATTCAATTGATTTAGCTGCGCAAAACGGGATTAAAGCAATTGTTGAGCCAGGTGGTTCAGTAAATGATAAAGAAGTAATTGATGCTGCCAACCAGTACAATATCGCATTACTCTTTACTGGAATCCGCCACTTTAGACATTAGTATATTTTAACCACCGATTGACGCAAAGCGTAACGATAGCAACACAGATTCCCACAGATAGCTTTTCATGTCATTGAGCTGTCGCCCTCGCGACCCTGGCAATCTTACCTTGCCAATTGTCAATTAAAGGGCAAGATTTTTTTCTTGCATATGTAGTTCGTGGTTCTTAATTTATTCAAAATTCGAAGTAGTGATAGTCCCTCTTGGTTACTAAATCGCCAACCAGGAATTCAGTCAATTCGGTAAGGCCACTGGGCAAGCCAGCGGGTAGCCCCTAAGGGCTAGCTTGGGGCATGCCCTAGGGCTTAATTTTAGGGGTTTCCAGCCACTTGTTTGGTAATTTGCTGATAAAACTGCTAACTCCACAAGCTACCGCTTTGACTGATAGATTGACTACTATACCTAAAGGAGTTATGGCTTGAAATTTTTTGGAGTTAAAAAGCACCGTCCCGATGTGATATTGATAACAACAAGGAGAGAATATTCTTGTAGGAGTACTTTTGCTTCTTCTATGCTATGTTTTCTACCTTCAATCTACGAGTAAGGCAGGTAAACTAATACATTATACATCTACAAGTACAAGACTATTTTTATTACCCGCTCGTTATCGATACGTCCTCGATTCGGCAGTAGGGAATTAGGAAACTGCTTACTTTTTTCCGTTCCAATGATAATCCAGATATCTGATTTAATAGGCTAAAGATATTTCCAGCAATCATTGTCTCAATTACTGGTCGCTTTAATTCACCGTCTTCAATTATAAATCCACCTTTAACCACACCGGAAAAATCACCACTGAAAGGATTCGGTTGAACTGAAAGACGGGTGACAAATAACCCTTTCTTTATCTCCTTAATTAAATCAACTTGCGATTTTTCACCAGGATAAACTAAAATGTTGCTCGGACCAACTGCTGGTATTGACCGTGTTCCACCAATCGCATGTCCAGTAGACTCGCGTTGCTCCTTATTGGCCGAGTAGGAATTATAGAGATACGAACTGAGAACTCCTTTATCAATAATTTTTAACGGTTTTCTTATTACTCCTTCACGGTCAAACGCACTTGATGCTGCGCCTCCTGGTAAAAGACCATCATCTTCGATAGTCAGTTCAGTAGATGCTACTTTCTGATTTAATTGTCCAGCCCAACGGCTCATTTTTTTCTGAACATTATTAGCGGATACGGCACCGATTATTACTCCCAGGAATTCACCAAAAACATCAGGTTCTAATATAATTGACCCTTTGAATGTCTCACCTTTTTTCGCACCTAATGATTTGAGAACTTTTTCCGCAAAGGTAACCGCAATATTGATAACATTTATTTCAGAGATTTTTCGGGTCGTATCGAATTCATATTGGAAACAGGAGACTTCACCTTTATCTTGTGCCATTCCCATTATACCATAGTCAAAGGAGCTTCCTTTTTCGGTTAGTTTAATACCTTTCGAATTTACAATCGCATTCTCACCAACCGAACCAGCAAAGATACCACTATCAACTAAAATTCGCTTATCGTAATTTAATGCGGTTTTTAATAATTTTGATGCAAAATCTAAAACTTCATCCATCCCAACCTTTTCAGCATTTGGGTCAAAAATATCTTTAATTTGTGGTAACGAACCGGTAATAGAAGGTAAACTATTCGCTTCATCGCTTGGTGCTAAACTAGCAAGTCGGACTGCGGTTCTGACTGCTTCGATAATTTTTTCTTGCGATAAGGTGTTAACTGAAGCAAAACCTAAGCCTTTATTCTTAAAGACACGGATACCGATGCCATCGGAAATCTGACTTTTAGCTAATTTTATATCATTTGCTTCGAACGCTACGTAGAAAGTTTTTCCTTTAACTAAATATGCTTCTGCTTCGTTAGCGCCAAGTTCTAATGCTTTCCTAACAGCTAATTCACCTAATTCAATCATTGTTGACCTCCGATAATTGCGTTACATCTTATATAGGGTCCGCCACCGTCAACTTTGGCATATTGCCATTTACCACAATGACCGAATCCCATGTCCCATTTGAAATCTTTACTGACCGCATCAACACTCATTAACACATCGAACGCCTGTCCTGAGATTGTCACGCTACGTAATAGTTCACCAACTTTGCCACTCGTGATTCGATATGCTTCCTCCGCGCCGAACATGAACTCAGCATTCGCATCTGCCTGCCCACCCCTAGCACCTTTTAATAGATAACCTTCTTTTACACCAGCAATAATCTCTTCTAAAGTAGATTTTCCTGGCATAATACCGGTATTGCGCATCCTGATAATTGGTTCGTCCGAATATTCATAAGCACGGGCATTACCGGTCGGCTCAACACCATATTCATCTGCACTCTGTCGGTTATGCAAATATGATTTAAGAATTCCGTTCTCTATAATAATTGTCTTTTTAGTCGTTACACCTTCATCATCAACCAATATTGTCCCACCGGCAGTGCCTTCTGGTCCGGAATCAAAAAGAGTTACCAGTTCGCTGCCGACTCTTTGTCCGATTTTATCTTTGGTAATTGCACCTGATGAAACGAAATCAGCTTCCACTGTATGACCGATCGCCTCGTGAGAAATAAGCCCAACTAAACCAGGATCTAAAATCACCGTTGCTCGTTCACCTTTGGGATATTTAGCTTTAAGTAATGCTTCAGCCCGTTTTATAACTATCTCAATAAATTCATCGGGTTTCTTTTTACTAAAAAGGTCTTGCCAGCCACCAGTGATACCAATTGCTTCAAGCGATTCGACCATATCTTTACCATTGCTCGCTACGGCAAATACCCGGAACTCTGGTTTGGAATCAATAATTTCACATTCCGCGCCATCGGTTGTAACAATAGCTTTTTTATCTAATATTTCACGGTATCCCACTAATGCCGATTGGATAATACTTGAAGCTTTTCTTAATTTCTCTTCGGTTTTTCTTACTAATTCTAATTTCTCTTCGAATGAGTGGTTTGTTAACGGGTCGTTTATCACTGGGGCAAATTTCCCTTTCGCTAAATCCGCTTTTGCCATCCTCACTGATTTGTTCGCTTTCCCTTGACTTGAAACCTTAGCTGCGGCGCAGGCATCTTTAACTGCCTGCTTGATTTCATTAAAATCAGTTCTACTGGTCGATGAAAATCCCCAACCACCTTGGTAAAGCGTTCGCGCACCGATCCCAGAATAAGTGTTACTTGCTAAAGATTCCAACTCGCCCTTACGAATCGATACGCCATTCGAAATGCGCTCGTGAAATCGAAGTTCACCATATTCCATTCCTTCAAACGCGCTTAAAGCACTTTTTAGCATATCAATCATTTATCCTCCAGAGTCGCATTCTTTTTTATTAAGTCTTGAGCTTTCTTTTGAATCCAGCGTTCTTTAATATTATGAGAGAAAAGAAAGACACTTAGAAAGTGAGAAAATATTCCGATACCCCAGAAGAGTAATGGAAAATAGAACCACCAGTGTCCTTTGCTAAAACGATAATTGATAATAAACAATACACCATTAACAAATAAGTAAATCAAGAAATGCACAAAAAAGTCGACTCTTGCTTCGACGTATCTCCGTGCACTTTCATATGCATGTTTTTCGTCCATATTGTCCTCCGAAATTAATTTTTAATACAATAATTCATGTAATTCTATTTGTCAATAGATGAACATCAAGTAAAGTACTCCGCAGGAAATTCTAACAATTTTATCTTGACATAATTTCCTTTCAGTGTAATATGCTAATAACAAATATGGCACAGGAGGATATATGATAAAAAAAGTAGATGTTGTACTAGTAATATTGTGTTTGGTTTGTATCAACAGCGGTATAAGTCAAACACCACTACATATAACTCTTTCCCAATCGGCACCTGAAGCTGGTTTGTTTTTCTCCAATCCTAGTTATATTTCTCCATCATTAGCATATGGGACATATGGTATTTTCTCCAATCCTGCAGCATTAGGATATAGTAATGATTATGGCCTAAACTTCATGCTTGGTGTACCAAGTAAACCTAAACTTGACTTTACAGCTCGCGTATTAGATTCAACCGACACACATCGTGAGCTGAACGTACCGATAGAACTTACAATGAAAGATGTCGGCGGTCTTAATTTTATTGGATTTAGTAAGAAAGTCGGTCCGGTTGGTCTAGGCATTGGTTATATGCAGAAATCAGGCATTGGCATAGGCCTCGATTTCGACCAATCATATACATTCGACATAGACTATCAGATAGTCCAACCTATTAGGGCATCGATTTCACCTGGTGTTGATACAACTATTCCGCTGACCTGGAACATTTCTGCACCACTACCATTAAATGCTAAAGGTAATGGCGAGGCGAGTTTTGGTAAAACGCCATTATTTTTAGGTGGTGGAATCGCTTTTGGTCCAGCAAGTGTTGGTGTTGGATTTAAGCTTTCAAAATATTCAGGAGACTTAGGTACTAATTTAAATTTTTTCAGTAATTCAAACATCAATGCGATTGGAATTCCGGGTGGTACTTTCAAAGGTCAACTTACTGGAATAGTGACATTATCTGATACATTAATTAGTGTAAATGGCAATGGTAGCTTTAGTGCCAATCGACCATCATTTGTTTTAGGCACACTCATACGAGCCGGTTTCTTTAAGATGGGAATTTCTGTTGAACAAGGATTGAAAACCGATTTGACAGGAAATTATAATTTGACTTTGTTATCGATCTCAGAGGCACCGGATAGCGTGAAGATCGATAGTAATTTTGTCCACTTCATCTTTCCTGATAGCATATACGGAAGAGCACGTCTAACTGTAAAAAATAGTTCCAAAACAGGAGATACTATCGGCGGAACTGAGAATATTTCTTTACCAGGTTATACTAAATTGGATTTAGGCATATCGCTTTCTGTATTTGATTTATATGCGGGCGGCACTTTACCTAAGAAAGGTGAGATAAATAATGGAAGCTTGGGTATCCTTTTCAGCGTTCCATTGCCAATGGTTACAGTCCGAACCGGACTCTTTGCATCATTAGACTATTTATATACTTCAGATAATGAGATAATTCCTTTACGTGCTCCAATTTATTTTGGATTAGGCGGCACGGTGGGGACAAAATTAAATTTTATTCCATATGCGCCAAATGCTAAAATTGATTTTGGCATCAGGACTAATGTTATTCCATGGACCGGAGCCATTATAGATGATATAGTTGATCAAATAAGTGATATTGAAACACCATCTGCATTTTCGCTGCTTGGATTCAATTTAGGAGTTAGTCTCAACTTATAAATATAAAACACATTAAAATAGACAAAAACAGGGGGAATTTTTAATCCCCCCTGTTACTTTTTTAATGCAAATATAGTTGTGTTATTTCATTGTTTCGGTTTTACCAAATGAACGATTTAAAGCAAAATCACCTAAAGGTAGTGAACTTTTACCATCAGTAACAAGTTCCGCCATAAATTTTCCTAATCCTGGTCCAAACATAAAACCATGACCACACATTCCTGCCGAAATATAAAATCCATCAATTGAAGTCTTATCTACAATCGGATTACCATCCGGAGTCATTTCATAACTTCCAGCCCATTGTCTTATAACTTTAATATCTTTAAGTCTTGGGACAATTCTTGCCATTCTTCTTGGCATCTCGGTTATGAATTCACTTGAAGCATTAATATGGTCTCCTGGGTCATTTGGAACCGGTGTATAACAACCGATAAAATGTCCGGTACCATAATTCTGAATGAAATAGCAACCATCCGCACGATAATCGACCAACATCGGGTCGAATAATCGTTCGCACGCTTCGGTAACTAAGCTTTCATGACGTTCTGGGTCAATTGGAACATTAATTCCAGCCATCTCTGCAACATTCTTCGCCCAAGGACCAGCAGCATTTATTATTATAGGTGCAAAATATTCATCACCTGTAGTTGTAATTACAGAAACAACTTTATTCTGAGTTGTATTTATCTTGGCAATTTCGGTATTTGTAAAGAGATTTCCATTTAATTTTTTTATACCTTCTAAATAGCCGTAGGTAACGGCAAACGGATTAGCTTGACCGTCGGTCGGACAATAGGCACCACCTAAAAGCCCGTCAGTATTTAATCCATTCACAATCTGTGTACAGTCATCAGAACTTACAAATCTGACCGGCAGGGCATATCCTTTTTGAATTTGAATCGCATCTAAATATGTTTTCTTTTTCTCTTCCGAGTGAGCTAAAAATAAATAACCACCTTGATACCATTCGACGTCTTTACCCAGTTCTTCTTTTAAAGTTGAAAAAGTGCGGACGTTCTCTAACATAACATTGATTGATAAAGGATGAGTGTATTGTTGTCTAATACCACCGATACAACGTCCGGTTGAACCATAACAAGGGTATTTTTTCTCTAATACATAAACCTTAAGTTTCTTTTTTGCTAAATAATAACCAGCTGCTGCGCCAATTATTCCAGCTCCAATTATTATTACATCAGCAGTTTTATGCATGCTCCTGATGATATTTAGCTAATGTTGCAATTGGTATTGGTTTTAGAGGTGGTCGCGAAGTTGGAAACTTAATTCTTTCGATCTGTTGACCAGTCATTCGACTTAAAATGCGTGCAATAATCATAATGCAACTTTTGCCCTGACAATGCCCCATGCCGCATCGTAAGATTCTTTTTATCTCATCTAAACTTGTATATCCTTGATTAATAACAGCGACAATTTCCTGTTCGGTTATCTCTTCACATCGACAAATTACAGTATTTTTCTTCATTGCGTTAATTTTATAAGCGTTTTCACTAAAGACATTGTCATATTGATAAAGCCTTGTCTTGATTTCGGTTTGAATTCAATTTTGATTTCTTTTACTTTGGTTTTTTCTTTAGCAAAATCAATCGCATTGAGTAATCCACCTAATGAATCTACTAGTTTACATTGCCGTGCTTGATTGCCGGTCCACACTCTTCCTTGACCAACCGAATCTACATATTCCGGTGTCAAATTTCTATATTGTGCAACTTTACCGATAAATTGTCTGTAAAAATCTTCAATTTGTTTATTGAGCATGTTTCGTTCGTCTTCAGTAAATTTACGGTCTTGTGAGAAAGCATCGGCATGCTCACCACGTTTGATCGTTTCAGTCTTAATACCAAGTTTTGAATATAATCCTTGGGTAACAAATTTTAAGCTGAACGCACCGATTGAACCGGTAATTGTAGCAGGTGAGGCAAAAATTTTATCCGCTGCCATCGATATATAATACCCTCCAGAAGCGGCAACTGGTCCCATTGAGACAATCACGGGCTTAGATTTCTTGGCAAGTACGAGTTCCCTGAAAATCAAATCAGATGCGAAACCATCGCCGCCTGGTGAATCAACGCGTAGAATAATTACTTTGACATTTTTATCTTTACGAGCTTCCCGGATTGCTTGGACAATTGTGTTTGCTCCACAAGTAATCGTACCCATTAAAAGGTCGTTCCCACTTTCACCTTGCATTATATCGCCTGTCGCATATATGACTGATATTTTTGGTAAGTCACGCCATTCATAATCGTAATCTTTTTCTCGGTTATATCTTGTTGCAGAAATTTTCCGATAGTCTTTGTATTTAGCTTTTAAAATACTGTCGAGTTCATCCTCATAGCAATAACCATCGATTAATTTGCTTTCTTTTGCTTCTTTAGCTAAGAAGAACCCTTGATTAATCTTGCTTTCAACTTCCTCTTTAGTCAATTTTCGGTCAGTAGAAATCGTATTGGTAAAGTTTAGATAATAATCATCGAGTATGGAATTTATTACTTCACGGCTTGCCGATGATAGAGTATCTTCACTTAGCATTTCCGGCGCATCTTTATACTTGCCGACCCGTTCATAATCAGCTTCTAAACCCAATTTATCCATTGTTCCTTTAAGTAACATTGAGCGAGCTGAAAGTCCAGGAATAGTTACTTCACCTAATGGATGCGTAATAATCTCATCCGCGCCACAAGCTAAATAATAACCGACATTGCCCATTCCAGGTGCATAGACAATCAGTTTTTTATTTCCTTTCTTAAAATCATAAAGTGCCGATTTTATTTCTTGTGCTAAGGCAAAACTGGTACTCGGGTCTTCCAATTTTAAGACAATACCAATAATGCTCTTATCTTCCTTTGCTTTTCTAATCGTATTCAGGACATCGTATGTTGTGTGGTTAACTCTACTCCCAAAGAGACTGAAGCCCGGTTTCTGGTCAGCAATTGAACCGCTTAATTTCATTTCCAAGAATTTTTTCGACGGACGAATAAGTGTCCGTTTTCTATCTCTATTTAGTCTAATGTAACCGCCCCATCGTTTATTAAAAGAGTTTCTGATTGAGCCGACGCCAATTTTATCAAAACTAATACCGGCTCGGATGGTATAATCACCGTCGGTATTGATTTTTCCGATTAGTTCAATACCATTAATCGGTTCTAATTCTAAACCAACAAGTGGTTTTTTCCAATTTACAGAGTCAACATATACATCACAGGTTATTGTGTAACGGTTAGAAAGCGGTCTGACGCCGATACCGACCGTATATTGGTTGCGGGTTCTTTGTCCGATACTTTGCGTCGTTATACCCAGAGACAGTTGTCTGATTGGTCTTATTATCGCACCCGCATCCCAGAAATGGGCATTTCCGAATTTTCGATAGTTCGTACCCAAGTAAAACTCGTCGCTAAATTTGCTGCCAACACCAATCCGGAAATCTTTTGGATCAGCATAAGATAATCCGATATGCCCGATTTGAGCAACAAAGGTCTGTTTGTCCAAAAACTTTTCGCCAGTGAAATTATACAAGTAGTAAAAGTTAAAATCGCGCGCTGTTGCCAATCCAGCTGGGTTTGAAAAGATCGATAAAGCGTCATCGGTGCTTGCTACGGATAAAGGCATTTGAGGCGTACTTGCAACCAGTAACGAAGTTAAAATTATTGAAAGCATAGGTTCCTCCTATTTTATAAAACGGACTTTATTATAATATTTTTTGGGTATCAAAATTGTAACAACTGCGCATCGGTCGACTGCTTTTGCATCGAGAATTTTTTCGATACGGGCGTTACATACAACCTTTCCACTTCTATCCAAAGCTTTTACGATATCGCCTTTTTGAGGTCTTGGTACAAATTCATAGGGGAGAGAAATCGCTGCTTCTTTTTTATTATAGTTCTTATGGACGACAAAGATTGCTAATCCAGGACATCGAGCAATACAGACTGTACAGCCATTACAAATATCAAAATTGACTTGAGGAATATTAGTGATATCGCCTTCAATCGTAATTGCTTTTTTCGGACAAGCTTCTACACAAGGATTACAGGGTATTTTTTCAACGCATTCAACAATTACAACCGGACCTTTTTCGAATCTTTTCTTAGACGGAAGTAATCTTTGTTTTTGTAAATCGGACTCGGTTAATATACCGGTCGTTTGATATGGCATAATTATCGAATATTAATCCTTACTTCAACTTCAGCACTGAGCGATATCCTGGAATATCCATAAAACCGTGTCCAGATATATTAAATGCGATTACTTTCTTTTCACCTGATTTTTTACATTCTAACGCTTGGTCAATTGCCGCGCAAACTGAATATGCTGATTCTGGTGCGGGCAAATAACCCTCGGTTTCAATGAACATCTTTGCTCGTTCGAAAACATACTTTTCATCACTCGGGTAGGCAACCGTATCAATTATTTTTTTATGCCTTAGATAACTGATAATCGGCGAACAACCATGATATCTTAGACCATCACCTTTAATCGGCTTCATTCTTGTCTTATGTCCTAAGGTATACATTTTTAAAAGTGGCGTTAATTCGCCATAATCGGCAAAATCATACTTGTATTCCCCTTGCAAATTCGGTGCAGCTTTACTCTGAGCGGCAATAAATTTAGTTTTTTTACCTTTGGTTAATACTTCACCAACAAATGGTAAGACAAAGCCGCCAAAATTTGAACCGCCACCAAGACAACTAATCATTAAGTCTGGGTAATCATCAAAGATTTCAAATTGTTTTTGGGTCTCGAGACCAATTATCGTTTGGTGAGTCAATACATGGTTTAATACTGAACCTAAACAATAAATTGCGTTAGGGTCGTTTTGTGCATCCTCAATACCCTCAGTAATGGCGATCCCCAGAGAACCAGGATGATTTTTCTCCTTCCGGTAGAGCGACCGACCAAACTTTGTTTTGGGACTTGGTGAGGCGTATACTTCGCCACCCAAAAGCTGCATAAAATTCTTTCGGTCGTGTTTCCAATCATGAACCGCACGCACCCAATAAATAGTACATTTTAAACCAACAAGCGCGGCGCCGTAAGCTAAAGCGGTTCCCCACTGTCCAGCACCGGTTTCAGTAGTAACTCGTTTGTACCCTTCTTTCTTTGCATAATAGCATTGAGCAATAGCGGTATTAACTTTGTGGCTACCGGTTGGTGAGAAAAATTCTCCTTTATAATACAACCGTGCCGGAGTATCTAATTTCTTTTCTAAATTATAAGCTCTAAATAACGGTCGAGGTCGTCCTGCCTGTAGATAAAGTTGTTGTAGTGCTTCGGGTATGTCAATCCAGCGGTCGGTTGACATTTCTTGTTTCAAACATTCAGCTAAAAGGAATTTAGGTAGATTAGCAAGGCGGGACTCACCTTTTGGCGGGTCTTTCGGTGGTGGAAAATCAGGTCCAATGTCGGCGAGAATGTTATACCATTGTTTTGGTAATTCGTCTAAACTAAGATTAACTGCTCTTCTTATTTTCATTACGTCCTCCCAAATAAGTTTATTTTCATAGAATAATCAATGACATAATAAGAAAAAATATTTAAGTGTCAAGTTAAAGAAATTGATAAATTTTGGATATAACTTAAAAATGCTAACGGAATTTTTCGGGTTTTACAGGCAGAGTGTCTTCGGCTAATGTCTGGGTGATTTTGTCCGCATTGCCATAAATGATCTTTGCCCAATAATAACTGCCAGCTAACTCTTCGTCTTTTTTCAGGGTTCTTAAATTATTGACCAAACTGTCTAACTTTTCTATCTCCTGGTCGATTTGCGAAAGACGACTTTGCTGCGATTCCGTTAATTTACCAAAATTATTAACTAGTCTATTTTCTAATAATTGTCGTTTCTTTTTTAGCTCAATTACTTTTTGTTCATATTCGGATATAACTTTTTCTTTTTCGCCGGGATAGTTAGTTAAATCAGCTAGAAGTGGTTTATCCTGGCGGATATTATTGATGCCATAAATAACCAGCGCAATCAATATTACAATTAGAAAAAAGAAAATAACTCTCATAGCAATAGTTTTAATAAACTGCGATCAATAGAAACATAATGATAATTTTAGAAAAAGTCAATATTTAATTGTTGACGGGTATCTTCTTTGTGGTATACTAAAAAATGCGATTCGGATTTCACATTTCGATCGGTGGTGGATTTAAGAACGTTGTCGAGCGAGCATTAAAGAAGCAGTGCCAGACAATACAACTTTTCTCTCGAAATCCTAGGGGTTGGAATTTCGGTTCACTCGATAAAGATGACATAACAGAATTTCAGGTTGCTATTAGAAAAGCTGATATTAGGCCAGTTTTTGTCCATATGCCTTATCTACCGAACTTAGCAACTCAGGACAAAAGTCTATACAAAAAATCCCTCGCATCTCTTGCAACAGAATTAGAACGATGCGATATAATTGGTGCACAGTGCTTAATTATGCATATTGGAAGAGGCTTGTTTACGAGCGAAGATATCGCATTGAAAAATGTGGGTGAAGGAATAAATCAAGCATTTACTAAAGTGAAAAATTCGGTCATACTACTTTTAGAAAATACAGCAGGAATGGGTTCTGAGATTGGACATAATTTTATACAAATACAAACTATCGTCGAGCAAGTTAAAGATAATGGCCGGTTAGGTGTAGTTATAGACACTGCGCATATATTCGAAGCTGGATATCAAATTCACACCAAGGATGGGTTAGATAAGACATTAAAAGAATTCGACCAGTTAGTTGGTTTAAAAAGATTGCATCTGTTGCATCTTAACGATTCCAAAACCGAATTAGGTTCTAAAGTTGATAGGCACTGGCATATCGGTGAGGGAAAGATCGGTCTTGAAGGTTTTAAAAATATAGTAAATCATCCTTTACTTAGACATTTACCAAGTATAATGGAAACGCCAAGAAAAGATGATAAAGAAGATTTTAAAAATATGAAAGTGATTAGAAGCTTGGTAAATGATTAGATTTTCGTGTAGGAACTGCCTTGATTTTCGTCTTCCCAAACTTCGACTTTTGTTACTGGATATTTCTTTTTAATCTTATCAAAGAAATATTTGGCTAAGTTTTCGGTAGTAGGGTTGAATTTATATATATTATTTAAACATGTATGGTCAGGTAAAATTTCCGAAAGATATTGTTTTATTTCTCGAAAATCATAAACCATGCCTGATTTAGGTAATTTCTTACTTGAAATATGAGCAACAACTAAATAGTTATGACCGTGTAACTCCTCGCACTTACCTTTATATTCCTTAAGGTAATGAGCGGCACTAAATTTTTTCCCGAGTGTTATTGTCCACATTTTTTAACCACGAATTGCACGAATAAGACAAATCACACGAATTTTATTTTTAATCTTTATTGGTGTAACTCTGTTCCACCTTCCCTTCGGGATTCGTGCTATTAGCATATTAATGATATTGATATCGCTTTGCTCCATCCACGCTTTGCGTTCCGTGTTCTATCTTAAAAAGCCGGTGGGCGGATTCGAACCGCCGACCTACGGTTTACGAAACCGTTGCTCTACCAACTGAGCTACGCCGGCACTTTTAGTTTATAGTATATAACTATACCGAAGTGGTTATCGAGTATAGACCATTTTCTTAGCAAAGTTCTGCTTTGGCGTTTCGAGTGTATAGAAGTAGATACCTTCCGCTACCGCGCGATTATTCTCATCTCTGCCATCCCAGGTCATATTATACATTCCGCGTGCAACTTGTCCGTTGACCAGTGCCTTAACAACTCTACCGGATGCATCATAGATCTTTAATGCAATTCTCGAAGGTTCAGCAATACCAAATGCGATGTGAGCTAAACCATTCGTCACCGGATTCGGTTTCGGCGCGTAAAGCGCGGTAACAATGACACCATATGGATCCAGTTGCTCAATACCCGGTAATCCACCAAGTACCCGTGCGTCGTCAATGTACATATTATTCCCATATTGTGAATATGCTTCGAATGCGACGTAGAAATTTCCGGTAAATGTACCAAGATAAACTGTATGCTCAGTCCATGCTTGCACCGCTTCATAACGCCGGAATGAAGCAACCTGAGTAAAGGTTGTACCATTGGTTGAAGTTTCAATTCTAACACTATCTGGACCTAGGTCACCAGGATATCCGGGGTCATGCATCATCCAGAATCTTAACGAACATACCGCCGGAGTTGACCCTGCATTAAGTGGGAGCGAAACAAGACGTGCGCCATTACCAGCCGATGCAGTGAACGAACGGTAACCCGCCATTGCATCACCCTCATATGGAACACAAGTAGGATATGTGCCAGCAGTGAATCTTTCCCAGTTATAAGTGCCGACTAGTGGCGTTGCCGTCCAACCACTTGGCGGGAAGGTTGCGTCATTGAAACCTTCGGCTAGAAACATCATGCTGACTGAAGTCGTTCTTGTTGCTAAGTCATTCAATGGGTTCTGGTCACCAGTAAGATTAGTCCTCATTTTCACGGTGCATAACTCAGTAACAGTCGGAGTCCAGGAAGCAAAGGTAACTCTTGCGGTATCACTCGCTGCAATTGATGCTATGGTTTGGATATTACTATACCTTAGGGTATGTCCCGCACCAAAGATTGAACATGTGACCGGGAAGTTTGTCTGGGCTAAAACACCATAGTTTTTCACTCTCGCCACTGGCTGAACTGCGGTATTAACTCGTTGTATCGCAGTTGGTGCAATAATTGCTTCAACACCGACATCATTATTTGCCGGCGGAATTGAGGCGAAACCGATTCCGGTTACGTCATCAATAAACCAACCATCGTATTGAACAGAACCATCCGAACCAAAATGCCATCTTAATAAGAATTGCTGACCAGCATTAACCGGCAAATTAAAGGTAGCTTCAAGCCAGCCCCCGCTAGTGCCAGAATATACCGGTTGTCCGCCAACACCGGGTGTTGTGCCTGTGCAAGTACCGGTATAACCGCCAACCGGTGTAACAACGGTCCAGGTTGAACCGTTATTAGTGGAAATTTTCACATTGCCACCATCATAAATCGTGCTGGTCATCTCCATATTATACCAGTGCCAGAATTTGAGCTGTGGGTTATCACCGGTTGCTGTTAGTTGAGGTGTCGTAAGTGTCCAGTTGGCACTCGGCGGATATTGACCACCAAGTACGGTTGCCCAAACCTTAGTTCCAGAATGTGCATTGCCTGGACCAGAAGTCGGTACACCCCACTCCCAGCCACCAGTTGCAGGTATCGGAATATAGCCACCATTACTTGCTTCAAAATCAGCAATATATATTTCTATCGGCAGACTGAATTGTAATGTTTCTTGATAAACACTGCTCGTAACAACAAGCCGGAATTGTGCCATTGTCCCAGGCACAATGAAAGTGTCAACTGAAATTGTATACGGGTCAGATGTATTATTGGCAGAGCTATTAGGATTGATCGTACCGAAATTACCATTGGCATCAATTATTGTAACATGAGGGGTGGTCGTTGATAAAACGGTCGTAACATTTTCTGCAATTGCAGCACCGATATTTCTAATCGTTGTTATTAAATTGACTGTTTCACCGCGATTGATAATACCGTTATTATTACCACCAGGCGGGGCATCATCGACCGAAGTGCTGACATACGTCAATACACATTGAACAACTGGAATTATAATGTTTGACTGCCACGTCGAGTCTTGAGCATCTTTTATGGTCAGCGTGAATTGCAAATTGTAACAATTAGTGCAAGCCGTTGCAACCGTAAAGTTGAATCCATCGGTTAGATATATTGAATCATTTGCTGAAATACTACCGCAAGATTTGAATGAATCAGTAATTGTAATATTCGGGTCGATGGTTCTGAGCCAAGCGCGAACGTTATTTGCCTGCACACTACCGAAGTTCTTTAACCAAACTGGCATTTCAATAGCTTCGCCGGGATTGACGATACCATTATTATTACCGTTTGGTAATGGGTCTAAAATTGTATTACGCAAATACATTATGTAAGGTGCATTCGGGACAATAACCGGAATTGAATCGAAATAGGTCGCTTTATTATAAGCAGTAACTGTTATATTGAGATAACCCATCGTAGTGACGGGCTGGATAAAATTAATCGTTACGTTTCCTGTTGCATCAGTATAACCTGAGCCATATAACAAAGTGTCCTTAAAAATTCCGACTAGTGCATCTCCAACACTGGGAACTTGTACATTTATACTTGACATCCCGATTGGTAATGCGCCCTGATGATTCACCGTTATCGGTTGCGGTGGCAAAGTTCTCACCAAGACCGACGCGTCGCCAAAGATATGCCAGGCTTCGAATTCTTGTGTGCCGGTAGTTCCTTGCGAAGCCATCATATGGCAGGAGCCATTAAACATTATGCCACCAATCGTGTGATTTCGGTCCTGCACCAAAAGTGAACAAGCAGCTGATTGGGCGACGGTCGGAGGTACCCAGGATTGCGAAATTGAACTGGCATAACATGCAATCGCACCAGCAGGGTTTGAAGGAGTACCGGCTCTTAGCCACGCTTCGCCAAAACAAGTACTGCCGGCAAAATCGCCGTTGTAGCAAGCAACCGAAATGATGTAGGGTAATTTATTATAATTAGTAAGAGCAAAAACATTGGTATTAGAAAAACCGGTCGAACCCCATGCAGTTTGAGTGCCGTGACCGATATAATTCACAATTGAACGTCCTTCATTAAGTCCAGCCGAGACCATCGCGATGGTTCCAAACGGGTCATAGATTCGATCAACTGCAATATAATTATATGCTAACAGCATATCTCGTATCCAATTGCAACGAGTCGAATCAGCATATGGCGAACTACCAGTTAGATTAGACGCAACACCCATCCCTTTTCTTTCCCAATCATCACCAGTAACAAGAGTCCGTTCATAGGTTATAGTGCGTGCAACCTGATTATCAACATCCTGCGGACTATTCGCCGAGAAACGCGAGATAAACGCATCCGGATAATAATCACCGCCTTCAAGCAGAGTATAAACCGGGTCGGCAATATCGGTAACGGAAACACCAACCGTCATTGCCGGTGGCACGTTTTCGGCATCACCGACAATCAAAATCCAAACTAAACCGCCCTGGTTATAGTCGGCTTGAATAGTGTCTCTTACTGCCTGATAATTTGTGCCGATTTGTGAATATTTCTTTATTCTTACCGGAATACCTTTCATTCGTTTCCAGGTCGCAAAGGGCAGGATATTCGTATAATACTGGTCAGCGGTAATAATAAGCATTCGACCAGCTCGCTCTAAAACCGTATCATAACGACTCGGTCCGAAATTTAAGAAGAAATTCTCATAGATTTCAGTAAATTCGCGGGTGATATTAATTGCATTCGATTCACGGGTTTTAATATTGATACCGATCGCTTTTGCTTTGTACACTTCAACCGTAATATTTTTACAAACGATTAGTTGATTTAAAGCAGAGTTAAACTGGAATGGGTTAAAATGTAAAGTCAGTCCGCGGTAATCTCGGATAAGATACGGGTCTGATATATCGATATTCGATTCCGGGAAGTATCGGTTTTCTGAATAAAACGGACCGAATTCATAAGGAATTTTCTCAGGGTCAATATCACGGGTTAAGTTACCTTTTGATGGTATGATAGTATTTACGCGGAGCGTCTCATAAACCGCATTTGTGATTCGATAAGCATATTCGCCGTTATCATCAATAACAATGCTTGTGTATAAACGCGGTAGCTCGGGTAACCCTTTTTCCAAATAAGGATAGGCACCAGGTAAAACCACTCGGTCATACACTTTACCATCAATCATAACATTTTCGATTGTATATTCGGGTAAAGTGAACTGGATAGTAGTGCTGTAATTATTGTCTGAGACAATCTGCGCAGTTGGAACTGCACTATTTAAAACTAAAGCACATAAAATAAAAAGGTTCATTTTGCCTCCATGGTTATTATAAATATTGAATTATTTTTTATATTTAGAATCAACTAACAATTTTACTCTGTGAAAGACATATTGTCAATCTTTGGTTTATACATATTTTGGAAAAAGCTGAACACTATAATTTCGTTAGAAGTTAAAGGAATATTTAGCCACAGATGGATATAAATAATAAATAAATTGATTTCAATAACTACATCGGATATCAATATATTACCTGAAAATAATACTTGACAAATTAAAACAAAACTCTATAATATAATAAAAAGGGCGTTATGAAAACTTTTGCCTTTATTTTAATCCCTATTTTGTTATTTGGAACTGTGCTTGATGTCGGCACTACTGATATAATCTTTCCAAGAGGTCGAGTTCGAACCAGAAATTGGATACCTTTTCAACTTCATCCGAAAACAATAGTTAAGAATTTTGGTGATACGACGGTCTCTTTTCCAGTAATTTTCAAAATTGATAATGTGGCAGTTGATACTCAGATAGTCGAAAATCTCGCACCCAATTTAACCGATACAGTTAATTTTACTTGTGTCGTGCAACAGTTCGGAAATTATTCAGTTGCTTGTTCAACTTGTTTAGAAGGAGATTTTAATCCCGAGAATGATATATGCGTAGATTCATTTAATATCAGGTTTAGGGACTTATATGTGATAGCTATTGTTAGTCCGCCGGGAACTATAACAGTAGGACAGACCGTTACTCCTGCATTGACTATATATAATTATGGACCTTTTAGTGATTATTTTCCGTTAATTTTTCATATAATTAGGATGGTTGATACTATCTTAGTTTATGCTGATACCCACAATGTGGTATTAAACTCAGGTAGCTCGACTGCTGTGACGTTTAGTCCATGGACAGCAGAGTCCTCAGGATGGCATAAGTTTTGGATTAGAATTGATACGATTCGGATACTAGTAGATACTTTTATGATTATCGATAGTATAAACTTCTTTATTTATGTCAACCCTTTAGGGATTGAAGAAGACAGTAAAGTCACATTATTGAAACAGGGCGGTATTAAAAAAGTTGAGGTTTATAATATCACAGGAAAACTGATTTCTGTATCATCGTCTTTTGATTTAGAACAAAGAAAAAACTTACCTTCGGGAATTTATTTTATAAAATATATCGGAAAAGAATTTACAAAGACCGAAAAATTTGTTCAAATAAAATAAGGTTTTTTTGTATTGTATGGGTGCGACCTATAAGACAATTTTCTTAAACAACTCTCTCTTTTTCTCTGTGGGTTCTGTGTCTCGGTGGTTCATTTTTTGAAAGGGATAATCCGATATCTTTTCCTAATCTTATTCGAAATCTTAATCAAATATCTGACCGGTGATTTAATTCTTTATTTATCGCTATTTTTATGATGCTTTTTATTTCTAATCAAGTTAAATGTTTAATTATTAAGGTTGTTAAGGTCTTTTCATTCTATTTTTATATGATTATTACCCCACGCCCGTATCATGCCCTGCCATGAAGGGGTGGATTGACCGTAGCATGCGATAGGCATGTGGTGGGCATGACTTTTGGTTATTGCCCAAAGTCAAAAATTTAGATATAAATGGTATTTCAAATCGTTGACTTTTTAGTGGTTTCCAATTACAATGCTTTGAATGAACCACGGGTGAACACGGATCAGCACAGAAATAAAGAAACAGTGTTTACCTGTGTTTAGCTGTGGTTAAAAATTTGTTATGGAAAAGAATCTACGAGAAATTTTACCGCTGGTTACCAAACCGATTCGGTATACCGGCGGTGAATATAATATTTACATCAAAGAGCCGGAAAATCATCCGATTTATTTCGGGCTGGTAATGCCGGAAGTGTATGAAATCGGGATGTCTAATTATGGCTTGAAAGTGCTTTATTCAGTTCTCAACCGCGAGAAAAATATTATCGCAGAACGGGCTTATGCACCATGGCTCGATTTTGGCGATAAGCTGAAATCGGCTAACATCTCTTTGTATTCTTTGGAATCAAGCCGACCGTTAAAAGAGTTTAATATTTTAGGATTTTCTTTACAAAGTGAATTGTCTTATACGAATGTGCTGTACATTCTGGATTTGTCTGGAATCCAACTATTTGCTAAAGACCGAACTGCCAAAGACCCTTTGATAATCGCAGGTGGTCCGTGCACCGTAAATCCTCTGCCAATACAGGATTTCTTTGACTGTTTTGTTATCGGTGATGGGGAAGAGGTTGCGATTGAAATCGCAGATGTGTATGAGGACTGGAATAAAAAGAATCGGCAGGATTTACTAAAAGATTTATCAAAACTTGAAGGCGTGTATGTGCCATTGGTACATAACACACGCAAAGATATAATTAAAAAGCGGGCGGTTACCTCACTTAAAGAAGAGGATTTTCCTTATCCGCCGATGGTCCCGATTTGTGAAGTGGTGCACGACCGATTAACCTTAGAGATTAACCGTGGCTGTATCCGCGGATGCCGGTTCTGCCAGGCAGGGATTATTAATCGTCCGTTGCGAATGCGCCCGGTCTCAGATATTTTGCGTTTAGCGGAACGCGGTATCCGCTCAACTGGCTGGGAAGAAGTATCATTGCTATCATTATCCGCTTCAGATTATCCTGAGCTACAGGATTTAGTTGCACGGATGGTTCGGCAGATGGTAAAACGGAAAGTGGCAATCTCGTTACCGTCAATGCGCGGTGAGGATTTTAACCCACAGTTGGCACATAGCCTGCAAGAGATTCGGAAAACCGGTCTGACTTTCGCACCGGAAACCGCCAGCGCGAAACTTCGCTCGCTCGTGAATAAAGATATCAGCGAAGATAAAATCTTTGCTTCAATCCAGAACGCAACCCAAGCCGGCTGGCGAAATATTAAATTGTATTTTATGATTGGCTTACCAGAAGAAGAGCAGTCCGACATCGAAGCGATAATCAATTTCGTAAAGCAAGCTGCTGGTATCTCACAAAGAGTGGGTATTAAGTTCAGTCTGACACCGTTTATTCCGAAACCGCACACGCCATTACAATGGGCAGGATTTGAATCGGCTACAACTTTGAAAGAGAAACTGGAGTTCGCCCGGAAGGTAATAAAACGGAGAAACGTGAGCGCGAAATGGGAAAATTCGGATGTTTCTTTTATTCAGGCGATTTTAACACGCGGTGATGAAAAGTTGAATGAAGTGATATTAGATATCTATAAGAACGGTGGAATCTTTCAGGACTGGACCGAGAAATTCAATATCGAGATGTGGCAGAGTACATTTGCCAATCACGACGAGAAATATCTGAAACCAAGAGATACGGAAGAAAGCCTGCCATGGGATTTTATTGATGTTGGCGTGAAGAAATCGTTCCTGAAAGAAGAATATAAAAAAGCGATGGCACATGAAATTACCGTGAACTGCCAGACGAGTTGCGCTGACTGTGGAATTAAAGGATGTGATTTGAATCCGATTGAAAGTTCCAATAATAGTTCTGAGACTTCGAGTCCGACTGAAAACCCAGGTAAGGATTCTAACTATGATTACCGTTTAAGTGCGGATGATTTTAAGGTTAATACGCCGTATGGTCTATTTGCCAATCTAAAGCTCCGTATTAAATATACGGTCGGCGAGACGTTTCGGTATGCCGGGCATCTTGATATCGTGCGGGCGATTTACCGGACACTCAGACGGTCGGAATTACCAATCGCGTATACTCAAGGATTTTCACCACATCCGGTGGTTTCGTTTGGTCCACCGCTTCAGGTTGGTGTTGTTTCAAGTGGTGAATATCTGGACATTGAGACGGCGCGTACATATAATGGTAATATCGTGCGTGATTTAGGATTTTTTCTGCCCAGGGATATAAGAATACTCTCCGCACGTTCGATTAGCCGCAAGACCGAATCATTAGGTAAAACCTGCAACCTCGCGGAATACGAGATAAAAAATATCCCCTGGGATTTCGATAAAGAGTTATTAGTTAAGCAAAAGGAAACAATTCTGGGAATTCGCAATATCGAAGTAAATTCAAACGGGGTGCGAATGCATCTAATGATTGCGCCTAAAATAAAACTATACGATACTTTACATCAATTATTCCAAAAAGACGAAGCAACCGTCAGATGCTTAGATGTTGAGCGAAAGGATTTTTATATATTAAAAAATGATCGAATGTTTTCCCCAATGGAGGAAGAATAGCAAACTATTTTGAAGTACTCCATTTCGGGGATATAATAAAATTCATCCCGCCCGTGCGTGCAAGTGTGGGATTCATAAGGAGAACTTAATGAAAATAAGAAAAGATATTGTAATTGCAACCAATGAGTTTGAAGGCGAGTTAAGGGTTGCAATCTTGGAGAACTCACAACTGGTCGAGTTCTATTTAGAACATGATATAAGAAAAACCTTAGTCGGACGAGTTTATAAGGGACGAGTCGAAAACGTGATACCGGGTTTGCGCGGTGCGTTTGTTAATCTCGGGTTACGTAAGAATGGTTTCTTACCATTAGCGGATATTCCGGAATTAGAAATTTTTGATGAATCGCGTTTGGAGGTTGAGCCGGAATCGAAGAAGAAAGAAGTGAAACCGATTACGATTAACGAAGGTCAGGAAATTATTTGCCAGATAACTAAAGAACCGATTAGTGAGAAAGGAGCCCGGATTACCTCCTATATTTCCCTGTCCGGTCGCTATCTGGTCTACTTTCCGTGGGCATCGCGAATTGGTATCTCAAGAAGAATTCGCGACCGAAGAACAAGAGTAAAACTAAGGGATTTTGCCAAAAGGATAAAAAAACCGGATGTCGGTCTGATTGTAAGAACATCAGCCGAAAAAGTGAGTGACCAGGAAGTCAGAAACGAATATCAGGAACTGGAACAGCGATGGCAAAATATCGAAATAAAAGCGAAGAAAGACAAAGCGCCGGTGCTTTTATACGATGAGACTGACATCTTGATAAAAATCGTGCGGGATATGTTTACTCATGAAGTCGATTTGTTGGTAGTGGATGACGAACCAAAATATAAGCGGGTGCTTGAATACTTAAGAAAGATTGCGCCAAGTCTAATTGAGCGGGTTTCGTTATATAAAGGCGATGTTCCGACTTTTGAGCATTACAAAGTGGAACAGGAATTACAGAAAGTTTTAGATCGAAAAATTTGGCTAAAGAGCGGCGGGTTTATTACGATTGACCAGACCGAGGCGTTGGTTGCAATCGATATTAACTCAGGTAAATATTCCCATGAACAGGACCCGGAAACATTAATATTCCAGACTAATTTACAAGCGGCAGCTGAGATTGCCCACCAAATAAGGCTACGTGACTTATCCGGATTGATCATCATCGACTTCATCGATATGGCAGAACAGAAAAAGATGGATATTGTAGTGAGAGAGCTGAAGATGTGCTTGGAAAACGACCGAGCCAAAGCGGACTTTTCTAAAGTAAGCCGATTCGGCATCCTTGAGATGACCCGCGAGCGCACCCGTCCTGGTTTACTTCACACATTGACTGAACAGTGCCCGATCTGTAAAGGATTAGGCAGAGTGCTGTCACGCGCGGAAATTGCGATGAAGATTGAACATAACTTATTTGTCAAAAGTAGTCAGTTGAAGGGACGAAAAGTTAAAGTGATGGTTTCTTCGCTGATTTATGATTTCATGATCGCTGACCGTCAGGAGCAACTTACCCACTTTGCTAAAAAATATCAGATGGCGTTGGATATTAGACCTGATACCCAGCTTCAGTTTAATGAATATAAAGTTTATACGGCAGTTTAGGAGGTCACGTGGCGCACAATATTTGTCACGTTGAAATACCGTGTAAAAATATCGCTCGGGCAAGAAAGTTCTATTCGGATATTTTTGGTTGGAAAATAACCGATTTTGGAGGGATGTATGCGATGTTCGAAACTGGCGAGGGTCCTGGTGGTGGGTTAGAACAGCGTGCCGATAATTTTCCGACCGAACGCGCAATCACACTTTACATCCAAGTTGAAGATATTGACTTTTATCTAACAAAAATATCTGTGGCAGGTGGTAGAACAATTCAGAAAAAGACTGAGATCAGTAAAGAGTTTGGTTATTCGGGGTTATTCATTGATACCGAAGGAAACACAATCGGTCTTTGGTCAAAAACATAGGGGTTTAATTGATCATATTGATTGGCACAAAAGGACAGTTGGTTAAAGTTGCACCGGTGATGAAGGAATTACAAGATCGTAAGATTCGTTATAAATATGTCCAGACTGACCAACATCCAGAGCTAAACCGTGAGTTAGAGAAACGGTTTGGACTTAAATCACCAGATTTACATTTATGGCACAGCAAAAAAGATTTAGTGAAATTCTGGGAGATGCCAGTTTGGTTTATGACCTGTTTTATAAATGCGATAAAAAACCGAGAATTTTTCTATGGTGAGAGGATACTTATTACCCACGGCGATACGATGTCAACTTTATTTGCCTGTATCATTGGAAAGCTATTCTCATTGAAAATTGCCCATATCGAAGCGGGTTTGCGCTCGTTCAGTATCATGCATCCATTTCCGGAAGAGATGATACGACGGATATCTTCTAAGATGGCGACATTGCTTTTTGCGCCCTCATCCTGGGCAATCGGCAACCTGCGACGTGAACCAGGTATTGCAATAAACACAAAACAGAATACAGTTTATGATACATTAGCAATTTTTGTGACAAAACAAGATACGATGGAAAAAGATAATTACATTGTCGTGGCGATTCACCGACAGGAAACAATTTATAACCAAAACCGATTTAGAAAAGCGGTTAATTTGGTCGAGTCGGTATCGAAAAATTTCAAGGTAATTTATATTATACATAAAACAAGCGAACACCAGTTAAAACAATATGGGTTTTGGGATCGTCTTAAAGAAAATCCTAACATTAGAATGACAAGTTATTTAGAATATATTACCTTTATGAACCTGGTGAAAAATTGCGAATTTGTTATGTCCGATGGTGGAGGATTACAGGAAGAAACCTATTTTTTGGATGTGCCCTGTTTAATTTTAAGAAATCGAACCGAACGGGAAATCGGGCTTAATGAAACTTCACACCTGGCCGGGTTTGATGATGAGAAGATTAATTATTTCTTAAATAATTACACTAAATTTCATCGAAAGAAAGAATTCGTACGATATTATCCAAGCAAGACGATTGTCGACGAGCTTATAAAGTACAAAAAGACACTGCATTAATACAAACCTCATTGCTATGAGAAAGATAATAATACTTATCAGCTTCAGTTTATGCTTTGGTTATAATTCGCTAAATATTACCGCCAACTGGTCAATAAATTTCTATAAAAAGATTATCTCGCCTCTACAAGGGCAAAACATCTGTAATTTTTCACCGTCCTGCTCGCAGTTTTACAAACAGAGCATTAATAAATACGGAATTGTAATTGGTTCATTGATGGGTTCTGACCGCCTACAACGATGTAATCCCTGGACATGGACATATCTTGATAAATATTACAGCGGTGTATCTAATAACCGACTGAATGACCCGATTGAAAACCACTACATCTTATCCAACAAAATTCAAGGTGCTAAACTAACTACTGCAAATAACCAAATGCCTACTAGTAATAAAGAACGACCAAAAACCGAATTAGATTTTGCTGATTATTTATTTGAGTCAAAAGATTATGTTCGTGCAATTGGCGAGTACAAAAGAATTTTGTTTTCTTGGTCTGATACAGAAAATACCTTGAAAGATTATGTTAATTTGATGCTTGGTGAGTGCTATCTGAAAACCAAGACTTACGCCCAATCGCTTTATTATTTCAATGCAGGAGAAAATCCTTATTATCATTACGGTCGAGTGCGAGCATATTTTGAGCAAGGAGACTATAGCAAGGCAAGATACGAGTTAAAGAATTTGGAAAGTACTCAATTCGATAAAGAAAGAATAATTTTAACTGGTTGGAGTTACTATAAACAAAGAGATTTTTCAACTGGTTCACTTTATTTTGGCGGTTTTTCTTCAGATAGTCAAATCACAAGACTATCAATATATGATGGTAAAGGTATTGCTAAACGAAGTAGAGCGATGTCAACACTATTTTCTGCAGTCATTCCTGGACTAGGTCAGACTTATAGTGGCAGACTCGGCGATGGAATTTATTCGCTTCTCACTGTGGTCGGTTCTGCTTTAATAGCTAATTACTATTATTCAAATGATGAATCGAGAATAAAATTTTCTATTTTTACCGCACTTACTACATTCTTTTGGGCAGGTAATGTCTACGGCGCTAATATCTCAGCACGAGATCATAATTATTTTCAACAGAAGAAATATTTACAACAGATTGAAGACGAATTGGGACAGATTGAGTTAACCCCTAAATATCCTAAATAAGAATTGATATTACTTGTAATGGGATTAATTGCTTCTGCCTTCCCGCAAACTAATCCGTTAATTTTAGCCGATTCACTTTACAACAATAAAGATTATTTTAACTCAGCCACCGAGTATGAACGATATTTATTTTATCTGCCACAAACTGAATCGTCATCCAATATTATAAAATTAAAGTTAGCACAGTGTTACGTAAATTCGCCTGAAACTGATAAAGCAGAGAATCTCCTCGAGCAGGTTATTTCTGAGCGCGGTCAGCTATCGCAAGGTGCACAATTGCTTTTGGCTAAGCTTTACATTAATCAAGTTGATTATTTTAGAGCAAAAATTGAACTTAATGATTTACTTTTGTTTAATGACACAAAAACGGATAAAAGTGAAGTTTATAAAATACTTGGATATATTGCGCTTTATGAAAGAGAAACAGAGGAGGCATTAAATTATTTCAAACTTGCGCAAGACAGTTTTCTAATAGCTAAAACCCATATGATAATAAAATCACCCAACAAAAATTTAGTTATATCACAAGTTATGTCATCAATTATCCCAGGCAGTGGCGAAATATATTGTGGTAAATATGGCTGGGGGATTTTGTCATTGATAGTAAATTCAGCATCGATTTTCAGTGCGATTTATTCATATAAAAACAAGCAATATGTTGACGCATCCTTAATATTATCGCTTTTGTTCACACGATTTTATAATGGCTCTCGTAATAACGCACGAGATTTTGCACAAGAATTTAATGAAAAAATGTATAAATCAAAAATAATCGATATTGATAAATATTATAATCCAGTAGATGTTAAATAAAATTAAGCCGTTTTGTGTTGATACCCTAATGCGCCTGCCATTTTGATTGCTTTAACTGAGCAGACTTTAAAACATTCACCACACCCAATGCACTTTGCGCTAATGATTTTATGGCGTTCTTTCGGATTGCCTTCGATTGCGTTAAACTGACACACTTTAACACATTCGCCACAACCATTACATAATGATGAGATTATAGGATAAGGTCGTGCTTTAGCGCGGTCGATAAAAGATTTGGCAGGACATTTATGGACACATATTACACAATCTGTACATCTACTGAAGTCCATTACAGGTAAATTATTTTCCATATTAAGAGCATCGTAAGGGCACACCTTAATACAAATATTACATGCGAAACAGCCAACCGAACAAATGTCCTTCACCGCTTTCCCTTTATCCTTTGAAACACAAGCGAGATAAACCAGCTTTGTTCTAGGAATTAACCTTAAAGTCATTTTTGGGCATTCCTTAACGCAGATACCACAGCCAGTACATTTTCTTTCATTGATTATTGGCAATCGGTTCTTACCTATTTTAATGGCGCCAAATGGGCAGACTGATGCACAATGTCCTAATCCAACGCAACCAAATACACAGCTTTTATTGCCACCGTGTAAGATATAAGCCTGCCTGCAATCAGTTCCGCCATCATAAATAAAACGTTCTCGACATTGTACTTTGCCGCCTTGGCAGGTTAAAGCGGCAATCATCGGTTCTTTAATCTCGACATTTTTACCTAAGATCTTTGCGATTTTTGAAGCGGCTTCCGGTTCGCCGGGCAGGCAACGATTTAAGGCAATGCCATCTTTGACAATTTTTTCCGCATAAACTTCGCATCCTGGAAAAGCGCAGATACCGCAATTGGAACCAGGCAGTGCTAATTTTATTCGTTCGACGAGGTCATTTGTCTTTATCGCAAGTTTTTGAAATATTAATGCAAGCACGACTCCCAAGATAAGCCCAAGACTACCTAACATAATAATCGACTTCAAGAAAATTGTCATAATGTTAACCCAAAAAGACCAATAAATCCTAAGAAAGCTAATGCGACCAATGAAGCTGCAATAAAAGCAATTGGATAACCTTTTAGCGAACGTGAGATCGGTGCAAATTCAAGCCGTTCTCGAATTGCGGAAAATAATATTATTACTAAACCAAATCCAAAAGCAGTACCTATTGCAAAGATAGTTGACTGAAAGAGAGAATATTTGTAATCGATGACTAAAAATGTTACAGCTAAGATTGCGCAGTTTGTAGTAATTAATGGTAGGTAGATTCCCATCGCAGTATATAGAGTTTTAAAGTTCTTTTTAAGAAACATCTCGACAAATTGGACTAAGGCAGCAATTACTAAGATAAATGCAGCAGTGCGTAAGAATACTAAATCAAGTGGCAAAAGGACAAAATGGAATATTATCCACGTTACCCAGGTTGAAAGAAGCATAACAAAGAGAACTGCTGTGCTCATCCCAAATGCGGTAGATAAAGAAGTTGAGACGCCGAAGAAAGGACAGAGTCCTATGTATCGCATGAGTAAGATATTATTTACAATAAACGCGGCAACGAAGATAAGCAATGGATTAGTAATCATATTAACCAACCGATTCTTGTTTTATCACAAATTTATTAATTAAAGCTTTAAAGATACCGATTAACAAAAATCCACCCGGCGGGAAAATCATAAAAAGGACTGGATTTGAAATCAGAAATTTAGGTCCGATAATAATACCGAATATTGACCCAGTACTAAAGTATTCCCGAATTATTCCCATTACAACTATTACTAAAGTAAATCCAATAGATTTGCCGAAGCCATCAAGAAATGAATCGATTATTCCATTTTTATAGGCAAATGCTTCGGCACGTCCTAAGATAATACAGTTGACGACAATTAACGGAACAAATACTCCTAAAACCCGATATAGCGCTGGCGCGTATGCTTGCATGACGTAATCGACAATCGTTACAAACGTTGAAATAACGATGATGAAGACAGGTATCCGCACCGCATCAGGTATTAATTTTCTAATTGCCGATACGACAAGATTAGAACAAATCAAAACAAATGATGCGGCGATTCCCATACCAAAGGCATCTTTAGCGGTGATTGATGTAGCTAAAGTTGGGCACAAGCCAATCATTAATACTAAAATAGGGTTATCGATGATGATACCATCGGTTAGATATTTTAGATGATTTACTTTTTGTTTCATTATTTTGATTTTAAACTATCAGTTTTAATATAATGCTGGTATCGTTCAATTCCTTGACGAATACCGTTCAAGACCGCCCTGGAAGAAATTGTTGCACCGCTAATTGCCTGAATTGAACCACCGTTATCTGTAAATTTTAAATCGGAAAGTTTCTTATTTGAGAATTGATTACGGAATTCTGACTCGGTAATTTGAAGACCACAACCAGGTGTTTCTTTTAATCCTTCGGCAGGGGAGCTGATATAGATTTTTTTAATAGTCTGGTCTCTACCATAACCAACGAAAATCGGTATAAGTCCAGCATACCCCTCTGGGGCGATTTGGAATACCATACCAATCACTTGGTGCTGGTCATCATATCCAGTCCAGACCGTATCTTCTATTACACACCGGAATTGAATTGCTTCTGGTAATAATTTAGATAAACGTGTTAGCATATTTTCATCTATACATATATCAGATTGTATCGACTCAGCACTGTCAGTTCCAATATAATGCTTATATCGTTCTATTCCCTCTCGAACACCGTTAACAACCGCGCGGGAGGAAATCGTTGCTGCAGTGATTGCTTGGATACTACCGCCATCTTTTAAAAGCTTTAGATCCGCAAACTTTTTATTAGTAAATTGGTTTTTAAATTTTGGTTCTTTAACCTGAAGACCTAATCCGGGAGTTTCTTTTAAGCCCTCAGAAGGTGAGGCGATGTAAATCTTTTCCACCATTGAGTCAACACCATATCCGACCAAGATTGGTATTGGACCAGCATAGCCACGCGGACCCGTTTTAAATACTAACCCGATTTTCTGATTTTGTTCGTCAAAACCAATCCAAAGCGAGTCTTTTATTACTTCTTGGAAACTCTTTGCTCCCGGCAAAACATCGGATAACCTCATCAACATATTTTCCGATATCTGTTTTTCGATTTGTACTTTTGTTACTGTATATACTTTCGATAATAATCCAGCCGCGACTAAACAGGCCAGAAATAACGATACTACCATCCAGGTTAAAGATTTCATATTTGTAACCACGGGATAGACAGATTAAACGGATTAATCAAGAAAAGAAAATCTGTGGAAATCCATGTAATCTGTCGTTTCATTTATTCCTACCCCCCAAAAACTTTTGGTCTGGTATAGCGGTCAATTAATGGAGTTGCAACATTCATCAAGAGAATTGAATATGATACACCTTCGGGATAGCCACCCCATAATCGAATTAACATAGTTATCACACCACAGCCAATACCAAAAATCCATTGACCTTTAGCGTTTATTGGTGAAGTTACATAGTCAGTCGCCATAAAGAATGCACCGAGGATTAAACCACCGGAAAAAACATGAAAAAACGGTGAGAATTTAGTTGGTAAAATTAATGATAAGATGACTACTGATCCAATATATGCAACCGGTATGCGGTAACTGATAAATCCTCTAATTAAAAGATATGTCGCACCGATAAGCAATAAAATCGCAGAAGTTTCACCAATGCATCCACCGCGATTTCCTATGATAAGATTTTTTATAACAGGCCAGGAATTTAGAGATATATCCTTGAATAGTTTTGCAGCAGAAAGCGGAGTTGCTTGCGAAATTGCATCATAACCAGCAAGATATCCTGATTTGGGTGCGAGCCAGCCAGAAGTCATAAGCTGGGGCCAGGAAACCATCAAGAATGCCCGTGCGGCTAACGCGGGGTTAACAAAATTATATCCCAGTCCGCCGAATAGCTGCTTGACAATTACAACCGCAAATGCAGAACCGATAACAGGAATCCATAATGGAACGGCTGGGGGTAAATTGAAAGCCAACAGAATCCCGGTAATAACGGCACTGCCGTCAAGAATCGTGATTTTTCTGCCCGATAATTTTAAAAACAATGCTTCAAAACCGACTGCCGAGGCAATGCTTAATGCAGTAACAAGTAAGGTCCGAAAACCAAAGAAATACACTGAGCCGAACAATGCAGGCATTAATGCAATGACAACTGACCACATAATACGCGTAATTGAAATATTAGAATAAATATGCGGTGATGCTGATACAATTAATTGTTTAGTCGCCACGTCTTGATTGTTGGTCATTATTTCTTTAACCACGGGATAGACAGGTTAGACGGATTAATTAATAAAATAAAATCTGTGGAAATTCGTAGTTTCATTTATTCCTATTTTAAAGCAGTCTAATTTCGTTTTTGGCAAATTTAAAAGCGTGGACTAATTTTATTTTTGCTGGACATCCATAAGCACACGAGCCGCATTCGATACAATCCAATACGTTGTACGATTTTGCTTTCGCAAAGTCTCTTTTTTTAACAAAGTTATTTATCTCACATGGTAAAAGTGACATCGGGCAAGTTTCGATACATCGTCCGCATCGTATGCAAGGTCCTTCTTCCTGAATTATTATTTCTTTATTTGTCAAAACTATCACTCCGGAAGTTCCCTTAGTAATCGGCATTTCATCGTTATATTGGGTAATTCCCATCATCGGTCCGCCAAAGATAATTTTAGCAGGTTTCTCAGTATAGCCATTGCAGAAATTTACTACATCAGATAGCGGAGTGCCTAAACGAACCCATAAATTTTTTGGTTCTTTGATGCCCGATCCGGTTAAGGTAATCAGACGCTCAACCAATGGTTTATTAAATCGGCAGGCTTCATAAACGGCATAGCAGGTCGCAACGTTGTGTACTAAAGTACCAACATCCATCGGCAACCCCTTCGCTGGAACAAGTCGATTTAATAATGTTTTAATCAACTGTTTTTCCGCTCCCTGCGGGTAGCTCGTTTTAAGCGCAATAACCGAATATCCGTCATTTTGCGGGATTGTCCGTTTCATCATTTCAATCGCGTCGAGTTTATTGTTTTCAATGGCGATAATAATTCTTTTGACATCACAAATTTTTGCGATTATCTTCACGCCGACAGCTATCTCATTTGATTTTTCAAGCATCAACCGGTGGTCAGCAGTAAGGTATGGTTCACATTCACAGCCGTTAATAATTAATGTATCGATTGGTTTTTCTAACGAAGGTGTAATTTTGACATGGGTCGGAAACGCACCGCCACCTAAACCAACGATGCCGGCATCCCGAATTATTGTAACTAGTTCCTCATTGGAAAAAGCGTTATAATCACGCTCTTTAATATTGTTTTCCCAGCTGTCTTTTTGGTCAGACTCGATAACACAGGTCAGTATTCGGGTTGGCAAGATCGGATGATTATATTCACTTATATCGGTAACTTTCCCGGAAATCGAAGCATGTACGGGTACCGAAATATTACCTTGAGCTTCCGCAATCTTGGTTCCGACTTTTACCTTATCACCGATTGACACGATGATTTTCGCTGGTAAGCCAGTGTTTTGAATAAGCGGTAACCATACTTTTTGCGGAATTGGTGCCTTTTCAGACGCTTTATGCGCGGTTCTTTCTTTATTATCACGCGGGTAAATACCGCCTCGAAAACGTGAGATTGGTAAAGTTTCCGCATTTAATTTTAACATTGGTTGATTGTAATTAAATTTTATTCGATTTCAATAGGTGATTTATTTGATTGAAAAGAATTTTTTGAATTGTTCCAATTTTAAAGTATTGATAACATCCTTTTTTTCTAACCAGGCACGGCGCGCAACACCAATGCCAAACCGCATCCAGTTTAAGTCTTCAACGCCGTGCGCATCCGTACTAATCGCAATTTTTATTCCCATATCTTTGGCGCGTTTTGACCAGATATCGTTTAAATCGAGCCGATTCGGATAGGCATTTATCTCCATAATTTTTTGATATTTTCGCGCGTGGTCCATGACTTTTTCTAAATCAACATCGTAACCTTCACGTTTGTTGATTAACCGACCGGTCGGATGAGCAATAATATCGACATTGGGATTTTCAATTGCCGCACAAAACCTTTCGGTCACGTGTTGTTTGAAGCCCTGATGGATGGATGCGACAACTAGATCCGCCTGACTTAAAATTTTATCCGAGAAATCTAATTTGCCGGAACTTAAAATATCAACTTCAGTCGATTTCAAAATTTTGATGCCTTTCAATTTTGCCTGGACTTTATTGATTTCATCCCATTGCCTTTTTAAACGTTCTTCCGACAGACCATTCGCATAATTTGCTGCTTTGGAATGGTCGGTGATAGCGATATATTGATAACCCAGTTTCATAGCTGCTTTTGCCATCTCTTCGATTGTGTTGCTTGCATCCGAGTATGTGGTATGCATTTGTAAATCACCTTTGATATCACGATATCCGACTAATTTTGGTAATTTATTCGCTAACGCTGCTTCGACTTCACCGCGGTCTTCTCTTATTTCAGGAGGGAACCAAGCAAGACCTAATACTTTATAAACTTGTTCTTCGGTTTTTCCGGCGATTGGTTTTGAATTTTTATAGACGCCATATTCCGATACTTTTAACCCTTTTTCTTTGGCTAAACTGCGAATTTTCACGTTATGTTCTTTAGAACCGGTGAAATATTGTAATGCCGCACCAAAAGATTTTTCTTCAACAATCCTGATATCAACTTGGACCGCACTTGTTTCGGTCTTGAGTATAACCGACCCTTTGGTTTCTCCGGATGCGAGCACCTGAATCACATTGGGCATCTTGATAAAATAATCGACAATTTTCTTACCATTTTTCCCCGACACTAAAATATCAATATCGCCAATTGTCTCTTTCATTCTGCGTAAAGAACCAGACGGTGCAATATTTTTTACATACTTCGACTTTTTTAAATATTGAACGACCGTTTCCGCGATTTCTAATGCGAAGTTAATCGGAAGTCGCTCTTTTGACCGCTCATAAAGCTCAATTCCTTTTCTAATGTTATCAACTTTCTTTTCACCCATTCGGAATTGTTGAGCTAACGAACCATTCTCGACAACCTTTTTCAAGTCCTTAATATTTTTTACATTTAATTTATCGTGAGCGAGTTTTAAGGTTTTCGGTCCTAAATTTTGAATGTTCAGCAAATCAAGTAAATCTTTCGAAATTCCCGCCATCGCTTCGGATAGTTTCTTCATCTTGCCGGTTTTTAGATATTCACTAATTTTCTTGGCGATTCCTTCACCAATGCCGGGAATTTCCCTTAATTTATCCTTTTTATTTAACTCTTCGATAGCATCGGTTAATTCTTCAATGGTTCGGGCTGCTTTTCGGTAGGCGAGAACCCGGAAGAATTGTTCACCCTTAAATTCTAACGCATCAGCGATTCTATCGAATATTTCCGCTATCTCTCTGTTCTTCATATTTACAATAAAATCAAACATCAAAAATCAAAATGTAATGCAAAGTGTAAAGAGAATGCTTTTTTAATTTTGATATTTCACTTTGCATTTTGACTTTTGAATTTCGTTAGTATCTCCATGGCTAATTTATTTTAACTCCAAAGTTGCCTTTGACTACTTCTCCTATTACAATTGCCTGAGCAACTTGATTCATAATTTTATCTACATACTTAGACGGTGTGAATAGAACTATTCCGATTCCCATATTAAACACTGAGTACATTTCTGCTTCGGAAATTTTGCCGTATTTTTGGATTGCTTTGAAAAT
>Ga0315291_10000271_pt1 | contig 66663 bp, 55 predicted proteins | sample YL17G12_20_MG_FD_203070 | JGI IMG/M metagenome (GOLD analysis project Ga0315291, IMG submission 203070) | Sediment microbial communities from Yellowstone Lake, YNP, Wyoming, USA - YL17G12_20 | ecosystem: Environmental > Aquatic > Freshwater > Lake > Sediment | place: USA: Wyoming | collected... | reverse complement strand
CAGACAAGAATGTCTGACCTACCGGGAAAGTAGGGGCACGTTGCAACCTGCCTCTACCGAAAAAAACTATTTCAATTTCTGTTCCAATTTCTCAATCGCCTTAGCCAATTGATCGATCCTTTTGGTCAGCTCCTCTAAGTCCTCTTTTTTCACCGCCTTGATCTTTGCCGCTACTTTCTCCACACTCTCGTCGATTTTTTGCTTGATCTTTTTCATCCTCTCATCATGACCCTCCAAAAGCTCCTTTATCGCCTTAGCCTTCTCCGACTGAGAAAGCTCCCCTCTTTTGATCAACTCATCCACGATCTTCTCCGCTTTCTCTTTAGTCAGGTCAAAAAGGCCGATTCCAGCTAAGACTGTTTTTTTGAAAATATCCACAGAAACTTCACCTCCTTTAAGGATAAGCTCTCGTAAAAGCTTTCCGGTATCTTTTAAAGTTTTCCACTTTTTTAGCTCCTCCGAAAATGCCAAAGCTAAAATCTTTGTGGTTATATCCTTTTTGGTCGAATTGTCAATTACTTTGAATTCAACATCCCTTTTAACCAATTGGACAATATCTGTAATTTTAATAGTCTTTTTTGTCTCTGTGTCATACAGCCTTCGATTACTATATCTCTTAATTATTCTCATATTTTCTACTATGAACTATAAACCATCTACTATCATTATAGTGCATCGCACCATAAAAGTCAAGTAAAAAATTTATAAAAATTGGTGTTTAAACATTTATGTTTATCCTTAAGGGAAAATAACTTATTCTCCATAGGGCAGGGCATTCAGCCCTGCCGAGTGGTCGCGTAGGGGTGGAGTCTGTCTCCACCCAAACCGCGGGCGGAGACAAGTCCGAAGGATCTTGACGACTCCGCCCCTACACTTTATCTTCTGAGTAATCCAATATAAAATCTATTTCCCTTCCGCAAGAGCTACACTTTTTATCTTTAATTCCCACCATTCGAGTAAAATATCCATCCCTTTTTACCAGAACGTTTGAACATTGAGGGCACAAGGTATCTGAGGTTTTCTCGACATACACATTTCCTACATAGACATATTTCAACTTCTGTCTGGCAATCTTAAATGCCCTTTCGAGAGTAGCCACTGGCGTGGGTGGAAGATTGGTTTTATAATGAGGAAAATATCGGGAAAAATGGAGCGGGATTTTGTCATCTATTCCCGCCAACCAATCTACCAGCTTTTTTATCTGCTCATCGGAGTCATTTAAAGTGGGCATAATCAGATTGGTGATTTCCACGTGAACACCCTTTTTAATAGAAAGCTCAGTGGTTTTTAAAACCGGTTCTACTTTTCCTTTGCAAACTTTTGTGTAAAAATCGTTCTCCATCGACTTCACATCGATGTTCATCGCATCGATAAGGGGTAAAAGCTCTAATAAAGGAGGCTCATTGATATATCCATTGGTTACTAAAACATTTTTTAGATTCTTTTCCTTGGCTATCTGGGCGGTATCTTTTATATATTCATACCAGATCAAAGGCTCAGTATAGGTATAGGCGATGCCGATGGAGTTATACTTTAATGCCAATTCAACCAATTTTTCTGGAGAGACATATTCTGTAGGAGATTCCACCTGAGAGATAGACCAGTTCTGGCAATGCCCGCATTTTAGATTGCAGCCATTGGGACCGGTGGAAAGAATTTCAGTCCCCGGATAGAAATGATATAAAGGTTTTTTCTCAATCGGATCTAAAGCGATGGAAACCACCTTCCCGTAATTAGTAGCATATAACACCCCACCCTGATTTTCCCTCCCCATACACACCCCCACTTTTCCCTCCGCAATTATACAGCTCACCGGACATAATAAGCAGTGGATCTTTCCATCCGTCCTTTTCTCCCAGTATAAAGCTTCTTTTAACATAGTAAAACGCGTAGGGGAGGGGCTTGTCCCCTCCCGCTTTTCAGAGTTTTTGCAGGTCGGATAAGTTCCGCCCCCTATGGGCTAGTGAGCCGTAGGTCGAAACCCCTGCGGTTTCGACACCCAAAGATGATACAGAGTTCAACCCACTGCATCAACCATTAACCCACAGATGGGAGCCCACGAGGGGCTCCCCTACACTATTTTGTAGTTGGTGCGGGAATTGTCGTAAAAGACCCCGCTAAAAGCGGTGGGATTTCCCGCACCACAAAGGGCTATCTTAATTCCACCTTTTCCAATTTTAATAATTTCTTCTTGGTCTCAATCCCGCCGGAAAAACCTCCCAACCCGCCATCCTCTTTAATCACCCGATGGCAGGGAACAATTATCGGAAACCGATTAGCTCCGCAAGCATTCCCCACGGCTCGAGCCTTTTTTGAATTGCCGACTTTTTCAGCCAGCCACATATAGCTTCGAGTCTCCCCATAGGGAATTTCCCTCATCTCTTTCCAGACCCTTCTCTGAAATTCGGTCCCAGAACTGAAATCGAGCTTATCTTTGAAGTCAACTTTCTTCCCTGAAAAATAATCTTTCAACTCTTTTATTAGATTAGAAAAAAGTCTTTCATTCTTTATTAATTTTTCATTTTTAATTTTTAATTTTTCACTATACTTTCTCCATTCCTCTTTAGAAAAAGTCAAAAGATTCAAACCCCTCTCTGACCCAATCACAAATATTTGTCCGAGGGGACTCTTGATTATGGTATAATAGATTTTCATTTTAATTATCCTTTTAAAAATTGAAATTTATCGATGAAAATAATTGTATATCTTCTCTACAATTTTTGGAGTGATTCCTTCCGCTCGAGTTAATTCCTCCATCGATGCCGCTTTAATCCTTTTCACCGAACTAAAATACTTCAATAAAGCCTCCTTTCTTTTTCCCCCGATCCCTTTTATTTGATCCAGTTCCGATTTTATCGTTCTTTTCTTTCTTAAAACCTTATGATAGCTTATAGCAAATCGGTGCGCCTCATCCCGGATCCTTTGCAGAAGCCTCAAAGAAGGTGAATTCTTTTTGATCATCAAGGAATCAGCTCTTTCAGGCAAAAAGACCTCATCCAATCTTTTAGCCAGCCCGATTATCGATTGATTTTTTATCCCTAAAGAAGATAAAGCTACTAAGGCGGAAGAAAGCTGACCCTTTCCACCATCCACCAAAACTAAATCGGGAAATCTCTTTTTCTCCTCTATTAGTCTTTGGAAATATCTTTTCACCACCTCCTTCATCATAGCGAAATCATCCTGCCCTTCCACAGTTTTAATCTTAAATCTTTTATACTCAGATTTTTTAGGCTTACCATCGCAGAAAAAGACTAAGCTCCCGGCTGCATCAGAAGGACCTAAATTGGAAATATCAAAAGCCACTATCTCTCTGGGGACTAAATCTAAATACAGATCGTTTTTCAATCTCATTATGTTCTCTGGAACCTTCTTTTTCCTTTCAGACTTTTGTAAAAGCAATTCTTCTAATAAAAGTTGAGCATTCTTTTCCGCCATCTCCAGAAGGTTATGCTTTTTCCCTTTTTGAGGGATAATTATCTCGACTTTCCCCTCCCTTTTTTCGGCCAGCCACTTTTCAATCATCTCCATATCCTCAGGTTGAGTGGGCAAGATTATCTCTTCAGGTATTATTGCCGAATGCATATAATATTGTCTCAAAAAGGTGGATAATATCTCCTCATCTGAAGTCTGTGTGGTAGAGGTTAGATGAAATTGTTGTCTTCCGATCAATATTCCTTCCCTTACCTGAAGATTGGTTAAAGATATATCTTTTCCCGAACGAGCAAAGGCGATGATATCTCTATCTGTTTTCTCAGTCTCCACCACCTTCTGCGTCTGCATCACGCTCTCTAAGGCTTTAATCTGATCCCTGATCCTTGCCGCTTCCTCGAATTTTTCCTTAATAGAAAATTCGTTCATCTTTTTTTTCAATTGATCGATCAGGATGCTATTTTTACCCGATAAGAAAAGGCAGACATCCTTGATCATATCATTATAATCTTTCTGGCTGACCAAACCCACACAAGGTCCCTCACATCTTTTGATATGATAATCCAAGCAGACCTTTTGAACCTTTTTGGAGGGGATAGCGAAATTGCAGCTTCTCACCGGAAAGATCCTCCTTAAAAGCCTCAAAGTTTTCCTCATCCCCTTTACATTGGTATAGGGACCAAAATATTTAGCCTTGTCCTTTTTAACCCTTCTCACCACCAAAATTCTGGGGAAGTTTTCATCCACAGTAACTTTCAAATAGGGGTATCTTTTGTCATCCTTTAAATTGACATTGTATCGTGGCTTATATTCTTTGATCAGATTCGATTCTAAAATCAAAGCCTCCATCTCCGAATCCGTCACCATTGAATCGAAATCAGAGACCTTTTTGATCATTGCAGAGATTCTGGGATGTAAATCGGACCCATTCTGGAAATAAGACCTCACCCGGTTTCTTAAAGATTTCGCCTTCCCCACATAGATAACCCTCCCCCATCGATCCTTCATTAAGTATATCCCGGGCTTATGTGGGAGGCTCTCCAATTTTATCTTTAAATCCATAGTAAAAGAATGAATTGAATTACCTAAAAGGAAACGTCTATTTTTCCTTTCAGGTTTGCGCTAAAAAATTACCTAAATATTGTGTATTTGTCAATATAAATTAGGGCGTAGTTTTTACGGTGTTGTTTTTGTAGGGACAGCCCTTTCCGCCAGAGGCGGATCCGCCTTCGGCGGAGTGGCTGTCCGTACCCCTTATTAGGACAAGGACAAGCCTTGTCCCTACAAAATTCGTCTTCACTCTTTTTAATTAACTCCGCCGGAGGAAAAAAAACGTAGCGTCCGACGTTTCTGTCGGACGAAAAAATGTCCAGCTAAGCCCGTAGGTCGAAACCCCTGCGGTTTCGACATAATCTTTCTCTGGTCTGTCCTGGACAGGTCTAAAGTTTCGTATGAATGCATACGCACCTGTCTCTACAATTAGCCGCCCCACTTGGGTAACCCCGGGTCTCCGCACCCAGGGCTATTTTTTGGAGTGCAAAAACTTGTTTTTGCTGCAATCATAAATGACTACACTCCTGTGAAATAACGCCCGACATAAAAGTCGGGCGCTACGATCCTCTCTTTTGTTGGTGTGAGAATTGGATTTTCTGAATCATTAAGGGTGGAGACAAGCTCCGCCCCTACGCGAAAATTAATCCACCTTGAGGCAAGGTGGGTCTACCACTTGGCTGGCACTTAAAAAGGTAAACCTGAAGGTTTACACTCCAAGGCGTTATTTATGGAACAACCCGGCGGGCGCCTATGTATCTTCGATCATAATATGGATCATCTAAGGAGGAGATTATCACCCCTTTGGTCTCTGAGGAATGGACAAATTTTCCTTCATCTATATAAATCCCCACATGAGAGACCTGATTATCGTCAAGATGCTTCGCATAATCTAAAGCAAAAAAGACCAAATCCCCATAAACCAATTCATTTCTTTTCACCTTCTTTGCTATTTTATAGAGCTTATCCACATCATGAGGCAAATCCAATCCCCCATATCTTCGATAAACCTCCACCACTAAACCGGAACAATCTATCCCAAAAAGTGAGCTCCCATTTTTTTGATAAGGCACTCCCAGATAGGATTTGATAACCCTTCCCATTCTCTCCTTATCGATCTTGCTCTCCAGATCGGGTTGATTGGGCTTGGTTATCGGAGTAAATCTGGGAGGAGAAGCACAGGATAAAAGAAAAATTAAACCCACTGAAATTAAGAGCAACTTTTTCATCACAACTTTACACTCCTAAATAAAAGTTGGATAAACTAGACCAAACCTCTTTTTATAATAAATCCTGGTTCCCAAAAATCCAAGAAATAACACTAAAAAATACCAGGGATGATAATAAATAGCTATAAGGGACAAAAACAAAACTGCTAATTTAACTGAAAGTGTAATCGTTTTTGTCTCTTTTGTCCAGGTAGACCAGACAAAAAATGGTAAAGACAAAAGTGCCGCAATAAAGAAAGGATAATCTCGAAGCAAAAAGGCTAATACAATTGAGACCAGAACTAAAATTGCTGAGATTAAGCTTACCGGAAAAATTCCATATTTCACCCCTAAAGTCATCTTTCCCATTTTTCTATCCCCCTCTATATCGGGCAAAGTGGTATTCAAATAAACCGCACCTACAGCACAAAGATAGGGCAAAGAAAAAATTATGGCTTTCCCATTGACATTGGAATTTATTGCCCATCCCAAAAGAAAGGTCAAAGATCCATGCCCGATCGAGTTGGACAAAAAACCCAGAAAAGGTCTGTTCTTAAAACAAAAAGGGGGAGAAGAATAGAAAAATCCGAAAATAAATCCAACCGAAAACAAAATCCCCAATTGAGTGGAAATAAAAAATGCGGAGGCGATACTAATTGAAAATAAAAGTATGGCTTCAAGCCAGGCAGATTTTAAAGAGACCAACCCTTCTGATAAGAAAAAAAGTTTTTTGTTTATCCGGTCCGATTCGATATCATAGATCTGATTTAAAATATAGACAGCACCTATGGATAAAGAGACTAAAAGGAAAACCCAGCCTAAAGGATTTTTTTGATTTGAATAAAAAAAAGCTCTCTGGTAACCCAAAAGGAAAATAGTCCAGACCGGAGGCATCAAGACCGGGCGGAGGATGAACAGATAATCGAAATATTTTAAAAATGACATTAGTTATAAATGAAAAATCTCAGATAATAATAAACTAAGGGGGAAACAAAAAGCAAACTATCGAATCTATCCAAGATCCCACCGTGCCCCGGAATAATAGTGGAGGAATCCTTTAGTCCCACCTCCCTTTTGAAACTCGACTCCATCAAATCCCCTATCTGCCCCACAATCCCGATTAAGAAAGAGAGTAAAAGAAGTTGTTTTATGGAGATAAAATTCAAAAAAAGATAATAGGAGAAAATCGCACCACCCAGAGCCCCGACCACTCCTCCTATAGCTCCTTCGATAGTTTTTTTGGGACTAATGTTAGGAGCAAGTTGATATTTGCCCAAAGGGGCGCCGATAAAATAGGCTAAGGTATCGCAGAACCAGACACACACTAAAATGAAAATAACCCACAAACCGCCGATTTTATATTCTAACCCCAGATAGTTAGGAAGCTGGCGAATCAAAATCAAATGGGAAAAAAAGAAAGGAACATAGATTGTCCCTAAAATAAAAAACGCGATATTCGAGCTTGCCTTCTTGGTCCCATTCTTCAAAATCTGATAAAAACTTCCCGAAAGAAATGCCAGAAATAGGATAAGTAAAACATATTTCTCTCCACCCAAAAAGGAAAACCAACCGATCAAAAGGCCTAAGGGGATTAAAAGAAAAAGAGAAAGCTCTGCCTCTTTGGCTTTGGCTATGGAATGAAACTCATAAAGCCCCAGAAAGATTAAAGCCTCAACCAAAAAAAGAAAATAAAATCTCCCCTGGTAGGCTAAGAAAATCAAAAGGGGAGCAAAGATCGAAGCGACTAAAATTCTTATAAAAAGATTTCTCATCAAAAAAAATTTAACTTACTTTTCCGAATCTCCTTTCCCTCTCTTGAAAATCCAAGATCGCCTCATAAAAATCTTTGACTGAAAAATCGGGCCATAAAACATCCGTAACATACAGCTCGGTATAGGAAGTCTGCCACAACAAAAAATTGGAAAGCCTCATCTCCCCGGAAGTTCTGATTAACAGGTCTGGATCTGGCAGGTCTTTGGTATAAAGATAGCTGGAAAAAAGCTTTTCATCCAATTGACCATCTTCGATCTTTCCCTGTTGGGCATCTTTGATAATCCTTTTTACCGCATCTAATATCTCCATCCTGCCGCTGTAGTTCAAAGCCAGATTCAAGGTCAAACTGGTATTGTCTTTAGTTCTCTCCATCGCTTTTTCTAAAATCTCTTTTTTTCTGGGTGAAAGCTCCTCGATCCTTCCAGTGGTGATTAATCTAACATTGTTTTCATCTAACTCATTCATCTCCCTTTTAGTGGTCTCATACAAAAGGTTCATTATAGCGGAAACTTCCTCTTTAGGTCTTTTCCAGTTTTCTTTCGAGAAGGTATAAAGAGTTAAATAGTTTAGGTTCAGCTCCCCGGAGGCTCGGACGATCCTTTTGACCGTCTTCACACCGGCACGATGCCCGGCAATACGAGGAAGCCCTCTTTTTTTTGCCCATCTACCATTCCCATCCATAATAATAGCAATGTGGTTGGGCAAATTCCCTTTTTTTAAAATCTTCTCTTTCAACTTCTCATCTTCTGTCATCCGGATACTCTTTTTCTGTTATAATCCGCTGCTCCCCATAAGAACCAGACCCAGAAAAGAAGTTAAAGTGAAGGTAACAACTTCACTCATATAAACATAATAAAAAGCTTCGCTTAAAAAGCCCTTTTTCTCAAGCAACCTTTTGCTCAAACTATAGTCTTTAGCTTTATCTACCCCGGATAAAGCCGCAGGCCATCTCACTCCAGCATAAAAAGCTTTGACTCTATCTCCTATCACCAATTCATAGTAAACCTTAGGGGTCAAACTATTTTTCAAGACAGGGGAATGGGAAAAACTTATAAAATGAAATGCTTTTTCCCCAGGGCGAAAGGAATAAGTAAGGTCAACTGTCTGGGAAAACAGTAAGCTGGCACCAAATTCGGGCTTAAAATCGGAATAGGATGCATCAAATACAACAGACCTGTCTCTTTCCTTTCTATTTCCGGATAAACTCAAAAAATTACCTTCTAAAAAAGGCTGGAAGGTTATTCCTTTAGATAATCTTTGAATGTAACTGACACCCGGGCCTATTTTGAAAAGAATCGATTTTTCATTGATATATGTATCTCCGCTTTTTAGGGGACCAACTTTGTAAAGACCCAATTTCAATTTGATGTAGTTTTTAAAGTTCTTCATCTTCACCCCGAAAAGCCCTTGCATATCCACCTGCGGAGCATATTCTTTAGTCCACCCGATCTTATAATTCTCTAGAGGTTTTATGGACAGACCTCCAATACCGAAGCTTATATTCAGATTACATCTATCCAAGAAACGTTTAGATTGCACCAAAGAAAAACTTTCTTGATTGGGTTGGCTTGCTTCAACAAATTCTTTCGAAAAAGAAGGTCTGGTTAGGCACAGCAATAAAATGAAAGGCATTAACCGATAAAAAATTGCATTTATCTTTTTCATGTGTCACCTCCTGAAAAATATTTAAATAGGAAAATCAAAAACTAAACCTAAACCTCCATCATCTCTTTTTCCTTCTTTTCCACCAGAGTATCGATAGCCTTGATATACTTGTCTGTCAATTCCTGCATCTTTTCAATGGCTTTGCGCGAATCATCTTCTGAGATCAATTTATCCTTCTCCGCTTTTTTAAAAGCTTCATTAGCATCTCTGCGAATATTTCTAACAGCCACCTTCCCCTCCTCAGCCAGCTTTTTAACCAATTTGACTAACTCCTTTCTCCTTTCCTCAGTTAAAGGAGGAATGGGAAGCCGGATCACATTGGCATCGGTCAAAGGGTTAAGACCTAAATCGGATCTTTGGATGGCCTTGGCGATCTCCGGAATCATTTTTTTCTCCCAGGGTTGAATGACTATAAGCTTCGGGTCCGGAATAGAAATGCTGGCTACCTGAGATAGAGGGGTTAAGGTTCCATAATAGTCGACTTTAATTCCATCCAGAAGGGAAGTGGTAGCTTTACCGATCCGGATACAGGAAAGTTCCCGGGTGAGAGTATCCACTCCTTTCTTCATCTTATCCTCTGCTTCAGTCTGGGTTTTTTTTATGATCTCCATATATTCCCCTTTCTGTTGAGATTACTCTAAAAAGATTCATCTCGAAGGAATCCGCCTGAGGCGGCATGATTTGTTTTAGCACTAAAATGCATTTATGCTAAAATAAATACGGTAAAAAATCAAATCCCTATTTATATAACCCTTGGGTAATTCTTCTTAATTTGACTTCAAAACTCACTGTTAGTTTGAGCTGACCTGAGTGGACCACCCCCTCTCTTCCCGATTATCAGAAAACTTTAGTTTAGGAAAACACTGGTTCTTGGAATTTAAATCTTTAGTTTTTTTCACAAACCAAAGTCCCCAGTTTTTTTCCGAGTATCATCTTTTTCAAATTCCCCTCTTTTTGAAGATTGAAGACGATGATGGGCAGATTGTTGTCCATACACAAGGTTACTGCGGTGGTATCCATCACCTTTAATTTTTTGTTAAGTACCTCCAGGTAGGTTAAAGAATCGAATTTTTTTGCCTGAGGGTTTTTTTTAGGATCATCCGAATAGACCCCGTCCACTTTAGTTCCTTTCATAATAATCTCGGCTTCTATCTCCACAGCTCTCAAAGCTGCAGCTGTATCAGTGGTGAAATAGGGATTTCCGGTCCCAGCAGCAAAGATAACCACCCTCCCCTTTTCCAAGTGCCGGATAGCTCTCCTTCGGATATATGGTTCTGCTACCTCCTCCATATGAATGGCGGTTAAAATCCGGGTGAACACTCCCATATTTTCTAAAGCATTCTGCAAGGCTAAGGCGTTGATCACCGTAGCTAACATCCCCATATAGTCAGCTGAGACTCTATCCATACCATAGGACCCAGCAGCAAATCCTCTGAAGATGTTCCCCCCACCCACCATCACCCCCACTTCCACCCCCAGATCCCTTATCTCTTTTATCTGATTAGCAATGATTGATAGAGCTGAAGGATCAATTCCATATTTTTTTTCGCCAATGAAAGCTTCCCCGGAGACTTTAAGGAGAATACGCCTATATTTGGGCTTTTCCATCTATTAAGAATTTAAAGTAAGTTCTTTAAATAACAGAATAAGTGACTTGCCACTATTCCCCTAACCTGAAACGAACAAATCTTTTTATGGTAATATTCTCACCCAATTTGGCAATGGTCTCATTTAGTCTATCGTGAACTGACCGATCTTCATCCTTGATAAAAGCCTGTTCTAAAAGACAAACTTCCTGAAAATATTTCTCCAATTTCCCCTCAACAATTTTATCTATGATCTTCTCCGGTTTTCCTTCTGATTTCGCTTGAGCTCGGTAAATATCCTTTTCTTTTTGAATAGCCTCTTCTTTCAACTCAGCTCGGCTGATAACCAAGGGATTGGTAGCCGCCACCTGCATGGCCAAATCCTTAGCCAAATTCCTGAAATCCTCGGTTCGAGCTACAAAATCGGTTTCGCAATTTATCTCTACCAAAACCCCTAATTTCTCTCCAGGGTGGATATAAGAATAGATAATCCCTTCCCTGGTCATCCTTCCAGCTTTTTTTGCTGCGGTAGCCATTCCCTGTTCCCTTAAAATATCGATAGCTTTCTGGATGTCTCCTTCGGACTTCTCTAAAGCCCTTTTACAGTCCATCATCCCGCAGCCAGTTTTTTCCCTCAATTCCTTAACCAGTTGAGGAGTAATTTCCTTCATCTAACCTCCTGTTTGTCGAGCTTGAGACTCGAATTCTTTCTCTTCAATAAGTTTTTTAGAAGTCTCCAGGACCGCATTGGATAATTCTTTGGTTATTACCTTTATCGACTTTATGGCATCGTCATTGCCTGCTATGGGGAAATCGATTGGATCCGGATCCGAATTGGTATCGATCAAACCCACCACTGGGATCTTAAGCTTATTGGCCTCTGCCACCGCTATCTTTTCTTTCTTGGAATCGACAACCACTAAAAGACCAGGAAGACGGGTGACCTCTTTTATCCCTCCCAATATCTTTTCCAATTTCTCTCTTTCGCGTTCCAATTTTGAGACCTCTTTTTTTGTCAATTTCTCATAGGTCCCATCTTCCTTTTTCTCTTCCAATTCCTTAAGCCTTTTTATGTTCTGTCGGATAGTTGAAAAATTAGTCAGCATCCCTCCTAACCATCTTTCCGTCACATAAGGCATCCCACATCTTTTAGCTTCCTCTTGAATTACCTCCTTAGCTTGCTTTTTTGTCCCAACGAACAGAACCTCTTTTTTATCATCTCCCACCACCTCCCTAACCTTTTGGCAAGCTATTTGAAGACACTCTAAAGTTTTCTGAAGGTCTATAATGTAGATTCCGTTTCTGGAGGTAAAAATGAACTTCTTCATTTTGGGATTCCATCGTCTGGTCTGATGTCCAAAGTGAACCCCGGCTTCTAATAGGTCTTTAATAGTTACATTCATCTAATATCCTTTAGTCCTTTTTTCTTTTCATCTAAGTAATTTAAACTATCTCTTGGAATATTGGAATCTCTTTCGAGCTTTGACCTGCCCGTACTTTTTTCGCTCCACCATCCGAGGATCCCGGGTCAAAAGCCCTTCCTTTTTCAAACTTTTTTTATGGCTTTCATCCATCTTAACCAAAGCCCGGGCGATACCTAATCTGATGGCGCCGGCTTGACCTGAAAGACCACCCCCACAAACCTTGCAGATCACATCCAATTTTCCGTTGGTTCCGGTAACCTCTAAGGGGTTCTCCACTATGCGGACCAAAGTCTCCTTTTTCAAATATTCTGCCCAGGGCCGGTTATTAATTATTTTCTTCCCCGGACCCAATGATATTCTTACCTGAGCTACCGAGGTTTTTCTTTTTCCTATTGCTTGGTAAAATTTAGTCGCCAACTTAGCTCCTTAAAACTTTAATGGTTCAGGTTTCTGCGCCTGATGGGGATGCTTATCCCCTTTGTACAAAAAAAGTTTGGATAAAATCTTTTCCCCTAACTTATTATGAGGCAGCATCCCTTTCACCGCTTCTCGAAAAAGCTCTTCCGGCTTTTGTTTCATAAATTTGGAGAAAGCGACAGCTCTCAATCCTTCCGGATAACCGGTATGATGATAATATACTTTCTCTTTCTCTTTTTTGCCGGTAAGCCTGACCTTGTCACAGTTTAAAACGATCACATAATCCCCACCATCCAGATGAGGAGTAAAATCTGGTTTGCCCTTTCCCCTTAAAATCTGGGCAATCTCTGAAGCCAGTCTTCCTAAAATCTTTCCCCGGGCATCGACCACATACCACTTTTTCTTTATTTCCGATACCTTGGGCACATAAGTTCTCATCCCTTTTCTCCTTAGCGAACTCATCATAAAACTTACAATATAAAAACAAAATAATTTTTGTCAAGTATAAATTACCATTGACCCTAAAATTTTTCTTCTATATCTTACCTACCAATTATGCGTTTTAAAATCTTTTACGGCATAAAGAAAAATGTATTTGTCTTAGGTCTGGTTAGTTTTTTGACCGATGTCGCCTCCGATATGATCTATCCGGTCTTGCCTTTGTTTTTAACTGAGGTTCTAAAAGCCACTTTTGTTTATGTGGGACTGATCGAAGGGGTGGCGGAAAGCACCGCCTCTTTACTTAAGATTGTCTCGGGATGGTGGTCTGACCGGGTAGGTAAAAGAAAGCTTTTGGTGGTCTTGGGTTATTCTTTATCCTCTTTGGGAAGACCCCTTTTGGTGGTGGCGAGCTTTGCCTGGCATGTTCTGGTGATCAGATTCATCGATAGATTGGGCAAAGGGATCAGGACTTCTCCCCGGGATGCTATGATCGCTGAATCGACCGAGGATAAGAGGGGAGCTTCCTTTGGCTTGCACCGGGCTATGGATTCAGCTGGGGCTATTATTGGACCATTGTTAGCTTTTATCCTTCTACCCCTTTTAAAACAGAATTATCGAGGGCTTTTTCTCATCGCCACCATACCAGCAGTTATTTCAGTGTTGATTTTGGTTCTGTTCGTTAAGGAGCAGAAAAGGATTTCGCCAGTTTCAATGCCAGAAAAGAAATTAAGTTTATCCTTATTTGATAAAAGATTCAAAATCTTCATTCTGGTCGTCTTGATATTCACTTTAGGGAACTCCTCGGATGCTTTCCTTTTATTAAGAGCTAAAGATCTGGGAATAAAAACAGTCTTGATCCCACTTTTATGGCTTTTTTCCAACATCACTTACACCCTTTTTTCTTTGCCTTTAGGAGCGTTATCCGACAGAATGGGAAGAAAAAAGGTGATAATCTTAGGATTTTTAGTCTATGGTTTAGTCTATTTAGGGTTTGGTTTAGCTAACAAATCCTGGTGGCTCTGGCTTCTTTTCGCCCTCTATGGTCTTTATTACGCTTTTACCGATGGTGCCATGCGAGCTTTTGTAGCCGACTTAACCAAAGAAGAGAAGAAAGCAACTGCCTATGGAATTTTTCACGGGACCGTCGGCATCTGTGCCCTACCCGCAAGCCTTATATTTGGCTTTATCTGGCAGACCTTCGGAACATTATACGCCTTTTCCTTCGGAGCCCTCTTAGCCCTTTTAGCCGGTTTTATCCTCGCCCTCTGGGTATAGAAAGTAATCCGGAGTGGCAGAACTTGTTCTGCGTCGGCGAGCGTTTGTAGGGGAGGTCTTCAGACCTCCAGTTCTCTTTTGTGGAAGGCTAAAGCCTTCCGCTACACTTTAAAACTTATATTTCCAATTTTCCCCATCTAAAATTCCTGTTTTCTGCCGATAATAAATATTGAAAAAAAAGAGATATTTTGCTTGACAAATTAGAAGAAAAGGTTATATTAGGTGTGCGGGAAAGTTGTAGTGAGTTTTTGTGAGTTTGATTGAATATCCACGAAGGCTTAGTTCTATGGCTTTGGTGGTTATTTTTTTAGTTCAAAAAGAAAGGAGGTGATATTTTGGTGGAAGGTAAGGTTAAATGGTTTGACGAAGCTAAGGGCTATGGGTTCATTACACCCAATGACGGTTCCAAGGATGTGTTCGTCCACTTCTCCGCCATTCAGAGCGAAGGATACAAAGCCCTGAAGGAGGGAGATGACGTTAGCTTCGAGGTTGCCAAAGGTCCCAAAGGACCTCAGGCGGTCAACGTGGTCAAGATATAATCTTGATCTTTTAGGAATGTAAATTTTTGTTTTTCCCTAGAGCAGGATATTAAGCGAAAAGATTTCGCTTTATATAGATGGTTTTTCGGAAGGATCCCCCCCGCCAACGGCGGGGGGAAAGATAAGTCTGGATTTTACATTTCTAAGTTACGGAAAAGTTCCCCCCGCATATAGCGGGGGGGACTTTTTTATTTGGAGTGCAAAAATTTATTTTTGCCTCTTTGGGACGGTTGGTTCTATTGCGATAATTTACATAACTCTGTAGGGGCAGGTTTTAAACCTGCCCCTACATTTTTTCCTATTTAGTGATGTCATTACCTATTAACGGTGGACTCAGACATTCCTGTCTGACAATAAAGAACAGACAAGAATGTCTGTTCTACCGATCTTGGACGAACCAACGGTTCTCCCCTACATTTCCCCGTCCACACACCCCAACGGACAACCACAAGGGTTGTCCCTACAGGCTACACAAATCTTTATAAATTTCTTTACACCTGGTCTGGAAAATTTTAAACTCCTCCCTTTTCTTTTCTATCAAATCTAAATCCAACTCAGCTATTAAAAGTTTTGGTTCATATCCGGCTTCGGCATAGACTTGTGCCATCATCCTTTGGCCTGGTCCGAATATTCGGGAGTGCCCAGCCAATCTCATCTTCCCCACCTCTGGTAGTTTTACCTTCCCACAGCTTACCACATCCACAAAGAAAAAAAGATTTTCACCCGCTCTCACCTTCCCTAAATTTCTTCGATCCTCTGGCACCCCCTTTTTCCCTCCCCAGGCTTCCACCCAGGTGGGACAAAAGACTATCTCCGCACCCTTCAAAGCTAAAATCCTGGTGCTTTCGCAAAACCAGCTGTCCCAGCAGATCAAAAGACCCATCTTGCATTTATCAGCTTCAACTACTACCCATTCTTTTCCCGGAGTGACGTAGCCCTGCTCTTTTATCCATAGATGGATCTTGGAATACTTAGCCAGAATTTTTCCATCTCTGTTGATAAAGCAACAGGTGTTGTATATCTTGCCATTTCTTTTTTCTCTGATCGTCCCCCCAACAATATTGATATTTAATTCCCTCGCTTTTTCACAGAGAAAATCTATAGTTGGTCCCGGGACAGGTTCCTCTTTGAAAATGGGAACACCGGTTGAAAAAAATTCAGGCAGACATACAAAATCCGTCTTATTTTTCGCCGCCTCTTTGATCATCGACCCAGCTCTTTTCAAGTTCCCCTCATAATCCCCGGAGATTATCTCCATCTGAGCCGCTGCCACCTTTACCCTTCTGGGCATAATCTCTCCTTTTTTATCTAAAAGTAAAACCTCCCTAAACCTCTTTTCATCTTAATAAAAATGACTTCAATTTTCAATCCCTTTTTGAAAAAACTTAAATAAAAAACGGTCAGTCAAATATGAAAAGGTTTGCACATTTTCCAATGAATCTGCTAACCTTTAATGGGGAAAAAGGTTACAAGCAAAAATTTTTTCAAAAAAGTTGAAGATTTTGTATTGCTAAAAAACAGATTTTGATTATATTATTTTTGAGGGTGAATGAAAGAGTTAGTCATAAAAGAAAGGAGGAAGAAAGCTGTTTTGATAAAAGGAGGATAGGTCTTGAAGCTGTGAAGTTTGTTGAGCGCGGCTTGGGGTCTTAAAATCTCAAAACATCTATGAGGGGCTTTAATATTTAGCCTTTGAGCAAAAATGCTTGAAGTAAGTGTAGCTTCAAAACTTGAAAAAAATTAAGGAGGTTTAAAGTGAGAAAAAAAGTTTTAAATTTTTTGGTAGTGTTTTTGATTTTCTTTGCCCCCAGCTTGTTAGCTCAGCAAGCTAGTCTTTCTCTGCATGAGGAAGGATGTCCCAGTGTCTTCAATGCTCCTTTGTGTCAGATTAAAACCGAGTGGGGTTTAGAAAAATGGTCTAACACCCCCACACTTTCCGACCCGGATCAGACTCCTTTCTCTTTCGGGGTAAAGGTTACAGAGGTTGGAACCAGAAAGATTTTATCCACTACCGGAACCATCATAATGGCAAATTCAGGGGTTTTGTCTGCTCCCCTTTCCAGCATTGTTTTAAATCTGCAAATCCAGAATGCGGGAAGTTCTGAATATCCTCTTGGGGAAATTTGCTATACCACAGTCCAGAGTGCCATTGCCGTGGCTTCGGATTTATGTAAGAATAGCAATGTGGCTAAAATCTGCTCAACAGATGTAATAGGTTCCCCCCATTCTAATTTGACCTTATACGACTATCTGACCAATAATGAACTTCTGTTGAAGGACCTTCCTCCAGTTCCTCATACCGCATCACCGGTGTGCGATAATGCAGTCAAATTGGATTTCAAAGGGGAATTTGATATCACTGGAGATACCAGATTCGATGCGATAAACTATGTCCGATTCGAGATTTTGGTCACCTTCGGCAGTGCCGGTGAAAGGGGTGGTGGTAATGGCAGCTGCACCCAGGATGTCAACTGTAATGGCATAATCGATCCGGATGATACTTTAACTGCTTTGGTGAACGAAAGCGAAGAGAACAATATCCGAACCATAGCTTTCCGAGCTGCATTTTCTATGCCCAGCTGTGATGATACTATTTGCTCAACCGTGATCTTATCCGACCAAGGAGCTCAAGCTAACCCAGCAGGATGCCTCACTCTAACCTCGGATGAAGTCTATGATACTCTGACTTCCATAGGCACTCCGGGAACCGAATATGAATACGAGATCACTGGAACGGTTACTTGTGGTGAGAAGCGCTGCAGCACTGCAGTGGAAAACACAGCTACTTTGCAGGGTGATAATTGCGACGTGATAATAGAGCAATCGACCGTCCAGGCTTCTTTTGTCGTCAAGTGTTCCACCGGTGTAAGTGGAGTGAATGAAGAAAGCCAGAATCCTAACATCAAGAGCTTCACTTTATTCGGCAACAGTCCCAATCCGTTTAATCCCGAGACGGAGATAAGCTATTATCTTCCCAAAGATGGAGAGGTGAAAATTGTGATTTATAACACACTCGGACAAAAAATAAAAATATTGGTAGATGAGTTTCAGAAAGCTGGATATAGAACCGCACCTTGGGATGGTAAAGACGAATCCGGAAAGGCTGTGGCTTCTGGAGTCTATTTCTACAAAGTTCAAGCCGATAAAGAACTTCAGGTCAGAAAGATGACCTTGATAAAATAAAAGTTAAACAAGCTGTCGAATGACTGCCCCCAGCTCAAATTCAAGCTGGGGGCATTTTTTTCACATAAAGTTTTCTGCCTCTCGACGAACCTATGTAGCGTCCCGCCTTTGGCGGGACATTTCTCTTTTTTGGAAGGCTAAAGCCTTCCTCTACATCTTCTCTCTTGTAGGGTAAGTCATTTCTCTATTTCCCCTCAAAAATTATTTTTGAAAATATTGAGAAAAATGTCTTGACAAAAATTTTGTAAGAAATATATTGATAGCAATTTGGCGAGGGAAGGCGGTGAAATTCCGCCACAGCCCCGCTACTGTAAGCGGATACGAAAGCCTCAAATAAGCCACTTTCCATATGGATGGGAAGGCGAGGCAAGTAGGCGTGATGCCGCAAAGTCAGGAAACCTGCCAGACTAATCCCGCCATTGGGCGGGATTGACCTTCGAGGGAAGGGAAGGAGAAAAAAATAAATCCCAGCTTCCTTTCGAAGCTGGTTTTTTATTTTGAACCAGAAACCTTTGAACTATTAAACCTTAACCCAGGAGGAATTATGAAAAAGAAACCTTTCCGTTCAGAGTCTGTTCCCTTCGGGACAGAACCATCCGGGCGAAAAAAGTCTGAATGGATTCTTGCAGGAGATGAATCCAAGGGCAGCACTTTTTTATCTGGTCTTTTTCACTTTTTTATTTTTTCTCTTTTCTTTTTTATCTTATTTTGCTCCAGTCAAATCAAATCTCAGGAGTTGCCCACCTATGAACTAAAGCCGATTATTGTCACCGCCTCTCGCTCGAATGACCAGCTAAAAAATATCCCCTCCCACACCACCATCATCACTAGAAAAGAGTGGAAAGATAAAAATCTTTTAAGCTTAGGGGAGGTATTAAGAAAATACTCTGGTCTGGATATTAAGAAAAATGGCTTTTTGGGCCAAAGCACAAGTTTAAGCCTGAGAGGGTCTTCTTCTTCGCAAGTATTAGTCTTATTAGATGGTAGAAAATTAAACTCCATCACCTATGGCAATTTCAATCTGTCCGATTTTCCTTTAGAAGAGGTAGAAAGAATAGAGATAATTCGAGGGGCTTTATCCAATTTATATGGAGCCAATGCCTTAGGGGGGATAGTAAATATTGTGACAAAAGACCCACAAAGTTCTCCCCTTCTATCTGGTTCAATTATCTTTAGAACTTTCCGGACCTCCTCATATTCGTTTAATCTGTCCAAGAAAATTTCTAAATTTAATTTCTCTTTAGGTGCGGATAGAAAATCATCGGAAAATGATCGACCCAACTCCGACTTTTACTCTTTTGATTTCTCTGGTAACATAGGCTATACCTTTTCTTCTGAAGGAAATTTTAAACTTTATTTTAAGACCCGGGAGGATCGGTTAGGAGTTTGTGGACCGATCCCGGACCCTGCAAAAATTCCCAAATATGGGGATAAGAATGTTTCCTCCCTTTTTGACCATCAAAAGGACGAAAACTTCTCCTTCGATTTCACCTTCGATTATCCCCTTAGAAAAATTGACTTTCTCACTTTTAAGTTATATTATGACCAAAGGAAATTATATTACTCTACTATCTATGATAGCTGGGATTTTTTAAATTTCTCTTTGGTCAAAACCACTGAGAATGATTTTTATAAAACCCAGACTTGGGGTGGTTTTCTTCAATATCTCTTTTCCTTTCGTGATAAAGACAACATCACCTTAGGTTGTGATTTTCAGAAGGATGAACTTTTAGCCGATCAAAATATGGTTTACCAACCCCCTACTTCATTGAAAGATACCATAATATCCTGGAGACCAGAAGATGATTTAATTGGAATCTGGGCAAAATCAAATATCTACTTGACCCAGAGTTTTATTTTCCAAGCTGGGTTAAGATACGATGACCCATCCAACTTTTCAGAAGCTTTAAGCCCCAATTTGGGTCTGGTCTATCACTTTAAGGAAAATCAATCATTGAAAATAAGTTGGGGAAAGGGATTCCGGGCACCTACTTTTAATGACCTTTATTGGCCCTCTGGAGGAAACAAAAGCTTAAAGCCCGAAAAAGGTCAAAACCTTGAAATATCGTTTTCCTCCGAGGATAAGAGAATATCTTATGAGCTTTGTCTATTCTATCGAAGAGTAAAAGATCTGATCGCCTGGTTACCTTTAGGAGAAAAAGGAATTTGGCAACCCTTCAATGTAGATAAATATCGGAGTTGGGGAGCAGAATGGGAAATGAATTTGGTTTTACAAAAAGATGTCAATCTATCCTGGAGCCACACTTTGCATATGGGCAAAGAGACGAAAAAAGAGTTAGTCTATGACTATTATGACTGGCAGAATCAAACCGAAATTACGAAATTCGCTAAGTCTGAAAGGGATGCCCGCTTCGTCCCCAACCAAACTTTTAACATAGATTTGAATTGGAAAATAAAACAAACTTCTCAGGCAAATCTTTCATTTCAATATACAGGAAAAAGAATCAACTATTATGCTGACGAAGACTATATTGATCCCAACATTTATTATCTAAAGAAAAAAATCCCTTCCAGCGTTTTAATCAACCTAAGTTTCAACCATCATCTGAACAAAAACCTACAATTCATTTTCCGATTAGAAAATCTTTTGGATGACCGCACCCCCACTCAATTCGGAAATAGCCTAAAGGACAAAGATTATCCTAATCCAAAAAGAAACGTAACCGTTGGTTTGAGATTCGATTTATAGCAGGGGCTTGATTTATCAAGCCCCGCCTAAGGCGGGGTTCGATGAATCGAACCCCTACAATTCTTTAACACGGAAAAGGTTTCTCCAACAGCACATATCGGGCTAAGAGAACGACATCTACCAAGTCGTATTTACCATCACAATTCACGTCTCCGGATTGCAAAGGATCAGGAGGTGGTCCTCCTTTGAGGACATAATTGGCTAAAAGGATGACATCAACTAAACCAATACTCCCATCTTTATCACAATCCCCACGGAAAAACTGAACATACTTTACGGTAGCATAATCCTCATGTGTCTCACTGCCCCAACTATATCCTGTTACAGAGACATTTTCAAAGGCATCTATGGCTATAACGCGAGCCTCATCATAAGCAAAGTTCCCAGTATAAGTTTTCATCCACAGTTCATCACCATTTTGATCATACTTGAAGGTGCCGTAGCCACTCCCATGAATGACCCCCGTCACATAGACATAGCCAGAACCACCTACTGCTATATCATATCCCCTATCATAGCCGTTTCTTTGTCCATTGTATCTTCTGACCCAGAGCTCGTTGCCCAAAGAATCGTACTTTATGGTGGCATAATCCTCGGCTGTACCACTACCGTACCCATAACCTGTCACATAGACATTGCCATAACCATCTACTGCAACTGCATAAGCTGCATCATAGGCGTTTCCTGGTCCATTGTAACTTCTTATCCAAGCAGTATCTCCATTTGGATGATACTTTATAGTAGCATAATCATAAGAAGTCTCACTGCAGAGACTAACTCCTGTCACATAGACATTTCCTGAAACATCCACGGTTATGTCAGAAGCCCTGTCAGAGGAGTTTGCCGGTCCATTGTATCTTCTCACCCAAGCAGTATCGCCGTTTGGGTAATACTTTATGGTAGCATAATCCAAATAAGTTTCACCGCCATGACTAAATCCTGTCACATAGACATTGCCTGAACTATCTATGGCTATGGCATAAGCCCTATCATGGTCGTTTCCAGATCCATTATACCTTGTTACCCAGAGTTCGTTGCCTAAAGCATCATACTTTATGGTTGCATAATCCTCGGATGAACCACTCCCATAGCTCCATCCGGTCACATAGACATTTCCAAAATCATCTATGGTTATGGCAGTAGCATAATCAGTAGAGTCTCCCGACCCGTTGTATCTTCTCACCCAGGCTGTATCGCCGTTTGGATAATACTTTATTGTGGCATAGTCCAAGCCTGTTCCATTGTACCTGCTTGATCCAGCGACATAAACATTACTAGAACCATCTACTGTTATGGCATAAGCAGCATCCCAGTAGTTCCCTTCTCTGTTATATCGTCTTATCCAAGCAGTATCCCCATTAGCATAATACTTTATAGTAGCAAAGTCCATGTTTGTCTCACTCCCATAGCTGAATCCAGTCACATACACATTGCCCACATCATCCACAACCAAATCAGTTGCTTCATCCTGGTTGTTCCCTGGTCCGTTGTATCTTCTTACCCAGGCAGTATCCACAACGATTTGAGCAACTGCTGGCATATTGACCAAAAGCAAAATCAGTAAAATGAACAATCTTTTGGTCATTTTGACTCCTCCTTTTTAAAGTTAGAGGTTCACCAAAACCTATCTTGCATATTGACGAAATCAATATAATTATAACTCAAAAATGGAAAAAGTCAAGGGAAATCCGTGAAACTTTCCCGTCTCTGGATTATGGCGGAGCCCCCCTCTGGCGGAGGATTTCGCTAAGCTCAACAAAGCTCCACATTACAGGAAAAAAATTGAAATAGGAAAACAAATACTTTTGCAGGAATCTTTTGTTCAGATTTTGATTTTCAAAACAGAGGGGGGAAGGGAACTATAAACTATTCACTAACAACTATCAACTAAAATAAACAATGGGAGTGGTGGAGGGGGGATGCCCCGAGTCCTTCGGGGTGGCTGGGTTTTAGCCAGCGCACACCACTCCCATTTTTCTCAATAACATCACCCGAAATCCCTTTCGTCAATTCTATCCTTACGCAATTGTTATGCCAACCTTGTGATTGGCTTAAAGTGTTACTTTAAGTATCTCCTCCTCTCTTAACCTAAGGTTTAAGAGAACAACGTAAGTGTCTGCTTAAAATATACTTAAATTTAACAATTTGTCAAGTGCTTTTTATATTTAAAACATTCTCCCCTCGAACTTTTATTAGATCGAAGATAACCCAAACCTTCGCGGAATGCAAGAAAATTCACATTTTCAACAAATCAACGTAAATGTTTCTTGCGAGAAACATTTTCATCCAATCATTCGCTCTGATTTAACTGACTAATAGATAAGCAGTTAGGACAGTTTGGTCTTTGGGGCAATCCGTCAGGATTCTTAAACACAAAGCCCCCATCCTTTTTCTAAGGATGAGGGCTTTTCTGTGGAGGTGATAGGAACTGAAAAAAATCCTGTGTCTATTTTTTTCCTGTTTTTCTGGACAAAGCTGCCTCAGCCGCTCTTAAGGCTATCTCCCTATCCACTCCAGTAATCTCGATAATCTTATCCACTGCCTGATCGATCCATTCAGTCCATTTTAATTCCGGGTGTTTTAAAAGGAAATAATCTGTTACCTCATCCGCAATCAGAAGAATGTACTTCGCCATCTTCCTCTTCCCCTCGGTGGTGAGATAAGGAACCAAATACTCCTTGGTCAACCAAGCGACCAAGAAAACTATCAGGCTTCCCAAACCTGATAAAAACCAGCCTTGAATTGAATGTAACATAGAACCCTCCGGGTTTTTGTTAGTTGTTAGCTATTAGTTCATAGCTTTCAATTTTTAATTTTTAACTTTTAATTTTTATTTCCCCAGATAACTCCTACCACCTATTACCTATAACCTATGACCTATCATCGCTGGCACCTGCAAATGTATATGTTCTCCACTATTTTTATGATAGAGAAAAGTCGGCTTACCTTCTCTGTATGGAAACCAGAAATCGATATACTCCTTCATCTCCACAATCTCATCATCCGAAAATGTGTTGCTCCTTAAATAAATCGCTCGTGAGGGAACAGATTGGTGTGGTGATAGAGTTGGTTTCAATTTATCCTCCGAATAGAGTTTCTTATTTCCCAAAAGAACATAAAATCCCTGATCAATTTTCTCTTGATGCAGTTGATTTTGCTCCTTTTGGGTCCTTTCAATGTGAGTGATTAAAAGACCTTTATTGAATTTTCTTTTTACCAAATTTGCCAATTCAAAAACAAAAGATCTCAATCTTGGATTTGCTCTCTGGAATTCCTCTTCCAAATTTTTGTATTTGAAATCGATCTGTAAAGCTATCATTAGAAAACCTTCTGCCTAAGGCAGGAGCTCCCAGCTGGACTGATTGGGCACTGTGGTCTTCAATTTTAAAATAGTTCCTCCAGACCCGTAGATGAAAAAGTTATATTGAGTAGTATCTGGAGTTAAAGTTGAGTTGGGATATAAATCTAAATACCAATACCCGATCGAATCGCTCTCAGTCTCCTTATAATAGGGGCTGATCAGAACATTGCCAAATCGCAAAGGTATATTTTCAATCTTCGCCTGAATTTTAGCTCCAACCAAAGGCAGATTATTTATATCCTTTACCCAGCCATAGACTCTGCATAAATTCGCTGAGGGCGGATTTCCGGGATTGAAAAGAGATCCGTAATAAGTGGTATCCTTGTTCCCATTAACTTTCAAGGTTTCCGGCACAGTGAAGACCCATCCAGGTTTATATAATCTCACGCATAATGTATCATTGTTCAAAGCAAAAACAGACTTGCCATCGGAATTGGTAGTCAAAAGCCCTAAGGTTGAAGTCTGAGTCTTATTCAAAACCTGCACTTGACATCCTGCAATTTCTGCGGAATCAGAAGATTGCCGCACCCTGATTGTTACTTGATTAGCTCCGGTCCCAGCTCCGGAGGTTAAAATTCTCGTGGGAAATATCCAGACGTGATTGGCAACCGTATCAGGATCAGTTGCGTTACCACCTGTTCCACAACAACTGTCATCATTTATATCGTGCCACCAATCCGCAAACCAATCTCCCATACCAGATGCGGTATCCGATTTGGGATTGTCCCAGGGATTCTCATCTACCAAAGAAATTTTTCTGTTGAGCAAAGCTCCAAATTGGTTCCCGGTATGTCCTGTGGTATCCTCATTCCAGATAGCGTCAACACCACTTTGAGCTAACAAGTATCCGATAGTGTCCAGATTGTTCCATAGCCGATTGAGAGCAACTACCGAATCCGCTCTGGCCACCACTTGTCCTGAAGCCAGACCATAATTATTCTTATCTTGATTGTTCCACAATCTATTGACTGCAACTACCGAATCCGCTCTGGCTATTACTTGTCCGGAAGCAAGCTGGTAGTTCGTTTTATCAAGATTGGTAGTAATCCGTCCCACACCTGTAACAGAATCAGCACGGGCAATAATTTGTCCTGAAGCTAAACTGTAATTGTTCTTATCCTGATTAGTCTGTATCCTCCCAACTGCAGTAACCGAATCCACCCCCACCTTCCAATTCCAGGTCTTTGCTCCCCTCTTCCCGCCCTTATAGACTAAAGCAAAAGCTGAATAATAGCCTTGCGCATCAGAAGAATTGGAGGCTTTAATTTTTAACTTAGCAATTCCCGTTCTTACTGTTGTGGTAACCTTGATCGAGTCCAAAACCGCATCCGCAAAATATCTATAAAACCAAACTGAATCGGGATTGGCTAAAGAGGAATAAAGTGTAGTATCATAGCAAGCAACCAAAAGATAAATAGAATCCGATGGCAAATAGGTATCAGCTTTTATAGAAAACGGAAAACAGAAAACCGAAAACAGCAATAAAGTAAATAGGAAACTGTTTACTGTGAACCGTTTACTGTGAACTTTTTTCATCTGGCTATTCCTCCTTTAGTTATCCCCCTTAAGTCATCCTCATCCCTTGCCACTGGTTCAGCTCTGCCCAGAACCTCTACATCATAAGCAGGTATGATAAATTCAGTATCCTGGGTTAAATCTGTAAAATAATGAACCACCAGAATAGTATCCGATGAGACTATGGCCGTATCCGCATAAAAGTCCGTATTCTTTGCCTTCTTTGTCCCACCTACTTTGATTGTGTCTGGAGCACCCTCGTTCCAGTGATGTATCTGAATTATGGGTCTGAAAACTGTATCTACCCAAGATGTTTTGGTAAAAGTGAATTGAACTGAATCGGTATTATTAGCATCCTGATAATTGTAACATCCCTTTCCTTTATGCCATCTGTAAGTCTGCGTATCCCCATAGGTGCAAGTTAGGGAGGCGGGATTTAAAAGGTCAGTTATTTTATCTTTGACTGAATTACCTATAGTATCATCTGTGGAAACTCTAAATTGGAAAATATGCTGATAAGTCCCGGCTACCTGTGAGGTTGATTTATTCCAGCCCTTTCCTAACCTATCCGAAGCATTATGCTCCACATTTCTATCCAAATCAACATCTGATTTATACAGGTATTCAGTGAAAACAGTATCGTTAAAGGGACTTCTTTTATAAATTCGAGCATTGAGTAAATCTAAGGTAGCACAGGAAGTAGCTTTTCCTGTGCAACCTATGTGGCTGGTAGAATCACTGCAAGCCTCGTCATCATCAGCGTGTTTCACCATGGGATTGAACTGTGCTTGGACAAAGCCAGCATCTTCTGCTCGATAAGTATTTTGGTAAGCTGCTGAATCCAAAACCACAGAACGATTATAGACAATTCTGTCATAATAAATTGAAATCGTGTCTTGCACATCTCCTCTATCTCGGTTATTCACTGTATCTATCAAATCTGCATCAACATAAATCATAAACCTAACATCTGTTGATTCAACAACCGTAATACTTGGAGTATGGTCTTTCCTACTACCGCAGTATGGTGTTCCTATTGCCGTAATATATTCTGCATTCCCATATCCACCATTCTCTGGGTGTGTTCCCAACAACTCTGTGCTTGAATTATAGGATTGACGCAAACTCCACATCGTATATCCTTTATATCCCTTCCACATCGCTCGCCAGGTAGGATTTTTATCTGAAACTGAAACCCAGACGGAGTCAGCATTTCTGCCAATAGTCAACGCACCAGCAAAAGCAGTTTCAAGTTGCAAGAAACAAGTCGCAAGAAGAAGACAAAGAATCATAATTGGTCTTTTTGAGACTTGCGACAGCTCTTTTCGTCTGTTCACAAAACCTTGTTTTCGGTGTACTGTCTACTGTTTTCCGTTTACTGTTTTCAACTTTCATCTTGTTCTCCCCGGCTATTCGACTCCATCTTTTCCAGCTCTTCCTTTCTAATCTTATCAATCAGCTCCCAGAAGATCTTTTCCACATCCGAGGTCTTGTTCAACTTTTGCTTTACCTGAATCGCCTTAATAGCATCGGATACAGTAGGTTGGTAGTCACTATTATTGAGCTTTTCAAGGATCTTTTTTATCAGTTCCTCTAAGAAATTCTCAGTGGGGACGGTCCGCCTTTGTTGGAAATGACGCTGAGATTTTTTTCTTTTACCTCTCATCAACCCATCTCCACAATCAAAAGGTCCACCAGACCATCCTCAGACCCACCGGATACTAACTTGGCTATCTTAAAACCTCCAGAAGTCTCCTGGCCGACGATGAAACAATCAACTTCCTTTTTAGAGAGAACTAAAACTTTGGGATGTTCGATATTGGAAGGGAGGTTATTACCTTTCCAATCGTAAAGTGAGGAAAAGTTCACCCATTGCTCTTTCCCTCCTAAATAACTTTGATTGAAACAAATCCTTTTGGAGGGTGAATCGATTTGCGTATAGAGAAAGAGAAAATCATCCCTACCCGTCTCTCCCCAGACTGAAAAATTTTGCACCACCCACATCCTTTTTCCTAAAAGATAATTTAAGGTCACGTTACTCATTCGGCTACCCTCTCAGGTAGGACCGGTTTTAAACCTGTCCTCCTATTAATTCTCGCTTTTTATTGCTTGCGGGGAATGAAAGTCATCTGATTTTTTAGCGAAATTCTTTAGAATTGCCAAGGCTTCATTTTTATACGAATCTGCCATCCTCACCCAGGCTTTGGAAACCTCATCGGTTTTATTCCCCCACTTACCCAGATTGATCTCCTGATTAGCTTTGATGTTGCAGAGATTCGAGACAGCTAAATAGGTCTCCGCGGTAACCAAAGATTGGTCAGTGGAATTATGAAAAGATGGATCGATCGATTTTAAGATCCGGTCATTTGCCTCGGTGATGGCGACAGAGGTAACCTCATCCGACAATAGACCAAATTCAGTCTGGTAATCTATCCAGATCCATTGACCATCCTCAATCGCTCCGTTTTGGATCCTTTTGATCTTGCCATTCAAATAGTCGATCTGGTAATCAGAATTTTTTTGATAGATTTTATAGAAAAGATACCAGACCACCACCGAAGCACCAGAAGGAATAGAGCCAGAAGAAAGCCGGGTTATCTTGCCATCCTCATAATCCACCGCATAGTCCAAATTCTCAGTGTAGATTTTCCCCAAGGAAGAATCAGAAGCGGCAACAAAGGTCTCTGGGATGAGCTCCGAATGAGATAAACTCACTCTGTCGCCAGAAGTGAAACTGATCTCTTCCTCTGTGGGGGAGAGGCTTTCTTTCCCTTTAACCTTTTCCGAATCGGTTTGAATATGGGTATGGGGAAGCTGTGAATAATCTTTTCCCAAAAGCTGAAATAAGAGATTTTCTATCTTCTCTGTTCCTAAATTTTTTTCGAAGATATGTTTTTTGACCAAATCCACATTGGTGAAAGCCATAAAAATCCTTTCAAATTACATTCAAATATTTGCATTCTGGAACAGCAGTGATTTGAGTCCCTACCGGTGCGGTGGTGAAGGCTGTTTTTACTTTAAGTTTGATCCAGAATTTGTTTTGACTATTGACCAAACATTGTTGCCAAAAGGAAGGTGAAGAATTCAAATCCTGCCATAACACGATAGTTTTCTCTAAAGCATCCAGATGATAAGCTCCGGAATAGGGAATAAATTCGACCCAGGCTTCCCCATTCCAATAAGACCAAGAGATTTCCCCACCAACTCCTGCGACTGATAGAACCATCCTGACTAGATTGAATTTGAAATCCATCCCTAAATAGAGGCAATCCTCCGGGTCTTTGATTAAACTTAAAGAGGTCGGATGAAAAACATCTCCGGAAGCGGTGTTGGAAGCTTCGGTGGTTTTATCATAATATTTAGTAGTAGCAGAATCGTCGTAGCATAAAACCTTATCGAAAGTTTTTGCTCCTTCAACTAAAGGTAAAGAGGCTACAAAAGAATTATTTTCAAGGTAAGAATAGAAAAGCTGGTTCTGTTTATTTCCAATATTTTTGCCATAGAAAACATAAGGGGCTTTGTCAGAAAACCTCAAGATGGGACTTATTGGTGAAACCTCCGCGACAGTGAACAGTCCGCTCCAGGAATTTCCATCATATTCTTTATATAATAAAGATGAACTGCCGGGAAATACTATCCCGATTCGATTATCACAAGATAAGGCTGAATGGAAATCATCATTGATATTCGAGCCGGAATAAAGGACTATCTCTGTTTCCCAGGATGATGCTGAAATCTCCATTCTTCGATAAGCTAATTTTGTCCCCCCATCCGAATAGAAGCAAAAGATATAGGGGAAGGCAAAAAGAAGCTGAGGATAACAGGAAGTGGTTCCAGTGGTCAGAGCAGTTCCCGGGTCAGTTTCCCCCAATCCCCAGGTCACCCCATCATCAGCTGAGGCTTTAATATTAACATGATATCTATAAGTGGAGGAGTCGTAATAGGACCAACCAGCCCAGAGCCGGTTTAAGCTATCCTTTATAATCGATGGATAGTAGTTGCTTTGCACACCACAGATTATATGAGCTGTCCCCACTGTCCAAGTTCCCGATGAAAAAGAAAGCTTCACACAAGCCAATTTTAAAGTGCTCTGCACCGTGTAAACCACATAGACATTCCCACTGGTATCCATAAAAGCTGATGCTGGATAATCTGCACTATTGGCGACAATATTGGTGGGAGAAGACCAGCTTAAATATGGGGGATCGGACCAAGAAAAAACTAAAGTGTTGGCTTCCTTAGGATAAATAGCTATCACCCTATCCTTATATTGGCCCGATTGGATCTTAAAAATCTTAGCCTGAGGAACAATTCCCGTAGCATAAAAAGAGCTCGATGAATCTATCAATTTTTCCATTTTTACTTTTCCTTTATTTTCTTGGGTGGGTCGACCTTAATTAAAAGACCTTCTGAGATTTTCCCTTTAACCAATTCAGTTTCTAAAACTTCAATTGGAATTTGTTCGCCGGAACTATTCTTCTTTCTTCTCAAAACTCCATACTGCGGATCAAAGAGTAAAAAATTAGAACCCCCATCAAAATTCACCCAAATCTTAGCCATCCTCTCTCCTTCTATTTCGATAGTGTCCCCTCGCAAAGTGCGGGGGACACTATCATTTTCCCTCTGTTTTCCGTTTACTGTTTGCTGACTACGTCCACACCGTATCGCAAATCTTGGAAGCCTCTCTGATCACCTTAGCGTAGGCAACCGACTCAGAGACCACCGCCTCCTCCAATTTCTGCTCGATCACCTTATCATATTCCACCATCAAAGGGGAGGAGACCACCTCTTCGATGGCGAAGCGATTATCCAGCCCAATTACCAGATCTGAGGGAACATCATCACATCGAATCAGAGTTGATCCAAGTGGAGATACCAGCTCTCCGGTCTTCTGGAAATTGAATCCAGCCATAGGATCTTTGAACTCCTCCATATTCAGAAGGGTCTTGATCTTATCCTTATGGCATAAGATCGTGTTCATCTCAAAGGGGAAAAATTCATTATATAAGCTGACCAGATCGGAATAGGTCAAAGTCCCGGAGGTCTGAGTATTGAGCACCGAGGCGGGATTGGAGTTCCCATCACCATTGATGATGGTATCTACCACCATAGCCATCTTATCCGCCTGCAACTTAAAACCGATATACCAGAGCAGAACCTTAAACTGAGTGGTGCTGCGAGACCTCAAAGCCTTATAAGAGGTCTTCAAAGTCACCCCATAATCCGGAACAGTGATGGTATGCAACTGCTCACCCACAGTTATGATAGGTATATCTGCCAAATCCCCAATCGGTCTTAAAGAGAGCTTTTTATCAGTGGGGGTGACATTGATATAAAATGGGGTGTATCGGGATGAAGTTATCTGATTGGAGCTGGAGACAATCTTTTGCAGTTCCGGTCTCATCTTTTGCCCATTTTTAATCTCCCTCATCATAAACTCCGGCAAAAGGGCTGGTGCACCCTGATAAAAAAGCTCCACAGTCATCGCATTTTTCCCGCTCACCTTCATCCCATTCACTGCCAATTGCCTTTCAAAAGCATCTAAAGGTGAACCTATCTCTGAAGGGTCATAATCTTCGGTTTCTAAAAGCTCGGTTAAGGTCATCCCCTTGGCTTGAGCTTCCAGATATGTATCTTTATCCACCTTTATCTCTTTTGTTTTGGATAGATCCACCTGCCCGCAAATGGGCTTCTCCCTTTCTGCTAATTCCAAAAGCTTGGTTAGAAAGGGGGTATTCTTCTCATCAAATATTTTATCCATTTCTTTCTCCTCGGGTTAAGTCGATTCACTTTGTGCGAATCGAATCAATTTATAATCAAGGTACACTCAGTTGTCCCATTCACTGAGATGACTGTCCCTCGGGCGATATTCCCACCTGCTGGATCATATCCGGTCAAAGCTGGAGCCTTTTTCACTGTTCTACTGGCTCCACCCACCACCCTATCCCCCACAACCGGGTAAGTTGTGGTAATGGGGACAATCATAATCCCGGAAATCTGAACTGTGGCTACCCTTTTCCCATTGTCCGCATCGGTCAAGGTCAGATCTACCAATTTCCCTAAAAAACCAGAGCCATCAGTGGCGGGACCGACCTGATTGTTGCCGGTTATTTGAACCGCTTTTCCAATATCAGCATCTTTCAAATCATCCACTCCACCGGTCTGCTTGATCGAAAAAGTTCCATAAACTGCTCCCACACCTTCCAAATTTTGTTCCCTAACTGCCATTTTTTACTCCTTTCAATTGATTATTTCTTTCTTAAAGCTTGTCTTTTCAGCCCCCCGCCTCTGGCGGGGGACATCATTCGACACTACTCGTGGGTTTCTCACCCATTTTCTTCTTTTTCTCTTGCCTATCACTTAACAGTTGTTCTGAACTCTTCAATTCTTATCTTACCAGCCTGCATCTTTTCAGCGATTCTGGATAGCGGCTTAGAAGGAAAAGCTTTATCAAACTCGGATTTCACCTGCCTTTTTAACAAAGCTAAATCCTCAAAGCTTAAATTCTCAGAGGACAAAAGATTTTCCACTAAATCCAGATTCGATTTATCACCAATAGATTTGGACAATGCTAAAGCCATCCTTCTTATCTCAGACTTGAAATCAGACAAAAGCTTATTCCCTAACTCTTCCTTTTTTGCCAGATTTATCAAAGTCTCAGATGCTTCAATTAAATCTTTTAGCAGCTCATCAAAGTCTATCTTCTCGATTCTTTCCTCTTTTAGGAGAGCCACATTTTCTTTCAATTTTTTTGCCAACTCTTGTCTCTTCATTTCATCTCCTCTATTGTTTGATCTTCAATCGATACTCGATCTTGGTCAATCTCTTATCCAAATCTTCTTTTAATTCCTGGAATTCTTTTTTAGTCATAAAATTGTCGTTCAGGATCATTTCGATTTTGGTAAGCTTTTTATCCAATTGATTCACCATCTCAGTTTCAGCTTTTTTGGACAAATCCAATTTTATCCCGGATATAGTACCGTAATATGCCGCCAGCACCCCCAATGCCGTAAAAAAGAAAGCCATCAAAAATTGCAAAATTTGGACCTTTGAAATCGTTTTATTATTGCTCATCTTTAATTTTTCATTAATCATTCGTTATTCGCCATCCGTCATCCACCGTAGGTGGCTCACTTTTCCAGAAAAGCCATCTTTCCTTTCCATTTAGTAAAACTTTTCTCACCAGATAAATCCCATTCAGAATTTTTCCTTCAATTTTGAAGCTGGAAAAATCAGCCTCCCTTCTTAAAGCCTGGTAATTCCCCCTATCCACAATCCTTATATGCGCAACCAAATTTTTACTGGGATTTCCTTCAACATCTTCATTGGTGGATGCAGGAGGAATATCCCCTTCGAAATCTAACCATTTCAAATTATGATAATCTTTCCATTCACATAAAAACCTTTTCCCCCGGTTCAATCCCTCCAGATCAAGCTCAAACAAAGTCAAACCAACTGCCACTTTTCCTCTCTCAAATCTCAAATCGTGATGTTCTGCCTCCCCCCACCAATGTTTTTGCAAAACAAACCGATTCTTTGTTTTTTCGTCTCCTTCATCTATATCTTTCTGACTTAAATCTCTTACTTTAGTTTTTATCATCCTCTCCGGAACCGAAACCGGGTCCGGCTCCTTTTTATCACCCCTTTTGTCCAGAACCGAGGGAGCATACCAAGAAAATCCATCCTCATCTTTTGTCACATAATCCACTTTGACCCTCAAAATCTCTCCCACTTCCGCTTCGATATTAGTGGAATAAGTTGTCCCTATTGGTATGGGATTTTCTCTGGACCCGACTGCACAAAGGTAATTGAGAGTTCCCCCTTTGTTCTTGACCACCTTAATCACTAATACATCTAACTGATATTCCCTTTTCCATTTGAACCATAAGAAAGAATCGAAATAACCAGAATCAGCCCTTTTAACCATCGCCCCTTCAGAAGTGGCCATCTTTTTTATTTCATTTCCAATCTCACTGCTTTTAACCTTTTCGAACTTTACTCTGTGTAGAAAATCATTATCCTCAAAATTCTTGGATAAAATCTGCTTTCTCTCTTCTAAAGGAAAAGAATTCAAATCCTTTCCATCCAGAAAAAGGATATCAAAAACTTTATATCTGAAACCAGAATCATCAAAATCATCTTTTCTCTGGATATATCCAGCCACATCCTTATGGGATAATCTTGTTCTCCCTTTATACTTAACTATCTCCCCATCAAGAATAAAAGATAGATGTTCATCTTTCAAAAGTGATTTAACCCAACTCGGGAACTTATCCTGAATTTGATTCCTCTCGTCAGTGAAAATTTTAATCTCATCATTCAGCCGATGAACCTGTGCTCTCACCCCATCATATTTAGGCTCAATGATAAATTCTTGAGAAAAGGAGGAAAAGTCATCTAAATGAAAAAATTCATTGGAGACCTCTTTAGATTTTTCTGGTTTAGTCGGCGGAACAAAAACCAAGGGAGTAACTTTTTTCTTTTCTTCTTTTAACTCTTCCACAAAATGGACTCTGCCCCTATAGCTGGTTGGCAGAGAGAAAAGGATTTTATCCCTAAATTCTGGGCTACAGATCAAATCTATATCGTGATCTGAATATCCCTTATCTTTCACTCCACCAACCAGCTTAACCTCATTTTCTAATCCCATTCTTTTCAAAGCCCCTTCCATCACTTCTCGATAAATTCTTTTAAACTTACAAACTCCATCCTCACAATCATGCTTCTGGTATAATAGTTCATTAGAAATCGAAGTATTAGGTATGGCTCCGCGATAGACCAAAGATGTCTCCAAAACTTTATTTATCTTTCTATAATTGAAATGAGCTTGGACTTGATCCCCTTCTTTATCGGGATAGCTTTTAAAGGGGATGTGCTGGCATCTTCTCATATCCTCACCACAGATAGAGCATTCCGGTAATTCAAAGGAAAATCCAATAGAACACTCCTTATAGATCCCGTGATCGATATTCTCTTTCAATGAGAAAGCACCCTCTGAGCTTTTGAGCCAGTAAAACCAGACCTTGATCCAGTTGGCCCCATCTTTGTTAACCAGATCCGCTTTGAAGTTCCTGGCAATAGGAAGCTTATCTTTTTTGTGACCAATAAGAACAGGAGTATCAATCAAAAGGGAAGCTAATTTTGGATGTTCATCTGAGGGGAAGCAACCCCCATAGGAATTCACCTGATCCGAAACTAAAAACATTGCCCGAATAAATATTTTTTCCTTTTCAACAGGAACCGGCGGCTTAATGCTAAAATTTATCAATGAAACCAGATCATCCGAAAAAACCTCCTCCTTCTCTCCAAGCCTTCCCTCCAAATTCCCTAACAAAACTTCCATTTTATCTTTTTCCCTATTCATCTTTTTTTACTTGTTTTTTTCGTCATTCATCATCCGTCATCCTAGCTATGAGGAACGGTAAACTGTTTTCTGTTTTCCTTTTTTCTTCATCTTGACCCATGCCCCTTCATAAATTGCCATCCCATTCCTTTCACCATCTTTCTTATAGCAATTTTGCCCAAACTATGCACCGATTTGCATACACAAAAGAGAGTAAATGTTTTTGTTATTTGGTTTAAGAGGGGAAGTCAATTGATTTCAAATAATTGCATAACAGGTCGGATTAGACTCGGATGGCATAGGTTTTGCGTTTAAAGAAGATGGAAAGAGAGATAAACAATGGTGGATAAGAAAAGGTTTTCAAGAGATTTCATAAAAGAACTTATTTTAATAAACTTTGCAAACTCTTTAGGGAGAAAATGCCATTTCTTGCTCCCTTCCAAGGGGGAACCCCTTAATTGGGATTCCCCTTAAAAAGTTTTTTTGCGCTCCCCGAAAAGAAACCCCCCGCCAGAGGCGGGGGGAGTTCTTTTTTATCTGAATAATCAATACTTTTCTCTGCATCATCCTGCATAGTCCCTTTCCCGCAATTTTATCTCTATATCCTATCTCGTTGTCCCACAATCCATTACCTACCACCTAAAACCCATCCAAAAAGGCATACCATTTGCTTAAAGATAAATTAGTGCGAATGCATCTTGAGAAAAGAATAACATCATCTCGGAGGGGAAAATGAGGAAGATTTCAAATGAAGTGGAAAATTTCAATCTTAGTTTTAGTTGCTCTCATTTTGATGGCAGACAATTTAGCCTATTGCTGGAACTATCCTCGAGATGGAAAGTTCAAACAGCTCTCCCCTCATCACGATTCTTGGTTTTTTATGGACGAGAGATGGGATATCAAAGCCCCGGACAAATGGCAGCATTTCACCGGCTCATATTTCTCCCAGAAAATATTGTCCAGACATATGAACAAATATCTTTCAGCTGGAATCTTATTTTCTTTAGGTATTTTGAAAGAGTGGGAGGATGCCTATCGGGAAGGATACAGCACCAAAGATGTTTTAGTCAATCTAATTGGAATTGCTTCGGCAACATTTGAAAATAGAAAATGCAAAATTTTATGTTTATACGATCAAGAGAAAATAACTTTGAATCTATATCTGAACATTAACTTGTAGCATAACAAAACTCCTGACCACCAAGGAGTATTCACCCCCGGGTCCCGCCTCAAAACGGGACCCTTTTTGTTTCCCATTTTTTTACTCTTTATTCTTCAAAACCTCCTCAAACCATTGAACCATTAAACCATTAAATTTTCTCCACCCTCGGTATCACAATCACCGGCCTTTCAATATTCTCCCTCACCAACCACAAAGCCAGAGCTAAAGCCATCACCGCATCGCAGTCTTTATTTGAGTCCCAATAAAAATTCCTCAGCTCCTCCTGCAAAGACCAGACCTCCCCATCCTCAATCTGTTCAATATAAGGATAAGCAATATAACCCAGGGAATGTGCCTGTTGTAGATTAGCGATAAGCTCGGATTTGGCTTTTCCACCTCTTTCTCCGAAATTAAAACCGATCGCTTTTATATCTTTCAGCTCAGATAAAACCACATCCCCTAATCCAGTGGAATCAATTATTACCGGTCCTCCATATTCGGCTTTCCTTTTCCTTATGGCGGTGTAAACATCCTTCCATTCCCTTTGAAATCTTTCAAAAGCGACCACCTGGTAAGGTTTTTGGGTTATATCCAAAGTTATTCCCACAGTATAAGTCCTCTTCCTTGCCAGATCCCAGCCATGGCAATAGGAATGACCATCAATTGGAGAGGATAAACCAACAGATTTTGAAGTGGCTTCGCTTATATATTTCTCCAAGATGACCTGATCCGGATCATCTATAAAAAGACCACAAATATTCTGGGCAATTTTATTGGGAGATAAAGTTCTCATCTTTCTTTCTAAATATTCCTGGCTCACATAAGGATTCTCTCTGGTATCTCCTTTTTGAACATATCCTAATTTTGGATGAGATGAAAGCCATTGGCATTTTTTAAAAAACCAATTTTTTCCTTTGGGTGTTGAGGTGTAATCTAACATTCCCGACCTGTCTAAAAGTCTCATCATTATCACTTGCTCAACCACATACTCCGGATGAGGCTCAAATGCCACCTCATCGAAGTTGAAATAGTCGTAATCGTGTCCTAAAAGATATTCCCCTTTTCTCTGGGTCGATCTTGCCCAGAATAAAGCGCCATTACCAAAGATGATATGGGGGAAAGGTGTGGATTTTATATCCTTAACCAATGCTTCCACCTCCTTTTTCCCTTTGATCAATCTTACCGCTTTGTCAAAGATAATTTTGGCTTGATCTAAAGTGATAGAGGCATTGACCGCCTCATATCTTTCTGTGGTATTATATTTTAGTTTTCTGATTTTAAAAAGGCAACGGTGAAGAATCTTAATCGCCTGAACCTGTGATTTCCCCCATCTATTGCCAGTATGTAAAGCATTCTCCGGCTTTTTAGAATTTAATAGCCACCTGACTTGCCCGGGATGAGGCTTTACCTCAAGAATCTCTTTAGCAAATAAAACCGGATCAGAGACACACCTTCTCCAGACACCTTTCTTCCCCAACCTGACTTCACTTTCTTATGGACAACCATCTGTTTACTGTTTACCGTTTTCTGTGAACTGTTTTCTTTTTTCCGTTCACTGACCAGTCTGCTCCATCTCCCTTTTCCCCTCCTCTTTCGAAATAAACCCAGCCTCCATCTTCTTCACCACATTCTCTAGAAAAATCTTTTCAGCTTGATATTTCTCCAAAAGTCCAAAAGTTTTCCGATTGTCGAAATAGCAGACGCATTCTAAGGGGATTCCTTGTAAAGCTAATTCCAAATTCCTGATCCATTCTAAAAATCTTTTAGCTGAGGATTGTATAGAGACGACGTTTCTTAAAATTAACTCATATTTTATCTGCGCCCAGTTGTAGGAGGGTCCATAGGAGTAGCCTAACATAAATGGGTCTAAATGGACCCCGGCGCAGATATCTTCGATCAAGGATTTATGATTAATATACCAGGAGGTAGCTGAAGCATATTGACCTGAAGGTCCTATATAATTTATCTCCACATCATTCCAGGTAATCGGGTTATCCTCAAGAGAGATCTTTTTCATCATCTCAATCGTATCTTCAAAATATCTATTAGCCCTTTGAATATAGGCATCATCCGACTCAGAGGACAACCTCTCCGGCGGTTTGATCTTGATATGGATTCGGTGGTAGCCCGCATTGTGCATGGTCTTGTTCATATCCTCTAAAAGCCTTTGTTCGATCCGGGCAACAAAGGGGATAGAGGACAAAATGCTTTTCCCCCGGGGATCGGATGAATCCACATCCAGCCCATAATAGAAAGTGGAATGGGGATTAAGTTTTATAAACCTTCCCTCCACTTCCTGATAGAGTTCCCAGATGGTCTCATCTTTCAATTTAAATCTCACTGTGGTTGGATCGATGAAATAGAACTTATCGATTTTATCTTTAGTAGGAGTCAGAGTTACCTCACCACATACTGCTCCATCGGTGAAAAGGGAGCCAAAGAATTGGGATAACAAAAGCTCGATCCCTCCAAATTTTTGGAAGCTATGTTGAAAAATCCTTCGGTCTAAATCTCTGATAATCTTATTACCCCAATCCAGAATCTTTTGATCGTCTGAGCCCTTTAATTGAAAATAATTGGGAGAGGAGCAGATCCTGGTCCAGGTCCAGATAGCTGAATTTAAGACCGGGATATTATCTTTTAAAAAGCGATATAGTTTAATGCGAAAAGAACCATCATAAATACCCGAGGGAAAAACAAGCTCAGCCGCATATAGATTATAACCTTTTTTAGAGACAGGTGATGTTGGAAACTCTTTTATTTCGGTTCGCCTCTGGTCTATTTGGGGAACAGATAACGCTAAATCCTTTCCCTTCAATTTTTGGGCGAATGTTTCTTTCTTTTGATTTAATTTTCTGTTTTTCTTCCCATAAGAGAAAAGATTTTTAAAAATTGAAAGTGAGTTCATTTTGTCATTTACCTTTTTTCGCTCCTTAAAAACAGCACCGGATAATCATCACCACTGAAATCATATCGAATTTGCTATTTTGTAATTCTTCGTTAGCGTAGCATGGGCTTTATGCCCGACGTTTCTCTTCTCCATCCACTAGACTGGGGCACTATCCACCTTGTCCGGTAACACAAGTTGTCTTCCCGCTAAAAGCGGGATTATCACAGGTTGGGACAACCTGTGATACCCGATCCTGTAACTCAAGGCTTTAGCCTTGATAACTTCAACCTCACAGAATCATACTCCTCCCCTTCCTATAAATCATCCAAAAATCTCTTTACAACCACGATTTTATATTTTATAATCTAAATAGACAATAGTTCGTCGATGAAATTAACTTAAAGTTTTAACTTAGAAAATTGGTGAGGGAAATATGCCTAAAAACACCAGCTATGCTGAAGTCCCACTAGAGAAGCTAAGATGGCGGTGTGATTCCTGTATACTTAAGATAAAAAACACCAATGAGATCAGCCCCTGTGAAGGGATCATCGGCCAACAAAGGGCAGTCGATGCTATCAAACTGGGTCTGGAGATTGAGAGTTCCGGATATAACATTTTCGTGACTGGCTTCGTCGGAACCGGCCGGATGACCACCATCAAACATCTTTTAGAACAGTTGGAGAAAAAAAAGACCCCGCCGGATGACAAATGTTACGTCAATAATTTCAAAAATCCGGACCAACCCCGAATGATCTCCTTGCCCTGGGGAAAAGGTAAGGCATTCAAAAAAGATATGGAGGATTTGATTACCACCTTGAAAAAAAATATTCCCCAGGTCTTCGAAAGCGAAGATTACGCCAACAAAAAAAAGAATCTGATAAAAGAGTTTGAGAATAAACAGAAAGAGATCGTCAATGCATTTGACCGGAAGGTTAAAGACCAGAACTTCACCTTAGTCCAAGTGCAGATGGGGCTTTTTGTGAAACCAGATTTAGAACCTATAATCGATGGTAAACCCACTAATTTTATTAAATTGGAAAAGTTAGTGCAGGAGAAAAAATTCCCAGAGGAGGAATTCAAAGCGTTACAGGATAAATATCAAGTCCTGGTAGCTGAGATGGAGGAGGCTTTCAAGCAAACCCGGGAGATGAACAAGAAATTGGAGGAATCTTTAGCTTCTTTGGATAAAGATATGATTCTACCCAGGATAAAATATCTAATTGCTGAGATAAAAAACAAACATCAAAACGAAAAGATGAATTCCTATTTGGAAGAGGTGGAGAGCAATTTGATTGACAATCTGGACATATTTAAGGAGAGAAAACCAGCTTCAGAGATTCCCTTTCCCGGTTTACCCCTTCCAGAAGCAGAAGATCCATTCTGGGATTATCAGGTGAATGTAGTGGTGGACAACTCTGAGACCAAGGGCGCACCCATTATAATAGAGACCAATCCCACCTATAAAAACCTCTTTGGAACTATTGAAAGGACTATGTCCCGGGGTGGAGTCTGGAAGACCGATTTCACCAAGATAAAAGCTGGCTCACTCCTTCAAGCCAATGGTGGCTATCTGGTGATAAATGCCTTAGACGCCTTAGTTGAACCCGGTGTCTGGCAAACCCTAAAAAGAACCCTGAGAAATAACATAATGGAGATTCAGGGCTACGACCCCTTTTATCTTTTTGCCACCACCGCAATAAAACCAGAGCCGGTGGAAGCCAATGTTAAAGTGGTGATCATCGGAGATGATTTTATCTATCGTTTGCTTTATGAGCGAGATGAGGACTTCAAAAAAATCTTTAAGATTAAAGCTGATTTCGATTCGGTTATGCCCAAGGATAAAAAAAGTGTCTTAGAATATGCTACCTTTATCAAAAAAATATGCGATGAGGAAAAACTTCTGCCCTTTGATCAATCGGGAATTGCCGCGGTGGTTGAATTTGGAGTCAGATTGGCTGGAAGACAGACCAAACTTTCCACCCGCTTCACATTAATCGCCGATGTCATCCGGGAAGGAAGCTATTGGGCCACAAAGGAAAAGAGCAAATATGTGAAAAGGGAGCACGTGGAAAAATCTATCGAGGAATGGATCAGAAGGGTTAGCTTGATCGAGGACAAAATTAGAGAGATGATCGAAGAAGGGATCATAATGATTGATACCCAGGGAAAGGTCGTAGGACAGATAAATGGCCTTTCCATTTTAGATTTGGGGGACTATGTTTTCGGAAAGCCCACTCGTATCACTGCTCAAACCTCTATGGGAAGGTCTGGAGTCATAAATATCGAAAGGGAAGCAGATCTTAGCGGAAGAACACACAACAAAGGGGTTTTAATTCTGTCTGGATATTTAAGAGGTAAGTATGCTCAGGATAAGCCTTTGGTAATGAGCGCCTCCCTATGCTTTGAGCAATCCTATAGTGGAGTGGATGGTGACTCAGCCTCCTCCACTGAGGTCTATGCTATCCTTTCCAGCCTATCCGATCTGCCCTTAAGACAGGATATTGCCGTCACCGGTTCGGTCAATCAAAAGGGAGAAATTCAACCTATCGGTGGAGTGAATGAAAAGATAGAGGGATTTTTCGATGTGTGCAAAATTAAAGGCTTAACCGGAACCCAGGGAGTTATAATCCCGTATCAGAATGTGGAAGACCTGATGCTCAAATCTGAGGTGGTAGAGGCGGCAAAAAAAGGAAAATTCCATATCTATCCAGTCAAGACCATCGATGAGGGGATTGAGATTTTGACCGGGTTTAAGGCCGGCAAAAGACTAAAAGATAACACCTTCGAAAAAGGGACAATAAATTATTTAGTCGACTTAAAACTCAAAGAATTAGCTTTGAAATCAAAAGAGTTCGGGTTCACCGAAAAATAGATTTGATGCGAAGGTATCTTGAGAACAGGTTCACCCTAAAGGAAAATGCAATTGTTTGCTCTTTTGACTAACATCTTATAACTTGAGACTTGTAACTATAAATTTAACTTGAATCTTGCAATTTGTCCCGCCTGTTGGCGGGATCCGCCTTCGACGGAAAACTTGTAACTATATACTTGACTTGAACCTTGCGACTTGCGACTTGCAACTATAAAGAAGGAGACTAAAATGAATCAAACTAAAATCTCTATGCTTATCTCTTTTATCTTAACTTTGTTCATTCTTTATTGTGCCACCACCGGACCAGGAGGTAAGAAGAGTTTAATCCTGATTAGCACCGACCAGGAAGTCTCCATTGGCAAGCAATTCTCAGATGAGGTGAACAAAACCAATAGAATATCAGAGGATAAAGTTTTGCAATCCTATGTAAATGACATTGGGCAAGAAATAGCTAAGATCTCAGATCGGCCCAATTTGGACTATCATTTTTCGGTAATAGACACGCCGATTGTGAATGCTTTCGCCTGCCCTGGTGGATTCATCTATGTTTATACCGGACTTTTGAAAATTATGGATAACCAAGCCCAGCTGGCCGGGGTTTTATCCCATGAGATCTCTCACGTGGTCGCCCGGCATAGTGTGAAAAGATTACAACAGATTCTGGGGGTTCAGGTCCTTCTATCTATCGCTTTAGGTGAATCCTCTGAGCTAACCAAAAATGCGGTTAGCACCGGAATCGGTATAGTGTTGCAGGGATATAGCCGAGAAAACGAATTCGAAGCGGATAGATATGGGGCTTACTATATGACCAAGGCTGGATATAATCCTTTAGGAATGGCACAGCTATTAGAAAAACTTCAAGAGAAAAGCAAGGAAAAACCGGGATTTTTCGAAAAACTTATGGTCACCCATCCACCTACTGAAGAAAGAATCAGAGAGGTCAATAAACTGGTCGATTCCTACGGCCCAGAGGCTAAAAAGCTACCATATGGAAAAGAGGAATATCAAAAGATAAAATCTCATTTGAAATAAATACAGTAAATGGAATACAGTGAACTGTTTTCCGTTTTCCGTGAACAGTGAACTAATTTCCAACGCTTGATCAAGACCCATGCTTGGGAGCCTTTCCAACGATTTACTATTTTCTCCCCGTATATTTTATTAAATGAAATCTTATTCGAAAAATAATCATATAAGTAAAGACTTGACAAATCTATCATCCATTCGCTATTATATATAATCGAAAATCCAGAATCTGTCGATAAAATAATAAGTTATTGACTAATAGAAGTTAAATGAACAAAGATTTAAAAATAGTTGCTCAAGCCGAAGGTCTCCCCATTGAATTACTCCAGGAAGAGATCAATAAGGGTAGAGTTGTAATCTTAAAGAATAAAAACCACCCAAAAGTCCAGCCGGTAGGAATCGGCAAAGGCTTAAGAACCAAAATCAATGCCAATCTGGGCACCTCTCCCGATTTCGTCGATTACCAGTTAGAACTGGAAAAACTAAAAATAGCCATAAAATATGGCGCTGATACGGTTATGGATCTTTCCATCGGGGGAGATGTTCGAGATTTGAGATTGGAGATATTGAAGGAATCGACCGTCCCGGTGGGAACTGTTCCCATTTATGAAGCTGTGTGCAACTTAGCTAAACAAGGAAAATCATTAGAGGAGATGACCCCGGATCAACTATTTGAAGTGATCGAGGACCATTTAAAAACTGGGATCGATTTCATCACCGTCCATTGCGGCTTCACCAAAAGAGCTTTTCAGATAATCGAAAGGGAGAAAAGATTAACTGGAATTGTTAGCCGGGGTGGTGCTTTCCTATATAGATGGATGAAACATCATAAAAAGGAAAATCCTCTGTATGAACAGTATGACAGATTGCTCGACTTGGCAAAAGAATATAATGCCACCTTAAGCTTAGGAGATGGCTTAAGGCCCGGAAGCATAGCCGATTCCACTGATCGGACTCAGGTGGAAGAGCTTTTAATCTTAGGAGAATTAGTCCAGAGGGCTAAAGAAAAAAATGTCTTTGCTATGGTGGAGGGACCCGGTCATATCCCTGTTCATGAGGTTTCTTTTAATGTTTTTTTGGAGAAAAAGCTCTGCGATGAGGCACCATTTTATGTCTTAGGACCTTTGGTAATAGATTGTGCTCCCGGATATGACCATATTGTCGCCGCTATTGGTGGAGCGGTCGCTGGTGCAGCTGGAGCTGATTTTTTATGTTATGTCACCCCAGCCGAACATTTAACCTTACCGGATTTAGAGGACGTGAGAGAGGGAGTGGTCGCCTCAAAAATCGCCGCTCACGCCGCCGATGTTGCCAAAGGGATTCCTAATGCGATGAAGTTAGACCAGGAAGTCTCTCAAGCCCGCAAAGCTTTCGATTGGGAGAAACTTTTAGCTTTGAGTTTGGATCCGGATAAAGCTAAAGAGAAAAGAGGTAAAATTCCTCAGGATTATAAGAAATGTATGATGTGTGGGAAGTTCTGTGCTATGCGACAGACGATGTAACTGTCCAGTTGTTGTTCTGCCTATGCCGGGACTAAAGGAAAACCGCAGTATGACGAATAAATATATTGTAAAAGAAAAGGAGGTGTTAGAGGATAAAAGAATATTCATCTCGATTAAAAGGAAAGTATAAATTTTAACTTTAAAGGAGGAGTGCAATGAGGGGTAATTTGGTTTTAAGTGTAGCTTTGTGTTTGCTGGTGTTATCCTCGTCCTTGGTTTGGGGTTATGACGACAAATTTGGAAAACCGGATACGTGCAGAATTACGGTGGTTCAAAAGGAAAAGAGTAACAAAGTGGAGGCGAAAGTTTTTCTTTTCAATGATGAGGATCTGGCAGCTTTAACCGTTCCCTTAAAATTCGGGGACAGCAAAAAATCTTCTCTGTATTGCGATTCAGTCAGTTATGTTAAAACCCGGGTAGACTATTTTAGTTGGAAGACGGGCTGGATCGATTCTACTGCTAACACTGTGCTCATCGGGCTCATCGCCGACCTATCTGGTAAGAAACCACCCTTAAAGCCCGGAAGCGGGCAGATTGCCACTGTCTATTTTAGCGTAAAAAAGGGAGCTAAGCCCACTGAAGTTGTTCTGGACACTTGCTTTGTTAAGCCCTCCAATGTTCTTAAGCTGATCACTAATGATGGGAAAGAGATTGTTCCGGTTTTCGACAATAAAAATGCGAAGATAAAGATTAAGTGATTGGCTACTGAAGGAAAGTTTCAAGTCGCAAGTTTCAAGTTCTTGGCGTGCGACTTGCATCTTGCGACTTGAAACACTTCTACCACCTAATAACACCTACAACCTATCACCTTCCAGCTCCGCCGCCATCTCCCTTATCTCCCAATCAGGGTTTTTCTTCAATGTCGTGAAATTGAACTGAATTTTATTTTTCGGAACAATCAATCGGTAAGATCCGACCCTGTTATTCTCCATCCAACTTCCATCGGCATTTCTCAAGATGTGCGAATGCATCTTGAGACATTTGCACAATTGCTTTTTTAACCGATAAAGATATTTTGCTTGATTATCCCCTTCTTCTAAATCTAATTTATGCAGCCACCCATCTTCTTTTTTAAATTTTGCCCAGGCTAATTTAAAAAGATATTTGAAAGATTTGGCAGGCAAAGTTATATTCTTACCATTTACTTTGACCAAAAACCTATCTTTAATCTGAGTTCCATCCAAAATTAAATCTGTAGGGGTTTGATTCATCAAACCCGTGCCCATGCGGGTTCGATAAATCGAACCCCTACTAAAAGATAATCTCTTTCCTTTTCCGTATATTTTTTCTTTCTCATTCAGCGTATTCATAAGCTTTTTAGCCAGACTTGAAGGAAGCACTTTTTCTAAGCTTTCTAATTCAGTCTTTTTTAGCGCTTCAATCTTTCCCAGCCCTTTGCTAACCAGTCCCCAGATGTAATCCCGGCCCAATCCAGGAATTCTCAATTGCGCCAGTTCTATCCCCTCTTGATTCACTCCAAACTGCACCTGAAGTGAAAGCTTTTTCAAAAATTCTTTTATCTTTCCGCCGAAGGCGGATCCTTTGGAAAAAGATTGAAAAGTTGCTTGGGCAATAGAATAAGCCGAATCCAAAAGCCAGCTCAGCTGTTCCGCGGCATTATGTATGAATCCTGACCTTAAAAAATATTTCTTTTCCAATTCCATAGTAGGGATGTCCGTTATCCATTCGGAAAAAAGCAAACAGAGTTTTACTTTCCTCGTTTGCTTGGGGGTAAAAACTAAACCATCCTGTATAAGCTTTCTCAATTCAGGATTGGTAACCTGACTCGTCTCCGGCGGTCCGATTCTTTTTTGTAAAGCCTGCTCATAGATCCTATTTTGTTTTTCAAACCAACTAACATTGACATAGATTTTCTCTCCCTCGAAAGTGTCGAGCAAATCATAAAACCACCCTAAAAAATCTAATAGATTTTCTTTTGTATCCAATTTCTCTTTGATTAAAATTCCGGTCTCAGTTGAAACCCCCGAAAGAGCACAAATCTTGCCAAACTCCGAGGCGAAAATCTCCCCATCTGGAGTAGCAGAGCTTGTGCGAAGCATCTTGACGATCGAAACAAAGTGGAGATCCCCGCCAGAGGCGGGAACTCTGCGTTTCATAAGAATTTTCTTCTCGGCCAAAGATTCAACTATCTTTGGAATATAAACCTTTAGGTTTATCTCTTGTAGGGGAGGGGCTGGTTGAGCTTGGCGAAATCCCCCGCCAGAGGCGGGGGATCCCCTCCCGTTTTCAACGAGAGATGTAGGGGCATGGCATGCCGTGCCCCTACCATATTCGATGGTAAAGGTCGAAGCTAAAATCCTCTCCAATTGGCAAACACTATTCGCACATCCAGATGCCACCAGATCCAAAACTATATCCTCTAAGCCCAATCCAAAAAGCTGAGGGCAAAGTTTTTCCTCTTTCTTCTCAATATACTCCTCCCATAAAGACTCGAAATGAAATTGATCAAAAGCAATTATTATCGACCTTCCGAAGTCATTTTCTAACTTAAATCTCCCCGCTCTTCCCGACATATTCTCATATTCCCCCCAGGATAGGGGAACCATTATCCCCCTGTCCGAATATTCGCCTTGCTGATATTTCTGTGTCTCGATGAAAACAGTTTTAGCTGGTAAATTTACTCCTAAAGCTAAAGTGGTGGTGGAAAAGATTACTTTTATTTCACCGATCAGATACGAATTCTCCACAATCCTTCTTTCATCATAGGACAAATCCGCATTGTGAAAAGCAATCCCTTTTTGCAAAGAATATAAAAGTTTCTCTTTCAATGATGTTTCCTCTAATTCATTCAAAGCATCTATTGCCCCAAAAGCCGGAGGCAAATCCATCCTATCGGAGAAATCTAAAGCCAATTTTTCGGACTCAAATTTCCCTTTTAAAAAGACTAAGACCTGTTCCTTATCTTTGACTAACTTCACTAAGTTTGAGAAAAGAACAACTAAAGGTAAGTTCGCATCTCTTTCTTTTGGCAAAGGAGTCAAAACGAACTCTTCTTCTCCTTCCTCTTGCGAATTGTATTTGCGGTATCTTAATTTACCATCCAGAAGTATTCCTTGAAAAAGCTCCACCGGCCTGGTCCTCTCTTCCAATAGTTTGCATCCTAACCAATCTGCCAATTCTTCCGCGCCTTTCAAAACTGCGGAGAGCCCAAGGATTTGGGGCTTATATCTTGAATTAAGAATCTTGGTTAAGACCAGCTCTAAAACATATCCTCGGGAAGAATCACCCATCATCTGCAGCTCATCTACAATTATCAAATTAATCGCCCTTAAAATATCCATACTCTTAATCAAGACCTGATTGAACTTCTCATAAATAACTATCGCCAGATCAAAGTCCCCATTTTCTAAATCTGAATCGTACTCCTTTCTATCCTTGGTACAAATTATAACTTTAATACCCAATGATCCATATTTTTCGGAGAAGTCAGAAAATTTCTCCTCAGCGATAGCCTTTAACGGGACCAGAAAAACCACCTTTTTTCGGTGAAAAATATTTACTACAGAAGCCATTTCACCACAGAAAGTCTTACCGGATGAAGTAGGTGCTGAGATAACCAAACTTTCCCCTTCCAAAAGCCTATATTTGGTCAAAGCCTCCACCTGCACAGGCAAAAGCTTTTCCCCCTGCCTTTCCTTCCACGATTTTATAATCGATTCCGGTATTCCAAACCTGTTTAATTTATCTACATCCATCCTCTCCCCCAATCTTTATATTTTTTTACCTTTCTTTCTCTTGCAATCCTTCCATCCATAAAATCACCTCACCCATCCGCTTAATCCGCTTAATCAGCTGTGAATCTTTTATCTTGCGACCTGAGACTTGCAACTTGAAACTTGTAATCCCCTCCATCCATAAGATCAGCTCTACCATCCGTTTAATCCACTTAATCAGCTGTCAATTCATTCTTGAGACCTGCAACTTGAAACTTGCATCTAAACTAATATACTGCACATCTGTGCACTTGTCAAGCAAAAAAATAAAAAAAATTCACTGGAATATAAAGCTTTAGTCGCGTAGGGGCGGAGTTCACCTCCGCCCAGTGGAAAGGGTGGAGGCAAGCTCCACCCCTACGCGCTTATTTTTCTCAACTCACCCCCATCCCTTACAACTTGCAACTTGAATCTTGAGACTTGAAACTCTCTCAATCCGTTGAGAGTCCGCTCTTGCCCTCCGTTCAATCCGTTCAATCCGTTGAGAGTCTCTTGATTGGGGCAAAAAAAAATCGCCCCCTCCCGCCTTTGGCGGGGGAGGACGATTTTATCCGTAAGCGTATCAGTTCACTGCTTGATTATGGTATAAATTGGGGAGCACTAATGAATAAGCTTTGCTGTTGCGGGAAGTTCCTCAACGGCCAACGTGGGAAGTCTATTGGAGCAGGTGAACCCGGCTTAATGATGTAATTTGCTAAGTAAATCACATCCGCCAGAGCAGGCTGAACACCAGCATGAGCTCCATCGCAATCTCCTTGATCCGCAAAGGGCTTAGGAACAGGTGAACCAGGTTTCAGCAGATAGTTGGCCAAGTAAACCACATCCGCTAATGCCAGCTTACCGTTGCAGTCCACATCTCCTCTGAAGAAGCCGATCCACTTCAACATTAAAAACAGCTTCCTCTGGGCAAGATTCGCATTAAGAGCTCCAGGAGCTGCTGTAATATTGGTAGAATCAGCCCACATAAAGTAGGTCTGAACTGCACTCTCTCCAGCACCCAAGGTAACCTTATCCGAAACCATCAATAACGCATAGTCAAATACAGGCGGAGGTCCTGCCGGCACATCCCAATGGCCCATGTTCATCACCGAATCCAGCATAGTATACGGACCAAGAGGAATGTCATCATACAACCAGGTGTTCTGCTCTCCGCAGACAAAGGTGGGAACTGTCTGCCCATTAGTCGGAACTAAAGTCATATAGTCGATGTGCTTGGGCGTTGAAGTCTCGTATATTCCACCAGTGTTGAGCAGAGAATCACCCACACCTAACGGAGCAGTATTAGTACCCGGATCAAAGTCCATTATCAGAGCCCACTCCACATCCGCTATCGGAGCCGCTCCAGTATTGGTAATGGTGAACTCCTGTATGACCCCATCCTTCATCCCCAGATTGAGAGTGTCATAGAATCCAAAGGCTCTCATATGCACCTTCAGATCTGTATTGTTGGTGCTGTAATACTCAGACCAAGCCGTATCACCATCAACCGTCGGGTAAACATTAGTCCAGGTTATCGGGTCAAAAAGATTGTAATAGCTCAAAGGCTGATAATTCGGTGCTCCTACCAGCCTAACTGCTACAGCTAAATCATTGGGATTGGTTCCAACAATGACCCCTCCCTCCCATAGATCGTTCCGAGGAGCATAAGGACTTGTCCACCAGACCCAACCATTAGCATCTCCAACACCCTCTCCACCAAAGTTGCTCTTGGCCATCATGAAGTCCCAGGAGAAGATGTATCCGGTCAATAAAGCCGAAATCGGACAGATCACCACCGCATACTCAATCTCAGTCATAACCGGAAGCTGGGGATTGTAAGTACCATTAGGCCCACCGTTCTTTCCGACAAATTGTTCCGCCACAGTTTTGGGATAGTCCGGCAGAGCAACCACTCCACCCGGACTGGGTGATGGAGAAACAGCAAAATGCACATCATGAGAGGTGTTTCCGGCATCATCGTGCCTGAGGAAATCTAGTGGATGTGACGGCGGATAGGCATGAGGTATGAACATACCATTACTGCATACCCATCCAGCTCCAGGCATCTCAGCCACATCTACCGCAGGATCAGAAAGCTTAATCAGCATCTGTCCCTTATTCACTCCAGCCATAGTCACATAATGCCCTCCAATCCTATTCCAGACACCCGGAGAAACCTCTTGGTAGAACCCTAATAATAGGATTACATCCTGTGACAACCTGAGCTGATATTGCAGATAATACCAGTCTGGCTTCGCTTTCGTGACCTCGCTGATGAAGAAAGCTTTGTCCAAAATGAGTTGGTCTAACCCAGCCTGCAAGGCATTGATATCTGTCCCTGCAACCGGATCAGTATGGAAATAAGTCGCCAAATCTTGAATCAAAATCGGCGGACCAGCTGGAGTCCAACCACCCCAGTAGTTCCTGAAGGAAGTCACCGGCCAGAAATTGGCTGCCCACCAGAAGCAGTTAGCTACTGCGGTGGGTCCACAATAAGCAGCTCCGTTATTGGGATAGTTATGATCATACTGCGAGAAATCTGGCACTCCACAAGGCGCATACTTCTCAGGATAATCAGCTATATCCGTAGCTGGCTTCTGATACCAGAAAGTATCCGGCGGACAGGTGTTGGTGTTGGCAGTCTGACCTACCACACGAATCCTCTGAAATCCACTACGACCAAAATCGGTAACCAGATCATACCACACACCATATGCCGCCATGTACATATAACCTTTGCAAGCCTGACCCCGGCTATCCTCTAACGGAGAATACATAACCCGATTAGTATAGTATTTGGTATAGACAATGGGATCATAGAGTACACTGTCGCATACCGCTCCGGCGCCAATGAAGAGATTGACTGAATCCGCCACCAGCACTGTATCCGTATGCCCAAAGATAGTATCCGGAAGTCCTGTGCCTGTGACCTCAGGAGGTCTAATATCATAAATACAAGTATCCGCTCCAGCTCCAGGGAAACAATCCCGCGTCTCGGGTACATAATACTCCCAGTACTTGTAGGCCCAAGCACTATCGCAGGGAACTCCGGACATGAAATTGGTTTGACAGTTTGGGGGCCCTATATTGGTAGGCCGGTCTCTCATATTAACGGCAGCAAAGAACCGGTCGTAAACACAAGCATTAGCACCCACATCCATCCACCAACCAATAAATGCTCCTACCGTGTTGATAGTATAAGTAGGTCCTACCGCTATTGTATCCCCTGGATAGGGACAATAAGGATCCGAAAAGTCCGCGGCTAAGATGAAAGCATTGGCTGTAAAATGTGCACTGTCCGGCAACCAAATCTGAGTATATACCGAATCTACCCGGAAAGGATAAGTCGGCTGGGCACAAGTCTGACCAGTAAGCACCTTATACTCAGGATCGATAAAGGTGGCAAACTTCCTCGGAGAGTTATAAGGCGGAGCAGTAGGAAAATAATAAGCACCTGTGTCATTCCTGACAAAACACCGGTCTAAAGGCATAAACGCCTCTGTGGCTAACTCTGCCTCTGCCGGCATTAAAGTCGGCTCTGCCGTCCAGGCTGCTCTCTCACTCTCATCCAATAGCTGCAACCCAGGGAAAGCAGGACGCACAACCTTCTCCACTCTCACCTCAGGAACTGCCTCCTCCATAACCTGAGGAGCGGTCTTCACTGCTTTCGCATCCTCTTTTGATAGAACCGTAGTGCTTGCCTTTTTCTCCTCTGTTTGGCTGATGTTCTTTGCATATACAAGTCCCACCACCAAGATCAGAGCGAGAAAAAGAACTAAAAACAATTTTTTGTTCATTCTTCTTCCTCCTTAAAAGTTTTCGAAAGTTGAACTTAAAAGTCTACTTTTCAGGCGGACTTAACCACCTGAGCCTTTCACCTCCTTAACTTCCCCCTCCCTCCCGGAATTTATTTAAATGTGAAATTTGGATGTAATACTACCCTTCACTTTACCGTAATTTTTTTCCGTAAAGCTTAAGTGTAGTATATGTGGTAAAACCAGACTCACTCCGTCCCCACCCTAATCATATGGGAACTGAATAAGGCTACTTGAAAGCGCTGTAACCTTTTCGCTTTCGATAATAATATAACCTCCAACATCTATTTTGTCAAGAGAAAAAATCAACTTTTTTAAGAAATTTTGAAGATTTCAGGGTCATTTTTATCCGACCAAAGACGGTGTAGGGACAGGTTTTTAAACCTGTCCTGGGCAGACCTAAAGGTCTGCCCTACAATTGTTATAGTTAACCAATTGTTGTTCAACAACTTAAATTTAAGCTCGGGCATATTTACTAAACACTTCCGCCAGTCTTTTAATCCCTTCTTCTATTTTTTCAACAGAAGCATTTGAGAAATTTAGCCTTAAAACGTTATCTTTATCCTCTCCGGCAAAAAAAGGCTTTCCCGGAACATAGGCAACCTTATTCTCCACTGCTTTCTCCAAAATAGAGGTAGCAGAGATATTCTCAGGCAAAATCACCCATAAAAAAAGCCCGCCCTCCGGTTCGGTCCATTTTACACTTTTCGGAAAATACTTCTTTAAAGCGGAGATCATAGCATCTCTTCTTTGGCTATATGCTTTTTTCAACATCTCAATATGTTTATCCAGGTTACCATTTTTAATATATTCATAAATCACATACTGGGCAAAAGTATTGGTATGCAAATCCGCCGATTGTTTCATCCTCTCGAAAACCCCAATTATATCCGTAGGGATTACGATCCAGCCAATTCTTAAACCCGGAGAGATTAGCTTGGAAAAAGTCCCTAATTCAATTACCCGTTCCCCTCCTAACTCCTTAAGCGTTGGCAAATCCTTGCCCTTATATCTTAACTCTCCATAAGGATTATCATCTATGATCGGGATGTAATATTCGGAAGCTAACCCAACCAATTCCTTGCGTCTTTTTTCACTCATAGTAATTCCCGAAGGATTTTGAAAATTAGCCACCACATAGATGAATCTCGGTTTATTTTTTAAAATCCTTTCCTCCACCTGTTCTATTATGATCCCCTCATTATCCATTTCCACAGTGACATAGTGAGGATTATAGGTTTTAAAAGCCTGAAGTGCTCCTAAATAGGTGGGGTTTTCTACAATCACGAAACTCCCCGAATCTAAAAAAGCCCTTCCTACTAAGTCTAAACCCTGTTGAGAGCCACCGGTAATCATTATATTCTCATAGGCTACCTTGACACCTTTTTGGGAAAGCCTCTCTGCTAAAAACTTTCTCAAAGGGGGATAACCCATAGTGATGCTATACTGTAAAGATGGTGGACCATATTTGGTTAAGACAAAATCGCAGGCTTTCTTAAGTTCCTCCACCGGAAAAAGCTCTGGTGCAGGCAGACCCCCGGCAAAGGAGATTATATCCGGCCTTTCGGTAACCTTTAAAATATCTCTGATGGCGGAAGATTTCATCTCCCAAGCCCTCTCCGAAAGTATCCAATTTAAAGCCACTTTCTCCTCCTATTATTTTTTTGTAGGGGCGTGATTTATCACGCCCGAGTCAATTGGGTAGCCCTGGGTCCCCGCACCCAGAGCTACCTATTTCAAGTTGTAGGTCGAAACCCCTGTGGTTTCGACATTTTCGGGAACTTCTCTCTCAGATACAAAAAAGCCAAAAATCCACCTCTTGTCAAGGGGAATTTGTGAAAAAAATAACAAACTCGTAGGGGCGACCCTTGTGGTCGCCCGTGGGAAGGGATTGAGGGTGATGGAATTTTTTATTGGATAGCCCTGGGTCCCCGCACCCAGGGCTACCTATTTCAAGTTGTAGGTCGAAACCCCTGTGGTTTCGACATTTTCGGGAACTTCTCTCTATGGGCGACCCGCCTGGTCGCTCCTATCTACTTGCATCTTGAAACTTGGAACCTGACCCTTGCCCCTCGATTCCGCTATCAATTCAAATGTCCTAAATGTTTACTCGGTCTCCAGGCCGGAGAGATAACATTCGTGTTTGTCGGGTCCCCTGACCCGACAAATCAAGACAAACCTATCAATTCAAATACCCTAAGTTTTTAGTCGGTCTCCAGGCCGGAGAGATAACATTTCCATCTCTGGATTTATTCAAAAGCCTTGCCCAGATCAAGGTGAAATCTCCAAATCTGTCATTTATCCTGTCCATCGCTTCCAGCAATCTTTGTTTTTTCCACTCCCCTTCGAATAAACTCAACTGGGCGGTATCTTTAATTAAATTGGAGACGCTCACCCCGGCCAGTCTCACCCCATAAAGGCTATTATATAATTCCTCGAAAATAAACATCGCCTCTTTGAAAATTTCCCGGCCATCATCTATAAATCTTTTAATACTCCTCTGCTTTGAAAATGTGGAAAAATCTGAATAGCGCAAGGTCAAACACACAGTCCTCCCTTTGTATCCATCACGTCTCAATCTTTTTCCCACCTGCTCCGAAAGCTGAAAAATCAATTTCTCTATAATATATTTAGAATAAGCATCCTTATCTAAAGTTAAAGAGTGCCCCATCGATTTTGCCGGCTCGGATTGGTAATAGAACAAAACCTCCTCAGACAGTGAGCTGGTCGAACTGTCCTCATCCCCGATCCCCTTCCCCATATAGTGAAGATAAGTCCCGATTTTCCCGAACCTATCTTCTAAAATCTCTTGGGGGTATCTTCCTAAATCTCCACAGGTGCGAATCCCCAACTTATTCAAATGAGAGGTCATTTTTGGACCAATCCCGCATAACTCCGATATAGACAAATCTTCTAAAACATGGGGGATATCTTCGTCATTTAAAAATACCAAACCATCCGGCTTCTTTAAGTCGCTGGCTAACTTGGCTAAAAGCTTGTTGGAAGCAATACCCACAGAACAGAGAAGGCCCAATTCCTTTTTTATCCTCTGTTTTATCTTTTTTGCTATCTCTAAAGGTGGACCGAAAAGCCTTTCGGTCCCGGTTAAATCCAAAAAAGCCTCATCCACAGAGAAAGCTTCGACCTTGGGGGTGAAGCTTTCGTAGATAGATAAAAGCTTCATCGAGGTGTAAACATATTTATCCGGATCGCATTCCACTAATATAGCCTGAGGGCACAGCTTTTTCGCCTCCCCGATGGTCATTCCAGTTTTTATCCCATAGGCTCGGGCTTCATAGGAAGCCGTAGCCACCACGGTTCTCCCTTTAGGATTACCGCAGACCAAAATTGGCTTCTCTCTTAGATGAGGATTAGCCTTCTGTTCTACCGAGGCAAAGAAAGCATTCATATCGATATGGGCTATCACCCTTTTTAACATATTTTTTTTACCCCTCCACAGACAAAACCTTCCAGACCAAACTCTCATTATTGTAAGTGATCTCAAAAAGATTATCATTTTCATCCCGAACTGAGAAATGATAGACTGTGGCTTTCCCCTCTTTGGTCACCCAGCCATAGGTTATCTCTTTGACCTGGTATTTCCTTTTATTCCAGAGAAACCACAAGGGTCTTAATTTAGTTCTTCCCCCAAACATAGCCTCCACTTCGATTCTACAATTCATAGGCTCAGGCATAACTTATCCTTTAAATATAGACCAGATAATAAAAGCATCATCCTGAGTGAAATCTAAATAGAAACAATGAGCCACAAATAATCCTATCAGAACTAAAAGAATTAACTTCTCTTTCATATTTTTTATCTTTTATTTTTTATCTATTTATCGATCTTCCCCCTGCTTGGTGTATTCTGTTTACTGTTTACTGTTTTCTGTTTACCGTTTACTCTATCCTCTTGCCTCTTACCTTTTATAACATACTGCACATCTGTGCAGTTGTCAAGAAAAAAAATGAAAAATTTCATAACAAAAACTGCCACAAGCACTTAGCTTTTGCTTCTTGAGACTTGAATCTTGCAACTTGAAACTTGCATCTTGACCCTTGTTCCTTATTCGTCATTCGTTATTCGTCATCCTTGTTGCGACTTGCAACTTGAATCTTGAAACTGTTTTTTACATCCTCTCCGGCGTCTTTATCCCTAAAAGATTCAAGCCTGATTTAATCACCGTTTGAACCCCTTTGACTAAAAGCATCCGGGCATCTGTTGCGGTCTTATCATCGGTGATAATTCTTTCTTTTTGATAAAATCTATTAAAAACCGAGCACAGGTCTAAAAGACAGGAGCATAAAATCGATGGCTCATAAGCCTCAGCGGACAATTTTATCCTGCGAGGATAATCCTCTAATCTTTTGATTATCGAATGTTCTTCCTCTGTGGAAAAAATTGTGAAATCTATTTTACTTTTTACAGGTTCCTCGTATTTTCTGATCAAACTGCATAATCGGGCGTGGGTATATTGGACATAGGGACCGGTTTGCCCCTCAAAGTTTAAGACCTCCTCCCAGTTGAAATCTATATCTTTCTGTCTGCGAGTGGAAAGGTCCGCAAAGACCACCGCGCCGATCCCCACATCAAAAGCCACCTTCTCTTTATTTTCTAATTCCGGATTTTTGTCTTGAACTATTTTTGAGGCTAATTCTATCGACTTATTTAAAACATCCTCCAAAAAAATAATATTCCCTCTTCGGGTGGACAAAATCTGTTGTTTAAATTTAATCCATCCGAAATCGATATGAACTAAATCCTTTGCCCATTTATATCCCATAAGCTCTAAGACCTTAAAAACCTGTTGAAAATGTAGCTTCTGAGCCGAACCAACTACATAGAGCAATTTGTGAAAACGGTAGGTATCGTATCGATAGATCGCCGCGGTAATATCCCTGGTAGCATAAAGAGTGGCTTCATCTTTTTTCTTCAATAAACAAACCGGCAGACCATATTTACCAAGATCAACAATCAAAGCATCCTGACTTATCTCGGTTAACCCCATCTTTTTCATTTTCTCTACTGTTTCATTGATATATTTATCATAGAAGCTCTCCCCGGCATAGGAGTCGAACGATATATCCAGCATCTTATAGACCCTTTGAAAATCAGAAAGGCTATAATCCTTAAACCTTTTCCACAATTCTACTGCTTCTTTATCTCCATCCTCTAACCTTTTAAACCAGATTCTTGCTTCTTCCTCTAAACCTGGATTCTTTTCAGCCTCTTGATGAAACTTAACATATAGGTCAAAAAGGGTCATTATCGGATCAGTTGAAAGTTCTTTCTCATTTCCCCACAGTCTATAGGCAACGATCAGCTTTCCAAATTGAGTTCCCCAATCCCCTAAATGATTTATCCCCATACATTGGTACCCTAAATGTTTAAATATTTTATATAACGAGTTGCCAATAACTGTCGACCTCAGATGCCCGACTCCAAAAGGCTTGGCAATATTGGGAGATGAAAAATCTATAACGATGGTTTTACCTTCACCCAAATTATCCTTACCATAAGATTCTTCTTTTTCGAAAATATCTTTTAGAACAAACTCCGCCAATTTAGTTTTGTTTACTTTGAAATTAACATAAGGACCGACGGAATAAATATCTTCGATCAATTCCTTTGGTTTAAGTTGGGAAGCTAAATCCTCAGCAATCTTATCCGGCGCTTTCTTTTGGGTTTTGCTTAAAATAAAGCAAGGGAAAGCATAATCCCCCCATTTCTCTTCCGGAGGGACTTCAATAAGTTTTTCTATCTCCTCAGAGGTCAAATCCAATTCTTCTTTCAAAACACCTACTATCTCTTTTAGAAACTTGTTCATACACAATCCTTCTTGAATCTCGTGTAGGGGCGGAGTTTATCTCCACCCAAATCCACTTCCCCAACCTGATAGATAACGAGTCTTGCTCGTTATCTCGACAAAGTGATGCAATTACGTCAGCAGAAGTACGTCGAAACCCTTGCGGTTTCGACACAATCTTATTCATCAATCTCAAGATGCATTCGCAAACTTGCATTCCACAGCCAGGTCACTTTTTTCTTAATATAGTGAAGTTCTGTTGAGTTTTCAAGAAAAAAACGCCCCGCCTTTGGCGGGGCGCTACGATCTTTGGTTGATTATTGTAGGGACCCAAATGGGTCAGGACGGGTCTAAAGACCCGTCCCTACATCTCCCTAACACGGAAAAGGCTCACCAAAAAGAACATATCGGGCCAGTTTAATCACATCCACCAGGTCGTATTTGCCATCGCAGTTCACATCTCCGGATACCAGAGGAACAGGAGAGGGCCCTCCCTTTAAAACATAATTGGCTAAATAAATCACATCTACTAAATTGATTTTAGTATCGCCATTGGCATCGCCACGTAAATAGCCCGTGGTAAACGCCGCATAAATCCCTAAGCTGTTGATGTTTGCTCCGACAATGTTCCGCTCCGTATTGATGAATCCGCAGAGTTCTTCCCACTTTTGGAGGTTTTCATTCCATTTGAAAATTCGCAACGTTGCTTCGGATTGAGTTTGCAGGTCGCTGTCAGCGTATCGGATAATCAGGCTATTTGACCCAAGCAGAGCCACGCTGGGATAGGAACTGAGTGAATATACTTCGCCTCCTTGCTCGGATTGTGGATCTAAGCCCGTGCGAATGGTAGGATAGGATGACGCAAGAATTAACACCTTGTCCAAATTCGAATTCAAAATATCCAGAAGTAACTCACAGCCACCTTCCGGACCGGTGATTACGCCACCAAAAGCGGTGTCCACTATTTCCGCCAAGCGGTAAGGGGTATTTACAAAGAATGTGTAAACGGAGTCATCCAGGGCCAACAATGTGAAAGTTCCAGAACTTCCAATATCATCCGGGATCATAACAGAGTAACCAGTGGGCGTTGGTTCTAAAGTATAAGAATGCGGGGTGCCATCATCGGGATGTAATCCAACGGTCGGATTGCTGGAGAACATGTGACTTGCCGTCAGAATATATTTAGGAGTTCCGGTAGATAGCGAAGTGGCATAAATCAACGGATAATCGCCTGTTACAGCCCATAAGAAAAGATCAAGGCTATCGCCATCTGGCGAGGTCCGGTATGTGTTCTTGAACTTGCTCTCACCAGATTCTCCCAGCACTCCTTCTCCAAAAAGCCACGATTCTGCTACTTTGCTTGTTGTATACACCCTTCCTTGTGCGATTATAACATCGTCATTCCTAAAGCCCAAACACAAGATTCTACCGGTGTCTGGCGGGTCCGCGGTGTTTCCCTGTGGGATGTAGATGTATAAGCTAGTCTTCCAAAGGGTCACCTGCATATTCGGAATGGGCTGGTTATTAGTCAACCTACGCACGATGACACCGACAGTGCGGGCTCCACTGTTATAGTTAGTTATTGCCCCGGTAGATGGAATGAGCCTGCCCACATCGTAGTTAAGATTTGTCATGTTATCATTTGGTCCCGAGAACATTTGAGCTGTGGGTCTCTTGATGGGTGCAAATATGCCACCGTAACGTCCCTCAAAATTCCATCTAAAATAGTCCCAGCACGATCTGTTACCTCTTCCGGTCCATTGGAACGTTCTGCGGTAGGAAGGGTTTGAATACTGGATTGTTGCACAAGACATCTCAGAGTTTTGCGCCACATTCTCTCTCAATTGGTCATCCATAAGCCCGAAGTCATACACTTCTGGGGTTCCTGGCCCCGGAAATATATCTTGCCAGGAAGAATCCATATATTCGTCCCAAAAACCAATTCCATAATGCCCAAACTCGTGGGCCAAGACTCTTGAAGGGGGATAGACGTTAATTCGACCACCATAAGTAGTTGTGTCTATTGTCCAACTGTAAGGGTAACCGGTGTAAGTGAGATTTCTGTTTCCGATATCGTGGTAGAATATCCGGGGAAAATATAGGCGCGTGTTTACTAAGGGACCAGAGATGCCGCCCATCAATGGGGCAATCCCATAATATACGTTGGCGCTGGGCCACTCCATGTTGCTTGCGTAAATCCAGACATCTGCCTGATTCCAGTTCATCTTGTAGTCGTAGATCTTCACTTTATTAAGATACAACTGCCCGTCACTTACATCATACCAATAATTGGACATTAATCGGAAACCTGCAAGCAGGCTGTCCAAATACTGTTGGTCCGCATCCCATTCCACTGATACCAGAAGGTCAAACATTACGGTGGTGTGATCCACAATGACATCTTGCTGTGGAGCTAAAGTTAAGGTGTGATAAGAAATTACTCCAGTGGTGGTGTTAAACTTGCCGTTGTCTATTTTTATGGAATACATATTCGGCAAAATACCTGTGTGTTTTACTGCTGGCTGAGTGAAAAGCAGTCTTTCCACCTTAACCGAGTCACCCACATCAAACCAACCGGGGGGGAGTGTAATTCTACCATTGGCATCTGTGGTCAAGTCGCCCTTATATTCTTCGGACATAGTGGGAGGGTTATTGGTCACTCTGTAAATACTGAAGGTCTGATTGCGAATCGGACCAAACTGAGTTGGACCTTCTCTAAGGACTAAAGTCTTCTGCTCATACTTTATGGTAGCATAGTCCGAGCTTGTCCCACTGCCATAACTTCCTCCTGTTATATAGACATTGTTAGAACCATCTAAGGCCATGTCATGAGCATAATCAGAGGAGTTTCCCGGTCCGTTGTATCTTTGAACCCAGAGCTGGGTTCCCTGCGGGTCATACCTCACAGTGGCGTAGTCATAGTCTGTCCCACTGCCTGTGCTACTTCCGGTCACATAGACATTGCCACAACCATCTAAGGCTATGTCCAGAGCAACATCCTCGTAGTTTCCCGGTCCGTTGTATCTTCTCACCCAGAGTTCCGTACCAGATGAATCATACTTTATGGTGGCATAGTCCCGGCTTGTCACACTGCCGTAACTGCTTCCGGTCACATAGACGTTGCCAGAACCATCTAAAGCTATGGCACCAGCCCCATCCTGGGAGTTTACCCCGTTGTATCTTTGAACCCAGAGCTGGGTTCCATTTGAGTCATACTTCACAGTGGCATAGTCATAGTTTGTCCAAGCGTAATAACTCCCTCCTGTTACATAGACATTGCCAGAGCCATCTAAGGCTATGGCAGAAGCATTATCACCGGCTCCATAGTTGTATTGTCTTACCCAGGCAGTATCCCCGTTAGCATAATACTTTATGGTGGCATAGTCCGAGGACGTCCCACTACTATCGTAACTCGATCCGGTTACATAGACATTGTTAGAGCCATCTAAGGCTATGGCAGAAGCCCCATCCCGGTTGTTTCCCGGTCCGTTGTATCTTCTCACCCAGGCAGTATCTCCATTGGGATAATACTTTATGGTGGCATAGTCAGAGGATGTCATACTGCCCGCACTATAACTATATCCGGTCACATAGACATTGCCAGAGCCATCCAAGGCTATGACATGAGCTTCATCCCGGTTGTTTCCCGGTCCGTTGTATCTTCGTACCCAGAGCTGGTTCCCCTGCGGGTCATACTTCACAGTGGCATAGTCATAGTTTGTCCCACTAGAGCCGTAACTTAATCCTGTTACGTAGACATTGCCAGAGCCATCTAAGGCTATGGCATAAGCCTGATCAGCGCCGTTTCCCGGTCCGTTGTATCTTCTAACCCAGGCAGTATCCCCGTTACCATAATACTTTATGGTAGCATAGTCCGCGGGACTCGATCCTGTTACATAGACATTGCCAGAGCCATCTAAAGCTATGGCAGAAGCGTAATCATAGCCGTTTCCCGGTCCGTTGTATCTTCTCACCCAGGTAGTGTCAACCTGGGCAAAGGCATAGTTCGGCAAGCTCACTATATTGGGTATACTGACCAAAAGCAAAATCAGTAAAGCAAATATTTTCTTGGTCATTTTTAGCCCCTTTTTTAATGTTAACTTGGAGACTCACCTTGCCCTAAAAGTGGGCTAAGGCTCACCAAATTTTTTGTGTTCCGTATAAAATAATTCTAACACAAAAATGGAAAAAGTCAAGGAAAATCTTTGAAACTTTCGCGTAGATATTTTCCAAGAGAGGTAGAGTTTTGAACCTCTGTTTCAGTGCACCTTAAGATTTATCTGAAAGTTTTCCATCCAAGGCAAAGATTAACCCTTACCTTCTCCCAATTTTTAAATCCTCTGCTTTTGAGAAAAACCGATAATAGAACAAACTGGATAAGATATATAAAACCGGGGTGATTAAAAGGGGTAAGGTGAAAGAAAACTCTTCAATCAGCCTCCCTCCTAAATTGGAACTGATGCTCCAGGCTAAAGCCCAGGAGAGCATAGTCAATGAATTAACTAAAGGTTGTTCTTCTTTTTCGACCTTCTCCATAGAGAAGTTAGAGGAGATGGGCTGGCTCATATTCATCAGGCTTGCCCGTAAAAGAAAGGACAAAACCGCCACCGGCAAAACATAGGTGAAAGCTAAAATAACCATAAAAGGTACCGATAAAATCTGCGTCCAGACAATCGACCTTATCATCCCCAACTTTTTTGAAAGGAGCGGTCCTAATAAGATTCCCACAAACATAAAGATCTGCATCAGCGCAAAAAATACCCCGATGGTTTTTGCTGGCGCACTAAATCTGTCTCTAAAATAAAGGTTTAAGAATGGGATCACCAATCCTGCACCTAACCCTAACAAAAAGAAAGGGAGGCAAAGCTTAAAAAGTAGCTCTTTTCTTTGTTTCAGCTTTTTCAGATTCGGAAAACTGTTGGAGGAATTATTTGCTAATGCATCTTGAGACTGGCTTGGTTCCTTTTTTTCTGAGATCATCACAAAAGGGACTATCCCTATCAAACCCAAGATAGAGCCAAAGACCAAGGACAATCTGAAACCCGAAATCCTTGTTCCGGCCAGATGGGAAAACAAGCCGGGCAGATACCCTCCTCCCCAGCTCCCAATAATGCCGGCGACTAACATCACTCCAAAATTCATACTGAAAAGATAAGTCCTTTCCTTAGGTGAGCTATTTCTCATAAAAAATGGGGCGGCTATCACTCTGAAAAAAGTGTTGGCCATTCCTAAAACCAAACTGATGATTAATAGACCAATCCGGTGGACTAAATTTGCTTGTAAAAAATAAAAGATACCACCGAAAAGGGTAGCTAAAAGAAGTATCTTCCTGTTTTCAAACTTTGAGATAATCAAAGCCGCAGGAAGAGTGGTTACTACTGCTCCTAAGGCGGTAAAGGACAGAACCTGTCCGATGAAACTCTCGGAGTATCCTAATTCCTTAAAATAGAGGTTCAAAAGGAGACTGAAGATAGAAAAACTCAAGCCTACAAGAAAACTCCCCCACAAAAAAAGCCTTCCATTCTTAGAGAAAAGGGAAAGGTGCGACCAGTAGTCCTTTATTGAATGTCTTGCCTTGTCGAGCAATAAGATCTCCAAGTGAAATTAAAAGGATTTAAAAATCGTATATTCCAGAAAAGACCCTCACCGCCGGACCAATGACCAAAATATTATGATTTTTTTCATCCCAAAAAACTTTCAACTTACCGGAAGGGAACAAAACCTCAACTTCCCTATCCGTCTTTCCCTTTAGGACCGAGGCAACTAAAGCCGCACAGGCTCCAGTGGCTGAAGCCAAAGTTGAACCTGCTCCTCTTTCCCAGACTAAAAGTCTTATCTTTTTCCGATTCAAAATCTCGACGAATTCCACATTGATCCTTTCCGGGAAAACAAAGTGATTTTCGATTAAAGACCCTATCCTTTGCCAATCTTTGGGGAATTTTCTTACTATTAAAATAGCATGAGGATTCCCCATATTCACGCAGGTGATCTCGTAGTTTCTCTTTCCAATTTTTAGTCTTTCCTGAATGAAAAATTTCTCCGCCCCTTTTGCTGGAATCTTTTTTCTCTCCAGAACCGGCTTTCCCATATCTGCTTTAACTAAAAAATTATTTTGGTCATCGTTCAAAATCTGTGTTTCAATTATCCTACCTTTGGTCTCGACCCTCTGTTCTCTATTCCGGGACAAGCCACTTTCGTAGATATACCGGGCAACACATCTGACTGCATTCCCGCACATTTCCGCTTCGGATCCATCGGGATTGAAGACTCTCATTTTGAATTTCGCCTTTTGTCCAGGCACAATCAAAATCAAACCATCCGATCCAACGCCAAAATTCCTACGGCATATCTTTTGAGATAACCTTCCCCAATTTACCCGAGAAAGTTTCTGCCGGAAAAGGTCCACAAAAATATAATCGTTCCCTAAAGCCTGAAGTTTCGCAAATTTTATTTTCATAAATGCTCCTATCTTTCCGCTATAATCTAATTATCATTCCATTTTTGGCAATCAATTTCTGCAAGACGTATAAAAAATAGTGTAGGGCAAGGCTTCAGCCTTGCGGAGGTTTTTCGAGCTAAACTCGGTAGTTCTGTCTTGCCCCTGGCGAGACAATTGATCCAACCGAAAAAATCATAACGGGTTAGTAGTGGTTCGATTTATCGAACCCCGCCAACGGCGGGGCTTGATAAATCAAGCCCCTACCAATATTACCTCCATTTGACTATGAAGTTTCCCCTATAGGAATTTATTTCAACCTAAACTCAACCGCCTCACATTTTATATTCCTGAAAAACGCTGAGATATAGTCTCCTCTTTTCAGGCCATAGTCAATCAGAAAGGCATGTTCGAAAACATCTAAGACTAAAATTGGTATACACCCAGCCAGATGACCAACATCATGTTCGTTAATCCACTGATTGAAAAGCTTTCCGGTGAGATTATCCTGATAGAGTATCACCCAGCCGATCCCCCTCATCAGGGCTGTTGCTTTAAAATCAGATTCCCAGTGGTCATAGCCTCCAAAATCCTCAGCCAGTTTCTTACCCAATTTGCCAGACTTATTCAACTGAGTCTTTCCGCCCAAATTCTCGAAATATAGTTCATGCAGTCGCATTCCATTAAATTCCCAGCCGAACCTTCTCTTCAATTCTGCATAGTCGGGACCTTGAGTTTTTCCAGCCTTATGCATCTCCACTAAAAGGTCATAAACCTTATTGGTGTTAGTCACATACCCCTGATATAGGGTGAAATGGTTTTTCAGCAAAGTGTCGCTGAAGCCCTCCATACCCAATAAAAAATCATAATTCTTAGGAGCGTATGTCATCTTTTACCTCCTGGGTTTGAAGTTTGAGACGGGCTTGATAAATCAAGCCCCTACAAAAATTGTAGGGGTCGCATTTATGCGACCCGCAAAAAAATCACAGGTCCAAATCAGGGAAAACCCCTTTAGGATCCAGAAGCTTTTTTATCCTCCAATTCAGCTTTATTTTTGGATCAACCTCTGAACCTTTTATCCCCATTTTTTCAAAAGGCAGAATGGTCACATTCTCAAAATCCTTTTTTCTCCCTATCGGATGAAGCCTCAAAGATATTTCTGTTATGATTCCTAAAGTTCCCCAGGAGCCAACGAAAATCCTGGGCAAATCATATCCGGTAACCGACTTAAAAACCCTCGCCCCAGTTTTTATCCCTTCGCCATCAGCGGTAACTATTTCCAGAGCTAAAACAAAATCTTTGGTCGGGACAATCCTTTCGTTAGTTTTACCCTTAAGCCCGCAGGCAACACTCCCTCCTATGGTCCCCTTTTGCTCTTTAGTCGATAAAGGATAAAAAAGATTATAAGGCTCCAAAAGTTTATTCAAATCTTTAAGGCCTACCCCTGGCTCCAAAATCACATACAAATCCTCGGGAACGACCTTTTTAATTCGATTCAATTTGGAAAGATTTATTACCAGCTCATTCCCTTCAGGGTGAATTTTTAGAGGAAACCCTGAAAGAGTTTTATCATATTGTATCTTGGATTCATTACCTACCGGAATGACTTTAAAGCTGTTCTCGATCGCTAACTTTACCAATTGAGGGACAATCGAAGCATCCTCAGGAAAAGCACAAATCCGGTCCAGATCAAGCCTTAAATTCCTATCCCCTACTAAGGAGCCAATCTTATCAATTAGATTTTTTTGCAACATATCTCAAAAACCGCCTAAATATATCTTTTTGTCCTACCAGTGTCAAGTTTTTTTCGTCTCTTCATATTCATCTTCCTTCTCTTATAACTTGAGACTTGCAACCTGAAACTTGAAACTGATCTTTTGACTCTTGCCCCTTGCCCCCTATGAAACCCCCAATCCCAAAAATCCGCTCCGCCATCCGCTTAATCTGCTTAATCCGCTGCGAATCTTTTTGCTTGCAACCTGAGACTTGAAACTTGAAACTGCTCTTTAGGGGTAAAAAAAAATCGCCCCCCGCACCATGCGGGGGGACGATTTTATCCATAAGCGTATCAGAAATCAGATTACTAACCTATATCTCCCCAGTTAGGATTAAGGAACAAACTCGGCTGCTGCGGGAAGTTCTGCAGGGGCCAACGTGGAAAGTCCCACGGCGCAGGACCACCCATAAGGATGTAATTCGCTAAGTAAATCACATCCGCCATATTTGGCTGAGGACCAGCATGAACTCCATCGCAATCACCTTGATCTGCAAAGGGTTTGGGAACTGGTGCACCCGTAATGACGTAACCCGCTAAGTAAATCACATCCGCTAATTGCAGCGTACCGTTGCAGTCCACATCTCCTCTGAAGAAGCCGATCCACTTCAACATTAAAAACAGCTTCCTCTGGGCAAGATTCGCAGCAAGAGCTCCAGGAGCTGCTGTAATATTGGTAGAATCAGCCCACATAAAGTAGGTCTGAACTGCACTCTCTCCAGCACCCAAGGTAACCTTATCCGAAAC
>Ga0315291_10000270_pt1 | contig 66724 bp, 59 predicted proteins | sample YL17G12_20_MG_FD_203070 | JGI IMG/M metagenome (GOLD analysis project Ga0315291, IMG submission 203070) | Sediment microbial communities from Yellowstone Lake, YNP, Wyoming, USA - YL17G12_20 | ecosystem: Environmental > Aquatic > Freshwater > Lake > Sediment | place: USA: Wyoming | collected... | reverse complement strand
TCTTCTGCATCGCATGCCGGAGTCCTTGGACTTTGACGTGGCCGCCCTGGCGGAGCCGCTCGCGAATGTCGTGACCGACGTGGTCCTCACCCAATCGATCATTCCTGGTGATGTTGTAGCTGTAACGGGTCCCGGCCCTATCGGTATCATGGCCTGTCTGGTTGCCAAGCACGCCGGCGCACGCCACGTCGTACTCATCGGCACAGACGTGGATGAGAGCACCCGCCTCTCTCTCTGCCGTCGCCTACCGGCGATTGACTCCGTGATCAATGTTCAGAGGGAAGATGTCGTGGCTCACGTAACGGATCTCACTGGTGGACGTGGCGTCGACACATTCATTGAGGCATCTGGATCGCCTGCCGCGTTTGTGACCGGTGCTCGAATTGTCAAGAAGCTCGGGACTGTCACTGCAATAGGGCTGACGGGCAAACCCGCGGTTGACTTCCCATATGACCAGTTTATGATGAAATCCATCCGGTATCTATTCAATGTGTCCACGAAATACGAAGCGTGGGACCGAGCGCTGAACATTCTCGCCGCTGATCCCACGTCATACCGGAAGCTGATAACCCACTCGGCTGATCTTGCGCAGTGGGCAGCCGTATTCGGGGACCTCGAACAGAAAAAGGGATTGAAGGCCATTTTTGCTTTTTCCGGGGCCTGATCTGTACCTCTTAGGGAGGGATGTATATGAAAACTCGAATTGCGGTCATCGGAACCGGGATTATGGGAAGGGGAGCTGTCATGATATGGCAGCGACACCCGGGGGTTGAAGTGGTCGCCGTATGCGACACTGACACCGAGAAGGCCCGCAAGGTCGCGACGGAATTTGGTGTTCCCAGGTTCTACGGGAGCCATCGCGAACTTCTCGACAAGGAGCAGACTGATGCCATCCATGTCAACACTCCCGACTGGGCACACCGCGATCCGGTGATCGATTCGCTGAATGCGGGGAAGCACGTGCTTGTGGAAAAGCCGATGACAACGGACCTCTCCGAAGCCGACGAGATCGTTCGCGCGGTCGAACAGACCGGCTTGATCCTGCAAGTATCATTCAACCACCGCTGGCTCTCGGTCTATCACAAGGTTTTCAGCGATATCCAAAATGGGAGCATCGGAGAATGTCTGCTTGGGTTTGCAAAGAAAAACAACCCGATTCTGATCCCGACAGAGTGGCTTCCCTGGTCGGGCAAGAGTACGTCCGCCTGGTTTCTCTCCTCGCACGACATCGACCTGATCTGCTGGTGGAGCCAAGCCATGGGCACTGAAGTCTACGCCACCGGCGCAAAGAAGGTTCTTAGGGCCCGAGGCATCGACACCTATGATGCCATCCAGGCGCAGGTTCGATTCAATACAGGCTTCTTTGCCACGTTTGAGTCTGCATGGATTTATTCGAACAAAAGCCCCTACCTCCCAGACTCCTACATGGAAGTGATCGGCACTGATGGGCATGTGTTCATGGATAGGAAGGCGGAAGCCATCGAAATGGCTACGAAAGATACCTATGCCTATCCGCGGACTTTCCTCAATTACAGAGTATTCGACAAATGGGTGGGCGCGTTGCCCAGCTGCATGTACAGCTTTATCGACGCGATCGAACAGAAGAGGGAGCCGTTCGTCACTGCAAAGGACGGTCGGAAGGTCACAGCGATTCTTGACGCAATTCACCGGTCGCTTGCCTCGGGCAAACCGGAAAAGGTCCTCTAGGGGTGGCCTATGGAATTCCCGACCGAGCAAGACCTACTTCAGTACCTCGAGCAGCATGCCTACGCGGCAGCCTTCTCGGACATTCTAGACGAAATGGGCTACCGGTCACAGGCCGTCTCTCCGGACACACCCATACGTCCCCTATGCGATACGTTTGTTTCTATGGGTCGTGCGGTGACTCTTCTCAACGCCCCTGACACCAACGAAGAAGAACCCTACGAACTGGTCATCAAGTGTATCGATGCACTATCCCCCGGATCGATCTTGGTAACAACGGGGGAAGAGCATCTGACGACGGGGATCATGGGCGAACTCACTGCGACTGCCCTCCGCGTCAAGAAGTGCCGAGGCGCCATCGTGAACGGCTATACGCGTGATTCACGAAAGCTGATCAACATGGGCTATCCAACCTTCGCGTGGGGCAGCTCGCCAATCGACACGACCGGAAGGGTCCGCGTTGTCGACTACAACATCCCGATCACGATCGGTGGGGTGATAATCACACCGGGGGACCTGGTGTTTGCAGACCTTGACGGTATCATGGTAATCCCCAGGGCTGCCGAAAAGGAAGTTATCGACAAAGTGCTTGATCGGATCGGCACGGAAAATGCCGTCCGCAGAGAACTTGCGGAAGGCAAGGCCATGTCCGAAGTGTGGTCCAGGTACAGAGTCCTCTGACACCGGGGGATAGGACACCGTGAGCAGGCCCAGAGCAAGGGTTGAATGTTATGATGTGATACGAGGAGCAATTACACATGGATGAGGTTCGCATTGGCATCATCGGTTCCGGCTTCATGGGGCGTACGCACGCCGAGGCATTTGCGAAATACACCCGGGGGGGCCGACTTGTTGGCGTGTATGGTGGCTCAAGGTCGGAGGAGCTCGCGCGTGATTATTCCATGAACGTTGAACAATCTCTAACGAGTCTCCTTGAACGGAGCGACGTCGATGCGGTTGTGATCACCACGCCTCAGAACGTCCACGTGGAGCAGGTCATCGAGGCTGCGCGGCATCGTAAGCATGTCCTCTTGGAAAAACCGATGGGAGTGACTCTTGAGGAATGCCGGGCCATGAACAACGCCTGCAAGGATGCAGGAGTCAACCTGATGGTCGGCTTCACCCAGCGTTATCGGCGGGGCAACATCGAGGCAAAGAAGATTATCGACAGCGAACAAATCGGTAGAATCAGAATGATCCGAGAAACCATGATCGTGGTCGACGGCTGCAATGTCTACCCAGCCTGGCAGCGGAAAGGAGAAAATCGCGGCACACTGCTCGGCTATGGTGTGCACAGCATCGACCGAATCCGATGGTTCACAGGCAATGAGGTGCAATCTGTGATGGCGCATTGCGTCTCACCAGAAGGAGTAGAAGCGGAGTATTCTACGATGCTCTTTCTGCGACTGACGCATGGCCAGTCGGCTTCTCTGCTGTGCGATATGGAATGTCCGGCGCCGGGATTTCCAAACTCGGGGTTCCATTCCTGGATCATAGGCGACAGAGGGATTATCGATCTCGACGCATATGGCGAATTGAGAGTAGCGATCAATGGCACGTGGGAACAGGTATTTCGGCAGGCACCCATCAACTGGCAGAAAGAGGGGAAATTTGCACCTGCCCGGATGCAATCATATCAGGATCAAAACCAGGAGTTTATCGACAGCATTCTTGAGCAACGTCAGCCCGCCGTTACTGGGCTTGACGGAGAGAAGGCGGTTGAAGTTGCCCTTGCTGCATATGAATCATCGCAGCTGCAGCGTTCCGTCACGCTCCCGCTGGCAGTCTGATGCTCTGGAGAGCGTGTGTGCAACAGCGATAGTGACCTTGTGACGCAAAAGCGTCCTTTGCTGCTCTGCTGTCAGCTCTCCAAGATTCTGTAACTCTGGGCGGAAGCCTACAAACATACAGCATCTCGCCACAGTATTGTGTGAGGATCATGTATGAAACGGCGCAACTTTCTCACAACCGGTGTGCTCGGGGTTCCGGGACTGTTCAACCTCGCGAGCGTTCCATCACTTCTCCAGACCTTCTTCTACTATTTGTGGAACTGGGAGACCTGGCGCACCATCACCGGCACAAAGCCGCAGAGGTATGTGTCCGATCAGGTCGGCAAACGCGAGCTTGTTGATCTCCTGCAAAGCAAAGGACGTCAGATTCTCACCCCGGAAGAATGGATCGCCAAGCGAGAAGAGATCAAGCATCTCCTTCTGCAGGTAATGGGTGACTTTCCTCCGTTGACCACGCTACTCAATCCCAGAATTGTTGAAGAGAAGGAGTTCGAGAAGTACATCAGACGAAAAGTCATCTATACGTCGGAACCAGGCGATGATATTCCCGCGTATCTGTTTCTCCCGAAAGATGGTGCCAAGAAACACCCGGCGGTTCTTTGTGCGCACCAGACGAATCCCTATGGCAAACGCGAAGCGGCCGGCATCGACGGAGACCCGGCAATGGCACTGGCTCCGAGATTAGCAGAACGTGGATTCGTCACGCTTGCCCCGGATGAAATCTGTTTCGGTGAGCGGCACAATCCATTGCTTGGCCACTACGGTGATGCCATCGCGTTCTATCGGAAGCACAAGACGTGGTCGGTTGCAGGAAAGATGGTCTGGGATAAATCTCGATCGATCGATTACCTCTGGACCCTTGATGAAGTGGACCCACAGCGCATCGGCGCGATTGGCCACTCTCACGGAGCATACGGATCGCTCCATGCCGCCGCATTTGATGACCGGCTACAGGCTGTTGTCTCCAGCTGCGGGTTCACCACCTTCCGTGCTGACGGGAATACCTTCCGCTGGTCGCACGCAACCCCGATAATGCCGAAACTTGGTTTCTACCTCGGCGGCAAAGAAATGACGTGGCAAACGTTCCAGCAATTCAAGTTGAAAGAAGTCAATCAGGTACCCTTCGATTGGCACCACATTCTTGCGCTTATTGCTCCGCGCCCCCTCTTTCTTTCCGTTTCGCTTGACGATGAAGTCTTCCCGGGTGGCGAGAGCATCCAGAGTGAAGTGCTGCCTCGCATTGAGCCGATCTATGATCTCTACAAGAGTCGGGAGAAACTTGAAGGGCATTTCTTCCGCGGCGGCCACAGCTTCCCCGATGAAGCCCAGCAGAAAGCCTTTGCCTGGCTTGACCGATGGCTGAAAGGTGAAATCCGATAACTGTCCCATCCGCTCATGAGCTAACGCGCTCGGAGGTTTCTATGCGCATACAATTCACCATCTCGTGTCTCACGGCAGCTTCCCTACTCGTCTCTGCGTCAGCGCTGGGTCAGATGTCGAATGTCGTCACTGTGCCGGTAGAGGTTCGACAGGATTTTGAAGAAGGACATATTAGCGGGTGGGAGAGCTATCCGCCGTTTCAGGATTCCGCGTTCGATCCGGATTTCAAATGCAGTAGCGAAAACAACCTGCCGGGAAGCCGCTACGCGCTCACACGCAGGGTCCAAATTGGCTTTCCTACACAGTATGAAATCGGCTTCATCCGAAAAGTCCGCTTGCACGTGACGACCTCTTCGACGGTGTCGTTTAGCTACCTTCTGAAGATGTTCGGGGATGCGAAAAAGATGGAAGCTGTTGTGTGCGGAATGGATGGGAAGAGATACACGTACACAATACCATCTCCAACGAACGATCAATGGCAAACAGTCACGGTTCCAGCCACCTCCTTTATGAGTGGCAAAGAAGCTCTTTCCCCGGGCAAAGAAATGGAAGCGTTCTATGTCCTTGCCCATATCGAAAGAACAAATCCTGACGTTGCATATAGATTCTATCTGGATAATGTCGTCATCACTGGCGAAGCGCCGGTGCACTTCCACGTCCTTACGTCGAATGCGACAGTCCTTGAACACTGGAACAAAACGGTGCTGCACAAACACCACACCGCAGGCGAAGCGCTCAGTCTCACCGTATCCGTTCCTTCGCCCGTCTCTCTGACATCAACCACATTCTCTCTGAGCGACCCGCATGGAAGAGAAGTGCTTCATGGAGTCGCATTGTCATTTCACCGAGAGACGAACGTTTGGGAGCATCCTTCGCTGTACACTTTTACAGGACACGATGAGAAAGGACGATGGAGAGCGAGGTTGTGGGGAGAGGACGGCAAGGGACGGCACGTCGAGACGCGGTTCGATGTTTGGGTGACAGACAAATCTCAGCCACACCCACGTCTGTACTTCGGCACCGACAATGCTGATTTCTACAAGCGCCGGTTGGAGGATCCCAAATGGAAAAGCTGGTTTGATACTCTTACCGTAAAGGCGTCGCGGCTGCGAACAACATCGAACCTTGGGTCGATCGTCTTCGGCGCTGAGACTTCGTCGCTCAGAGTCATCCCGCCGACACAGTGGACGATTCAGTCGATGGCGCAGGTGGATCTCAGCGGATATGACACGACGTACTTGCTTCCCACGCTCAGCCATTACTACGGCATCATGGTCCCGGCAATGGATATATTGTACAACCATGCGCTTTTGTATGCTCTCAGGGGAGATCACGACGCCGGGGAATACGGCAAGGACGCACTTCTGGCAATTGCAGGCTGGAAGACCTGGACCCACCCTTGGTTTCGGGCGCGCCATCAGGAATCGTACTACCCGGTCGGTGAACTCGGTGTGCGTGCAGCCTTTTGTTACGATGTTGTCTATCCACTCCTGAACTCAGACGAACGAAAGACCGTTCAGGACGGGCTTCTTCGGAATTGTGTCATTCCTGTGTATCAAGAGTACGTCGTCGAGGACAGAATTCCTTCGAGTACAAGCAACTGGATCGGCAACTCCGTCAGCGGCGCCCTGTCCTGCATCTTGGCGATGTATGGAGACAATCCGAGCCACGGGGATTTTGAGCCGTATCTCTCCGGCCTGCTTACAAAGCTGGAAGAGCATATACACTCGACGCTCGACACGTCGGGTGCATGGGGCGAAGGAATCGGGTATCAATCGTTTGCCTACAGCAACACTCTTCCGACGATCACGGCGCTCAATCGAGTTCTTCACACAGACATCACCACGCCTGCACTGCTGCGCTCGTATCTCTATTTCCTCTACAACAATTCCCGTGCAGAGGTGCTTGACGTCGGAGACAGCCATCCGACGTTGAGCACCCTCTCCTTTTTTGCCTGGATCTTGTCGAAGACAGATGATCCGCTATTTCGATGGTTGTACAGAATGAGTCCCCGTGACCATGCATTGGATTTCTTGTTTGGACGCGAAAACGGGCTCGCGACACCGCCTGATACCCTTCCCACGTCGAAACTCTTCTCTGACATTGGCGGAGCGGTGTTTCGGTCCGGTTGGACTCCTGACGATCTCGTGATGAGTTTCCGCTGCGGCGCATTCTTCAATCATCAGCATTTCCATCAGGGAAGCTTTCAGCTTAGCGCGTTCGGCGAAACGCTTATCCCGGAGGCGGGAGGGGCCCACTACTACAATGACCCATGGTACCCCTTGTATTTTATACAGGCGATAGGGCATAACACCGTTCTGGTGGACGGAAACCCCGGCAGCCAGCGTAGTGGAGACTACCTCCATTTTGTTAAGGCAGCAGATGAGAGGGCAGAAATGCTGGAATTCATCGGCACGGAGTACTATGGTGCCGCCACCGGCGAACTGCATAAACTGTACCGGGGGAACCTGAAACTCTTCGAGCGCAACATCATCTTCATACATCCGGAGTACTTTGTCGTCTTTGATCGGCTTCGCTCAAGCGGGAATAGACATGCGTACAATTGGCTCCTCCACTGCGATGACAGGAAGGACGTGAACGTTTCAGGCAGTGACATCACGATTGAGCGCGAACAGGCATCGCTGTTGGCAAAAGTCCTTTCACCGGTAGATGCCCTCATCGAAGTAAAAGGTGCGCCCGTGCGTCTCGGTGTGCCGATAACACGTCCCGGCTTTTTACAGGTGAGCAACGTCGGCAAAAGCACAGAGGAGAACTTCCTCGTTGTGCTTTATCCAAAGAAAAGAACCCCGCAAGACCGAAATCTGGTGAGCGCTGGAATCAAAAAACTATCAGACGCCATCAAATCCCTGCACGGGAAGAACTACGTGGGGACACGGATCGTGCGCGGCGAGGCGGAAGATGAGATTCTTTTCAGAATTGATGAGAACAAGGAAAAGATACATGATGGTCACGTTGCAACCGACGGAAGAATTGTTGCGCGAACCATGCGAGGGAATCAATTAGTGTTACTGGCTGTACACGATGCGACCTCTCTCACATGTGACTCTGCCCGGTGGCTTGCTTCATTCATGGGACTCAGAGGAACGACGAGGTTTACTGCTGCAGCAGCATTTTACGGCGATACCGCGGAATGGCACATACAAGCCGACACTGCAGGAACAATCACATTTCATTTACTGCGAAAGCCGTTGGAGGTAAGTCTCAACGGGGTGGCGATGCCGTCATTCTCATGGGACGGAGAGAATCGTCTCCTTACGGTTATCGTTGCAGAAGGAACGAACAGGCTCACGGTTCATTTCTAAACTACACAGAGATCGAAATCTGAATTCAACTGCGAAGGAGACGAAGTCCTGTGAATAAACTGCAAGTGAACTGCAATCAGGTGGGCATCACGCCCAGTGAGTCGGTGGTGCTGTCTGGCTATGCCAATCGCAAGGGATTGTCGGCGAGCGTTCACCGCTCGCTCTCGAGTCGCTGCGCAGCGCTCAAGGCAGGCGGCGAGATAGCGTGCCTGGTAGCAAATGACCTCGTCGATATCATGCCGGAAATGACCCAGGAGATCATTCGTAGGATAGCGCAGGAAACTGGGATCCCCGCGGCCCACATTTTCGTGCATGCAATGCATACCCATTCAGCGCCGGTGATGGAGTATGGCTCTTCGGAAAGCAATGATCGCTACATCCCGTGGGCGGTGAGTCAGATTGTGCAAAATGGCGTGAGGACGGTCATCGACACCGGATCCTTTCAGACCTGCTCTGTGCGGTACGGGAGCGGCCGCTGCGATATTTCCGCCAATCGCCGGCTCATTGATCCCCTGACCGGTATAGCAGCCAAAGCTGCTAACACCCAAGGACCCAACGACCAGGAGGTCAATATCCTGCAAATGGCAAATAGCGCGGGGATGCCGGTTGCGACGCTGTTTAATTACGCCTGTCATCCGGTGGTTCTAGGCTATGAAAGCGTGTCGGTTTCGACAGATTACCCGGGAGCTGCGAGAGAAACAATCGAACAGGCTCTTGGCGGAATGGCAATTTTCCTTAACGGAGCCGCTGGCAACATCAACCCGTGCCTGACGGATCAAATCGACCCGGCCATCGCCGATCAGGAGGGAAGAAAGTTAGGTTTGGCCGTCGTGAATTCGACGATGGATGAATGGGATGGCTTGTTGGATATTCGGGTAGAGAAACGAACCATCCAGCTTCCCTATCGCGATCAGAACATGACCGCCGAGCGATTCGATCGTGAGGTGGAGCGACGACTTGACGAGCAGACCGAATTTCATAACTGGCAGCAAGACCTGCGAAAGTGGGGCGACATGATGATACGTCGCCTCAAGAGCGGAACTGTGCCTGATTCCTGCTCGATCGAAATCAGCGCAATGAGACTAGGCCCTGCGGCTTTTCTGCTGAGCCAAGGCGAGGTCTTTAACGAGTTCCAGATTCGTGCCAAGCGGGATTGTCCGGGCAAGAAAGTGTTCTTTGTAGCGTACACGAATGGTTCGAGAGGATACATCCCCACAGCAGAGGCATTCAGCCACAAGGGATATGAGGTGGACCAGGCTTATGTGTATTTGGAGGAGCCTTCCCCGCTGACACCTGAGGCGGATCACATCTATATGAATGCAGTTAATGAGGTACTACGAGAGATCTCATGATCCATTTCGCTATTTGCGGGTTCGGATTTATGGGCTCTACGCACGCCCGATGCCTAGCTGGCCGGTCGGATGCGCGGCTTTGCGCAATAGTAGAGAATAATCTGAGCAATGTCCAATCTGTCGACAAAGGGGGCAACCTGTCATTCAAAGGGGCGGAAGTCCGACTCGAGGACGTCAACCTGCACACGGACCTGGAACCGATTCTGACGATGCCGGAGGTCGACGTTGTTGATATCTGTTTGCCTGTGCGATTCCATTACGACTGGGCGAAGCGGGCTCTGCAAGCTGGCAAGCACGTGTTACTGGAGAAACCCATGTTGCTGGACCCCGCACAAGGCCGCACACTCATCGATCTGGCACGCACCAACCGTCGAATCTTGATGGTGGCGCATGTGGTGCGATTCATGCCGGCGTACCAGACACTCAGAAAGACACTGAAGGATGGGAGTTTCGGCGCGCTGGAATTGATCATCATGCAGCGGTGGGCCGGCGAGCCGACCTGGGGGATGTGGAAGGATGCCGAGGGTCGGCGAACCAGCGGCGGCGGATTGTTCGACTTGCTTATCCACGATATCGATCTGGTCAACTGGCTATTGGGGAAGCCCTCGCATATTCGGTCGAGCGTCTTTGCCGGCCCCATCAGCAATCATGACTTTGTCAACGCCGTGTGGAGCTATGATAGCGGTTCGACAGCTATTCTCACTGGCGGCTTTGCCTTTCATAGCTGCCTACCCTTTGAGGCAAGGTTCCTCGCAAGGTTTGAAGAAGCAACTGTTGCCTTCGACTCTGCCAAACCAAACACCTTGAGTATCTCCGACGAGCATAGTTCTGAATCGATGACGTTGGAAGCAGACCCTTTGGCTGGATACCGGGGTGAAATCGAATACTTCATCGGTTGCGTGCAGAATCAACGCTGGCCAGACGAGTGCAGCCCGGAATCCTCGCTCGAGGCCGTGGAATTGGCATTGAGCCATTTGTCCAAACAGTAAACGGGATGCCGGCGATGAAACATCTTCATTGCCTCCACTATACACCAGACGCATAGGCGTCCATTGACGGTCACCAATTGCGGGCCGTTTTGGATGTTCATCCGCGTGCACTGCAGCGTCGTCACGGCGCAACACGGGCTATGCTCACGACCGAGATAACGGAGGGTTATGAAGCTCTCAAGCCGAGTTGTTCCCCTGTGCATCGCTTTTTCGTGTGCTGCGGTTTCGCTGAACGCGCAGCAATACCATGTCGTCGGGTACTATCCGATGTGGGTCCGATCCACTCTTCCCGCCTCCGCGGTGAAGTTTGAGCATCTGACACACATCAACCACGCATTTGCGTGGCCAACGGCTGACGGTAACATTCTTGCCTATGATGCCGTTGCCGATACCGTGATAATCAATGCAACTCACCGAGCCGGCCGCAAGATACTCGTTTCGCTCGGAGGTGCAGCGGAAAGTGGCGGCTTTTCCGCGATGGCTGCAGATTCGACTGCGAGGCAAGCATTTGTCGGAAATCTTGTGTCGTATCTCAAGAATAACGGCTATGATGGAGCAGACCTCGACTGGGAAGGACCTCAAAGTGATGCCGACAAGAGCAACGAAGTCACGTTGGTCAAGGAAATACGTCAAGCTTTCCAGGCCACGGATTCAACCTGGCTTCTGACAATGGCAGTTGGCGTTACAGACTGGTCCGGAAGGTGGCATGATTTTGGCTCGTTGATAAAATACGTGGACTGGTTCAACGCCATGACATACGATTATCACGGGAGTTGGAGTAGCCATGCGGGGCACAACGCCCCTCTCTACCTGGGTTCCGATCCAATCAATGATTATTCAGTCGATCAGAGTTTTCTCTATCTCACCGGGACACGGTCAATTCCGAAGGAGAAGCTTGTCCTCGGCCTCCCATTCTATGGGAAATCATTTGGCACATCGACTCTCTACACTTCTTACGCGGGAGAACAGGACCTCGCCTTTCGTGATGTCATGAACGCGGTTCGAAGCGGCAGTTGGTCTTACAATTGGGATAATGCATCAAAGGTTCCCTATTACACCTCGGTTTCACCGCCGAGGCTCATCTCGTTCGATGATTCTGTATCAATTGCGATCAAGTGCCAGTATGCCAGGAGCAAAGGAGTGTCCGGAGTGATGATCTGGGAGCTCAGTCAAGACGTCATAGGTCGCGAACAACCCTTGATGGACGTCGTTGGGGCTCAAATGATTGCGACAACGGGAGTCCCTGAATCGCAATCGGACTTACGTTCTACCGGCTTTGCCCTGTTTGACAATTATCCCAACCCGTTCTCCGCCAGAGGGGAATCCACCTTTGGCGGAAATCCATCAACGACGATACGATTTGCGATCCCGGTGTCTGCAAATGTCTCCATAAGAATCTTCGACATGCTGGGACGCGAGGTAGCAACTCTACTTAATGAATACAGAAATGCCGGTACGGGAAACGTCCGGTTCGATGCTTCAAATTACGACATTACCAGTGGTGTCTACTTCTATCGTATCCAAGCCGGAGCTTTTACACAAACGAAGAAACTGATCTTGGTGAAGTGAGGATTCCGAAGAACCTCATCTGAAGGGACATTGCATGATGAGCAGTGATGAATCGAAGCCGAGACACCCTGCCCTCTGGGTCCCAACACTCTATACGGCCGAAGGACTACCGTTCGTCATTGTGAACGTCGTGTCCGTTCTGATGTATAAGAGTCTCGGTTTGGCCGATGCACAAATCGCTTTCTTCACGAGTCTTGTTACCATTCCGTGGGCACTGAAGCCCCTCTGGGGTCCGCTGATGGAGATGTACAAGACGAAAAAGCATTTTGTCCTCGCAACACAATTTCTCGGCGGCATTTCGTTCGGTCTGATCGCTCTCTCCCTTCACCTTCCGGCTTTCTTCACCTGGACGCTTATTTTCTTCGGAATTGTCGCCATCAACTCGGCCATTCATGACACTGCGGCTGACGGCGTGTACATCACCGTCCTGACTGACAAACAGCAGGCCCAGTACGTTGGATGGCAAGGGGCATTCTACAATGTCGGGAAGGTGCTCTCACAGGGTGCGTTTGTGTATCTCGCCGGTCGTCTCGAGAAAAGCATGGGGGTCGTTCCGGCGTGGACGATTGTGATGGGTCTGTTCGGAGCGCTTCTCGTTCTTCTGAGTATCTATCACTGGCGTTTTCTTCCTACAGGAGGAAAATCAAGCCAGGTGAAAACCGTCAAAGAGACCTTGACGAAGTTCTGGGATGTCGTTGTCACGTTTTTCGAGAAAAAGTACATCATTTGGGGGATTGTTTTCCTGGTCCTCTATCGCTTTGCAGAAGGACAGGCGATCAAGATTGTCCCGCTGTTCATGCGCGCGGCACGAGAGCACGGTGGTCTCGGGCTTTCGACCGAGGATGTCGGAGTTCTCTATGGGTTCTTTCCACCGATCGCGTATATCCTTGGATCGATATTATCCGGTTACTTCGCCTCAAAGCGCGGTCTCCGGAAAGCCTTGCTCGTGCTCTGCGCATTCTTCAATATTCCGTTCGTCGTCTACACATTCCTGGCGATTCTGCAGCCGACAGATTTCGTTACCATTACGGGCCTCGTCGTTTTTGAATACTTCGGCTATGGTTTTGGGTTTGTCGGACTGATATTGTATATGATGCAGCAAATCGCCCCGGGAAAATACAAGATGGCCCATTACGCATTTGCGACTTCACTCATGCAGTTGGGCTTTCTGATTCCGTCAATGATCAGCGGTTTCGTCAGCGACTTCCTGGGATACAGGGATTTCTTCATCTGGGTCATGATTGCGACCATCCCTTCGTTCCTTGTGGCGTGGTTGGTCCCATTCCGGGATACGAAATCTGAAGGAGCCGTGGAGCAACCAGGATAAGAGAAATGCGAGGCAACGGATGAACATTGTGTGCAGATGGCTTTGTCTGGTGATGGCCCTGTGCATTGCCTACCCCGCAATGAGTCAGAAAAAGGAAATTATCGGATACTATCCATCCTGGAAATGGAGATCGCGCGATAACCTGGTGAATCCCGGCAGAATTCCGTACGACAAGCTCACGATCATCAACTATGCGTTCTTCTATCCCTTGCCTGACGGCAGACTCGTAGGAAGAGACAGTGTGGGCGACGGGATGATCCTGAGCGGTGAACGCGATCTCGAGAAGGGGGGATACAAGCCCGGCACGGCACTGACGGAGCTTGCACATGGTCACGGCGTGACGGTGTTGCTCTCTCTTGGTGGCTGGGAGGATTCAAACAATTTCCCTGAGGTTGCGGCGAGCGAATCGAAACGCGTGCAATTCGCTCATTCCTGTCTCGAACACATCCGGATGTATGGATTCGATGGGATCGACATCGATTGGGAATACCCAGGTTACGCCGACCACAAAGGAACACCCGATGACAAACAGAACTTCACGCGACTGCTGCAGATTGTCAGGGATAGCCTGAACGCATACGGAAAACAGACCGGAAAGAAATACCCTCTCACCGCAGCGCTCCCCGCGGTCGCTTCCGGGCTGACAAACTATGAGATGGAGAAGGTTGCGGGACTTCTGGACCAATTGAACGTGATGACCTATGATCTCAACGGACCGTGGGACGCACAGAGCGGCCACAACTCTCCGCTCTATCCACCACGGGACGATGATAGCGTTCGCAATATCGATGCCGCCTTCAAGCTCTACACTGTGACCTATGGGATTCCGGCGGCGAAAGTCAATCTTGGGGTTCCGTTTTACGGGCATACCTACACACAATGCACCTCGCTGCACGCTCCGCATAAAGGCAGCGACACCGTGCATTTCTCTGCACAGGGCTGCTTCTATTACGACATCGTACAGCAAAGGGACACGTTTGTACGGTTTTGGGATGATCGCGCGAAGGTGCCTTACCTCGTCAGCGCTTCATGGAACATGCTAATTTCGTATGACGACGAAGAGTCGGTGGGCCACAAAGCTCAGTATGTGCTCGACAAGAATGCTTGTGGCTTGATCATCTGGGAGATTACAGGCGACTATTTGCCGACAGGAAAGACGCCTCTGTTGGATGTGATCTATTCGAAATTCAATAGTGTGAAATCAAACAGATAGAGATGTGTGAAATATCATCTCACAAAGTCACTGCATAGTGTTTCTCTGCTGAAAGGACCTCGTTGTTCGCTGAAAAGGAGAATCCATGCGTTACGGTTTCTTTGATGATGAAAATCGAGAGTATGTTATCGAGCGCCCGGATGTTCCCGTCTCCTGGACAAACTATCTGGGCGTGAAGGATTTGTGCACGGTCATTTCGCACAATGCGGGGGGCTACACGTTCTACAAGACTGCAGAGCATCACAGGATCACGCGATTTCGCCAGAACGGTGTTCCCCTGGATCGCCCCGGACACTACGTCTATCTCCGCGATGATGAAACAGGGGAGTACTGGTCTGTCTCCTGGCAGCCGGTTGGGAAGGATTTGGGGAAGGCAAGATACGAATGCAGGCATGGCCTTTCCTATTCCAAGTTCACATCGGATTATCAGGATATTCATGCGGAACAATTGCTCTTCATCCCCGTTCCGGATGACGTCGAGCTGTGGGATGTGAAGATCAAAAACGCCGGCACCAAACCGCGCAAGCTCTCCGTTTTCACCTACTGCGAGTTCTCGTATCATCACATCGAAATCGACAATCAGAATTTGCAGATGTCCCTGTACGCAAGCGGCTCGAGCTACGCCGACGGCATCATCGAGTACGATTTCTTCTACGAACCGTGGATGTATCACTACCTTGCCGCGAACTTTCAGCCTGACTCTTACGACTGCGTCCGTGACAAGTTCCTCGGCAATTATCGAACGGAGTCGAATCCGATTGCCGTTGAACGGGGGCACTGTAATAACACGAGCGAACTGGGAGGCAACCACTGCGGATCATTGCACAAGCGTTTCGCGTTGAATGCCGGTGAGGAAACACGGTTCGTCTTCATGCTCGGCGTTGGCAACCGCGCGAAAGGAAAGCAGATCAAAAGAAAATATTCTGATCTTAAGAATGTTGACCTGGCATTTGCCGAATTGAAGTCGTACTGGCAGAGGAAACTCGATGTCCTGCAATGCAAAACGCCAAACCAGGGCTTGAATACCATGATCAATACCTGGACACTGTTCCAGGCCGAGACGTGCGTTGTATGGTCCCGCTTTGCGTCGTTCGTCGAAGTCGGTGGCCGCACGGGACTTGGTTATCGCGACACATCACAGGATGTCATGGCTGTTCCCCACACCAATCCGGAAAAATGCAGGGAGCGCATGGTCGAGTTACTGCACGGCCAGGTGAGCAGAGGATACGGTCTGCACTTGTTCGATCCGGACGTCTTCAAGCCGAAGGAAAACAAGCTCCCCGGCGTGAAACTGCCGACGGTCGTTCCAACCCCCAGCGCTGCAGATATCGTCCACGGTATGGAAGACGTCTGTTCCGACGACGCGCTCTGGATCATCGGATCGGTGTGCGAGTACGTCAAGGAAACCGGCGACGTCGCGTTCTTCGATCAGGTAATTCCGTTTGCCGAGAAGGGCGAAGGGACTGTCTATGAACATCTGAAACGTTCGCTCGATTTCTCCGCCGAACAAGTTGGAGCGAACGGCATCTGCCTCGGACTCCGGGCCGACTGGAACGACTGTCTGAACCTCGGAGGCGGTCAGAGCGCGATGGTGTCGTTTATGCACCACTGGGCGCTCCGGGAATTCGTTGAGGCGGCGAAATCACTTGGCAGAACGGACGATGTGAAGAAATATTCAGCGATGGCAGAAAAAGTCCGTCAGGCGTGTGAACGGGAGTTGTGGGACGGAGAATGGTACAGCCGCGGGGTGACAAGAGCCGGTATCAAGATCGGATCAAAGGAAAACGAAGAGGGAAAGATCTTCCTCGAAAGCAACAGCTGGGCCGTCATGTCCGAAGCCGCGTCCCCAGAACGCGGACGGAGCGCGATGGATGCCGTGCAGAAGTATCTTGCTTCACCGTACGGCATTCATCTTGTGTGGCCGACGTACACAAGACCGAACGACGACATAGGATACGTTACGCGAGTGTACAGGGGTGTCAAAGAGAACGGCGCGATCTTCAGTCACCCGAATCCATGGGCGATGATCGCCGAGTGCAAATTGGGAAGGGGGGACCTGGCGATGAAGCTTTACGACGCGCTCCTCCCCTACAACCAGAACGATCTCATCGAGATGCGCGAAGCAGAGCCGTACTCATACTGTCAGTTCGTTATGGGCAAAGATCACACGGCTTATGGTCGAGCGAGACATCCGTGGCTCACCGGAAGTGCAGGATGGGTGTATACCGCTGCGACGCACTGGATTCTTGGCATCCGGCCGAGCTTCGATGGATTGATTATTGATCCCTGTGTTCCGAGCGACTGGAAAGGATTTGAAGTCGTCCGCCGGTGGCGGGGAGCAACGTACAAGATCAGCGTCAAGAATCCGAATGGTGCACAAAAGGGTGTCAAATCGGTGACGCTGAACGGCCGCCAGGTCAAATGTCCCATCCCACCGCAGAAGGTTGGGTCGATCAATGACATCGAGGTGACCATGGGATGAAACAGATCAATCAACAAGAAGTCTTGACGGCTCACTTTCCCCGTGGTAACCTGAATGTTCAGGATTGCCATTGGTTGTTCTTCTACACTAAAGGCGCATCCCTGCCCGCCCCGCTAGCACGGAACGGGCAGGCGGCGGGTGCCTCGGGCAGGGATTTTGGCTTCGTCCGACGGGTGGCACTGCTGGTCTGCGCGTTTCTTCTGGTATCTTGCGAGTCACGCATGCCCACAGAACCCACGACTGAACCGGCAACAAGCAGGCCGACGTTGACGTTTGCCTCCGGTAGCCTTATCCCCATCCCTTACTTTGTAAGACCAATGGATAGTTCATTCGTTTTGGGCCGGGGCGCTAGTATCTACGTTCAACCGGGCACGGCCGAGCTTATCGATATCGGCCAGTACCTCGCGGAGAAACTCCGTCCCGCGACGGGATTTAGGATACAAGTTTTGACGGCCACACGTGCTCCCGCGAATGGGAATATCTATCTCACGACAGCCGGAGGGGACCCGGCATTGGGTGAAGAGGGATACGAATTGACTGTCACACCGGATCGGGTATCCATTGTCGCCTATCAGCCCGCCGGACTGTTCAGGGGAATACAGACAATCAGGCAACTGCTGCCCGCCCCCATCGAGAGCCCAACGCTTCAACTTGGTCCGTGGGGAATGGCCGGCGTCACGATCAGGGACCGCCGCGGTTTGTCTGGCGGGGCGCTATGCTGGATGTCGCCAGGCACTTCTTCGGCGTTCAGGACGTGAAACGCTATATCGACCTGATGGCGTACTACAAGATAAACCGATTTCATTTTCACCTCACCGACAACGAAGGGTGGCGAATTGAAATTCGGTCGTGGCCAAAGCTGGCCACTGTTGGCGGAAACTTACGCTTCTTTGGGAATAACACGGGATACTACACACAGGAACAATACTCGGAGATCGTTGCCTATGCTCAGAGTCGCTACATCATGGTGATCCCCGAGATTGAAATGCCCGGGCACATGTATGCGGCCCTTGCTTCCTACAGGGAGCTGATCAACTACGGCCTCGATCTCGACAAAGATAGTACATACAAGTTTGTGGATGATGTGGTCAGAGAAATATCAGCTCTCACACCCGGCCCCTACATACACGTTGGAGGTGACGAGGCATACAATGTTCCCATTGACAAGTACATACGTTTTGTCGATACTGTGCAGACTATCGTGCAGGCGCATGGCAAACGACTGATCGGGTGGGACGAAATCACAGACAGCCATCTTCTCTCTACATCGATCGCGCAGTACTGGCGATGGTACGGCGATTTTGCCCAGAGGGCCGTCCTGAAAGGCGCGAAGGTTATCATGTCTCCCGCGAACAAGATATACCTCGATATGAAGTACGATGGCTCAACACGACTTGGGATGACCTGGGCGGGCTACATTGAAGTGCAGGACGCTTACACCTGGGATCCGGCTACACAGTCGAGCGGAGTAACGGCGAGCAGTATTCTGGGTGTCGAGGCACCTCTCTGGACAGAGACGATTGTCACGATGGCGGACATTGAATACATGGCTTTTCCACGGCTTGCCGGTCACGCCGAGATTGGCTGGTCGCCACAAACCGGAAGAACCTGGGACGAGTACAAGGTTCGCCTTGGAGCGCACGGGAAGAGGTTGACTGGCATGGGTGTCAATTTCTATCGATCTCCACAGATCCCTTGGGAATGATTCTTTCCGGGTGTCAGGAAACCCATTGACCTGAGAGGCGGAGTACCGTACCTTGAGGAGAGACAAGTAGTGAGCAAAACCAATGCAGCAACCTGAGCGTCATTGCTGTTGTCACGATGGAAGGAAGAAGGATTATGTATTCACGACGAGACTTTTTGAAAGCGGCGTCACTGACAGGCAGCGCGGTCGTGCTGAATTTTCACAAGATGTTTGGCAAACCACGGGGGACAGGGTATTTCGGACTACATGAATTTGTTGAGAATAATCCAGATGCCGTCTTTATCCTGCGGACAAATGTCGATGCAAAAACCAATGCCGAGGCGATCAAAACCGCTGGACATCAGATCGGGCAGCAACTCTTCGTGTCGAAGCCAGACTCTACGAATGCCTATCCTACGGCGACGACAAATGTAGCGATAAAACCGAACATTACGTCGTGGTCGTGGGACACCGTCAATGGGTACACTGTTGAAGGAACAAGGGGAATACAAACCGACGCCAACTTTGTCGAAGGTGTGATCAATAGTCTAGGAGACCTTGAAGTCACCAGTGACAAGATTTATATCCGAGAGGCGAACTATTTTGGAGTGCAAGCGATAGATGGGACCTGGTATTACCATCTTGCACAGCGCTCGGGCGTGAATCTGAAGGACTTTCAACCTGTGTCGCAATTAGCTCCTTCGGATATCCAATGGGTAGATGTTCCAAACGGAGTCTGGTACAAGAAGATTCCTTACTTATGGCCGGTGAATTCTCCGGATTCGTGTCTTATTAATATCTCAAAATTCAAGTCACACTCCATGGGCATGACGCTCTGTTCAAAAAACGTGCAGGGAACGAACGCAAGGCCGTATGTCAGCCATTGTACCCCGCTATTCAACAAAAATGGAAACTTTGATAATTATGGAATTGCCGCTGAAAATCTTGCTGCGAATGCATTGGCGACAATTCAGGCGAATTATGACCGCCATAAAGCAGGCGGGATAGCACGCTGGGATCTACCTGGTGGAGCCGGCGTCCAAGCTGGTGGACTGTGGATGGAGACGCATGCATCACGTTGTCTGGACAATAATTCCGTTCTTCATCCTTTGATTAACATTATCGAGGGAGTGTACGGTCGTGAAGGCCCGTTTGTCCATGGTCCAGGCTCTGATGGAAAGGCCATCGACCAAATGACTAATGTTGTGATCTTTGGAAAGAATTCGCGTCACGTCGACATTATTGGGACTTATCTCGCCGGACACGAGCCGGGGAACTTTGGCTTTTTCCACTTGGCACTCGAGCGTGGTTTATCGAAGTACCTCAATCCGCAGGATATTCCCTTATACGAATGGAAACTCGACGGTTCGGCAACTCCGACCGGTCTCGATAGATTCACACGGACTTCCATCAGGACGTTGTATCTGCAGAAAGCGGGAGAGGCACAATATCACATGGTGAATGAGCCATACAGCTATTCGGGAGCGACTGCCGTTGAGACAACGAAGTACAACAAGCCCGACGCATTTGCACTGACTCAGAATTTTCCGAATCCGTTCAACCCGTCGACGTCGATTCAGTATTACATCCCGAAATCCGGTGACGTGCGGTTGGAGATATTCGACATTCGCGGGACTTTAGTGGATGTTCTCGTCGATAGCCACCTGGCCGCCGGTGATCACGTCACGGTCTGGCGATCAGACCGGAGGCCATCCGGGACGTATTTCTATCGCCTCCTGTTCGGCGGCACGAGCCTAACCAAGTCCATGGTGTTGCTGAAGTAATGGAGTGGCCCCCTTTCCCCAGGTACACCCCTCGACTCCGCGCTATTATCAAGCCATTGAGCTGCGCTCGGGGTGACTCAAGAAACGAGTCAGTTCGAGTCCCGACGTAGTCGGGAAGAACCGTACTAGGCTTGGTACACCCCTCGACTCCGCGCCAATGATTAAGCACAAAGGCTGCGCTCGGGGTGACTACGATTTTTTCTTTCGAGCTCTTCGACGATCTCTCATCTCGGGCGATTGTGCGAGCTCGTGCACCAGATCAAAGTCCCCGCGGATCAGCGCTTCCTTCTTCTTGTGCGACCATTTCTTGATCTGCCTTTCAGCAGCTATCGCTTGATAAATATCCGGGAACTGCTCTGACCAGACCAGCTTCACCGGACGGCGTGCGGCTGTGTAACCGGGATAGATCCCGAGTTCGTGCTTGGTGATTCTGGTCTCTATCTCTGTCGAGGAGCCGGTATAGAAGGTGCTATCCGAACACCGGAGTATGTAGACCCAGGCGATCATTATCTAGAAGGCCTCATAGTACAGAAAACGAAATGAGGTAACAGTGCCTGGCCCCTGACGTCCCGAGTCAATTCGATCCCTGACTAAACTTGCCCCGACCAAACAAACTCAGTCAGTTCGAGCGGAGACGAGAACTGTACTTAGCTTGGTACACCTCTCGACTACGCTCGAGGTGACTAGAAAAACGAGTCAGTTCGAGTCCCGACGTAGTCGGGAAGAACTGTACTTAGCTTGGTACACCTCTCGACTCCGCTCGAGGTGACTGTGTTTTTCTTCCTTCTCGAGCCTAAAAAACCTCAGCCAGTTCGAGCGCAGTGATCCCGCTCGAAGAGCGGGAGAACGAAGTCGAGAACCGTACCCGGCATGGTACACGCCTCGGCGGAGCCTACCCCCACGTATATTCGGGCAAGCCTGCACGATCGATGACGCACGGAACTTGACTCTGTCCAGAATTCTGTCTAGCTTTCCACCATCCCAACAGGGACCTTATTCGGAGGATTCATGAGTGTCATAACAGTGCCCGTCACAGAGGCAAAGCAGCGCTTCACCGAGATCGTGAAGGGTGTCGAGGAGTACTTTGACCGCTATCTGGTCACGAAGAATGGCAAGGACGCCGCCATCGTGATGAGTGCGGAGGAATACGAGAGTCTTTTGGAGACGCTCGACATCCTGGCGAACAGAAAGGAAGTGCAGGCGCTCTCAGATGCAGCAGGACAGGCTCGGCGCGGTGAAACGGTCGCACTTGATCAATATCTGGGGGAGAAGAAACGATCGCGTAATCCGAAAGGCCGCCGTTGACCGTCGAGCTTACGAAGAGGGCAGCCAGGGACCTTGATAGCCTTCGACGGGCCCAGCCCGTGATCTTTGAAAAGGTCGTGGCGAAAATCCGAACCCTCGCCGAGGACCCCAAGGCAGGAAAGCCTCTCGTTGGGCCGCTCAAAGGAACGTGGTCGTTGCGGGTTGGCGACTATCGAATTCTCTACGAGGTTGGCAAGGCAAAGGTCATTATCTTGACGGTGAATCATCGACGAGAAGCATACAAGTGAGGGCTGATACCATACCCCATCATCTATGGTCTGAGATATGATGAATTATCTCAACCTGTCAAGACGGCCAGCACGGACGCCCGTGCAGCCTTCTCTAACCCATAGAGCGGATAATTCGAAAGGAGTGATTGTCATGAGACGGATATTCGGTCAACTTATTCTCTTCATATCGGTTCTTCTTGCGGCGTCCGGCTGCGCCTCGGTGCAGAGTCGATGGGAGACAGCGGAGTCGCAGAATACCCGGGAAGCGTACGAACAGTTTCTCAAGGAGCACCCCGACGGCGAGTACGCGCAGCGAGCACGCTCGGCGATCGACAAGCTCCTGTACGATGAGGTCAAGGGGAAAGATCAGATTCAGCCGTATGAAGAATTCCTCAAGAACCATCCGCAAAGCCAGTTCTCTACAGAGATCAAGGCGAGTCTGGAGGAAAAGCTCGCCGCTTTGAAAGAAATGCCGACAAAGAAGATCATGCTCGAACAGGAAGATCCAAGCGGCTCTGGAGCGGAGATCGCCCGCGCCGTCGATTCGGTGTTGAAGAGCCGCAGATATGAAGTCCACACGACTGCATGTGCCGACTGCGATGCCGTGCTGAAGATCAGTTCGATTAAGAAAGGCATCCCGGCCGGGTCCTCATTCCAGCTACGGCGATCGGCTTCCGGACTCTCTCGTGGCGGCGTTCAGGCGGCCGGGCTCACCGCGAGCACGAAAGACGATCTCGTCTTTGCTCCGGGATACGAGCGGGGGGAATGGGTCCCTGTTGATCTTGCGGAGGTGGTAAGCGTTACACTGACTCATCGCCGGCTTGGAGCTGTGTTCGAGAAGAACGTGTGGGGAGCACTGGTCCCGGAGCCCACTGGAGGCCGGGGGAGCTCATCTGCAACAGAGAAGTCGAAGGTGCAACGGCGGGAATCCCTCACAAAAGCCGTTCAGACGCGCGTTCCCGCTCTTCTTGAACAATACCTCGGCATGCTCTGATCACGGAGGACAAACACATATGAACCGATTGCTTTCTGTTCTGATTTCGTGCGGCTTGTTGGCCGTTGAACCGCGTCCACTCCTCTCTCAGTAGATACAGATGAACGGTCCGCACGCCGGCCTGTCCGCCATTTTTCTCGTTTTTTGAGTCCCGCTGTTCTTGAGCGGGATTGGCGGAAGGCGCATGAGCCTCCGGCTCAGAGAATTGCCCCTAACCTGGTACACCTCTCGACTCCGCTCGAGGTGACTGTGTTTGTTTTCTCGCGAGCGCAAATGACCCGGTCAGTTCGAGTCCCGACTCAACTTGCCGCAATAAAAGAAACCTAGTCAGTCCGAGCGGAGACGAGAACTGTACCTAGCCGGCGTATGACACCTCTCGACTCCGCTCGAGGTGACTAGGAATTGTTTTCCGCGAGGCGCTAAAAAACCCCAGTCAGTTCGAGTCCCGACGTAGTCGGGAAGAACTGTACCCGGCTTAGTACACCCCTCGACTCCGCTCGAGGTGACTAGGATTTGTTTCTGTGATGAGTCTTGTTTTGACATTGCGCGAGCTCGTGCACCAGATCAAAGTCCCCGCGGATCAGCGCTTCCTTCTTCTTGTGCGACCATTTCTTGATCTGCCTTTCAGCCGCAATCGCTTGATAGATGTCTGGAAATTGCTCCGACCAGACCAGCTTCACCGGACGGCGTGCGGCTGTGTAACCGGGATAGATCCCGAGTTCGTGCTTGGTGATTCTGGTCTCTATCTCTGTCGTGGAACCAGTATAGAAGGTGCTATCCGCACACCGGAGTATGTAGACCCAGGCGGTTTTCATCAAGGGAGCCTCCTACTCTAAATAACGATCTCTGGTAACAATGCGTGGCCGCTTAAAAAAAACCCCGTCAGTTCGAGCGCAGTCCCGCCTGTTTTGTGGGCGGGACGAAGTCGAGAACCGTACCAGGCTTGGTACACCCCTCGACCCTTCGCCAGAGCTCAGGGCAAGTTTCGCGCAAGGGTGAAGCGTAAAAGCTGCGCTCGGGGTGACTCAAGAAATGAGTCAGTTCGAGTCCCGACGCAGTCGGGAAGAACTGTACCTAGCCTGGTACACCTCTCGACTCCGCTCGAGGTGACTAGGATTTGTTTTCCGCGAGGCGCTAAAAAAACCTAGTCAGTTCGAGCGCAGTCCCGCCTGTTTTGTGGGCGGAACGAAGTCGAGAACCGTACCCGGCTTGGTACACCCCCCGACAGAGTGTGGGCCAGCGAATGCCGGGGTTGGGGGTGACTGCCCTCTTTTGCTGCACGCACCTGAATTGCAGGAAATGAAAGGTGTTCTGGAGAAATGAGACGTGAAAGTGGCGAAATGACACCTGCATTCCAAGAAATGGGAACTTTTTTGGAGAAATGAGCCGTGCGGGTGAAGAAATGACCGCTTCGTTGCAAGGAATGAGAATTTCGAGCGAGAAATGAGACGCGAAGTCGAAGAAATGGACAGTTGACGTGTAGCAATGACCTGTGAAGGCGAAGAAATGAGGTCTTCATCTGACGCAATGACGTGTTGAACTGAAGCAATGTCATCTTGAGGTCGTGCGAAGCGATCTTCGGGTGGAGAAATGACATCTTCAGGTCGAGAAAAGCCATCTCGCAGTCAAGCGAAGCGGTTCGCGGCGGAGGAAAGCGATCTTCTAGGGAGGCGGCCGAAAACTGTTGCCACAAAGACACAAAGTCACAAACTCAACAAAAACCACATTTTTTCTTCGTGTCTTCGCGCCTTAGTGGCAAAATGATGGGTTTTCGTCCGCGCTTCTAGTCGTGCGAAGAGGATCGCGACCCGAACAAAGGGGCTCGTGTGCTGGACAAAGGAACCGGAGGCGTCAGAGTGCCGTCAGGAATTGCTGACCGCCATGCCTCTATGTTCCGAGGGAGTTCAACTCCCGAGGCGTCGTGGAATGTACAGTGCGGCCGCCTGACCGCCCTAGGCGGGCAGGGATTGCGAAAAAGTAGGAAACGACATGCGGTTCCACAAAAATACCGAGTTTACGGTATTGCGTTTTCGTGAGGTTCATTGCTAACATGTGCCGGTGAAACACCCGGCAACGGCATGTCAGGTGTTTCCCAGATTGATTTTCCGTAGGAAAATATCCTACATTACCGCCGCACCGTGGGGCGCTCAGAAGAGAGTGAACCAACCAGATAGACCCGCAGAATGAACCTTCTGAGAGGTGGGGCTGCGGGTTTTTTGTTTGGAATGACACATTGGCGCCTTACCGAATCAGCGAATCCAAAACCCGTTACAACCTGATCGATCCCCAGCTGAAGAAGGCTGGCTGGAACCTCACTGACCGTACGCAGGTAGGCCTGGAGATTCCGGTTGCAGGCTACGACGCGACGCCGTCCGAGGGAATCACTGACTATTGCCTTTACCGGTCGAACGGCGAAGTGCTCGCAGTCGTCGAAGCTAAGCGCACAAGCCGAGACCCTCGTGTCGGAGAGCAGCAGGTCCTCGAGTACGTAACAAAGATCGAGAAGAAACAGAGTTTTCGCCCCTACGCGTTCATGGCGAATGGGGAAGACATTTTCTTTTGGGAAAGCGACGTATCGGCCGAGCGCCACGTTGCCGGATTTTTCTCACGCGAGAACCTCGAGCGCCTTCTCTGGCTGAAGCAGAACAAGCTCCCGTTAAGCTCAATTCAGATCAACGACAGGATCATCGATCGTAGTTATCAGGTCGAGGCAATCAGGAGAATCTCGGAGGCGATTGAGCAGAAGAAAAGGCGCAAAACCTTGCTTGTGATGGCGACCGGAACCGGGAAGACGAGAACGATCATGGCGCTGATCGATGTGTTTCTCCGTGCTCGCCAGGCCCAGCGCATTCTTTTCCTGGCTGACCGTGATGCACTCGTTGACCAAGCTCTCAGCGATGGCTTCAAAGTTCATCTTCCAAACGAGTCACGGACACGCATTCGCACCTACGCGATCGACAAGACATCCCGGCTGTATGTCTCGACACTGCAAACGTTGGAAATCTGCTACGACAAGTTCACTCCGGCAGATTTCGACCTGATAATCTCCGACGAGTGCCACCGGTCCATTTACAACAAGTTCACCGATGTCCTTGCCTACTTCGATGCCGTCCAGATCGGGCTCACGGCGACGCCTGCTCAGCTCATCGACCGCGACACGTTCAAGTTCTTTGACTGTGATGGCCCTGCTCCGACCTTCCTGTACACGTACGACAAAGCGGTTGAAGAAGGTTACCTTGCAGATTATAACGTTTATGCTGCGCAGACGAAATTCCAGCGTAAGGGCGTCAAAGGCGCCGATCTCACCGAGGAGGAGAGAGAATCGCTGAGGAAGCGGGGCATCGATCCCGACGAGATCAATTATGAGGGCACCGATCTCGAACGGAAGGTGACGAACAAGGACACGCTCCGAAAGCAGTGGGACGAGTTCATGAGCTTCTGCCTGAAAGACGCCACAGGGCAGCTTCCGGGCAAGACGATCCTCTTTGCCATCACTCACAACCACGCGATGCGACTGGCGGAGACGTTCAACGAAATGTATCCGGAATATGGCGGCAAGTTAGTGCAAGTGATCGACTCGAAGATGGAGCGCGCGCGAGACTTGCTGGATACGTTCAAGAAGCAGGACATGCCCCGCATAGCCATTTCGGTGGACATGCTCGACACCGGTGTCGACATTCCAGAGGTGGTCAACCTCTCCTTCATGAAGCCGGTCAACTCTCAGATCAAATTCTGGCAAATGATTGGGAGGGGCACGCGCAGCCTTGCGGCGTGCAAGAATCTGGACTGGCTCCCTAACAGGCAGAAGGAGTTTTTCCTGATAGTGGATTTCTGGGAGAACTTCGAGCATTTCCAGATGAAGCCCAAAGACGAGACGGGAGCTGCCCAGATCCCGGTACTCGTCACGATATTCAACGCAAGACTTACCAAACTCCAGCATTTCTTAGGGGACCAGAGCTCAGAAGACGCAAAGAGGATTGTGCGCGATATTAGGGCGTTGATTGCGCGAATACCGCTTGAGTCGTTTTCCGTGAAAAAGGTGTTCAAAGAAGTCCGGGGGGCGTGGGGTGACGAGTTTTGGAGGTATATCACTCCGCGAGAGATCGAATTCCTACGGTTGAAAGTGGGACCGCTTCTCCGCTATGTGCCCAATGTAAACCCGGCGATCGAATTCTTCACGATCAAAATGGAGAAATGCGGACTCGCGCTGCTTGAGCGAAAAGATCTGAAAAAGCACATTGAATCGATTCGAGAGGATGTCGATCTACTTCCGACGAATCTCGATGTTGTTGGCGCACGCCGAACCTATATTGACAGAGTTCTTTCCAATGAATTCTGGGACAAGGCCAATCTAGCCGCGCTCGATGAGGTCAAAGAGACGCTTGCCCCGCTGATGAAATACCGTCGTGAGCGGCCTTCTTTGGTGATAGAGCTTGGATTGGACGATATCATCGACTCGCGCAAGTGGGTGATCCTCAGAAAGGACTCGCAAAAGGTTTATGTTGAAGAATATAGGAAACGGGTTGAGGCAAAGATCGAGAAGATTGCGGACACGCATGCCACGATTCAGAAGCTCAAGAGTGCTCAGGAGGTTGAACTGGAGGATCTTATCCGGCTTGAGGAGTCACTCGAAGCAGAGCTTGGGACAGATGAAGTCAGTCTTGATGATGAGAACATTCTGAAGGCATTTGGCGTCCGCGTGGGCAGTCTTGTGGACTTCCTGAAGCACGTGCTCAAAATCGAAGCGCTCCCTTCGTACGAGACCGTTGTGCGAAAGGCGTTCGATGCGTTTGTCTTAGAACACAATTACAACGCTGATCAATCGAGATTTTTGAGGGTTGTTCAGAGTGTGTTCTTGCAAAGGAAGACAATAGATGAAGCTGATCTCTATGAAGAACCATTCTTGAATTTTGGGTCGAATGCGGTTAAGAGATTATTCTCAGATACCGAAATTGAAGAACTGATGGTACTCATAAGAAGGCTTGCTGCCTGATATGGTAAAACGACTTGATATCACGGTCCCGGAAACGATTGAGCGTCGGATTCTCCTGATCCGCGGACACAAAGTTCTGCTCAGCGCCCACCTGGCCGAACTTTACGCCATTGAAACAAGGGTTCTCATGCAGGCGGTGAAACGTAACCATGATCGCTTCCCGGAGGATTTCATGTTCCCTCTGACGCGGGGAGAGATTCTGAGGATATCACAGTTTGTGACATCCTTGAAGTACTCCAAGGCAGTCTATGCGTTCACCGAGCAAGGGGTTGCGATGCTCTCCAGCGTTCTCAATAGCCCCAGAGCCATTCAGATGAACATCGCCATCATGCGTGCCTTTGTCAAGCTTCGGGAAATTCTCTCCACCCACAAGGAGCTTGCACTGAAACTCAAGCAGCTTGAGAAGAAGATCGAAAAGCACGATGAGGAAATCCAGGCGATATTCGAGGCGATTCGACAACTAATGACGCCACCGGAGCCGCCCAAGCGACGCATAGGGTTCGGCGTTGAGGAACCGAAAGTGAAGTATCGAGTATCGAAGAAAAGCGCATAGTATGCTTGCAGAGTGCCTGCCCGACTGCGTCGTTCAGGCGGGCGCACCAGCCCGCTACGCAGTCTGGCGGGTCCGCCTCCCCGAAGGGGTCCTTCGGACTGGCGGAGAAGAACCGTTCACAAACTTTGGTGCGAATGCCGTGGAAAAGCTATTTGGTGAGAGCGAGATTACAGAACTGATTGAGTTGGCAAAGAAGTTGGCGCTGTGAGACGGTACCGAACAACAGCTGCATGACGAATAATCTAGGAGATTAATATGGTCGGCGACTCTATTGGTGATATTCTGAAGAGCAAATCTAAAGAAGTTGATCCCGCATTTAATGAAATCGCCATTTTCAAGCATCTAATCAATGAACGAAAAGGTGAACTTGATTTGTTGCGGGAGCTTCTGTCTAATTCGGGTGCGCAAGAAGTGGGTGCAACCAAGATAGAGATCAGTTACACTACAGACAAAGAGGGCCACGTTTTTGAGGTTCTCGACGACGGGTGTGGGATGGGCTACACTGGAAACAAGGACATGCCCGGAAGACTTGACAAGTTCTTGGGTCTTGGTCTCTCTGGTATCGTCGGCCACCTTTCGGATGAGTTCTCCTGGAAGGGACTTGGCTCGAAGCTTGCTTACCAATCTCGCCGAGTAGAGGTAGAAACTTGTCAGGGACCACCGAATTCGTTCTACGATGTTAGGATAAATGAACCTTGGGATACTCTGAACAGAAATCTATTACCGAAACCGAGATTGAGTGAGCATGATACCCAACAGAGAGGGACTAGTATCAGGGTCATCGGGCATCCCCCACATCACAAGATCGAGCAACCATACACATTCGATCAGATAAAAGCCTACCTGCAACATCGCACCTTTGTCGGGTTTACACGAAAGAGAATCAATCCACCGGCTATTACGTTGTCCATCCTTGGAAAGACGGAACAGCTGGAATTTGGCTTCCCTGAGTTTCGGACAATCGAGTTTCAAGAATTTGCTCATCAAGGATTCAAGCTAGATGAGTCAACTGGAACATTGTACGTCCATGTGGAGCCAAAGAGTTCGAAGGGTCTTCCAGTTGTGATTAAGGGGTTTCTCACATGGGATCCTGACTTGTTTGACCTAGCAAATGAGAGCCTAAACACTGGCCTGATTCTATCAGTGAAGGGAATTCCATATTTTCTACTGGATATGGAAGAATTTGGTGTCACGACGATCCGTGTAGGTCGCCCTGGTAAGGAGAAGACTTGTCTGGTTGTGGAGTGCGATGCAATCCATAATCATCTAAACATATCACGAAGCGGCCTCATCGATTCTCCTGAGACGGTGGAATTCCGCAAGGCAGTGTCAGAGCTCTTCCAACGAATTGAGACTTCCAAGGAATACTTGGAGTTCAGAACGATACCTGAAAAGAGAAAGACGATCATCAGCGCGGACGCGCTTGCAAAGGAGAAGCAATCCATCGAATCGGCAGACCAGAATTGGGTCGTGCTGGAGAAGGAAGGTCGATTGACAGTGCTCATACGTGAACCCCAAAGCGAACAGGAGGTTAATGCAGTTCTGTGGAAACTAGAAGCGTCGAAGGCTCTGCCATTCGAGAAGTTTGAAACCTTGGCATACATTGGTGCTGCAAGAGGACCAGACTTGCTCGTTCACTTCCAAGAGGACAGAGGGAGTGAGCCGCACAGAGCAACAGTGATTGAAGTTGAGAATAACTTTTACAACTATAAGACGCATGGCCACAAGCCGCCGCAGTACCCGAAAGTTATTTGCTGGGACATACCCCCAAGTGGCCGCAAGGCGAAGATCAACAAAACGTCGAAACCATTCAAATTCACCGTGAATATGGACGAATATCAGGTACACATTTTTGTTCTAAAGAACATGGAGGGGATAAGGGTGATGAGCCGCGCTGAACTTAAAGAAAAGGGCATAGCAATCTAGACCCTTTGGATTGGATCATCCTCATCGACCCCTGTGGCCGCGAGTATGAGACTCTGGGTCGCATACCCATCAAAAATGTCATCAGAGCGTGAAACTAGTGGCGCCGATCGAGTTGACGAGGAGGTTGGCGGCGTGACAGACACGACCGCTCTGGAGGAGAGATTGCACAGCCCCAGGAGGCGAGAAAAGTCGTGGCCAATCAGTCTGAAGTACTGTTGATACTCAAACAGATGTCTTCATGGGATTTCACGAGCAATTGATACGGCCGCTCGAAAATCGGTAATGACTTCTTGAAGGAGAGATTTTGCATGGAAATACCTATCGGTCTTAGACAGGCTCTTGAAACCGGAGAGTGCGTTTTGTTTGTTGGTGCTGGCGTGGGTGAGCATTTGCTAGATTCCGATGGCAAACCAGCACCAGATGGAGGTGGACTCTCAAGAGAACTCGCCCAACACTTTGATATAGATACAGCAAATCTGAACGACCTTAGAAAAATCGCGAAGGTCGTCGAATTGAGAAAAGGAAGAACGGAATTGGAGGCGTTTCTGAAAAAACGTTTGGCGAACCTCACTCCAGACGATACATTTCTTTGGTTGGCTTCCCGAAAGTGGAAAGCTATCTTTACGACAAATTACGATAACGGAATTCAAAGAGCCTATGAGCTTACAGCAAGTCCCCTACAGAAACCGATTACGATAGCATCGAGTTCAGATGTTGTCTCATTTGACCTTCGATTCGAAGTTCCAGTTTATCACTTGCATGGCGCATTGTTTGGTGTGCCAAAAGCTCAAATAGTTGTAACTGAAGATGATTATGTTAAGTTCAGAGAAAGAAGGCGAATGCTTTTCAACCTATTGAAGATAGAGTTCGCGACTTCCACCATTCTGTATATTGGCTACTCGAATCAGGATCCGAATTGGCAGACGGTTCTTTCAGAACTGTCAGAGGACTTCTTTCCTTCAACGCTCCCCAAATCATTTCGTATTGCACCGGTGACAGATCTAGTAGACAAAGAGATTCTTGCTTCTCGAGGGGTCGAATCGATAGATGCGACGCTCAAAGAGTTTACGTTGGCCGCCTCTGAGTCGCTTGCTGCTTTGGCTGTTGATTTCGACAGCATAAAGCGACTGCAATCCAAGATACCGCCTGACTTGGTTGCAGCCTTTGATAAGAATCCCGCCGCAGTCATAAGACTTCTTTCGTCATGGACTTACGTAAATCAAGCCCCTTTCAATGAAACACCTAACACTTCGGCTTTCCTCCGTGGAGATCGAGCTAATTGGTGCCTAATTGGATCGGAACATTTCTTTGAGAGAGATATCGAAGAAGAAGTATACGAGGGTTTACTTGACTACGCGACCTCTGATTCAAAGAAGCCAGTCGTGCATCTCATTCTCGGACCTGCTGGATATGGCATTTCAACGCTGTTGATGATTCTTGCTGTGAGATTGGTAAAGGAGAGGGCAGGGGCGGTGTTCATGTTGAGGTCTGGCCGCTCAGTGATCGAAGGTGATCTGGAGTTTGCCGTAAGCATTTTTCCTGAGAGACCCTTTTTTTTCGTTGACAATGCCGCAGACGAGGCAGGCGTGTTATCCCCAGTAATACACCGGTTTAGGGAAATGAAGACACGTGCGATGATAGTGCTGGGCGAAAGACTAAATGAATGGAGGCAAGGGCATTATAGGATAACAGGAAAGGAGTTCGACTTAGAACCATTAAGCGATCCCGAGATAAATCGGCTATTAGATTTCCTAGGCCAACATTCAGCATTAAACCAATTGGAACATCTTGCTCGAGATCTGCAGTTTGCTGCAATAAAGGTTAACTACCGCAAAGAACTGTTAGTCGCAATGCGACAAGCCACGGAAGGCAAGAGTTTCGACGCTATTCTCGAAGATGAATTCCGAGGAATCAAAGATCCTGTGTCAGCGAAGTTCTATCTCACAGTCTGCTGCTTCTTTCAACACGGAGCATACGTCAGAGACTCATTGCTCTCGGAGCTAATGGGAGTCTCATTGCCAGACTTGTACGAAAAAACAAAAGACTGGACCGAAGGCGTTGTGATATTCGATTGCATCGATGAAATCAATGGGGTGTACGCTGCTCGGGCTCGTCATCGCATAATCGCGGCTGTTGTCTGGGAACGTTGTGGTGAAGCAACTGATCGGGAGAGAGTGCTTAATGAGTCACTATCAGCATTGAATCTTAATTATGGCCTCGATAAGGATGCTTTCGAGTCTTTCATAAGGTCCGATAAAGTCGTGGACTCCATTCGTACTTTAGAGGGCAAGACTCGATTCTTCGACACAGCCGCAAGCAAGGATCCCATAAGCCCTTATGTTAGACAACATTACGCACGTATGTTGTCTCGGCAAAACAAAGCAGAGCTTGCATTAGGGCAGATCGAAGAAGGGCTTAGATTGGATCCAAAAGTACAGGTTCTCCATCACACTAAGGGTGTCATTCTATCTCAGTTGGCACTTTCGACTGAGAGTGCCGATATAGCCAGACGACGACTGGCGCAAGCTGAAGACAGTTTTAGAAAAGTTCTGTCGATGAATAACAGAGATGAATACAGCTACCAAGGCCTTGCGCAACTATATGCTGGATGGGCTAAGAGAAGCGAAACACCACAAGAGGCTGCCGAGTACATCTCTAAAGCTGAGGCTGTCATTGATGAGGGACTAAGAGTTGTGAAGGTGCGCGACGGATTATGGATTGAGTCGTCGAAGATTCAATCGATGCTTGGTGATCAACCGTTGTGCCTGCGAGCTCTGGAAAACGCTGTGAGGGAAAGCCCAGGAAGTATTATCGCGAGATACCTTCTCGCCAAGGCTTATCGGACAATGAAAAGGCCACAAGAAGCTGTAGATGTCCTTGATCCCGTAGTAAAAAGCCATCAAGATGAATACCGACCCTTTATTGAGTACTCGTTGGCTCTTGTAGACCTTCAGAAGCCCTATAACGAAGCAATAGCGGTGTTAAGGTTAAGCACGTTATATGGTCTAAGTGATCCACGGTTCATTGCGACACTTGGTGGGATGCTATTCATGAATGGCGAATTCACGGAAGCTGACAGGGTGTTTGGTGAATCACTTAAGCGTGAATTTCCTAGCGCCGAAATGCACTCTATTGAATTTCGGCCTCCTGACCCAATGGATTCAAAAAGACTCTTCAGGCTCAATGGCAAAGTTGTCGCGGTGAAGGCTGGTTTTGCTTTCCTTGAGTGTCCAGGATATCCAAACTTTCTTTGCCCAGGTTCAAAGTATGGTGGACTGTTGATGACCAAAGGGCTCGAGGTCACATTCGGAGTTGCTTTCTCTGCAAAGGGGGCTGTTGCGGATCATCCGCAGGCGAAGACAAATTGATGTTTTGTTAGAACACTATTGGAATGCTAACTGATCCACAACTGAAAAGTAAGGTCGACGCCCTCTGGGATCGTTTCTGGTCTGGCGGCATCGCCAATCCCATTACAGCAATTGAGCAGATGTCGTATTTGATTTTCCTCAAGCGCTTAGAGGACATGGACAACGCTCGTGCTGTGGCTGCCAAGAGAAAGAACGAGACATATCGCTCGGTGTTTTCCGCCAAAGGCGGATCCCCGCCAGCCTCACAGGTCCAGGGAAGGCGGGCTGGCGCCTCCGGCGGACACGGCAACAAGCCCGCCACAAAGACGGCGGACAGGGAATGCCGCTGGTCCTACTGGAGCCAGTTGCCCGGCGACCAGATGCTGAAGCACGTGCGGGACAAGGTATTCGACTTGTTGCGCAACCTCGGGAGCGACACAAGCTCGTTTACGCAGCATATGCAAGATGCCGTCTTTGTCATTTCAAGGACATCTTTCCCACAGGAATCCATCAACATCATCGGCGGTAAGCAAACCTTCGAGCAAGTCGTGACAAGACCTTTGCCGACATCGATATGAGCCATTAATGGAAGAAATCCAAACAATGAAGATTATGCGAAGATTCTTGCTTTCTTTCATAGGTTTGCTGCTAACATTTCTCCTTGCTGCAGCCTTGACTGGTAGGAGTGAACGTGCTTACAAAGTGTTGCCGCCAGACAGTGTGATTACGGTGTCTGGCGAGACGACGCAAGTGGTTGTTCTAGCAGAACAGTTTGTACCGAGGATCTTTCTAAGAGAAAAGACCTTTTCTCCTCCATTGATGTGGGTTTGGTACGAAGCGGTCCCGACAGACACGACTATTGACATTGTGTACCATTTCGCGTGGCAAAACGAGCACAATCCGAACCAGATACTAGATATTCTTTACAGTGCCTATCGAGCGGCTTACTTCGGATTTCCTTTATATGATATCGAATATTTCCAAGTTAGTGTGTCGAGAGTCGGCGGGTTGATTCAGCAAGTACGATTCGAAACAAGCGGAAATGAGGACTATTCTCAGACATTCCCCAAGCATTTCATGGTAAATGCTACCCTTAAGGAGCGAAACAAGTACGAGATAAGAAGGACGAATAACTCGGGGTTACCACTGGACACCGCGTTGCAGAATTTAAGATTGATTGGCAAAAGGTTTTGTGTTGGATTGCAGACGTGGAATCACGCGTTTGTTCTTCTAGACTCAACGAAACTTGAGTACAGGATTCCACAGAATGCTCCTATCAAGTTTCTGACCGATGCGGATTATGCACGATACAAATTCGCGAGAAGAAGTCAAGGAGACTACCAGACCAGAGAAAACAAACTCATGTTGGGAGTGTCGTGGGCAGCGATCCTCGCGTTCATCATTCTGACATGGAATGTTAGAAAGAACCGCGGCAAAATCAAAAGAACAATGGCGTCATGAAGAGTCCTGGTGTCGACGTTATATGCCCCTATTGCGGTCGAGACTTTCAGGTGCCGAGCAAGTCTAGCCTAGGTATACCTAAAGAGGTCAAATGTGTTCCGTACACTAGGGATATAGGTCGGTTTGATCCGAGCGTCCAAGAGGACTGGTTTTCGGAGGCCGGTTGGTCGAGCATAGGATCAGACTATCTCGCGCTTCTGAAATGGGAGCGTATCGGCATACTCAGAATGCAACGCCAAGATCTCCACGTGGAATACCGTGTGCAGATGTGTCCCCATTGCGTGTCACCTTTCGATGTATATGCCAACTATTCAGGAATCACTTTGGGCACCATATGGCCGCACCTCTTTGGGCTCAAGCATGATCACTCGGCAGATTTACTCCCTTACTTTGGGAATTCTTGGTTGACATATGCAGTCAGAAAACTTGGCCGATTGACAAAAGTTCATGTGCTCGGAGCCGCGCTGATAGGCGTTGCCCTCCTACTTTTTGCATTTATCCCTTGGTCATTTTCCGGCGCAATGATTGAGACGTACAGTTTGTTTCCATTCATTCTGCTTCAGGTCCTTGTTCGCTCAGTTGCGGTAGCGGGGGTTATCGGCTCACTTGTGCTTATTGACAGCTATGTGCGGTTTCTTGAGCAGATGCCCAGCCCTTTTCAGCATCTATTGCACACACGCGAGACCAACGCATTTGTCCATTGGAGAAACTTTACCCTTTGCCGTCTGGTTGGTGTTCAGGCTCGTGGGCGTCTCCCAAGACTCACACAGATTGATATCGTCGTTGGGGGAGCCACCTTTCTGAGCTTAGCGTGTTCATGGACGATGACAAAACTCGGTTTGCTACACCTGGGGGCCTTGGTCGCATTTGTATTACTCATAGTGTTCCTGTTCCGCTTCGGCATCAAATTGGGTCGACGAGTTCTGAAACAAAGAGCGCAGCTAAAAGTTGCCGTCTTACTCGCCTCGTGCATTGTAATAATCGTATTGAGTTTGCTGCTCAAAAGTCTGCGCGCTCCCTCGGGCCTCACAAAGCTCGATATTGGCGTCTCGGTCTTTGATTTTGCATTCTGGTGGTTTGTCCTGTTGGTACTAGGCCATGCAGCATGGATTGGAATGAGTTCCACAGTCTACATACTGAGAGGACTATCAAGGATTCCGATGAGGCTTAGCGTCTACAGCCGATTCTCCAACGCTCGTCCGTTGAGACGATTGCAGGCGCTATCAGGTGGCATGATGTTAACTGTGTTTGTGACCCTGATGGCTGTTATTTCCACACTGGCAATTCTCGAGTCCTCGGCTAATTTTTCCCAATTCCAGAAACTCATCAGTTATCCTGATTGGATACCTGATTTCATGCTCATTGTGATTGGCTTGATCTTGTTGGCAGTTGGGATCGGATCTGGCAGGGTTGAGTTTGTATATGTTGTGACAGCTTATGTTCTTGCCATCTTGCTAGCTCCAAGGGTTGCGATAACCGTCGGAGCTTGGGCTTTGGACAGTCGATTGATCGTCATCGGCTTTGCGTTCACGGGCTTATTGTTTTTTCAGTTTGTTTCCACAGAACGGATCATCTACAAGGTCCTGCTGGAAAAGCGCGACGAGGCCCTGCGTCACTTGACCCAACAAGCCGAAATCACTTACGCAGAATTGGAGGGGCTGCGTGAGTCAGGAGGCGCAAAGAGAAGGAGCGCAAGTAGAAAGCAAGAGGAACAAAAGAGTCTTCTGGCAAGCCTGGCCGACTTGCCCGCGATTTTCGAGAGGATCCAAGCGTTGCCTCTTCATCCGAACCTTCTTAAGAAAGGGCTTAGCTTCTTTAGTCCACTGGGCACAGCTGTTCTGATTCAGTTGATCGCAGACAAGATAACGGATGCGATTCGGTAGCCGGTTCCAAAAGGATGGGTTGATTTGCACCCGTCATCGATTTCACGAACAATTGATTTTGCTGAATCCTTGCCAACTTGACAAGCTTAAGAATGATGTAGAACTGGGGTCGCTCACTGGCCAGCGAAACGTCAAGCGAGTGCCCGATTACTCATTGGGATCCAACAATGCTGACTGATTCTCATCTGAAATCCAAGGTTGATGTCCTCTGGGACCGCTTCTGGTCTGGGGGAATCGCCAATCCCATTACGGCCATCGAGTCCCGTGCCGCCTTCCGCCAAAATGATGGCGGATGAGCCGGCGGCACGAGGACTCCGTGCTTTTTGGTGGTGAGTGAATTGTGCACGGAGCAAATGTCCTTCATTTCATCAGGCTACTAGATGCTTACTGATCCCGTACTAAGAAGTAAGGTAGATGCTTTATGGGACAGGTTCTGGTCGGGAGGGTTATCAAATCCTCTTACGGCCATAGAACAGATGTCGTATTTGATTTTCCTCAAGCGCCTGGAGGATATGGACAACGCTCGTGCCGCGGCTGCCGTAAGGCGACGAGACTCGTCGCCTTACAAGTCGATCTTCAAGGGCAACAAGCCCGCCACAAAGACGGCGGGCAGGGAATGCCGCTGGTCGTACTGGAGCCAGTTGCCCGGCGATCAAATGCTGAAGCATGTGCGGGACAAGGTCTTCGATTTCCTCCGAAACCTCGGGAGCGAGACTAGCTCGTTTACGCAGCACATGCAGGATGCCGTCTTTGTTATCCCGAAGGCATCGCTGCTGCAGGAGGCGGTGAAGATCATCGACGATATGCACATTAGTGAACAAAACATCGATGTGCAGGGCGACCTCTACGAATACCTGCTGATGCAGCTCACCACGGCCGGCAAGAACGGACAGTTCCTCACGCCAAGGCACATCATCCGGATGATGGTGAAGCTCGTGGACCCGAAAGTGGGAGACCGAATCTGCGACCCTGCCGCGGGCACGGGTGGGTTCCTCGTGAATGCATACGAGCATATCCTCGAATCGAATACCAGTCCGGACGTGCTGGAGTACGACGGCGAAGGCAAGCCACATCACCTAATAGGCGACAGGATTGCAGACAAGAAGCTGCTGAAGTTCCTGAAAAGCCAGGCGCTGACGGGCTACGACTTTGACGCCACCATGACGCGCATCGGCGCAATGAACCTGATGCTCCATGGGATCGACAACCCGAATTTCCGATATATGGATTCGCTCTCCAAGGTCTATAAAGAGCGAGAGATGTACGACGTGATCCTCGCCAATCCGCCGTTCAAAGGATCGATTGATAAGAGCGACATCAACGAGCGGTTTTCGGTGAAGACGACAAAGACGGAGTTGCTCTTCGTTGAGCTGATGTATGACCTCCTTGTGACCGGCGGACGCTGCGGCGTGATTGTTCCCGATGGTGTGCTGTTCGGAACGAGCAACGCGCACATCAACACGCGCAAGGTTCTTGTGGACAAGTGTAAGCTCGAAGGTGTGGTTTCGATGCCCTCGGGGGTCTTTAAGCCATACGCCGGCGTTTCGACCGCAGTGCTCGTTTTCCAAAAGGGCGGCACAACGAACAACGTGTGGTTTTACGATATGGAAGCCGACGGCTTCTCGCTGGACGACAAGCGCCAGAAGGTGGCTGAGAATGACATACCGGATATCATCAAGCGCTGGAAAGAAAAGAACCAAAGTCATCCCGAGCGTAGTCGAGGGATGTCACGCGCAAACGATTCAGTCGAGCCGAAAGGCACCGTCAGAAAAGCAGCCGAGGCGGCGACACCTTACGGAGAACACGTCTCGACGCAGTTTACCCCGCCGAAGGCGGGGCTCGACGTGACTGGGGATCGTAGGGGCAAATGCTTCCTCGTCCCCGTCTCTGAAATCCGCGCCAACAAGTACGACCTCTCCATCTCACGCTACAAAGAGATCGAGCACAAGGAGATTGAGTACGAGAAGCCCGATGTCATAATGGCGAAGGTGCTGGAGCTAGAGAACGACATTTCAAAGGACATCGACCAAATCAGAACAATGCTTTAACAGGCCGACTCAACCCTTCAACGTGGATGAGTCCGAATGATTGAATGAGAAAGTCAACGTACGAAGCTGCGAAGGAATTGGCCCGAGAGCTTCGAAAAAGACAAACGCCCGCGGAAGAAATTCTCTGGAAGAACGTACGGAACCGGCAGTTTCTCGGCAAGAAGTTTCTTCGCCAGCATCCTATCTTTTTCTATTATGGGCACAGCGAAGCGTTCTTCATGGCTGACTTTTATTGCCGAGAATTTCGCTTGGTGATTGAAATTGACGGAGCGAGTCATGAATACCAGAAAGAGTACGATAAGTTTCGTACTCATATTATTAATGATCTTGGGGTAAAGGTCGTTCGATTCAAGAATGATGAAATTGAGAGAGATTTGCACCAAGTGCTTGAACGACTCAAAGAGGCGATATCTTTGTAAGCTGACTCAACCCCTCACTCCCCTTCTCTATGAATAGAGAAGGGGATGGGGGATGAGTCCGAAAACCTCTCGCTACAAAGAGATCCAGCACAAAGAGACTCAGTACGAGAAGCCGGAGGTGATCATGGATAAGGTAGTACAGCTCGCGAAGCAGATAGAGAACGACATTGAAGCCATCAAGTCAATGATCCGGTAGCTATGGCGAAGAAGAAAGCAAAAGACGTCACAATCGGCCGTCACTACGATGGACTCTTGTCCTCGGTGACCGAGTTGCTGGAAGAGGCTCGGCGAACATCGGCCCGTGCGGTGAATGCAATACTCACTGCAACATACTGGGAGGTCGGTCGGAGGATTGTGGACTTTGAGCAGGGGGGCGAGGCAAAAGCCGGGTACGGTGAGGCCTTGCTGATGAGGCTTTCCCTGGATTTGACAGCCCGATTCGGTCGAGGCTTCCGCAAGAGCAATCTTTTCCAGATGCGAGGGTTCTACCTCAGCTATCCCGACATTTTCCAGACACTGTCTGGAAAATTTGCTTCTTCTGCTGAAGGTGGAAAATTCCAGACAGCGTCTGAAATATCCGAGACACTGTCGCGTAATTTCAGCCTCACCCAACTTCCAACAGCCTTTCCTCTTCCCTGGTCTCACTATGTTCGCCTCCTTTCAGTGAGCAATCCCGAAGCCCGTGCCTTCTACGAATCAGAAGCCATCCGCGGCGGATGGTCTGTGCGGCAGTTGGATCGGCAGATTGCAACGCAGTTCTACGAGCGGACGGCGCTTTCGAAGAACAAGGCAGCGATGCTGAAGAAAGGACACAAACCCCAGGCCGGAGAAGTCCTCACTCCTGAACAAGAGATCAAAGACCCGTATGTCTTGGAGTTCCTCGGGCTCAAGGATGAGTACTCAGAAAGTGAACTTGAAGAAGCGTTGATACTTCACCTGGAGCGGTTCCTGCTGGAGCTCGGCGGCGATTTCGCATTCATCGGCAGACAGAAACGGCTCAGGATCGGCAGCGAATGGTACCGGGTCGATCTGCTCTTCTTCCATCGGAAGCTCAGGTGTCTGGTTGTGATTGATCTCAAGGTCGGCAAGTTCACGCATGCCGACGCGGGACAAATGCATTTGTATCTAAACTATGCTCGCGAGCATTGGGTGAACGAGGGCGAAAATCCTCCGGTCGGACTGATCCTGTGTGCGGAGAAAGACTCCGCCGTTGCAAAGTATGCGCTTGAGGGATTGCCCAATAAGGTGCTTGCAGCAGAGTACAAGCTCGCGCTGCCGGATGAAAAGCAGCTTGTGCGCGAACTCGAAGAAACACAGAGAAGACTGATCGCTGGGAAAACGAGATCATGAGAAACAGAGTAGCAAACATGATCCGCAATTGCCAATCCGCATTCCACAATCAGAGAAAGGTGCTAGAGTTGGAGCGGGAGATTGCGGACTGCGTGGCTGAACTTGAAAGACTTGTCAGATGAGGTTTGAAAAACCACATGCCATTGACACCAGCTCGCTAGCCGCGTGTCTGGAATCCCTTGAGAGCGGCGGTCGACCGGAAGGAGGTGGAACAACAGCCGGCGAGATACCGAGTGTGGGCGCAGAGCATTTGAATGACTCGGGTTCGTTCGACTTTGAGTCGATCAAATTCATCCCGCGTGATTATTATGAGAGAATGTTCAAAGGGAGAGTCCGGCCAAACGACATTCTCATCGTTAAGGACGGAGCAACAACCGGAAAAACGGCGTTTGTCAATGGCGATTTTCCTTACGAAGAGGCTGCGGTAAACGAACATGTTTTCATCGTGAGGACGAAATCAGACATTTTGTTCCCCCGATATGCTTTCTTCTTCCTGCATTCCGACTATGGCAAGCAACTCATTCTTCGCGACTTTCGAGGCAGTGCGCAGGGTGGAATTACGAGAGGATTTGTCGAGAAGATCCAAACCCCTCTTCCCCCTCTTCCCATCCAAAAGCAAATCGCCGCCATCTTAGAGAAAGCCGATGCGGCGCGAGAGAAGCGGCAGCAGGCGAACCAGCTCACCAAGCAGTTCCTCGAATCCGCATTCCTCGAAATGTTCGGCGACCCGGTCAGGAATCCGAAGCGATGGAAGGTTGTGAGGCTGGGCGAGATCTTGACGGCAATCGACAGTGGAAAGAGTCCAGTCTGTTTGAAAAGGCCCGCAGCTGAGGATGAATGGGGTGTTCTCAAGCTTGGCGCTGTCACACCCGGCTGGTACAGCGACACAGAAAACAAGGCGCTGCCAGCCGAAGTGAAGCCCGACGAACAGTTCGAGGTCCGCGTTGGTGATCTACTACTTGTCAGAAAGAACACTTACGAGCTCGTAGGGAGAACAGCTTTGGTCTTAAGCACACGGCGCAAATTGCTTCTATCCGACTTGACTTTCAGGCTGGTGGTGATGCACAACTTGGTAGCGGCAGAATATCTTTGGTACACTCTCAACAACAAATCGATTCAGGCGAGGATCCAAAACTTGTCTGGCGGTTCGGCTGGCTCTATGCCAAATGTCTCCAAGGAGAGACTGAAGACCCTCAGTCTGCCCGTCCCTTCACTACCACTCCAACAGCAATTCGCCTCGATAGTCCACAGCGTGGAGTCGCTGCGAACGAAGCAGAGGGAGTCGGAGAAGGAGTTGGAGAATTTGTTTAATAGTCTAATGCAACGAGCGTTTCGCGGGGAGTTGGTGGGCTAGAATTGTCTTGGTTATCGGTGTTGACTTTGTGCCACTTAAATCGTTAATATTGAGCAGCCACTTGTGCCATCACGATGATGTCTGAACCCACCGCCGATAACAAACAGCCAGTTCAATCGCTTCGCGAGGACTACGAGGAGTTCGTGACGAAAGCGGAAGAGCACCACCCCGGGATAAGCGAACTCCTGAGCCTCTATGGTGACCTGCAGAAAGGTCTTGAGCAAAGCCAAGCCTACCTTCGTCTCTTTGATACGACATACACTTCGAGCGCCAACAGCTCTACCCGCTAGCGCGTTTTCATATGCCAACCTGGGGACAACTCCTTCAAGAGCTTAAGAAAGTTCAAGAGGAAACGAAGCAGCCTCCTTTTGATTCTGTTCGACGCAGATATCTCGCCGAACTCCACTCGTATACGAAGCGAAATACGATCCTCTACGCAACGAAGTGGACCCAACCGGGTGGAGTGGGCCCGGAGGACATAAGCATCAACGAGGAGGATGTGCAAGGTCTGATGGAAGTCATTTTCGAAATGAAGACGAGAGAGCTCGACCTTGTCCTCCACAGCCCCGGTGGTTCACCCGAAGCGACGGAAGCGGTAGTGACCTACCTCAGGTCCAAATTCGATGATATACGAGTGATTATCCCACACGCGGCCATGTCTGCAGCCACGATGCTCGCATGCGCCGCAAATCGCGTTGTGATGGGGAAGCACTCATTCCTAGGTCCCATCGATCCGCAATTCATACTGCAGACACCATTGGGAATTCAGGCCGTGCCGGCGCAGGCGATTCTGGACCAGTTCAAGAGAGCCCAGGAAGAGTGCAAAGATCCTAAAGCGCTTAGCTCCTGGTTGCCAATACTCAGCCAATACGGCCCCGCTCTTCTCGTCGAATGTGACAACGCGATTGAGCTCTCGCAACAGTTGGTGACCGCGTGGCTCCAAAAGTATATGTTCGCCGGCCAAGCTCGCGAAACCGCTGAGAAGATTGCCTGGGAGCTGTCACGTCATGGCAGCTACAAGAGTCACGGCAGGCATATTTCTATCGAAAGCGCGAAGGAATTGGGTCTAGTTGTTGACGCACTTGAGACGGACCACAGCTTCCAGGAGAAAGTTCTCTCAGTTTTCCATGCTGCGATGCATACCTTTGCTGGTACCCCTGCTGTCAAAATCATTGAAAATAATCTTGGCCGCGCCTACATCAAAATGCAGCAGCGCATCCTGATCCCCAAGCAACCTCCGGCCCCTCCTCCTACATAGATGTCCATCACCCGATGCAGCTCATCCTTCCCATCCGCCCTCGCCGGCTGCAGTTCCGGTTGGGTGGTGGTTGGGAAAGACCTGCAATTCGGGAGCGGCAGTCGGAGAAGGAGCTGGAGAATTTGTTTAACAGCCTGACCCCTCGACTCTGCCTCGACTCGTTCTCCGCCTCGCCGAACAAAAGAATCGGGGCAGATCGGCGGATCACTCGCTTCTATACAACAAATAATGCTTGAAAGATTACAATGGGCGCTAATCATCCGAATGAACCGCATTGCGTGGCGTGCAATCGTACGGGACAGCAGGTTCCCTTGATTGCACTTGAATTCCAGAATCAGAAGTTCTGGATCTGTCCGCAGCATCTTCCCATGCTTATCCACGACCCCAAGACGCTGACCGGCAAGTTGCCCGGTGCCGAGGGTATGGAACCGGCAGACCATCACGATTGAAGTGAGGCAATTTCCCGCCTAAGGCGGATGTCAGAAAGTCCCGCTCCGCGGGGCTTTCCTAAAAGCAAGGGACAACAACCCGCGTCAGTTCGAGCGCAGTCGCGCCTGTTTTGTGGGAGGGACGAAGTCGAGAACTGAACCCGGCTTAGTACACCCCTCGACTCCGCTCGAGGATAAGCCGCGGGAGCTGCGCTCGGGGTGACTGTGTTTGTTATCCCGCGCGCCGACACAATCCGCGTCAGTTCGAGCGAAGTCCTCGGGATTCCAGTTGTCGAAGCGAAGGATCTGACCATCAGACGTTAATCAGATTCTTCGCCCCTGAAAGGCGGGGCTCAGAATGACATACAGGGATTGGGCGCGGAGCGGCCGAGGGGTGCATTCCCACGGAGACTGCACGTACAACGGTGAAATTATCTCCTTTGGTCGCGAAATCGGTGGCGGTGTGCGTGTGCGATTTCCTCAGGCTTCAGGATGAATTATCTGGGTCGGGCAGGAGGCGCAGAGTCGAATACCTAACACGGGACTTCAGTGGAGAAAGATATGCTGGAATTCATACGAGATCTGTATGGCCACCAGGAATGGGCAGATGCCGAGCATTGGAAGGCCATCGAAGCTCATCCGGGTGCGATTGATGACGACGGGATCTGTAAACGCCTCCGCCATCTTCACACGACGCAGCATGCGTACCTGTTGCTGGTCCGGGGAGATCAAGTCGACTTGAGGAGCTTCGCGAAGCGCTATGGAGACTCTGTCGCGATGCAAGCGGTTAAGGGGCACGCGGTCGAGGTCCATCGCGAAACGGCTAAACTTCTGAGCGAACTCCCTGCATCAAGACTCGAAGAGAAAATCCTCATCCCGTGGTTCAAAGACCCAGCCTTCAACGTCACTATCGGTCAAGCACTCGCACAGGCGGCAATGCACAGCCAGTACCATCGCGGCCAAAATGCAACGAGGCTGCGCGAGCTGGGAGGGAAGCCACCCACGACCGACTTCGTGCTTTGGATATTGAAAGGGCGGCCGAAGGGGGAGTGGGTGCTGCCGGGTGAAGTGAGAAAATGAGGTTGATTTACCGACCTCCCCTTTGTCCCCCGCCATACCGCATGGCGGGCTGGCCTCCTTCATAAGGAGGGGATATCGGGGGTGGTTGGAGCTCGCTAGCTGCCGTTGCGGTCGGCTCTCCATCGGCGGCAAACGCCGAACGGGAGTTGAGAAAATAGACGAAGAAAGCAGGGTAGAGACTCACTGCAGGCCACGGTATCGAAAAATGCTTGACTAAAACAAGGATTTTCTTATTTTACTTTGGAGCTGTAAACTAAAATAAGCGAATTCTTATTTTACCGTAACCACTCCGTTGCCTCGAGAATATAGATAGCCACGAAGGCCCGAAGACACAAGAAAATGAAAGAGAAATTCAAACCGCTGTCAGAGAGAGACGAGGCTATTGCAAAAAGATCGTCGACGCAGCATACACGGTCCATAAGAATTTGCGTCCTGGCTTGCTGGAGAAGGTTTATGTGGTCTGCTTCTGTCATGAGCTCACAAAACGAGGTTTGCAGTACCAGCGGCAAGTTAATCTACCAATCGTTTATGATGGCATGACGTTTGATGAGGGGCTGCGGGTGGATGTTTTCGTTGAGGACTCGATCATTTGTGAACTCAAAGCTGTCGATCAAGTAAACCCCGTTTGGGAAGCTCAGATACTGAGCCAATTGAAACTCACCAAGAAGCGTCTAGGATTTCTCATCAATTTCAATGTCCCTCTCATCAAGAAGGGGATCAAGAGAATCATTCTTTCAATTCTTCGTGTCTTTCCCGCCCGGCCGAACGCCCGCCAGACCGACAAGTCTGTCGGGCTGGGTCGTTCGGGCGGGGCGCCTTTGTGGCTGAGTAGTTACATTTTACCTTGAGAAAAGAGCCGAGATGGACCTGAAGGAATTCAAATCCGGAACGTATCGCCAACAGTACCAGTACAAGAGCTTCACTCCCTCGCTCATCAACCACACCTGGGTGTGGAGCAATCCGAAGATCAACACACTGCTGGAAGAGGCAAACCATAAGCTCGGCTCACTGAATGCCTTCTCGAAACAACTGCCGGATGTGGACTATTTCATACGGATGCATGTCATAAAAGAAGCGACGACATCGAGCCGTATTGAGGGGACAAAAACGAATATCGAGGAGGCACTACTCAAGGCGGAGGAAATTGATCCAGAGAGAAGGGACGATTGGCAAGAGGTTCAGAATTACATTGCCGCAATGAACTATGCTGTGAAACGTCTTCAAAGTGTCCCTGTGTCGACACGACTCCTCAAGGAAACGCACAAAATGCTCTTGAGCAAGGGCCGTGGCGCGAGCAAGTTACCCGGAGAGTATCGCAAAAGCCAGAACTGGATCGGCGGATCGTCAATCAAAGATGCAGTGTTCATTCCACCATCCCACGAAGAAGTCGACTCGCTCACGAGTGATTTGGAGAAATTCCTCCATAACGATGCGATTGATGTCCCGAATCTCATTCGAATTGCCATCGGTCACTACCAGTTCGAAACCATCCACCCGTTTCTTGACGGCAACGGACGTATCGGTCGCCTGCTGATAACGCTCTATTTGGTCAGCAAAGGCCTGCTCGTGAAGCCGACGCTGTATCTTTCGGAGTACTTCGAGAAGCACCGTTCCATGTACTACGATAGACTGATGCTTGCGAGAACGCAGAACGATTTGGCACAATGGATCATGTTCTTCCTGGTTGCGGTGACTGAAACGTGCAACAAGGGCATTGCCACGTTCGAGAAGATTCAACAGCTCCGTGACGACGTCGAAGGAAAGAGAATTGTGCAGCTTGGGAAGAGGCTCCCGAGAGCGAAAGAACTGGTGATGAACCTCTACCGGAATCCAAGCGTCAGGGCCGCAGATGTCTGCACAATACTGAAAGTGACTCCGAAAACGGCCAACGAACTGATACAGGACCTTGTTGATCTCAAAGTCTTGATCGAAGTGACAGGAAGCAAACGAAATCGTGTGTTTTCGTTTGCAGAATACGTGAGTCTATTCTCGAAGTGATGCAAGCAGCGGAAGAGATTGAACGTGGCAATGCATCACCCACGATCGGTCAACACTCCTCGCCGGCGTCGACGGCTGCCGTTCCGGTTGGGTGATGGTTGTGCTGAACGATCTGCACATCTTCCTCGGCCCCCCCAGCAACAGACTTGACAATGTCCTTCTGGCTTCGTAGATTTACTCAACACGCTGAGTAAATTTACTCAATAAGCTGAGTAAAATCTATGCCGGCCGTATTCAGACGTCTGCAGCACAAGATCCTACTGGCCAGACTCCAGGAACCACGCCGTTTCATCCAGGTCCTCGCCGGTCCCCGCCAGTCGGGGAAAACTACCATCGCTCAACAGGTCGTGGAGGCGCTGAAGAGGCCTGCCCATTACGCATCCGCAGATGAGCCGGCGCTGCGCGGGACCGCGTGGATCGACCAGCAATGGGAAGCAGCGCGCCTCCTGGCGGCTCAGACGAATCGCAAGGGAGCCGTCCTTGTTCTGGACGAGATCCAAAAGATCCCGGGCTGGTCCGAAACGGTGAAACGGCTCTGGGACGCCGACACAAAGAACAAAGTCCTGCTCAGCGTCGCACTTCTGGGCTCGGCCCCTCTTCTGGTTCAACAGGGCTTGACGGAGAGCCTGGCCGGACGGTTTGAGGTCATCCCGGTTACGCATTGGTCGTTCACCGAGATGCAAGAAGCGTTCGGGTGGAGCGTCGAGCAGTACATATATTATGGTGGTTACCCCGGTTCCGCGTCGTTGATCCAGGACCACGAGCGGTGGGCACAGTATGTCGTTCATTCTCTGATCGAGACCACGATCTCGCGGGATATCCTGCTTATGACACGCGTGGACAAACCTGCACTGCTGAGGCAGCTCTTTCAGCTCGGTAGCTCCTCCTCAGGTCAGATTGTCTCCTATCAGAAACTCGTGGGGCAGCTGCAGGACGCAGGCAACACGACAACGCTCGCGCACTATCTTGAACTCCTGCATGGAGCGGGGATGCTGGCCGGCCTGAAAAAGTACGCCGGCAAGCAAATCCGTCAGCGAGCATCCAGTCCCAAGCTGCTCGTCCTCAACACCGCGTTGATGTCCGCTCAAGTGGAAATCCCCTTCGCTCAAGTAAAGCGCCAGCCCGATCTGTGGGGGCGACTCGTCGAGTCCTCCGTCGGTGCTCACTTGGTGAACGGTTCCGTCGGGACTTCCCTCCGGGTGTTCTATTGGCGGGAGGGGGCAAAGGAAGTAGACTTCATCCTGCAGCAGCGGAGATCATTAACGGCGGTAGAGGTCAAAAGCGGCCGACAGCGCGAGAGCCTTGCAGGTATCGATGCGTTCAGCAAGCTCTATCGCCCTCAGCGCAAGCTTCTCGTGGGCTCGGGTGGTATTCCGCTGGAGGAGTTTCTGTCTTTCCCACCTTCGCGTTGGGTCGGGTGAGGTTCAAGAGGAACGACCCTCTCCAGGAAAGGCGGATTGCACAGTGTTGCCAGCCTCGCCGGCTGCCGTTCCGGGTAGTTGGTAAACCGTAAGGTTGCAGCGATGACCGCTGATCGAGCACAATCAAGACAGGAGTTGAGTCGTGTTGGATAACAAGACAATTCTGGTTCTGGACGACGAAGAGCTGCTGTTGAGTTATCTGGTCAACGACCTGCGATCGGCGGGCTACAGAGCCTTTGGCATGGAATCGAAACGTCTGGGCTTGCACTGGATGAAGGAACATCGCCCCGATCTTGTCATCTCCGACATATACTCGCCTCAAATGAATGGTTTTGAATTCATCAACGCCCTAAAGGCAGATCCGGATTTGGCGCACACACCTGTAATCGTTGTATCAGGAGCGGCAGATTCTGAAGCGGCGGCCAAGGCCATGCAGCTCGGCGCATTTGAAGTCTTCAAAAAGCCGTGCGACCTCAAGGAGCTCCGCGGCGCGATTCAGAAAGCCTTGCGGAAGTAATTTGCCGCCCGTGTCCATTCTTGTTGAGTCCCGACGTAGTTGGGAAGAACTACACCAGGCTGGGTACACCCCTCGACTTCGCTCGAGGATAATGCGCAGAAGCTGCGCTCGGGGTGACTCACATTCGTTGGATTGTGAGCATCATCCGGCCGAGGCCGAGTTAAACGCGCGGCCCGCGTAATACACCCCTTCTCACGTGGACGGGAGAGCGGTCTGGGGTGAGGGTCCTTTGGAACCCCACCGTACCTCCCCTAGCATAGGAGGGACTATTTTTTCTTTCTTCTCATTACGAACGAGAGGCCGGACTCGGCTTTCATGTTGCCTTCTCAGACACCTTTTCGTATCTTCATATGCAATCGTCAATCTACAATTTACAATCGACAATTGTACTGCGCCTGTAGCTCAGATGGATAGAGCGACAGCCTCCGGAGCTGTAGGCCGGGCGTTCGAGTCGCCCCAGGCGCACTCAGCAAACACACGAATCGAACCATCATAACAAGGATCCTCAATGCTCAAACCAAAGAAGAAAATCAGCAAGAAAGAGATCAAAGAAGACAAGCTGGTTACCACATACTACGAAGCCACCACGTGGTACGAAAGCAATAAGAAGCTCGTCAACGGCATCGTCACCGGTGTCATCATTCTGGCCATCGCTGCGTTCGCCTACTCAAACAACGTCAGCAGTAACAACCGGAAAGCGAACACGGAGCTCGGCAAGATCCTCCGCTACTACGACCAAGGACAATACGACCTTGCGATCAACGGCAATCTCCAGGAGGGTGCTCGGGGGCTTCAGGCGATCGTGGATGACTACGGAAGCACGAAAGCCGGTGAGCTGGCGCGATTCTATCTGGCAAATGCCTACTACGGACAACGCGACTACGACAAGGCGCTGCAGAATTTCCTCGACGTGAGTTTTAGCGATGACCTTATCTCGAGCTCTGCGCTCGCCGGCGCTGGAGCTTGCTATGAGGCGAAAGGGGACCACGAGAAGGCCGCGTCATATTACGAGAAGGCCGCCCTGAAGCACGGAAAGGCGGTCACCGCTGCTGAGAACCTCTTCCGCGCCGCGCAGAACTACGCTGCGGTCGGCAACAAGGAGAAAGCCCTCGACCTGTACAAGAAGGTGAAGAAAGAGTTTCCCACTTCTTCGTACGCTCGTGATATTGACCGCTGGATTGCCGCGGCAAGCTCGTAGGCACGCGCCCTCACAATCACCGTAGAGAATCGTCCAACATCAACGATTTCACGACCAAAGGTTCTCTGAACTGGACATGCGAGAAATGCCTTCACGGGCATTTTTCGCTTTTAACAAGGGGGGTGAGCCGCTGTAAGAACGCATGTTTTCTTCCCATTGCGTGCCATCCCGGTTAATACTAGGATTTCTGCAACTTTTCACGCAAATTCTCGAAATATTACTGGAGAGCCGGTCGAAAAGAGTCGCCACAAAGTCACGAAGACACCAAGGTGTACCAGAACTTCACTTTTCCCCTTCTTATTCTTCGTGCCTCGGCGCCTTTGTGGTCCCGCTTCTGAGATTCCTCTGCGTACGCGGGATTTCCCGCCCTTCAGGATTCCGCTCTTAAGGCGGGATTCTGAGGAGCGGAACTGAACAGCGGAACAAATAGTCGGTTTTCGTCCGCGCTTCGAACACGCTGTTGAAACAAACCAGTTTGTTGGTGGGTCAGACATTCTTGTCTGACCTTTTTGCGGATTTTGGATACCGTGTGAAATCCTTTTTTTCCAACGGGCTGCTCGTGGCAGACTCGGCACAACATCAGGATTGATCGGGACCCAGGCACACTGTTCCCATGTCGCGCTTGAAAAAAACTATATTCGTCGTTGGCGCCTTTATCATCCTGATCGTTGCCTACGTCTTTGATGTGGTCCGCGCAGCCTCGGGGCAGGAATTCGCCGGAGTGATGTACATTCGGGAAGGCGCTCTTTTCGTTGCGTTCCTGCTCCTCTTCCTCTTCATCCACGCCTCGAGAACGGCGAAAGCCGTCGCTGTTCCGAAAAACATCGGCCGGTTGCTTGCCTATTCATTTGCCGTTGTCGTTGTGGTGACCTCGATCATGTTTATCGGCAAATCGAGCGCCGAGGCCGAAGACCTAGTCCAGCGTTCCCGAGGTGCGGTGGAGATTCTCCTGTCCAACATCGTTTCCGTCCTGCTCGGTCTGTTCTCCATCTCCACACTCCTCACGATACGGGACCTTGTCCTCTACAAGCGCAAGAAGGGGACGAAGCGGAACTTCATCGCCTATGTAGTTCTCTTGGTGGCGGCGAACGCAACCGCGATCGCCCTGTTGTCAGGTGAGGGGCGAATCATTGTGTCGATCCTCTTCTCGCTGACCGTCATCATGGCGGTCGTCAACTCATTCAAGCAGAACTGGGTCGTTTACCTCTCAAGGAGGGAAAAACTCTATTCCATTGCGTATTGCGCGCTGTTGTTCCTGGGATTCCTCATCATCAACGTTCTCATCAGCCAGTCGGTGGTAGAGCAGGCGTTGGTGTATTTCCACCGGCCGCTCCAGAGCTTCATTCAGCTCAACGCCATCTTCGGCGTTATTTATTTTGGCATGGCGTTCGTGAGCGCGTTGTTCCATCTGCCGACGGCGGAGGTGTATGAGCGGAAGCAATCCGAGCTGACATCGCTGCATAACTTGAGCAGGCTCGTCACACAGGTCTTCGATTTCGCCGACCTCGTGAACACGGTCACGAGCATGACGCTGGAAGTCGTCGGAGCGAGGAGCGCCTGGCTCGAGCTCATCAAAGGGCGGAAGGAGGACGGCGAGGTGCTGGTGGAGGTCGTTTCCCTCAAGAATATCTCCTTGCAGCAAATCGAAGCGGTTACCGTCAACAGCGATCTGTCGCTGAGGAAACTCGTGATGGACTCGAAGCGCGCCCTGTCCATCGAGGACGTGTCCAGCGACCGGCGAACGAAGCACATCAAGAAGCTCGGTGTCCCTGTCGGCTCGCTTCTGAGCGTTCCCCTGATTTCCCATGGCGAGTTGATCGGTTTCCTGCATGCGACGAAGGATTTCGCATTCGGCTTCGATCAGGATGATATCGACGTTCTGACCACCTTTGCGGATCACGTCACGATTGCGATCGAGAACTCAAAGCTCATCTCTGAATCGTTTGAGCGGGAACGCTTCCAGCAGGAAATGATGGTTGCCCAGCAGATGCAGAAGAGGCTGCTCCCGCAGCGCATTCCCCAGTATTCCGCGCTCGACATTTCGGCGGTTTCCGAGCCGTCACTCGAGGTCGGTGGCGACTACTACGATTTCGTGGCGCTCGATCTGGATCGCCTGGGTGTCGTTGTCGGCGATGTCTCCGGCAAAGGCGTCTCGGCCGCCTTCTACATGGCGGAAGTCAAAGGGATCTTCCAAGCGCTGAGCAAGCTCTGCGCCTCTCCCCGGGAATTGCTGCTGCGGGCGAACCAGGCTTTGATGGATAGCCTCGAAAGAAATTCGTTCATCAGTCTGCTCTACGCCATTTTTGATATACAGCAATCGAAGCTCACCCTGGCCCGGGCGGGGCACTGCCCGATGATCTATATTTCAGGGGACAGGTCGGAGCTCATTCGTCCGACGGGCCTCGGGCTCGGATTGACGTACGACGCGCTCTTTGAGGACACGACGCAAGAGACTGAAATCTCGCTCAAGAGCGGGGATGTGTGCGTTTTCTACACAGACGGGGTCAACGAGTCGCGCAACGCGGACGGGGAAGAGTTCGGTTTTGATCGTTTGCTGCAGACGGCGGTCACGAGCCGCGGCGAATCCGCAGAGGTGATCAAGACCACGATCCTGCAAGAAATTAGAAACTACACGGGCGATTCATCGTATGGAGATGATATGACGCTCGTTGTCGTGAAAGTTCGGTGAGGAAGGGGCTCTCCGCCATGAGCAAGCAAGAAGGGGATGAACCATCGAGGGCAACTATGGGAACGAACAACGGACAGAGTGTTTTTTATTCGAATCAAGAAGGAGTACACCACCATGGCTGATTTCAAGGTCCACCAGCGAGATGGAGAGGGAGTGAGCGTCATCGATCTGAAAGGATATCTCGATGCTCATACGGCGCCCGATCTTGAAAACGCCTTCCAGCGATTGATGACCGACAGGAAGTACAACATCGTCGTGAACTGCAAAGACCTGTCGTACATCAGCAGTGCCGGACTGGGTGTTTTCATGGCGTTCATTGAGGACGTCCGGAAAAACAAGGGTGATATCAAGCTGACGAACATGACGCCGAAAGTGTATAATGTGTTCGATCTGCTTGGTTTTCCGATTCTTTACGAGATCTACAAGGATGAACAGGAAGCGATCAGCCGCTTCAGGGATCAGAAGAGATCGTAAGCGCCCTGTGATGAACGTCGTATCGCGTTGACAATCGATTGATGATGAGCCGAGTTCAGAAAAAACTGACGAAGACGATCGAGAGCCGGACGGACAACCTGCTGCAGGTGCGGGAATTTGTCCTCGGAGCGGCGCGTGCGTTTGGGTTCTCGGAGGAGGAGGCCTCGAAAATCGTTCTGGCTGTTGATGAAGCATGTACCAACGTCATCAAGCATGCCTATCATTACGCTACCGACAGGACGATCCAAATCGTCGTCGAACCGAACAAGGATCGCTTCCAGGTCACCGTCATCGACGATGGAAAAGCGTTCAATCCCTCCAGTGTCAAACTCCCAGATTTGAAACAACACCTCACTCACTATCGTCGTGGTGGGTTGGGAATTTATTTGATGAAAAGCCTGATGGACAAGGTGGAATACAAGTACTCCCCGGGAAAAAAGAACGAGGTTCGTCTTATAAAGTATCTGTCTCCGAGCACATCCAACGCACGCACTTGAGCCCTCACGCCGAGCGGCGTCGCTTCCATGCCCACAAAGCGCATACCAAAACCGAGCTCCACGACCACCGACATCCTGCCGTTGTTTGAATTCAGTAATGTCGTCAACTCTTCTCTTGACCTGAAGTTCATTCTCGGCACCGTCCTGCTGACGGTGATGGGCAAGATGCTCGTCTCGCGTGGCATGGTGCTTCTGAAACGCGACACGGGTCTCTTTGAGGTCGTTAATGCCAAAGGGCTGAATGCCGTCGCGGTCGGCCAATCGCTCCGCATCAACAAAACCTTCCGCAACATCACGTATACGGATCGACTGAAGAGCTCTGAAGCGTGGGTGAGTTACTTCAAGACCAGTCAGCAGAAGCTGCTCGTCCCCATCACCGCGCAGCGTCGCATTGTCGGGCTACTGACGCTGGGGGAGCGGCTGGGAGGGAAGAAGTACTCCAAGAGCGATCAGCAACTCATCAATTCGCTCGTCAACCTCTCGGCTGCGGCCATTGAGAAGGCGGTGATGATCGAACAGCTGCGAGAGGTCAATCGAAATCTCGACCGCAAGTATCAAGAGCTGAACACGCTGTTTGATCTCAGCAAGGAATTCAACGTCATCCTGGATTCAGACAGGGTGATCCGCCTGCTGACCTTCTCGCTCATGGGTCAGATCGGGGTAAGCCGTTATGCCTTCTGTCTCGATGAGAACGGGAAGCTGAAGCTTGTTGCCTCCAAGCTTGACCGTGAACTGGGTTCGCAGGAGGTATTGAGACAGTTGTGCGGACTGAGAAAAGCCGATCTTGTAGAAAACCTGGCGCGTTCGAAGCGGTTTGAGGCGGTGGCGTCTGAGCTCCAGCGGGTTGGCATCGTCGCCGTCGTACCGATGCAACTGCAAAATCAGGTCAAAGGGGCAGTCCTCCTGGGAGAGAAGCTGATGGGGGGAATGTACACGAAGGCAGACCTCGAGTTCCTCTACTCTCTCGCAAACCTGGCGATCATCTCCATTGAAAATGCCCGCTTGTTTCGCGAGGCGCTCGAGAAGCAACGGATGGAGGATGAGCTTGCGATCGCGCGGGAAATCCAGCAAGGTCTTCTTCCGCGTTCGCTGCCCAAACTCGAGGGTTTTGAAGTCCGTGCCATCAACGTGCCTTCGAAGCAGGTCGGCGGTGATTACTATGATGTCGTTCCGATCTCGCACGGCGAGTACATTTTTGCCATAGGCGATGTTTCGGGAAAAGGAACTCCCGCTGCACTTTTGATGGCGAACGTCCAGGCGTCGCTGCGCGCGTTCGCACCGATGGGTCTCAGTCTGTCCGAGGCGACCGGGCGAATCAACGATCTGACGTGCTTGAGCACGGGGCAGGACAAGTTTATTACGTTCTTCTGGGGATGTCTCAATCACGCGACAAAGCAGTTTCGGTACGTCAATGCGGGACACAACCCACCTTTTTTGCTGAGAGCCACAGGAGAGATTGAGCGGCTGGATGTCGGCGGCATCATTCTTGGATTGATGAAGACCCCCACGCCGTATCCTGAGGGGGTTGTAACGCTCAACGGTGGCGACGTGATTGTGATGTTCACGGACGGCGTGAGCGAAGCGATGAATTCAGCTGAGGAGGACTTCACCGAGGCGCGGCTGGAGGAAGTCCTGAAATCATCTCGAGCGGTCTCCGCGCAACAGATCATCCTCGATGTTCAGCGCGCCCTCGAAGCTTACACGCGTGGCGCTCCTCAATCCGACGACATCACAATGCTTGTCCTCAAGGCACTGTAGGTTGTGCGCCCTCTCGTTCCTGGCACAGCATCCCCCGGTTCTTTTCGACGTTTTTATTGATATTGGAACGCAGATTTGCTAAATTGGCTCACCAGCGGGACTTAGCTGGGCACGCCCGTGGGAATGTCGTCATTCGAGCATTTCAGCCATCGGTGATTCACCAGGATACACGTCAGAAGGGATTTTGCAGCGGATGAAGTATCAGTTCCTCGATATCGAAAAGAAATGGCAAGAGTACTGGGAACGGCATCGGACGTTCAGAGTTGAAGAGACGTCCGAGAAGCCCAAGATCTACGTTCTTGATATGTATCCCTATCCCTCAGGCGCAGGATTGCATGTCGGACATCCCGAGGGATACACGGCAACGGACATTCTCTGCCGGTACAAGCGGATGAAGCGCTACAACGTGCTGCATCCGATGGGGTGGGACGCGTTTGGCCTGCCCGCCGAGCGATATGCCATGCAAACGAACATCCATCCGCGCGTGACGACTGAGGAGAACGTCTCGACTTTCCGGCGTCAGATCAAGATGCTCGGACTAAGCTACGACTGGTCCCGTGAAGTCAACACAACCGATGCGGAGTACTACAAGTGGACCCAGTGGATCTTTCTGAAGATCTACAATTCGTGGTTTGACCCGAGGGCAAAGAAAGCCCGTCCGATCGAGACTCTCGAGGCAGAACTGGCAGAGAAGGGAACAAAGGAGCTGCCCGTTGAGCGGCGTGTTACGGCTGACGAATGGAAGAAGATGAGCGGGAAGGAGAAGCATGATTTCCTGGCCGACTTTCGCCTTGCGTACGTGGCCGAGATTCCCGTGAACTGGTGTGAAGGGCTCGGAACGGTCCTGGCGAATGAGGAGGTCGCCGAATGGACTGAAAAGGGATATACCGTGGAACGGCGACCGATGCGCCAGTGGATGATGCGAATTACCGCATACGCCGAGCGCCTCCTGGAAGACGCCAAGGAACTCGACTGGCCAACTTCGACGCTCGAGCAGCAACGAAACTGGATCGGACGCTCAGAGGGGGCAGAGATCGATTTCCCCGTGAAGGGAGTGAACGAAGCCATTCGTGTCTTTACGACGAGAGCAGACACGATTTTTGGCGCGACGTACATGGTGCTCGCACCAGAGCATCCCCTCGTTGAACGTATCTCTTCCGCGGGTCAACGCGCCATCGTTGACGAGTACCGCAAGGAAGCGGCCAAAAAGTCTGAGTTGGAACGGGGCATGGAAAAGGACAAATCCGGCGTGTTCATCGGCGCCTACGCGATCAATGCCGCGACACGAAAAGAGATTCCGATTTGGATAGCTGACTATGTTCTGATGGGTTACGGGACGGGCGCCATCATGGCTGTACCCGGGCACGACGAACGCGACATGGAGTTTGCCGAGAAGTTCGACCTTCCGATTGTGAAGGTGGTCGATGGTGGAGAGCGCGCCCCGGAAGTTTTCATCGAGGATGGAGTCGGTGTCAATTCAGCGAATGACGAAGTGTCGCTCAATGGATTGCCGACTCCCGAAGCGAAACGGGTCATCGTCTCGTGGCTGAACAAGAAAAAGCTTGGCCGCGCGGCCGTTCAATACAAGCTGCGGGATTGGCTCTTTTCGCGGCAGCGCTATTGGGGTGAGCCAATTCCCATCGTTCACCTTGAAGATGGGACAATGAAACCGCTGAAGGAACACGAGCTGCCGTTGCTGCTGCCCGATCTGAAGAAGTTCCAGCCAAGTGGAACGACAGAATCCCCGCTGGCACTCGCCGCCGACTGGGTGACCGTGGTGGACAAAGAAACTGGGTTGAAAGGGAGAAGAGAGACGAACACCATGCCCCAGTGGGCCGGTTCGTGCTGGTACTATTTGAGGTTCATGGATCCGAAGAATGACTCCGCGTTCTGCTCTCCCGCGAAAGAACGATATTGGATGCCGATTGACCTCTATGTCGGCGGTTCGGAACATGCCGTTCTGCACCTGATGTACGCGCGGTTCTGGCATAAGGTTCTCTACGATCTCGGCTATGTGAGCACGAAAGAGCCGTTCATGAAGCTTCGGCACCAGGGGATCATTCTTGGTGAGGATTCGCGAAAGATGTCGAAATCCCGCGGGAATGTTGTGAATCCTGACGATGTCGTCTCCCGGTACGGCGCAGACTCTATGCGGCTGTTTGAGATGTTTATGGGCCCGCTCGAGGAGATGAAGCCGTGGAGCACGAGGGGAGTGGAGGGGGTGTTCCGCTTTTTGAACAGGGTGTGGCGCCTTTTCGTCGGCGAGGATGGTTCTCTCAATCCATTCATCAAGGATATACCATGCCCTCCGGACTTCGAGCGTCTGTTCCACCAGACGGTAAAGAAGGTCGGGGAGGATATCGAGGCACTTCGCTTCAATACGGGCATTTCCCAATTGATGATCTTTGTGAACGAGGCCATGAAGCTGGAGCAGCTCCCTCGCAGAGAGATGGAGCAGTTTGTTCTTCTCCTTTCACCGTTCGCTCCTCACCTTTGCGAAGAGCTGTGGGAGCGGACCGGCCATGTAAAGTCCCTGGCCTACGAAACATGGCCGGTCTACGATCGTGAAAAGATCGTTGAAGAAAATGTCGAAATCGTGTTGCAGGTCAACGGGAAGGTGCGGTCGAGGCTCCTCGTGGCTCAAGGTACGAGCGAGAAGCAGCTTGAAGAGATGGCCCAACAGGATCCGAACATCCAGCGTCATACAAACGGAAAGCGCATCGCTCGTACGATCGTCGTAAGAAACAAGCTTGTGAACATCGTTCTTGCGAATCCATAAGAAAGGGATCGCGCGTCTTGACTCTTCTTTCAGTTATCGTTATTACGAAGAATGAGGAAGGCAACATTCGTGGCTGCCTGGAGAGCGTCAAATGGGCAAGTGAGGTGGTCGTTGTGGATGGTGGCAGCACCGACAAGACGGTGGAGATGGCGACGGCGTTGGGCGCGAAGGTTTTCGTCCGGCCGTGGGAAGGGTACGGAGCGGCCAAGAACTTCGCCTTGACCCAATGCACGGGTCAGTGGATACTGTGGCTGGACGCGGACGAACGCGTAACGAAAGACTTAGCTGAGGAAATACAAGCTCTTGTTCAACAAGGAGATAACGTGTTCACCGGATACAATGTGTCAAGGAAAGCATTTTTCCTCGGAAGGTGGATCAGGCACTGCGGTTGGTATCCAGGCTATGTGGTACGGCTGTTCCGGCGTCAAGCTGGGAAGTTCACCGAGGAAAAGGTCCATGAACGTCTGGAGGTCAGCGGGAGGATCGGCCGACTTCAATCTCCCTTGTTGCATTACACCGATCCAAGCCTGTCCCATTATTTTGCAAAGTTCAACAAGTACACATCGCTGGCAGCGGAAGAGCTGACAGATCAAGGACAGCGGTTCGAGATCGGTCACCTGATCGCCCGTCCGATTTGGGTGTTTTTCAAGATGTATGTCATCCGGAGAGGATTCTTGGACGGCGTCCAAGGGTTCATCTTGTGCGTACTGTCGTCGTGCTATGTCTTCACCAAATACGCGAAGTTATGGGAGCTTTCTGCTCATAGGGAAAGGAGTAACGCCTGATGGCCAAAAGTGAAAAAGAGACGGCGCTCTTCATGGGTCTTGTGCTGATGTTCCACAATGCTGCGATGCAGCATATGGGGAAAGTCAAGAATCCTCTGACGGATAACATTGAGCGGGACCTCGAACAGGCACAGTTTGCGATTGACACGCTCGATGCGCTGGAAGGGAAAACGAAGGGCAACCTTTCGGATGAGGAGATCCGCCTCCTGACAAACGTTCTGAAGGACCTGAAGCTCAATTACGTGGATGAGCTCGCTAAGGACCAGGCCTCCGGGTCTCGGACGTCTGAGACATCCGTTGGCGACAACAAAAAGGCGCAACCATGAGATTCGGAGTTGCCGGCAATCTTGATAAGGAGGGTATCCCTCGCGTGTTCCAGATGCTCGTTGCGCGTTTTGAGAAGGAAGGTGTGGAGTACATCGTTGAACGGGCGTTGGCCGAGCGTGTGAAGAAGCAGACGGCGAGAATGGGTCGAAAGAGGTTGAAGACGATCTCAGAGGGGAAGCTGGCTGAGGCTTGCGATATCCTCATCTCGCTCGGCGGAGACGGGACGATACTCCGCATGGCGCGCATCGTCGCTGAGAAGGGTACCCCTATTCTGGGCATCAATCTTGGCAAACTCGGGTTCTTAGCCGAAGTCTCGTTGGAGGACCTCGATGCTTGTCTGAGCGAGATCTTCAAGGGGGACTACTATGTCGTGGAGAGAATGATGTTACAGGCATCAAGCTCCACATTTTCAAAGAGTTATCTCGCATTGAACGATATTGTCGTTGATAAGTACGGAGCGTCCCGGGTTCTCGACTTCGAGACGTTCGTTAATGGAGAGTTCCTAGCCACGTTTACGGCAGACGGTATCATCGTCTCCACACCGACCGGATCGACTGCCTACGCTTTGGCGAATGGCGGTCCGATCGTTACGCCACACAACAGGGCGATTACCATCAGTCCGATCTGCCCTCATTCCCTTACGGCCCGACCTGTCATAGTCCCGGATGATTCCGTTATTCGCATCAAGATCGCGTCGGCACCGCACAGAGTCCACCTCACAGCTGACGGGCAGGACGAGATCATCCTTAAGCCCCCGACGGAGATAAAGGTGAAGAAAGCGCCCTTCGCAGCCCGCTTGGTCAAGCGACGCAACACCAGCTACTACGATCTGCTGCGGAAGAAGCTCAACTGGGGAAGGGATGTGAGAATCGAGGGAAGTCGATAAGAGGGATTCAAGAGGCCCGCAGCACTCCCGTCTAGTTGTTGAGCGCCCCCTCATCAATCCACTTCTTGATGCCATTGATTTGGTTTGCGTTCAGCGGATCCCGGTTGAATGGCATCTGAGGCGTGATCCGGCCATCAATCCGCTGGGCCAGGAGGCTGTTGTTGCTCGCGCCTGAGATCACAAGTCGGGGCTGATGGTTCATGAGTTTGCTATAGGCCGGAATTGACAAATCGAGTCCCGCGACAGCATTGGTTCCCGCGTGGCATCCTCCAAGCGCACATCGCTGTTGGAAGAGCGGTTCGACGTGCTTCGTGAAGCTCACGTTTGATTCCGGGAAGACGATGGGATTGACGGATGGATCCGCGATCTCATCCTTGCAGGAAGGGATCACGAGCGCACACCAAGCGAGGACAATCAATATCCATTTCGTTGTCTTCATCAATCAAGCTCCCATTTCTCCCGTCAACGAAACTGACGAAGAGTATGTTCAAAATGTACCGAAAAGTGCACGGCTTCGCAAGAAATTTCGCGTTGACTTTGCCGCCGTCTTTGGGTATATTTGAAGCGCAATTTTGGGCCGTTAGCTCAGTCCCAAACTGACTGAACTTCGCGAGCGCAGCGAGGCGAAGTTCATTGTCAGTTTGAGGATCCCGCCGTAGGCGGGATTTGGTAGTCGAGAGAATTCTTTGGGCCGTTAGCTCAGTTTGGGAGAGCGCCACAATGGCATTGTGGAGGTCACCGGTTCGACCCCGGTACGGTCCACTTCAAGCGAAAAATGTCTCCTGCCAACGGTCAAGAGGGTGGAAAGGACAATCAAAACCGATTGTCCTTTTTTCTTTTGGGGACAATCGGCGAGAACTCACAACATATCCCGCTTCGGTGATCCCGACACAGGTAAAGCTCACAACAGACACGAAGACCAAGACTGACCAGCTCTCGCTGATCTGGGATGATGGGCACATCGGTGTCATTTCCCTGAAGACCTTGCGGGACAGCTGCCCGTGCGCTGGCTGCCGGGGTGAGACAGTGCTGTTAAGAACCTTCACTCCGACTCCTCAGCCAGCGCTGCCAGGAAAATACAAACTGGTCGGTGCTGAGCCTGTCGGATCGTACGCCCTCGGCGTATCCTGGGGTGATGGACATCGGACCGGCATTTACACATGGGAGAATCTGAGATCGTTGTGCGAGTGTGACGCGTGCAGAGGAAGGACGTGAACACGAGAAAGCATAAGAGCCCGGAGCCAGGTACGAAGCTGCCGAGCGTCCGAACGCTCCAGAGCAAGGCGGCGAAGATTGCGGATAGTCTGGAGGAATATCTCGGAAGACCGGTTCTTTCGGGAAGGCGCGCGAAACCGCTTGACACGCTGATTGCGACGCTCCTGTCGCAGAATACGAACGATCGGAACAGTCATCGGGCATGGCTGAACTTGAGAAAGCGTTACCCGTCGTGGCAGAAGATCGCAAACGCTCCGACGAGGGATATAGCCAAAACCATTGAGGTCGGCGGCCTGAAAAACCAGAAGGCTCGACGAATCAAGAAGATCCTTGAAGTTGCTCGACGGGACGCGGGGGAATTTGACCTGGGATTCTTGAAGAGCAGAACAAATGAAGAAGTGATTGATTATCTTATATCGATGAAGGGAGTGGGGACGAAGACCGCTGCTTGTGTTCTCGTCTTTTCTCTGGGTCGAGACGTTTTCCCTGTCGATACGCACATCCATCGGTTGTGCAATCGACTCGGGTTGGTGAAGAGCAAAACGGCGGATCAGACGTACGAAAAGATGCAAGGTCTCGCGCCGCCGCGGCGGGCGTATTCCTTCCACGTCAATCTGATTCGCTTCGGCAGAAAAGTGTGCCGATCGCAAAATCCCCTGTGCGGCGGGTGCCCGCTTTACGATGTGTGCGTGTTCCCCGGAAAAGAACAGTATGCTTCATCTACGACATCACGTTCGAAGAGAATTAAGCGGGATCCAGACTTCATCATTCTGGATCACGTTGCCTGAACCTGAACGAAACCCGCGAGCATGAAGGTCCTTCTTCGGCTTCTCACATACTTTCTGAAATACAAGTGGCGCATCCTCGGAGGCCTCATTGCCGTCGCGGTGATGAGCCTTGCCGATACGATTTCGGCATTCCTTATCGCGCAATTGTTCGGAGTACTCCAGAGAATTGGCGATCTCGTGAAGGCAGGAAATGCAATCGTGGTCGACGTGCCGGTCAAAGTTCTTGGGAACGTGATACGGCAAATCAGCATCCAGGGCAGCGCCGAGACCATGCAGCTCATCGTGACGTTTGCACTCACTCTCCTGGCCATTATCCTGATCAAGGTCTGTTTCGTCTACGTGCGGGAGTACGTGATGAGCTCAGCCCAGCAGAAAATCTTGATGCGGTTCAGAATCGAGCTGTTCGATACGGTCCTGCTCCTGCCGGTCCGCTACTTCGACCAGCAGAAGACGGGCAGGGTGATGTCGCGCATCACCAACGATGTCAATAACATGGAGCAGTCGCTCTATCTGATCGTCGAAATCGTGCAGAACCTTCTCTACACGCTCATCTATGCAACTGCGCTCTTTTTTTTGAACTGGCAGCTGGCGATCTTCGCGATTGTCATCTTCGCACTCTCAGGCCTTATCTCTCGCAAATTCGGGGACCGCGTCCGCTCCTACAGTCGGGATCTGACCGACACGCTGGCGGACATATCGGCATTCCTTCAAGAAAAGATCTCGTCGATTCGCATCGTGAAGTCGTTCACGCGCGAGGAGTTCGAAAGGAAGTCGTTCCGGCAGAAGGTCGACGACAACTACCATCACTCGATGAAGATCGTCCGAACCATGGCCCTGCTGAGCCCCACAAATGAATTCTTCAATACGTTCGTCGCTTCACTCTTGGTGGTCTTCACGGGCTATCTGTTCCTCCAGGGCGATATGACGATGGAGTCGATGATTACCTTTCTGATCCTCATCAACTTTCTGGCGAAGCCGGTGAAAGCGCTGGGAGAGAATATCGCGCGCGTCCAGAAAAACCTGGTCTCTGCAGGGTTGATCTTTGAAATGCTGGACCTCGACAAGGAGAAATTGCGTGACAGGCCGGAGAAGACAGCTATTGAACGGGGCGAGGTCGAGTTTCGCGATGTCAGTTTCTCGTACAACGCCGATGTTCCAGCGCTCAGGGGTGTGAGCTTCACGGTCAAGCCCGGAGAAAAGATTGCGTTGGTGGGACCGAGCGGGAGTGGCAAGACGACATTGGTTAACCTCATACCGAGGTTCTATGACGTCAGTGAGGGAACAATTCTGATCGATGGAAACGATGTCCGCGGAATGAATCTGACTGATTTGCGCGCGCAGATTGGGATTGTCCCGCAGGAAGTCGTGTTGTTCGCCGGCACGATTTATGACAACATCCGTTACGGCAAGCTCGATGCTCGTGAGCAAGAGATCGGCGAAGCGGCAAAGATGGCAAACGCCCAATCGTTCATCGAGCGACTCGAGGGGGGCTATCGCACGGAGATCGGCGAGCGAGGCGTGCAGCTCTCCGGCGGCCAGCGGCAGAGGATCGCCATCGCCCGGGCGATCCTTCGCAATCCAAAGATCCTCCTGCTCGATGAAGCCACATCTGCACTGGATAGCGAATCCGAGCTGATGGTACAGGAGGCGCTCGACCGGCTGATGCAGGGTCGAACATCGTTCATCATTGCTCATCGGCTTTCCACGGTCCATCGATGCGACCGGATATTTGTCCTGGACCGAGGAACGGTGGTCGAGGAGGGGACGCACGAGGAGCTTCTGCGCAACGATTCCGGCATCTACAAGAAGCTGTATTCGCTCCAGTTTATTGACGAAGGGAAGAAAAATCAGGGGCTTGCCTGAATGGATATTCTGAAGTCCATCGAAATCGGATTCCGGCGGTTTCTCCTTCGAGCTCTGCGCTTGGTCATCAAGCGGGGCAAGCCTCTCCCGTCAGATTTTCACTTCAACGCCTCGAAAATTCTTTTCGTCAGACAGGATCGCATTGGCGACGTTCTGGTCTCGACGCCGCTGTTCTACGCGCTCAAGAGACACTACCCCAGCGCCGTCGTTGATTTCCTCCTGAGCTCCAACAACCATTTTGTGCTTGCCCACGAGCCCCTTGTGCGAAAGCGCTGGGTGTACAGGAAAACCATCGCAAGCGCCCTGAGCCTTATCCGTTCCATCCGCCGCGAGAAATATGACTTCGTCATCGATCTCATGGACAATCCGTCCACCACCTCGACGGTCATCTGTGCCCTGGCCGGTGGGCGATGGAACGTCGGACTGAGCAAAGAAAACGAGTATGCCTATGACATTGCTGTTCCTCTCATGTCGCGCAGAGATACGCACATCGTGGATCGCCTTGCCATGCTGCTGACGGTATTTGGGGTCAAGCCGGAAGGGGAGAAGCTCGAAATCCGCTATGTCCTTTCGAGTGGGTCCGAACGCTTCGCCCGGAGATATTTCGCAGAGCAAGGACTCGAAGGTCGATTCGTAATCGGACTCAATGTTTCTCCGGGATCTGGAGTTCGGTTTTGGAGCGTAGCGAATTTTCAGGTTCTCATCGCCAGGCTCCTGGAGGAGTTGCCAGGCTTGCCCATTGTTATCCTCTACCAGCCTGCAGATAGGAGACAGGCGGAGGAAATCGCGAGACCCTTCGACGGCGCTCTGCTCTCTCCTGCGACCCACTCATTTGACGAATTTGCCGCCGTCGTTAAACTGCTCGGCATGCTCGTTACCCCGGATACCTCCGCTGTTCACCTCGCGGCGGCGTTTCACATCCCCGCTGTTGTCCTCTACGTTCAATCGAACAAAGAGCTTCGCATCTGGGAACCGTACGGTTCTGTGTGCGAAACACTCGTGACCGAGGTGGATGATCTCACGACGATCCCGCCGGACAGGGTTTTCGATGCCATCGAAAGACTCATGCAGAAAGCTCGTCCGGGAGCTCTGCGTCTCCAGGTGACAGGCGCAAAACCATCATGAAGCAATTCCTCCAGCTTTTGGAACGAGCATTCCGGCGATTTTTCGTCTATCCGGTTTTCCGCCTTGTGTTCCGCGAACAAATCTTCGATGAAACGATCGACCTCGCCCGGGTCCGCAAGCTCTTGATCCTCCGGCACGACCGCATCGGCGATATGATCATCACGACGCCGATCTTCCGGAACCTCAAGCTCCTCCGGCCCGATTTGCACATCGGCGTGTTCGGCAGTCCGACCAATGTTGACATCGTTCGGCACAATCCCTACGTGGACGACGTTTACGTTCTGTACTCCAATGTATTCCGACTTCTCCGTGAAATACGGCGCGCCCGGCACGAGCAGTATGACGTTGTCCTGAGCTTCGTGTTTAATCGGACTACGACCGTTGCGCTCCTTGCACGGTTGGCGGCCCCCGAGGCACTGAGGGTTGACCACGCGGACGAGAAGTATCAGTTCTATTTCAATCGTCTCGTCAAGACTCCCCGCTATTCGGTCCATATGGCTGAGTTGCTCGCTGCCTATCTGAAAGAAGTCTTTGGCGTCGAGCTTCCAGAGAAGGATCTTCAGTTCGAGATTTATCTCGATGAATTCTCGAAGAGTACCGTTGACAATTTTCTCGCGCAGCATCATCTCAGGCGGCGTTCTGATCACTCAAGCGATTTCCTGCCTTACATCGTGTGCAATCTATCCGCCACACTCGCCGAGAGAAGAATATCCCTGGCACAGGCAAGCGCCCTTGCCGGGTATGTGGGAGGGAAGACGAGTTTTCGAACGGTCCTGATTTATTCCCCCAACGATCATGTAATGGGAAAAGCTGCTCGGACGGGAAGCGAGTTCAACCACTGCTTGATATTCCCGCGAAAGGGAATCGCCTCACTCCTTGAGATTGCATCGCTTATTGAGGGAGCTTTTTGTGTCCTCACGCCGGACACAGCTATCATTCATTTTGCATCAGCTACAAGGACTCCTGTGCTGGGATTTTACGCGACCAGCCACGATCTGAAGGAATGGCTGCCGTTCCGTGTGCCCCATGACCTTCTGATGGCACCTCCTGGTCAACCAATTTCGTCGATCCCCATTGAGGAGATGCTACGCAGGACCGACGAGTTCTTGGAGAAGTCACGTACCCAACTTACCACCGCCCCGTCTTCGCCACCCCTATGAAGCGCACGGTCCCATCGA
>Ga0315291_10000269_pt1 | contig 67023 bp, 82 predicted proteins | sample YL17G12_20_MG_FD_203070 | JGI IMG/M metagenome (GOLD analysis project Ga0315291, IMG submission 203070) | Sediment microbial communities from Yellowstone Lake, YNP, Wyoming, USA - YL17G12_20 | ecosystem: Environmental > Aquatic > Freshwater > Lake > Sediment | place: USA: Wyoming | collected... | reverse complement strand
TTCCTTTTTGTTTTATTTTTTTTACTTCCCCTTTTTCACTTCTTGTTTTGCTTCTTTACTTTCTTTTGCTTTTGTCTTTCTCTCCAGACTTTTAACTCTCTTCTTGTCCCCCATCTCGAGATTTATTATCCGCAGGTTCGATGCATGGAATGGAACTTGCACTTCCGTCCCAGCCGTTCGCTTTCTTGTCATTCCTTCGACATAAACTTTATAGTGCTTATAGTCAATCCTAGAAATTTTTCCTCTCTTCTTGTCGTAATTCCCTCTCATAATTTCTACTTCATCACCCTTTCTCAACGGAAAACTTCTTATCTTGAATCTCTGCTTCAATTCTTTCGACATGTGGCCTGCGACAATCTTTCTTCGCAAGTGAAGCGGTGCGTTGTACAAAAACTTTCTCTGCTTTCTTGGCTGGATTGATTTTATTTTCATTTTTTTCTCAACTCACATTTTACACAACTCGTACAACTAATAACTATACAACAATGCTTGAAATTTTTCCCAGCGTGCTGAATCTTTCAATCGCTTCCTTTGCAACTGGTCCTTTTATCTCAGTCCCCTTAGGCTCTCCTCGCTCATCGACGAGCACGCACGCATTGTCGGAAAAACTAACATGCAGTCCATCGCGCCTTCGATACTCTGCCTTCTGTCGAATGATGACAGCATTGCTCATCGTCTTTCTTATCTTCACATCACCCTGTTTCACAGTAATTTTTATCATATCGCCAACTCCACCAGCTGGCATCCTTCTTCTCACTCCATGATATCCGAACAATGCTATGACTTGGACTATTTTTGCACCAGTATTGTCCGCGCATGTCAAAAATGTGCCGGTAGGAATTGCCTTTGTTATACTTGCTTTAACTGCTTTCATAAAAATCGCTTTATTCTTATTTTTCTCCAGCCACTTGAATAACTTCAACAACTACGAAATGTTTCGTCTTGCTCAGCGGCCTGCATTCGGCAATCTTCACAACGTCTCCTTCTTTCGCTGCAATGCATTCCGGGTTATATGCCGCGATTCTGCTGTGCCTTCTTTCGTATCGCTCGAACTTCGTCAAAAAGTGGAAGTATCCTTTCTCAATTATCGCAGTCTTCAGGGCTCTCGCCGACACGACTTTTCCCTCGATGACTTTCCCGCGAATAGGCAGCGTACCGTGGAAAGGGCAAAAATCGTCCTCACAGTGCTTCTGCGGAGGCTTTACATCTATCCCAATGTTCCTCTCTTTTCCTGCTTCTTTCTTTTTTCTTGCCATTTTCTTCTACCAACCGATACCATTCAATTCTTCTATTTTACTAGTTTTATTTATTTTATTAGTTTTATTAATTTTATCAAATTCATCAAATTTACCATTTTGCAAACTTCTTCTTTATCCTATCTTCAGGTCTGCTGACTAAAAGCTTTCCATCGACCTGAACTTTAACTTTGTTTGGAAGAGTAAATATAAAAACGTTATTTTGCTTGGTTACCGCCTTTTCTTTTACCTCTTTTCCTTCTCCCGTCTCGATTTTCAGCATGTTGTACGTCTCATCCACAACAATTCCCTGCAAGCCTTTCTGTGTTTTGTCAGTACTTGCAGCAATTTTTACCTTTAATCCTATCAATTCATGTCTTACTAAGTTTTGTGGTGTTATTGGCATAATTATTAATACTTTTCTTATGATTTTATTTAACATTGGGTGTGAAAATATGACACTGCCCGACATAGGAACTTATACACTCATTGCTGTTCATGCCATTGCAATTAGCATTCTGCTTTATACTCATCTAAGTAGTGAGGGAGTGTGCGATAGATTTACTGAAGAAAGGCTCAACCGTATTGAAAAAGCAATATACTCATTAGACATATAATAAAAATAATGACTGTAATCCTTGTTAAAAAGAGATGAAAATTCGTTTACTCAACTTCAATCTATTTCAATCTGTTCCTGACTGTAACCAAGCTTGACGAGAATCTGCACAATACGATTGCGATGATCGCCGAAGAGCTCGATGTGGCCGTGCTTGTACGTCCCGCCGGTGGCGAGTTTTGATTTCAGCTGACTTGCAACTTCTTTCGCATTTTCTGTTATTCCTCCCACAATTGTCACAGGCTTGTCGAACTTTCTTTTCTCTATCCAGACTTTTATTTCCTGCCCTTCACGTTCGAGAACAGCGCACGCACACAGATCTTCCGGAAGTCCGCATGTCGAGCAGTTGCCAAGCGTGAGAGGATTTCCGCATTTCTTACAAAGAGGTTTGCCTGCCATCAGCTAATCACTTCCATCAGCCAACAACTCCTTTCAGCCATCCTTGCATCCAAGCGCCACCAACGAATAGAATTATGATAACGATTGCAACAATTACGAAGAAAATCAGCTCTGGCTTTGCAGCAAAACCTTTCATTCTTTTTTCTTTTCCTTCATTTTCTCTTTCATTTTTTATTTTGTGTCGCACTACTTTTTCGTCCTCTTTTCTTGTTTTCGCTTTTTTCAACTTTTCTTTTTTCAATTTTTATTTAGCTTTTGCTTGTATCTTGATCTGGCTTTTAGTCTGGCTTAATGTCTGATGCCTTATTGTCGCGAGTCTGGCAATCGTTCTTTTCAGTTCATGGATCTTTCCAGGATTCTTCACAGGTCTTCCCATCTTAACGTTGCCGTGCTCTTTGGCAAGCTCAAGCTTTAGCTCAGAAAGTTTCTTGGCCAGTTCTTCTGGCTTCATTTCTCTTATTTGCTTTACTTTAAGGATTGCCATTTGTTTTATCCTTGTTTTCAATAACTCTTTCATGTATAAAAACTTTACGATGCTTCGCAGGATGGGTTGTCTTCGCTGTTATCGTGATTGGATGTTAGCTGATGTTTGTTGTTATTGGTGCAAGCATATTCTGTAAAATATATTTTCTAGTCAACACTTGCAATTTTTACAATAAACATAAAGAGTAAACGCTGCTCCAATCGTTGTTAAACTTCATCGAAAGAATGAAAAAATCCATTCGAAGAAATCAAACTTCTGCTGTATTGTGAACTTGACAGAAGCTCCTGTGAGAATTGTTTCTTCTGAATAAAATGTCGGAGTTGCGATAAGTGAGTGAGATGTTGGCGGAAGATTGTTTGGCAAGTTGCACTTAGTCACGACTTTGAGATAGCCATTGACAGAAGTGGACGTGCAATCTTTTACCAGTCCCTGCCATATGCACGCCGTGCCGACTCCATCAGCAGTTGGTGTGACGTTCACTCCAGCGATATTGCATCCATTCTCAGCATTCCAAGCAATTCCATCAATAGTAAGAGAATATTTTGCATTGTGACCAGCAACATAGCGAGAATCGTTGAAAACAATTGTTAAAGCAACTTCCTGTCCTGCAATTGCTGCTACGTTAGGAGAAATAGAAACGGTTGTATAACAATCATTAGGACAGCTGGCCTGAGTTTCAGCTGACTCACACCTTCCAATAATTCCACACAAAGGTGGACCTGTTGTTGTAGTTGTTGGTCCACCTCTATCTAATTCCTTTTTTTCTAGCTCCATACTTGTCTTTTCTTTATATGAAACGCTAAAATCTTTACTAGGTCCGAACTGATCCACACTTTTCATCACAACATCTTTTTTAGACGGGTCTTTCGTCAATTGTTCCGCCGCGGCTTTAGCTGCTTTATCATTAGTTCCAAAATCTATTGTTTTTGTCTCCCAAGTAGTATAAGCAGTAACTATTGAATATGAAAACATAGAAGTGAAGAAAACTGAAATTGTTAGTATTGTAACAAGCATTATTATTTTTTTCATCTGAAAGCAACCTCCATGGAAAGAGAAAGAATAGTCTCAGACGAGTTTACTTTACTCAGGAAATTTTGCAAGTCTGTATAATTACCATCTGGATATTTTCCTATTCCCATAAACTTCCATCTGATGCTTTGGGTAACATTTCTGATTATTTCGAATACTGTAGTGTTCTCTGGTACAAACCCGAAAGTTGTAATTGCATAATTCTTATCTGGGTACAACCTGTTTGTACATCCCATGAATGACATTATATCTTTTGTTGAATCATAGCTTGCCAAAAGCTTTTCATTTCCCGAATATCCATATTGGGTATCCATGAACAAAGCGCGGTCGGTGAAATATCCTGGCATTTGATTGGCCGGATGATAGAGATTTTCGCTCAAGCATAGAAAATATGGGGAAGTTGAATTGGAAATTGAAGAGAGGCTGACTTTTATAACAACTGGTTCGCCTGCAAGCAGTTGCTTGTCAGAGCATTTTGTTATAGAATTGTCTCTTTTACAGCAGACTACGTATTGATCAGAATCTAGAGTGCAAGAATCGGAAATCTGCTGAAAATCATTTTTAATGGTAGTGGGAAAAACGCTGACTCCATTGTATAGAAATATGTAGAAAATGCCTGAAAGTATAACAAGAAAAGTTATTGCGATTAAGAGTAAAAATACTTTCTTCATTAATTTTTATTAGTTTTGGGAAGTAGATAAACGTTTAATTGGCATTCATTGTTTTTCTGGTAATCCAATAAATGCTCTTCTCGACATTTTAGACCTTGCTACGGCGTAATTTGCTGCAAGTAATGCAGAAAATGCTGCTGCTTCTTTCAAATAAGGAATTTCTGGAACAGGGAAAGAACGGAAAGTCATATTACCAAAATCGGCTTCTGAAGGAAACATCATGAGCCAATATGTGTCTTTCGATTCCCATAAAAATGGTTGAATTCCGATTTCTTCGTATTCGCTTGTAAGGACTTCCTTTTTGATTATGGCGCAATAAAGAAGATGCGGATTGCGACGTGCGCCAGTTGCGTTTGATATTGGAGATGGAGCTCGAGCCGATGTGTAAAAAATACTTCCATCGGGGAGAGGGTAATTGAGACTGATTGGCTTATCAAAAACTTTTCCTTGGCCATCGAAATTTAGATCAAACCCGTAATCGCCTGGCAACAAATTATTGTTTGGGTCTTTTCCTTCAAGCCTTTGGTTATATGTATCAAAGTTGACCATCAATCTACCTCTAGGTTTTTCGGCAGTTTCGCTGACATCGTCACCAAGGAAGGCAACCCATTCTGTAGAACCCTTTTTGCCCCAATTCATTCTCAAATATGCTTCTCTACCAGCAACACCGATTTTGAATCCATAATTGAACTTAGCTTCAAAAGAATTATCCCAATATTCTGGCTTCAGCCAATTGCCGTTCTCAAGATCTTCAGGCCCGAGAGGATTTGTTGCAAGACCGATAGGGATTTCTTCTTCTACTTGACCATAAACAAAAGGAATTTTAGATGCAAAATATAGTGTACTAGCCACAAGGCCAGCTCCTGCAACTACTTTTGTACCTGTTTCGATGGCGTGGCGTCTAGTTGAAGGATTGTGATAGATATCGTTTAGATTTTTTCTTGCTATATTCATTCCACCTTTCAAAAGTGAATCTGTTAATTTTTTCAGCTCCGTGTCAAGACCCATGTCAATCTTCCTTATTTTTCTTTGCTATTGTTTGAGTTATTTACAGATTATTTAAAGCTTTTGATTTGCGATTTGATAAAAAATTAGTTTTGAAAAAAATGATATCAAAAATTGGCAAACCGGCAGGAATGGAAAAAATTAGGAAATTAAAAGTGAGAAATTAAACTTTCTCAGAAGCTTCCTTCATCTCAGCAATCATTTTTTTCAGTTCTGCCTCTTTCGCTGCTTTCTCTTCAGGCGTGCCTTTCTCCGACTCTTTCTTCATCTCAAATTCTTTCGGAGATTCTCTCATAATTCTTACTTGAATTCCAATCACTCCCGGACGCACGTTTCCTTGTGCATAGCCCTTGTCGACCAACGTTTCTGCATAGTCCCCGCTGTACGCCACGAAGCCTTTCTTGAACTTCTGGAAGCGGCTACGCTCAGCACCCATCAGTTTTCCACCTACGTGTATGCTTATGCCGACAGCTCCCTCTTCAATCACTTTGTCGAGGTAATAATTTGCAACTTTCTTGAAGTTTATCCCCCTCTCGAGAGCATTGGCAATGCGGCTCGCGACAATCTTGGCATCGAGGAAAGGGTTCTCCACTTCCTTCACATCTATCAAAGGATTTTCAAAGCCGAATTTTTCCCGAATCTCGTCGGTAATTTCCTGAATGCGCCGACCGCTTCGTCCGACGACCAGGCCTGGCTTGTGTGCGAAAACAATGATACGAGTACCAAGAGGAGTTCTCTGAATTTCAGTATGACTGTAACCTGCTCTGTTGAAACGTTTCGCTAAATAAGCCTCAACTTCCGCTTCCTTTATCCCTTCTTTGACAAACATTTTTTCTATTGCCATAATTTTTCACTTCTGTTTTGACTTCTGTTTTGAATTCATCTCTCAGCGGCTACAAGCGTCAAGTTTGTTGACTTCGCTTTTCTTCCTCTCAGCTTCAGCCTACTCTTCGGCCTGTAAAAAGTCTGGCCTGAGTTCGCATGAGCCTTGACAAGAAACAGTTTGTCGACATTCATATTCTTCACTTTTGCGTTTGACTCGAGGGACTGAATCGCTTCCAAAAATTTGCCTGCTGCAGTCGGAAATTTCTTTCCTGTCTCCACGCTTCCTCTTCCCTCAACATTCACGAGTCCTTCTGTCAAATTCTCCAACCACTTCTTTGCAGTTGACAATCGCTTGCCTCTTATCTTGTCTGTCAAAATCATGCTCTGCTTGAACGAAATTCGTGCCTGATTTATTTTCGCGCTTGCAAATTGTTTCTCTTCTCTTTTTCCTGATTTTTTTTCTGAAACTTTTTCAACTTTCTTTTCCTCTACTTTCTTTTCAACCTTTTTTTCAACTTTTGCTTCAACGTTTTTTACTTCAACACTTTTTGCTTCTTGCTTTTTTTCTTCTGCCATTTTTTTCACTTTCGTTTTTTTAATTTTTAATTTTTATTTTTACTTCAATGGGATGTGCTTGCTTCCGCGTGTCGCTCCGATTCCAGGCGCGCTGTGTCTGACTCTCTTTATAGCGATTGAAAAATCACCGAGCCTCTTGCCAATCATCTCTGGCCTGACAATGACATTGATCCACTCTTTACCGTTGAACACTCCGAACTTGACTCCGATCATCTCGGGCAAAATTATCATGTCACGAACGTGCGTCTTGTGGAACTTTGCTGGATCTTTGCGCACGCGTTCGAGAAGTTTCCTCTGTTGGTCTGTAAATCCTCTCTTCAAAGTTCTTCTCTCTCTTGAAGTCATCACTCTGGCAAACTCTTCTATTGTCATCTTCTTCAAATCTTCAACTGAGTGTCCTCTGAACGAAAAAACTTTTGGCATAATCAATCATCTTCCTCTTAATGTTATCATGTAGCTTCCTGTATCGACGGGATTTGTTACTCTCGCAATAGCGTTTATTGTAGTACTATTTTGATCGAAGGCTACTCCTCCAATGCTCCTTACAAATTCGACACAAAGCAAACTCGGAGCGGCATAAAAAGGAACTCTCAATAAATTTTGTCCTTTGTGTGTTTTACTAACTATTACTAAACTTTCCAAGCCGTATCTTCTTCTAGTTCTTACTTCCTCATAGCCATTTCCTATTTTTCTCAAATACATGAACATTTTTAAATCCATTTTTATCTACCTCAACGTCCCTTCCTCTTGCCCGTTCTTCTTGAACTAATCGAACCGACTTTCTGTCCCGGAGGAGCATTGCGACTGACTGAACGGCTCGGTCGCGGACGTTTCGAACGACCACCGTAAGGATGATCTGCTGGCGTCATTGCAACTCCTTTGCTGCGCGGGAAAATCTTTCCTCTTGCCCATTTTGCGAATCCGTGCTTTCCTCCCTTCACCCAAGGCTTGTCTGTCCGTCCGCCTGCGGCAGGAACTCCGACTGTCGCCCGGCATGAAGCTGAAACTTCGACCTGTTTTCCAGAAGGAAACTGAATTTTTACGCGGTTGCCGAACTTGCCGATGACAATTGCAAACGTCCCGCTGCTCCTGCAAAGTTTCGGCCCGCTTCCCGGATAAGTCTCGACAGAGAAAACTTTCGTGCCGTCAGGAATTTTTTCAAGAGTTAGTACGTTACCTGTAGTCGGCTCTCCGCTGTAGTTGACAGCATCTCCTGTCTGCAGGCCTTCTGCAGCGATATGCAAAATTTCCTTTCCGTTTTCAAACTTGACAATTGCAATAGGCGCGTTGTGGCCTGGATCGTGAACAATATCAACGATGCGTCCGGTCGCTCCTGCGAACGGGAAATACTCCACTCTACCCAAGTAACGATGTGATGGAGCGCGATATCGAGGCCCACCTTTTCCTCTTGCTCTTGGTATTATTCTTTTTCCCATTTTTCACACCTTTCTTCTTACATCTCTTTTTGTGGAGCCGTTACAACTTCTATCCTATAATTCTTTTCATTGTTGCCAAATAATGCTGCTGCGAATGGAAAAATTGGTATTTTAGCTTGTTTACGTGTTTCTACGTGATTACTTACTGGTTTTAGAATTTCCTCTTGCCTACCATATTTTATACTTGCTCTATCTAACCTTGCTACAAGATAGTGAAAATTAAATAAATCTTGATGAGAAGAAATTATATGCACTCGAGGCTTCTCTTGAAGCATGCTCCTGAAATATTCCACAATACTTGTCATACAAATCATCTACACTAATCCTAATTTTGTTGCAACGTCCACTGCCTTAAACTCTGGCTTCAATTTAATTATTGCTTTCTTCTCCCCTTTCAATGAAATTTCTGTGTTGACTTTTGCAACCTTCACTTCAAACGCCTGCTCGAATGCTTTCTTTATCTGCTCTTTCGTCGCTTTTCTCTCTACAACAAACACAATCTTGTTTTCTCTTTCAACCAGCATGATAGTTTTTTCTGTCATGTACGGGTATTTCAATGTTTTCCATGGATCCATTTTCATTCACCGTTTATTTTTTTCTTTTTCATTTAATTTTTTCATTCACCCAATTTTTTTATAGCAGACTCTGTGAAAATTGCCAAACGGCCTGGCATCGCCCCTGGTGCGAGAAGTTCTGCTGAAAGATTTCCTGCTTTGCATGCGTGAACTCCCTGCAAATTCTTCACTGCCCGAACAATTCCTTTGTCTTCGACAAAAACAACAAGCGGCCCGATTTTCTTTTTGTACTTACGACCACGAGTCTTTCCTTTTCCTGCCCTCACTTTCTTCTTTGAAATTCTCTTCAACTCCGCATCAAGCCCAATCTTCTTGAAAAATTCTACAACATCCTTCGCTTTCTTCAAACTCTGCAGTCCGTCATCAACAACAATAGGCAACTCTTGTGTCGAGAATTTGTGCCCGCGCTTTGCAACAATTTCCTTTATTGCAGTCGCTGCGATCGCCGAACGTATCGCCTTCTTTCTTTCCTTGTCGTTGATCTTTTGCGTCCAGACTTTTTCGACGAGAGGCGGGAAAGCTGCCCTTCCCTTAACGGCCTGCGGCACGAGACGAGGACGCCATGTCAGATTCGGCGAAGTCTTTCCATGTATTCTAGGCATTCTAGCCATCTCTCTGTTCATCATTGCATATCTGTGCCTTCGATAGCCATGATAATGTGCAGACGACCTCAGGCCGGCGTAAGGGTCAGTTCCATATGGCTGCCTGTGCTTGCTTTGCGCTGAAACAACTGCTCTGCGTATCAAGTCTTCTCTCACTTGCTCGCTGAAAACTTTCGGTAGCTCGATTTTGCCTGCCTGCTTTCCGTTCAAATCAAAAACATCAACTTTCATTTTTTTCACCACATTTTATTTTTCATTCACCGTTTATTTTTTTCTTTTTCATTTAATTTTTTTATTTTTTATCCGCCTTTAACAATTTCCTTTATCTCAACTGGCAGCACACGTGCTCTCACCGGACGAAGTGCAGGTCGCAAACGAATGAGTCGCTTCTTCGGGCCTGGCAGCGATCCTTCAATAACCATAAAACTGTTTTTTACAACACCATAGCGAACAAATCCTCCAGCGATGTTAATTTCCTTTCCATCTTCTCCGATCTTCATTACTCGTTTGTTAAGCTCAGTACGTGTCTGGAAACCGAGCTGGCCTGCCTGTGGCACGGTATGACGGACTCGACGTGGCGTCTGCGGCCCTAGAGTTCCGATGTGCCTCTTCTTTTTCTTCGCATGCCTGTCTTGTATGTGAACGCCGAACCTCTTCACGACTCCTTGAAAGCCCTTTCCTTTCGTCACTGCAATCGCGTCGATGATTTCCCCTTCCTGCATCACATCTTTTGCAGAAATTTCTTTTCCCAACATATTTTTTGCAAAATCAAATTTTTCCTTCACACTCTTTCCGCCAACTTCCACCTCGAAAACTTCCGGCTTCTTCTTTCCAACTCCTGACAAACGCGGCTGAGTCGCGACAATCATTCTCAAAATCGAAACTTTGTCCAGAATTTTTTCCATCCCAGAAATTTTTTCGTCAGTTTTTGCCTTTCCTACTTTCAGCTTTCTCGACAATTCTTTCGGCACATCAGCAGTCCATGCCTCGCCAGCTACTTTCAAACCTTTTGCAGAAGGTGCATACGCTCGCAGACCGACGATGCGAAGAGGAGGACAGTCCAAAATTGTGACAGGAGTTGTTATTTCCTGACCGAACGAAGGAGAACCTTTGCGGTTGTCGAGAATAATCGCATGAGCCATGCCGACTTTGTAGCCAGCAAATCCCATCGCCTTTGCCTTTTCAACCTGAGGATAATGACTAACGCGTGCATAAATTCGTTTAGCTCTCTTTCTAGGCCAAAATGCCCTACTTCCTCTTTTCGGTCTTCCTTCTCTTACCATTTTACTCTACCTTTACCTGCCAATCGACACCGTTAAGTTATAATTCATTAGCACGAAATAAATAAAAAGCTTTAAATTCGTTTGTTTTCTCGATTTTTCTTTGATTTTTGAGCATAAAAATTATAAAAAACTATACATATGAATAGATGGGAGTGCTGAAATATGGAAGAGAAGTGCATTTTCTGTGAAATTGCGGCGAAGAGGCTGCCGACGAATGCTGTGTACGAAGACGAAAAAGTGATTGCTTTCCTTGACATACGCCCTTCCAACCCAGGCCATACTCTTGTCGTGCCGAAAAAACATTACGAGACTCTTTTTGACATACCGGAAGAAGAAGTCGCCCACTTGATGAAAGTTGTAAAGCACGTCGCAAAGGGAATTGTCGAATCGGTGCATGCAGACGGCTTTAACATTTTGCAAAATAACAATAAAGCGGCTTACCAGCTCATCCCTCATATGCATTTCCACGTCGTGCCGAGGTTTGAAAATGACAATCTTCCATTGGGAAACATACGTCAAGGCAGCTATAAGGACGAGCAGGAGATGAAAGATGTCGCAGTAAAAATTAGAGCGAATGTAAAACAAGTGAAAGAAAAAGAAGCAGATGAAAAGGTTGAAACGAAAGAAAAAAATGAAAAAGAAATTAAGCCCAGAAGCAGAAGACTGAAGAAAGACGAAGCGTTCATGATAAGAAGAGAAATTGAGCTTGCATGAACGCGCATGAAACTGACATAAATTTTAGAAGTTTATAAATATCTCAAAAACGAAATTAATAATTGAATTCTATGAACGGAAAGACTCTTTTCCTTATTTTTGCACTAACGCTTTCTATCTCATTTTCATTTGCTGCACTTTCTGCAAACGTCCATGCTCTTACACTTGGCGACGTAATTGATGCAATAGTTTCTGCTTTTACAACTCAGCCTCAGAATAGTTCAACTCAAGGAAGGATGTGGGAGGGGGGAGAGGGAGGATATTTAATTACTACAACAACGACTAGGACAACTACTACAACAACAAGTGTTGCATGCAGTTTAACTGCTAATGACTGTCCGATTCTATGTGCAGACTGTTCGCCCGGACATGTTGGTGGTGGGTGCGCTGGTGGAGTTAATTTAACTAGTTGTAAATGCAACAAACCTCCTGGATGTGTTCCAACTACTACAACTATAACAACTTCGATTACTGGCCCTACAATATATCCTAGCTGCATTTACGGAACTGCAACAGCAACAAATTCTGTCAATTATGGAAGTTATAAAATTTATGCGACTTTAGGATCAACAGACAGCTGGGCAAAGATTGAGGTAAAAGACTCGGTTGGAAATCCAGTTGAAACAAAAATAATTAATCAACTGGATGCATGGGACTTTTCTGCAGGATTTACTGTGAAAGTTGTGAAAGTTGCCGCGCTGCAAGATGGAACTGTTATTGGTGCTGATTTGGCAGTTGGAGCAACTGGAACTTATTGTGCTTTTTGCAGCGATTCTGATGGCGGATTAAATTACTATGTTGCTGGTATAACAAGAGGAATGTATGGTGGTGTTAACGGATTTACGAACGATTATTGTACAAATGCTACAGACAGTAACAATAACCCCATAAATCTAGTAGAATTTTACTGTATTGATAGTCGGAATTATGGTCCTAAAGGTTATTTGTGCCCAAATGGTTGCAGTAATGGTGCTTGCATACAAACTACAACTACTACAACAACGACAACTATCTTTTGTACTAACGATTTTGATTGCCCAACAAAAATGAAATGTACAAGTTATAGTTGTCCTGCATGCCCAACAGGGGCAGCTTGTGCGCCATGTATGCCTAATCATTGTGTTGACGTGGGATGCGTTCCAGAAGGCGGTTATATTCCTGGAGCAATTTCTCCTGAATATAGAAATCATATGGCAACAGAATGTTGCCAAGGTCTTAGTGCAATAGAACCTTCCCAGCGGTTCGATCAGAATTGCAATCGTGTGCCTATAGCTGGAGAACCTTCAGGTGTCTGTACAAAATGTGGAAATGGAGTTTGTGGACCTGGTGAAAACAAATGTAATTGCCCACAAGATTGTGGAAGTACTTGTCCATATGAATGTTGTGAAAATGATCCATTGTATCAAAATAAGTTATGCCCTCGAGTAATGTGCGATTGCATGCCAGGTACGCAATGCAGTTGTCCGAATTATGTTTGCAAAAATCATCAGTGTGTTGATTTGAATACGATTGGGCATGACGTCGCTGTAACAAGTTTTTACGCTCCTTGTACTGAGACAGGATCAAGTTGTGGCATAACTGTTTATGAAAATCAGATGTTCATGGCCAAAGGGACGATAACCAACCTAGGCGATTATACAGAAACTGTAAGTGCTTCAATAAGCGCATGTCCTTCCTACATTACAACAACTACGACTGTTGTTCCTCTTAATTCATCATCTACTACAACTGCTACATCTACTGCCGGCGCTGGAGGAAGCATATGTGTGGGAACTGGATGTGTAATTGCTTGCAAGATTCTCTATTCAGGAGATTTCGTTCTTGATTCGAGCAAATCATGGAATATAATGTCGCTTGCTTCGTTGCCTGCAGGATCTTATAGACTTTCTCTTTCAGCAAGCATTTCGTCCGACTCAGATTCATCAAACAATTATCAGAACGTATATTTGACGGTGAAAGAATCCCTACAGAGTTATGCTCTGAACTTCAAAGCGGGATGGAATCTATTCTCAGTTCCAGTAACATATGTTTCAACTTCTAATTCAAATTGCCAGCCAGAAAGTCCTGTGTGGGGAATGTACAATGGAAATTACTATGAAACGACTTACACGAACGGCGGATATGCATACTGGGTGAAAATGAAAAGTGATTGCACCACAAACATAACTGGCAGAAACATCACAATTTCAAACTTCCCGACTTTGAACGACGGATGGAACATGGTTGGCGCTCCTAGCGAAACTGTGAATATTGATGATGTTAAAGGTACTTGCACAGCCGAGAGAGGACCATTGTGGTATGATCCGTCAATAGGAAATTATGTAAAGTCTTCGGTCCTTCAGCAAGGAAGAGGATATTTCATTAAAGTTAGCGATGCATGCAGACTTGGAACTGGCTTGCCTCCTCCGCCACCATCGTAAATAATAAAAAAATAAAAGATGATTAAATGAACACAACAACTATCGTTGCATTAATTGCTGTTTTTGCATTGGCAGCAGTTGCTCTTTTCTATTTCTTCTACTTGCCTTCTGTGCAAAACCATACTTATCCTTTCACAACAACCACGACAACTACAAGTCAAACTCCTCTGTTTCCATCGCAAACTTTCACCACTTCTGTCACTCCTCCTCCAGCTCCAGTATAAAAGAAAGTATTAAATTTAAATAAGAAGAAGTCTTCTTAAGACATATTGTTTCATTATTATTGTTGAAGCTAGGTTGAAGCGGCTGTAGTCTAGTCTGGTAGGACGCGAGCCTTCCAACTTCCAAAAAATTAAGGAAGTGAGCTCATGACCCGGGTTCAAATCCCGGCGGCCGCACATTTTTTTATTTTATATTTTTTAGTTCAATTCATTTTTTTATTTCAATTATTTTATTCCTGCTTTTCCGACCTTTCGATATTACAACGGATGATTTTGGCACTTTGAAGTATTCTGCCAGAATTTCAATCAATCTCCTGTTGGCTTTTCCATTCTCGGCCTTTTCGTCGACTTTCACCTTGAAATCGCCTTCTCCGATTTTTTCTATTCCTAGTCTTCTAGAATTTGGAATGACTTTCACCGATATCATCATAAGTAAAATATTAACTTTCTTCAGAAATATTTACGAGTTATATACATTTCCTTGAAAAATTCTTCTTGTTCAACATTTATCTTTCACCGTTGATTTTTGACTTTGACATTTTGAAAAGAATTTAAGCAGCCTCAAACAATAGTTAAAAACAGGATTATTGATATGGCAAAAGAAACAAAAGCAAACCAATCAAAAGCAAAACCATTTTACATGAAGCATTGGTTTTGGGCTTTGGCTGTCATTGCAATCATTGGACTTTGGTTCATCGGAACTTACAACAGTCTTGTGATGTTGAATCAGGCTGTTGATAACCAATGGGCGCAAGTCCAGACGCAATACCAGAGAAGAATAGATCTAATTCCAAACTTGGTGAACACTGCGAAAGGATACATGCAGTTCGAGAAATCCTTGCTTGAACAAATCACGAGTTTGAGAAGTCAGTGGATGTCCGCAGCAAGTGTGGACGACAAAGTAAATTACGGGAACTCTCTGGACAGCGCGTTAGGAAGATTGCTGTTGGTGTATGAAAACTATCCAACTTTGAAATCAGACACAACGATAGCAAGGTTGATGGACGAATTGTCAGGTACGGAGAACAGAATTTCTGTTGAAAGGATGAGGTTCAACGACCGCATCAGAGACTATGACACAGCAATAAAATTCTTTCCGACAAACGTAATCGCAGGCATGTTTGGATTTAAGGAAAGACCATACTTCCAGGCTCAGCCAGGCTCAGAAATAGTACCGCAAGTCAACGTAACCGTTTAGTTGATGACGTTTAGTTAGTAAGCTAATAAGTTAGGTTAGGTGTTGCGATGAAAAACAAAGCAGGCTTTATTTTAGCCATTTTTTTATTTTCATTTATATTCTTCCAAGCATTTTCTCTCATGTTTTCTCTTATCTCTTCTCCTGCATTTGCGCAAGAAATCCCTGCACTCCCCACTCTGCAAAAGTATGTTAACGATTATGCAGCCGTTCTTTCCTCGCAGGACATTGCAAGAATCAACTCACTTGCCAGCGACATTGAAAAAAATACTACAGTACAAATTGCAGTTCTGACAGTCAAGACAACTCAGCCTATGACGATCGAGGGGTATGCAGTAAAAGTTTTTGAAAAAAATGGAATCGGACAGAAAGACAAGGACAACGGACTGCTGATTGTTGTTGCTGTTGATGACAGGAAATATTGGATTGAAGTTGGCTACGGCCTTGAAGGATTGCTCAATGACGCTAAGGTCGGCGACATTGGAAGAGCTTGCTTTGTCTCAAACTTCCGCGACAGCCAGTACGGAACTGGAATTCTCTGTGCAGTCCAGGATATTGGAAACATTGTGCAAGGACAGCCTGAAGTGATTGCAACAAACGAGATTGACACTAACACAATTCTTCTTGTTTTTGGAATAATAGGAATTTTTCTTCTTCCAATTTTCATAGTTCTGATTGTTTTTGCAAAGAGAGAATTTTACCAGAAATGCCCTCGTGACGGAACTCGCCTGCATATGCACATAAGAAAGGACGGAATAATTTACGAATGCGCGAAATGCGGCTACAAGAAAAAGAAGAAGAGAAGGCAGTTTGTTTGGATTTGGTTTGGTGGAATGGGTGGAGGTGGTGGATGGTCAGGCGGCGGTGGAGGAGGATTCGGTGGTGGCAGCTCTGGCGGTGGGGGAGGTGGCGGCGGTTGGTAAATTTTTTATTGAATTGTTTATCAACACTGACGCCGAGGATGGGATTTGATTTATTAAAAAGTTAAATAAAAGCAAACCTTTAAATTGTTTCGTGCATTACATAAAATAGCCAAAATGCACGCATTACCTGCACAGCAGGCTCATTCTGGAATCAATTTCAGTCTTAGGATTCGCTCGCAGATTCATTCAAGACGTCTATGCAAACGTTTTTAAGCTTTTTAAATCAAGAATATCCTAACACTATATATTAGTTCGTCATAACTCGAAGAGGGTGTCGGTTATATGTTGCAAGACGCTTTAGCAGATGCATTGTCTGCGATAAAAAACGCAGAGAAGATAGGGAAGAGAGAAGTAGTTACTCGTGCAAGTAAGGAAATTCGCGCTGTTTTCAGCCTCATCAAACAGCATGGATATATTGGAGAGTTTGAGTTCATTGACGATGGAAAGTCAGGCAAGTTCCGTGTCGAGCTGAACGGTCGTGTGATTGATGCGAACGTCATAAAACCCCGTTATTCTGTCCGTGTGGGAGAGTTTGAGAAGTTTGAGAAGAGATTTCTGCCAGCAAGAGAATTCGGTATTTTGATTGTCAGCACGCCGAAAGGAATTGTGGATCATAAAAAGGCAAGAGAGATGAAGACCGGAGGAAAGCTTGTTGCATTTATCTACTGATTTTCAATGTTGTGGGTGAGCATGATTATGGCGTTCTTCAAAGAAGCAATTGTTGCAGACGGTGTGAATGTAGAGATTTCTGGCAGCCACGTCAAGGTCAGCGGACCGAAAGGAAACCTTGAAAGAAGTTTTATCATTGACAGAGATATGAAAATTGAAAAAGCTGAGAATAAAGTAAAGGTTTCTTCTGAAACCGATAGGAGAAATTCGAAAGCATTGGTCGGAACGATTGCATCTCACATACGTAACATGATTGATGGTGTGACAAAAGGTTTCATATACCGTCTGCGTGTAATCTACTCGCACTTTCCGGTTACAGTGAAAGTTGAGAAAGACAAAGTTCTCATACAAAACTTTTTGGGTGAACGAACTCCGCGAGTGGCGAAGATTGTTGGAAAGACAGAAGTTAAGATTGAAGGTAGCGATGTTGTTGTGAGTGGAATTAATCTTGAGGAAGTTAGCCAGACTGCAGGCAACATCGAACTTGCGGCGAAAATTGTTGGTTATGACAAGAAAGTTTTTCAGGACGGAGTTTACATCGTAAGCAAATGTGAATAAGAGGAAAATAAAAAATGGGTGAAGGCAAAGGTTAATGAAAGGTGAATGAAAAATGAATCCGAGAAAGAAACCGAAGTTCATCAGGCAAAGCGGGAATGAGTATGTCCGGCTCGGCGATAAGTGGAGAAAGCCGCGCGGAACTACGTCAAAATTGAGACTGAAGCAGAAAGGAAAAGGTTTCATTCCTCAGCCAGGATACGGCGCACCTCGAAAGCTTCGTTACAAGCATCCGTCAGGTCTATATGAAATTTTAGTTCATAATTTAACAGAATTGCAGAAAATCAATCCGAAAACTCATGCGGCAAGAATCGCAGCAGGTGTCGGAAAAAGAAAGAGAGTTGAAATTTTAAAGAAAGCGGAAGAGATGAAGATGAAGGTGCTGAACAAAAAGTAAGTGACGAATGATAAAAAATAAGTGATGAAAAGATTGGGTGATAAAAATGAGTAGTTTGCAAAAAAGATTGGCATCAAAAGTTTTGAAAGTAGGCGAGTCGCGCGTGTGGCTTGATCCGAAACAGAAGAAGGATGTAGAAGCAGCGATCACGTCAGCGGACATACGAAAGCTCATACAGAAGGGTTATGTGAAGGAACTGCCAACTGTTGTGCGCATGCCGAAAGAATTTGGCAGAAGGAAGAGAGGAAGAGGAAGCAAGAAAGGTAAAAAGCATTCCATCGTTCCGTCAAAAAGAAAATGGATCTCGACAGTCAGGCCGTTGAGAAGGATGTTGAAAGAATTGAAAGCTACACAGCAGATTGATAACCAGACGTTCAAGCATTTGTACAGACTCGTGAAAGGTGGAACGTTCAGGAGCAGGGCTCACTTGAGAATTTATTTGGAGCAGCGTGGGATATTGAAGAAAAAGAGTGGGTAAAGAAAAGTGAGTGATAAAAGTTTTAGTGAGTGAGAAAAATTTAAAAAAAGTTGAGAAAAATGAAAAGCAAATTCAAACCAGCTTACAAGATGCATTTCAAGAGAAGACGTGAAGGAAAGACTGATTATTCCAGAAGATTGAAGCTTGTTGGGGGTAAGAAATCGAGAGTTGTTGTAAGAAAAAGTTTAAAGTACATCTACGTTTCAATTGTTCAGTTCGATATGAAGGGTGACAAAACGATAGCCACGGCAAGTTCTCGTGAACTGAAGAAGCATGGATGGACTGCTGCGACTGACAATCTGCCGGCCGCATATCTGACAGGAATGATTGCTGCCAAGAAAGCTTTGAAGGCTGGAGTGAAAGAAGCGATACTTGACTCTGGTCTTTACCAAACAACAAAAGGCAGCCGCGTGTTTGCAGCCGTGAAAGGTGTGATTGACGCCAAGCTGAATGTTCCTGTGAGCGAGGAAATTTTGCCGAGCGAGGAAAGAATCAGAGGAGCGCACATTCAAACGAAGCAGGGGAAAAATGTTGCGAGCGAGTTTGAAAAAATAAAATCAAAATTATGAAAACTATAAAAATTATGCAAGTGAAAAAATATGGCAGAAGGAAAAAAGCAGGAAGTGAAAGAAATTAAAGAAATTAAAATGGAGAGCGAGGAAGCAGATGAAGTAAAGGAACCTGTTGCAGTAGCACAAGAAGTGAAAGAGATAGAAAAGGTTCCTGTTCCTGAAGTTGTGCCAGAAATCATTGCAGTGAGGCCTCCGCTGTCTCTTGAGAAATGGGTGCCAAAGACATCGTTAGGGAAAAAAGTTTTTTCCGGAGAGATCGCTGACATAGAAACTGTTCTTAATATGGGAGTGCAGATACGCGAGCCAGAAATTATCGACAAGCTTGTTCCTGAGATGAAGAATGAAATTATTTTAATCGGAGGTAGGACTGGAAAGGGTGGAGGTGTGCAGAGGATTCCTGTCAAGATTACTGCAAAGATGCACAGAAGTGGACGACGTCTGGCAATGAGCGCGTTTGTTGTTGTTGGAAATGAGAATGGGATTGTTGGTGTTGGAAAAGGCAATGCGCTAGAGGCGCGTGACGCAATCGCCAAGGCGATTCAGCGCGCGAAGATGAACATCATACGACTGAAGCGCGGCTGTGGAAGTTGGGAGTGCCGCTGTGGAACTGAACACACTGTCGCGTTCAAGACAAAAGGCAAGGGAGGAAGCGTGCGTGTTGAGCTTCTGCCGGCGCCGAAAGGAATCGGCCTTGTAGCAGATGACGAGACAAAAAAGATTTTGCGTCTAGCAGGAATTCATGATGTTTGGGTGAGAACTTTCGGAAACACTTCCGCCCGTATCAATCTCATCACTGCAGTTTACGATGCATTGAAGAAATTGTACATATATGAAAAAATTGCAGAAGGAACTCCAAGAAAGAAAGTTATTGAAGAAGCTGAAGACCTAGCTGAAGAGGAGGAGGAAGATTTAGAAGAAAGCGAAGAGAACGAGGAAGATAATTATTATGAAGAAGTTGAAAGTGAAAATGAGTATGAAGATGGAGAAAATGAAGAAAGCGATGAGAGTGAAGAAGAAACTGTACAGATTCGTGAAGAAAAACCAAGCAAAGTAGAAAAAGAGAAGGAGAAAGAGGAAAAGGAAGAGGAGTAAAGGGAATAAAAGGAGTAGATGAAAATGTTTGCTGTTGTGAGAATCAGAGGAAGCGTTGATGTGAGAAGGGAGACGAAAGATACTTTCAGCATGCTCCATCTTCGAGCACCGAACAATTGCATTGTCTGTCCTGAAACCAAGGATTGGAAGGGAATGATTGAAAAAATTAAGGATTGGGTGACTTATGGAGAGATTGACAAGCAGACGTTGGCAGCGCTGCTGCAGAAAAGATTGCACGGTCCAAATGACAAAAAAGTTGACGTGAAGATGCTGAAAGAGTTGACTGCATCGAAGTACGACAGTTTTGAAAAATTTGCGGATGACTTGATAGCAAACAAAGTCAAGATGAAAAACTTTGAAAAGATAAAATTATTTTTCAGGCTGACTCCTCCATCGAAAGGATTGAAGTCTGTGAAAGAGCATTACCCGCGAGGGGACCTCGGTTACAGAGGAAAAGAAATAAACAAATTGTTGGAGAGGATGATGTAGATGGTAGTAAAGAGAGAAAGAAAGCACAGAAAATTCAGAGGACATCGTGCGCAGGGATACGGCAGCCATAAGAAGCATCGGGGAGGAGGATCGAGAGGAGGAAGGGGAAAGGCAGGCATGCACAAGCACAAATGGAGTTACACCGTCAAGTACGAGCCGGATCATTTCGGCAAGCATGGCTTCAAACCGCAAGGAACTGTAATAAAAATTGAGGCAATAAACTTGAAAGAGATTGACGAGCAGGCAGAAAAATTGTTGCAGGAAAAACTCGCGGCCAAGGAAGGAGAATTGATAAGAATTGATGTGACGAAGCTTGGATATCACAAAGTTTTGGGCGGGGGACAGCTGAGGAATAAATTGATTATAGAAGCCAGATCATTTTCAGAAGAAGCGAAGAGGAAGATTGAAGAAGTTGGTGGGCAGGCAATAATTGTAGAAAGAAAAGCGAAGAAGAAAGCCGAAGAGGAAGTAAGAGAGGGAGTAAAAGAACTTGGGAAAAAAGTTGAAGAAGAAGTTGAAAAGAAAGTAGTGAAGTTGAAGACAAAGACAAAACAAAAAGCGAAAGTTGCAAAAAATAAAAAATGATGAAGAAAAGCGGGAGAAAAAATAAAAAGGCGAATGAAAAGAGAAAATAGAAAATAAAAGTGAACAATCATGGCAGACGAGGAACAGCAACCAGCAAAAGATGAAGAGAATGAGGAAGAGAAAGACAAGTTCCTTAAGAAGATTGCAAAATTCATTCCGGCAATTGAAAAGCCGACATACAAGCAGAGTTTCAACACAAGACTGATGTGGACTGGCATTGCGCTGGTTCTTTATCTTGTCCTTTCATACATCACAATTTTTGGTGTCGAGAAGAGTAGTTACGAGCGTTTTCGTTTTCTTGAGATAGTGTTGGGCAGCCGTTTCGGAAGCCTTATGACGCTCGGTATTGGCCCGATAGTAACTGCAGGAATTCTCCTTCAGCTGCTGGTCGGAAGCAAGATAATCGACTGGGACATGAACGAGCCTGAAGTAAGAAGCAAGTTCCAGACATGGAGCAAGCTGCTGGCAATAGTGCTGTCGTTCATAGAAGGTGGTGCGTATGTTATTGCTGGCGCGATTCCAGTTGCCGGAGGAGCTCCAATAATGCTCATAGTAATTCTTCAGCTCGCTGCGGGAGGGATAATTGTAATTTTGCTTGACGATCTTGTAAGCAAGTGGGGATTCGGCAGCGGTATTTCGCTCTTCATTGCAGCAGGAGTCGGCAGCCAGATTCTAGTTCGAGTAATTTCGCCGCTCGCAGCCACATGCTTGGCCGGTGACATCTCGACATGTATTCCCTCTGCAGGAAATCCGCCTACAGGATTATTGTGGGTGTTCTTGGGAAGCGCGCTCGGTGGCAGTTTTTACGATGCAATGGTTTCAATACTTCCAATAATATCAACTGTTGTAGTCTTCGTGATTGTCGTTTTCGTTCAGGGAGTTGCAATTGACATACCGCTTGCTTTCTCTGCAATGCGCGGGTTCGGCCGTAACTGGTCATTGAAACTTTTGTACACGAGCAACATCCCAGTCATCCTCACCGCGGCGTTAATCGCGAACTTTCAGTTAATCGGGCAAATCGGCGTAGCACCAGTCGGAACGACAGGGATGCGTTGCGGACCGCTTGCATGTTTTGATTCGCAAGGGCAGGTCGTCGGCGGTGTTATATATTATCTAAGCTCACCAAAGAACCTTCTTGGCGATGCAGTGACAGGCAAGCTTGTTCTCCCAGAAATGTTAAGAGGTATTACATATCTCATTTTCCTAAGCGTGCTTGCAATGGTTTTCTCAATCTTTTGGGTCAGCACTTCAGGCATGGATTCAACTTCAGTTGCAAAGCAAATCAGCAACATCGGCATGCACATACCGGGATACAGAAGCGATGAGCACAGCATCAAGCAAGTCCTTGACAAGTATATTCCAGCGTTGGCAGTCATGGGCGGTCTAATAATCGGAATGCTCGCAGCTCTTGCAGATTTCACAGGGGCAATCGGTACAGGAACTGGAATCCTTTTAACTGTAATGATCGTTTATAATTATTACGAGGAACTGAGCAGGCAGGATCTGGAAGGTGCACATCCTCTTGTAAGAAAGTTTTTGGGCGAGTAAAGATCAAAAGTGAGTAAAAGTTTAAGTTGAGTGATAGAAATAAATTGAGTGACGAGTGATAAGTGATAGAAATGTTTGAACAAATATTTGCTGCAATAAATTCCGTTCTCGACATAGCCTTTTCTCCAGTTCTCGTATTTTCACCGATTGTGTCACTTGTCATCATCTCGACTGCATTGACAGTCCTTGTTCTCGTAATAAACAAGATTTTCATCAACACAAAAGTTATGAGAGAGATCAAGGAAAAGATGGAAGAGATCAGAGAGAAGGTTACTGCAGCTCAGAAAGCAGGAAACAAGGATGAAGCGCAAAACTCTTTGAATGAGATGATGAAAATAAATTCTCAATACATGAAGCATTCTATGAAGGCTATGGTGATTTCGATTGTTGTTTTAGGACTTTTCCTTCCGTGGTTGAAGTACAGGTTCGGAGAAATGCCTGTTGCATATCTTCCTTTCTCAGTTCCGTTCATAGGAGCATCGCTAGGCTGGCTTTGGTGGTATGTAATTGTTTCGTTTGTAATCGGATGGGTGTTAAGAAAACTTTTGGTGATGGATTATGTCTGAAAGACAAGAACGATATGGAAAAATGAAGAAATCGATGAAGAAAGTAAGGAAAAGAACTACAAGTGGGAGGAATGTTTTTGTTTATCGAAAGGGAAGAACTTCGCCGGCTGTCTGCAACAACTGCGGATGCGAAATGCACGGAATGCCTAGACTCGGCAATGCGCAGATGGCAAAGCTTGCAAAGAGCAAGAAGAGGCCTAACAGAAAATTCGGCGGCTATTTATGCTCGAAATGTGCAAAAGAATTGTTGAAAAGTACAGCAAGGAATGTTTGAAAGAGGTGTATGAAAAATGGTTTCGATGGAAATTGGGCGTGTCTGCATGAAAGTGGCGGGAAATGAAGCAGGAAAGTATTGCGTTGTTTTGAAGAAGGAAGGTTCTGCGTTTGTCTTGGTCACGGGTCCGAAGATACTTACAGGTGTGAAGAGAAGAAAGGCGAACATCGAGCATCTTGAGCCGACGAAATACATCGTAGAAATTCCTGAGAACGCTTCTGACGAATTGGTTCTAGATGGATTTGGAAAGGCAGGACTGCTCACGAAGCTGGGACTGAAGAAGCCTTCTGCGGGTGAAATGAAGTACGAGAAATCAAAAGTGCCGGTGCCGAAAGAAGAAAAGAAGAAGAGAGAGGAAGAGAAGTCAAAGAAGGAAGAAAAAGTAAAAGAAGAAAGGAGAAAGGAAAAAGAGAAAAATAAATAAAATTAATAAATAAAATCAAGTAAAATACTCCTAAAACAAAGTTATTTTTATGAATCAATTTAAGAACAAAATTTCTATCGCAGCAGTCATCAAACATTTGGCAATTTCATTTTTCTACTTCGTTGCAGGCTGCTCGTTCGGAGTCTTTGCTGGTTTCATACTCTTCTTTTCAAACAAAGTTCTTTTCCAGCAGATAATCGATCTCTTTTTAAAAAGAATAACATTCGGCGTTCAATATTTGGGAAGCTACAAGATCTGGTTTATCTTGAATAATCTTGTCGTCATATTTTTGATGATAACAGGCATTCTGCTAATGATGACGATGTTTTTGAGGAAAAGAAGACCGATAAAAATTTTCAACAGAAGATTTAGAAGAATGCAGGAACGGCCGAAAATTACGCTGTTCAGTCTGTATATGATACCGATTGGTGCTCTGTTCATAAACGGATTCCTTATATCTCTTCTACTAGCATATACTCTGCTCAATTTTGGTTTTCAAAACTTCGAGGGTCTTTCCCTCATCCTGCTTCCGCACGGAATCAATGAAATCTTGGGTTTGCTGTTCTCTTCCGCACTCGGCCTTTCCTATTTGGAAGTTTTGAAGCCATACATACTCAGCAAGCGATGGGACGAAGCGAAAAAGATCGGCAGGCAGTTGCTTTTTTCAAAGACCACCGCAATAGTAGTTGTTTGGATCGTAATGCTCATAATTTTCAGCGGCTTTCTAGAGGGAAGCTTTGCAGTATTGCTTAAATCTTGATTGCTTGTGATTGTAAATAATGATTATGTGTGTAGTGATTGCAAATAATGATTGTAAATAGTGAGTGATTGTATGTGGCTGATTAGGTCAGAAGAAAAAACTGATGAAGGGAAATTATTTGGAAAACGTCCTGAGCAAAGAACAATCGAAGAGCTCATTCCACTTTCTGTCATCATTGTCGACAAGCATAGCGGTCCGACTTCTCATCAAATCACGCATTGGACAAGGGAAATTTTCTCGCAGCACATCAGCAAGGCAGGCCATACAGGAACACTTGATCCAGCAGTCACAGGAGTTCTTCCAGTCGCACTTGGTCATTCAGTCAAGGCAATGCCTCTTCTCGTCGGTCTGGAAAAGGAATATGTCGGCGTAATGCAACTGCATAAAGAAGTAGATGAACAATTTCTGAAAGAAAGCGCGGCAAAATTTATCGGCCGCATCAAGCAGCTTGTGCCGAAGAGGTCAGCCGTCGCACGTCGTGTTCGTGAGCGTGAGATTTTTTATTTTGACATCGTCGAGCAAAACGGAAGGGAAGTTCTGTTCAAAGCTGGAGTCGAAGCGGGTACATACATTCGAAAGCTTGTCCACGATCTCGGCCAGAGTTTGGGAGTCGGCGCTCACATGACCGAATTGAGAAGGACGAAGGTCGGAAGCTTTGAAGAGAAAAAAAGTTTTCCCCTTGTTGCTGTGAAGGATGCGTACGAATTCTGGAGGGAAGGGGATGAAAAACAGCTGAGAAACATTCTCATGCCGATCGAACAAGCTGTTGATCATGTGAAAAAAATTTTTGTAAAGGATTCTGCAATTGGTCCGATCTGCAACGGAGCTCCCATCTATCCAGCCGGCATTACGAGAATTCAGAAAGGCATGCTTGCTGGAGAAAACATCGGCATCTTTTCATTAAAGAACGAACTGATTGCAGTTGGAATCGCAAAGATGGACGCGGAGAAGATGCTGAAAGCGAAGAGGGGTGTCGCAGTCCGCACGGACAGGGTTGTCATGAAACTATGAAAAAATGATATGGCGTTTACCCTAAGTTTTGCTAAGTTATTTATAAATTAACCCAAAACAAAATATAATTATGAGAACAGGATTAATAGTACTTTTTGCAATTGTAGCTGTAGCCGTGCTTGGACTTTCCATATTCTACATCAATTCAACAATTCCCACTTCTACTTCAAACCAGATAAGGAAATTTTCATCATATGAAGAGCTAAAAACTTTTCTGAAAACAAAGATGGAAGAATCATCTTATTATGGTGGAGGCCTTTTTGCTTCGAGAACAGCTGGAATAGGAACAACAGCTCAAACAACTGCTCCCGCTGCTGAATCTACAAAAGGAACTGCTGGAGAGGATTATTCAACTACAAACATTCAAGTCGCTGGAGTGGATGAGGCTGACATTGTGAAGAATGATGGCAAATACATTTACACAGTAACTGGAAATAAAATTGTTATTTTGGATGCATTTCCGGCAGAAGAAGCGAAGATTCTTTCGACATTAGAACTCAATGGAAGTATTGCAGGAATTTTCATCAACGGGGACAGTCTCACAGTTTTTGGAAATCTTTACAATTATTATGAATATCCTGTTGCAGAATCTGCTGCTCCTTCTCTAAAGTGTGCAGGGGATCGTGGATGCATCGTCCCTCCAATACGCTACGTGCCGAAAGCGTTTGCGTATGTTTACGACATTGCAGACAGGGAAAATCCTGTTCTGAAAAGAAATGTGACGGTTGATGGAAGTTATGTGAACTCGAGAATGATCGGGGATTATGTTTACGTTGTTTTCAATTCTTACATCGACAACACTGAAGATGTGATACTGCCGACTATCGTTTCGAACGGCGAAACGAAACAAATTCCTGCAACCGACATTTATTATTTCGACACAATTGACAGCTCGTACTTATTCACGACAATACTCTCGATAAACACGCAGGATGACCAGCGAGAAATTTCAAATAAAGAAATTTTGATGGGCTATACTCAGAACATGTATGTTTCAATGGACAACATTTACATAATACATCAAAAATCATTCAGTTATAAGGAATATCAAAATAAGTTGTACGACAAAGTTCTTATTCCGAATCTTCCAATCGACGTAGCCGCTAAGATAAATGTAATCAGAATCTCAAACATTCCTGAATATGAGAAATCTGGAAACATGAGCACAATATTGCAAGAATATTCTGAAACTTTAACAGATGAGCAAAAATCAAGTCTTGAAGAAAATATTCAAAAGAAAATGGTCGAGTTCCAAACTGAAATGCAAAAAGAGATGCAGAAGACTGTCATACATAGAATTGCGATTGACAACGGCAATATAGAATACAAAGCGAATGGCGAAGCTCCTGGTTATGTTCTCAATCAATTCTCGATGGATGAGAACGATGGGTATTTCCGAATCGCGACAACAACTAGAAGTAACATGTGGTGGGGAGGTACTGTAATGATTTCGAGAAGTGAAGTTTCATCATCTGGAACAGGAAGTGTTGAAACGACGGTCGCAAGGCAAGAAAGAGCTGTATCATTGCAAGGAGAAGAATCTAAAACAGAAACTGTGACAGAAGTACCACTTGCATCGGCACAGTCTCTAAATCATCTCTACGTTCTTGATTCAGATCTGAAAATTGTTGGCAGGCTTGAGAATCTTGCTCCTAACGAAAGCATTTACTCTGCCCGCTTCCTCGGCGATCGTGCTTATCTAGTGACATTCAGAAGAGTTGATCCTTTGTTCGTTATCGATTTGTCAAGCCCGACAGAGCCGAAAGTTCTCGGCAAGCTGAAGATTCCTGGATATTCAGACTATTTGCATCCTTACGACGAGACGCACATCATCGGAATCGGAAAGGAAGTTTTGGAAAGCGAAGGTGGAATGGCATTGATGCAGGGTGTGAAGTTAGGTCTGTTTGACGTGTCAGATCCTGAAAATCCGAAAGAAATTGCAAAGTATGAAATCGGCTCGCGCGGGACTGACTCTGATGCGTTGCACGACCACAAGGCTTTCCTCTTTGACAAAAACAAGAACTTGTTGGTAATTCCAGTTTTGCTTGTCGAAGGAAATCCGTTCGAGCCTTTCGGCTACAGGCCGTACACGTGGCAGGGGGCGTATGTCTTCAGCACGTCGCTCGACAGCGGTTTCACTCTCAAAGGAAAAATCACTCATGCTCCGTCAAACACAACTAGCGAATATTATTACTACTACGGTCCTTATTCTGTGACAAGATCTCTTTACATCGACGGCGTTCTTTACACAATTTCTGAAAAATCTGTCAAGATGAATGCCTTGGACACTTTGAATGAAATAAAATCTGTTGAATTGCCTAGTCCTCAAGAACAGATTTATCCTATCACCAAGTAAAAAATACATATGGCAGAACAAAAATATCCTGAGCCGACAGTCGGTGCACTGATTTTCAACAAAGAGGGAAAATTGCTTTTGATGAAATCCCCGAAATGGTTTGATAAATTCGTAATTCCTGGCGGGCATGTTGAACTCGGGGAAAAAATCGAGGATGCGGTGAAGAGAGAAGTTAAAGAGGAGGTAGGACTTGATGTTTTTGACATTGAATTTATTCACGTCGTTCAATTTATTTTTGACAAGGATTTTCATGAGAAAAGGCATTTTATTGGATTCCAATATGCGTGCAAGACAGATTCGACAAAAATAAAAACAAATTATGAAGTCAGCAGTTATGTGTGGGTGTCTCTAGACGAGTCACTAAAGCTTCCACTTGTGCATTACGTAAAGGAAACGATAATGAAATATATGAAGAAAAAGGGAAGAAAAGCTTAAAAAGTGTAAAAATAAAGTGAGAGAAAGATAACAGGGTTGAAGAAAAGTGAAAATAAACGAAATCAAGAGGGGAATGAGCAACATAACGTTGCAGGCTAAGATTGTTGATATTTCTCAGCCGCGTCAAGTCCAGACAAAGTTTGGAGTCCGCTCAGTTGCAGATGCCACGATTGAAGACGATACAGGCCAGATGACTTTGAGCTTATGGGAAGCTAACATCACCACCGTAAGAGTCGGAGACATGGTCAACATCTCAGGCGCATACACAACAGAGTTTCGGGACAAGCTTCAGTTGAACATTCCTCGCGTGGGCAAGCTGGAAATTGTAAAAGCTTAAAAGATAAACTGTAAAAAGGACTTTTCCTTAAACTTTAAGAATATCATATACAGAATTAGAGCGTAGTCAGTTTACGTACAGATTCAAGGTCTGACGTTTCAGGATGACGAAAACAAAAAGTGCCGCCAGGACGAAGCCCGGGTCGCATAACTCGGTGGTGCACCAGCCTTGAGTCTTCAATGATAACATGGCTTGACTCTGATTTATGATGAGTCGGAGGTGAGTTGATGAAGATTGTAAGCTGGCGAGCGAAAGCTCATCTGGGTTCAAATCCCAGCCCGGGCGCTTTTTACTTTTTCTTCACAAAAAATAACTTAGCAAGCACCAGTCATCTAGCCTGGTAGGATACGAGCTTCCCAAGCTCGCTGCGTGGGTTCAAATCCCGCCTGGTGCAACCTTTTATTTTTTGCAAGTAATTAATTAACATGACAGAAAGGCCGAAAGTAGGTATTGGAGTTTTTGTTGTAAATAATGACAAAATTATTTTACAGAAAAGAAAAGGTGCACATGGTGCAGGTGAATGGTCCTTACCGGGAGGACATCTAGAGTTTGGAGAAAGTTGGGAAGATGCTGCTGCAAGAGAAGTACTTGAAGAGACTGGACTGAAAATAAAAAACATAAAATTTGTAGGAGTTACAAACGATATATTTGAAAAGGAGCGTCTACACTACATAACAATTTTCATGCAGGGCGAGACTGACGAGACGAATCTAGTTCTGAAAGAGCCTGAAAAGGCGGAAGAAATAGATTGGTTTGAGCTCAATAATTTACCAGAACCCTTTTTTACTCCTCTTAAAAATTTCTTAAACACAGAAAAATTCGAAATAAGTTGAAGCTTTAAAGCTTTTAAATATTAAAGTGGAAAGATACACAATACTTTTACGATAGGTGCCGGGATAAAAATGGTAAAAAGGACAGGACCAACAAATCCTTACTTGCGTGGTTTAGTCAGAGAGCTTGAAAAGTCGGAAGCAGCAATCTGGCAGAAAACTGCTGAAAAACTTGGCAAAGCAACGAGAAAGCGAATAGCAGTGAACTTGAGCGACATTGACAGACATGCGAAAGAGAATGGTGTCGTGCTTGTTCCTGGTGTCGTGCTTGCAAGTGGTGAGCTGACAAAGCCGTTGACGGTAGCAGCATGGAAGTTTTCTGCAAGTGCCGAAGAAAAAATAAAAAGAGCGAAAGGAAAAGTTTTGACGATAAGCGAACTTATGAAGGAAAAGCCAAAAGGAACAGGAGTTAAAATTATTGCGTGATTGAGTCAAGTGATTGTTATGAAAATTTACAATGCTGAAAACCAAATTCTCGGACGGTTTTGCTCGGTAGTTGCGAAGAAGTTGCTTGATGGAGAGAGTATTATAGTTGTCAATGCTGAGAAGGCAGTCCTTGCAGGCAGGCCGAAGTACACTTTTGAGAAATACGCCCACAAATACGAGCGTGGTGACGCGATACACGGCCCGTTCTTCCCGAAGCAGCCGGAGCGAATCTTGAGAAGGACTGTTAGAGGCATGATACCGTGGGACAGAACACGCGGCCGCCTTGCTTACAAAAGACTGCATGTTTATGTAGGTGTGCCGGAAGAAATGAAAGCAAAAGAAAAAAGTTTTGAGAAAGTTGAAGTTGCCGATGCGAACAGGCTCACAACAAAGTTCGTTACTCTGGGACAAGTTGCGTTCTATATGGGCGCTAAAAAGAAATGGTAAAATTGGTGGATGTTAAGAAAATTGTGAATGGTGAAATAAATGGCTGAGAAAAAGATTGCAAAGAAAAAGGAAGTAAAAGAACAGAAGCCAAAAATGATTGTAACGACTGGGAAGAGAAAGAATGCTGTTGCGAGGGCGAAGATCGTTGCAGGAAGCGGAATTGTGAGAATAAACTCAAGACCGATTGATGTTTGGGGAAATGAATTTTTAAGAATGAAGCTTATGGAACCGCTGATGCTGGCTGCTGATGTTGTAACTCGTGTTAACATTGACGTGAACATGATGGGTGGTGGAAGTGTCGGCCAAACAGAGGCTGCAAGAATGGCAATAGCAAGAGCGTTAGTTGATTTTACCAAAGATAAAAAACTGAAACAGAAGTTCATACAATATGACAGAAACATGCTCGTTTTCGATCCCAGACGTAATGAAACTCACCACGCAGGCGGTGCGAGCAAGCGCGGAAGTCGAAGGCACAAACAACGTTCAAAGAGATAAAAAAGAAAAAGAAATTAAAGATTTAAGACTATAATAACTAAATTAAGTTTAACCTTTGGTGTCGGTTGATAGAATGATAATACCTGTAAGATGTTTTACATGCGGTAAAGTTCTCGGTCATCTCTTCGAAGACTTCAAGAAAAGGACTGAAGCTGGAGAAGATCCTGGAAAAGTCATGACCGAGTTGGGATTGAAGAGATATTGCTGCAGGCAGACATTCATGGGTCATGTCGACTTGCTCAAAGAAGTAGTCCAGTTCAAGCCTTGAAAGAGTTTGAGTTTGAAAATAAGGCAATAAGAGAATAATAGATAATAGATAAAATTATGGAAAAGTGGGAGAAAAAATATGACAAGTATTCCTTGGCCTGAAGATAGATTGACGAGGTTCGAAGTCGCCAGGCTTGTAGGCGCTAGATCTCTGCAAATAGCTCTCGGAGCTCCTGTCTTAGCTTCTGCAGAAGATGTCATCAATCCTATCGATATCGCGAAGCTTGAGTTCAAGAACAAGATTCTTCCAATAACTGTAAAGAGGAAGCTTCCTTCTGGCGAATATGTCATAGTCAAAATAAAGAAGGCAATCGAAAACTGGCTTTCCGACTATAGCGGAGAAATTTGAGAAATTTAATTTTCTAGTTAGCTTGGTTAATTTTAGCTTAGTTAATTTATAAAATTATAAGATTATTTAAGAAAAAAGAAAATAACATAGAGGCATACATATGGCAAAGACAAAGATTAAGGAAGCTGTTATTGTCGTCGCAGGCCTTGGAACGAGACTCCAGCCAGTGATTGGAGAAATACCAAAATCGATGACAAAATATAACACCAAACCTCTGCTAGAATATATTGTCGGCGCGCTTCGAGATCTAGGTGTAGAAAATTTTGTCTTTGTTGTAAACTACAAGAAAGAAGTTATTGTAGATTATTTCGGCGATGGCAGCAAATTCGGCATCAACATCAAATACGTCGTGCAGGAAAATCCGAAAGGAGGAACGGCGGATGCTGTCAGTTACGCACATGGTAAAGTCAGAGGTGAAAAATTCTTCGTCATTTACGGTGACAATGTATTTGATCCAAGAATTCTTGACGAAATTCTTGCCAAGGCTGACAGATACGACGGCGTGTTGTGCGGAAAAGAAATGCAGAATGTCACACAATATGGAACATTTAGAATTGAAGGAGATCTGGTAAAAGAAATTGCAGAAAAATCTCCAAATCCTCCTTCGAAGATTGCTTTCACAGGATTGATGGTTCTTCCAAGTGCAATTTTTGATGTAATAAATAAGACTGGAATTTCCGTTCGTGGTCAAAAAGAGTTGACAGAAAGTATTGGATTACTGGCAAAGAAGGGACTCAGACTTGGATATGTTGTTGCAGACAAATTCTGGATTGATCCTAGAAACAAAGAAGACGTGGATGCCATAGAAAAATTTTATGAGCAGCTTGAAGTAAAATAAATATCTTTTTGTTCAAATTTGTGTAAGAGAACTATGGCTAATCTCAAACCGAACATGTTTCGTGCATATGATCTACGAGGTCTTGTTGGAGACGAGCTGAATGAATTTTCTGTCGAAATAATTGCAAAGGCATTCGGTACGATGTTAATAAAAAGAGGGATTAAAACTGCCGTTCTCGGCCATGATTCTAGGAAAAGTTCTGAAGAATTTAGAAATATTTTTGCAAAAGCGCTTGTGTCGACTGGAGTGGATGTAATTGATTTAGGCATGGTAATAACTCCGATGATGTATTCTGCACAGTATCACTTCAAAACGAAAGGAGGTGCAATGATAACTGCTTCCCACAATCCAAACGAATATAACGGGCTGAAACTTGGGCTGGATTATTCTTATACAACTCAAACTGAAGAAATGAGAGAGCTTCACGAACTGACAAAAACGGAAAATTTCGCAAAAGGAGAGGGAAAAATAACAAAGGAAGAATTTTTTGAAAAATATGCAAAAGATTTGCTTGGAAGAGTTAAGCTGGGAAGAAAATTGAAAGTTGTTGTCAACGCAGGAAACGGGACTGCAGGAGCGTTCGTTCCGAAAATTTTGAGAGATGTTGGATGCGAAGTTGTTGAGCATTTGACAAATCTTGACCCAAATTTTCCAAAGTATTATCCAAATCCAACGTTGGTTGAAATGATGGAAGATACTGGAAATAAAGTCAGAGAAAGTGGAGCTGACATTGGGCTTGCTTTTGACGGTGATGGGGACAGGCTTGGCATAACTGATGAAAATGGAAAGGCAGTTTGGGCTGATCGATGGTTGATTCTTTTGGCAAGACAAACATTGCAAAAAGTTCCAGGAGCAAAAATTATCTTCGACGCTCCATGTTCGCAGGCGTTGATAGAAGATATAGAAGCTCATGGAGGAATTCCAGTCATGTGGAAGACAGGGCATTCTTTCATAAAGGCAAAACGTGCTGAGGAAAAAGCTCCCCTTGCTGGCGAGAAAAGCGGGCATGTGTTCTTCGGACCGCCAGAATATTATGGATTTGACGACGGATGTTTTACTGCGTTAAAACTTCTCGAGTATATTTCTAATCACCAAAAAAGTTTTTCAGAAATAATTTCACAGACTCCTTTCTATGTCATCAGTCCAACAATTCACGCTCCGTGCCCAGATGAAGTAAAGTATCAAGTACTTGCAAAAATTGTTGAAGAATTTAAAAAAGATTTCAAAGATTCTAAAGTAATTGACATTGACGGTGCTAGAGTAATTTTCGACGATGGCTGGGGCATTGTTCGAGCATCCTCAAATCTTCCAGTTCTAGTTTTGCGTTTCGAAGCAAAAACCGAAGAAAGGATGAAAGAGATAGAAAATCTTTTCAGAGAAAGGCTTGCAAAGTATCCAGAAATTAGTCAAGAATGGAGAAATGGCTAGTCGTGCTAATCATGGTTCACATTCTTTCAGGCGCTTCCATTCCAACCAGCTGCATTCCTTGCTTCAAAACCTTTCGTGTCGCATCGACCAAAGTCAAACGGAAATTCTTCTGCTGCGCGCTTTCAGCCTTCAGCACAGGACATTTCTCGTAAAAGTTGTTCAGTGCGGTCGTCAAGTCGTAAAGATAATTGCAAATGTAATGCGGCTTCAAGTTTTCTGCAGCGTCTGCAACAACACCGTGAAATCTTGCTAGCATGCTGATCAAATTCTTCTCTTCATTCTTCATTCCCTTTGCCGAGTAAACCTTCTTCCATTTTCCTTTTCCTTTCCCATTTCCTGCTTTCTTCAAAATGCTGTTGCAACGAGTGTGCGCATACTGAATGTACGGTCCTGTGTTTCCGTCGAAGCTGAGCATCTGCTTCCAGTCGAAAGTTATCAAGTTCTCCGGCTCGATTCGCACGATCGCATACTTCAACGCTCCAATACCAATCTGCTCAGCAAGTTTTTGTTTTTCCTTTTCTGACAACTTCGGATTTCTTTTGCTCACCTCTTCCTTCGCCATACAGATTAATTTTTCAATAACTTCATCAAGCATCACAGCACACCCTTCACGCGATGACATCTTTCCTTCCGGCAGTTGAACGTGCTCGAATGAGAAATGCTTGCAATCTTTTGCCCACTCGTAACCAAGAAGCTCAAGCAGTTTGAAAAGCTGCTTAAAGTGAAGATTCTGCTGCGACGACACGACCCACACGCTCTTGTCGAGCTTGTACTTTTCGAACTTGTGTACAGTCATTCCAAGATCGCTCGTTATGTAAAGTCCTGTTCCGTCCGAACGCAGCAGGATTGTGTTCGAAAGTCCATAGTTTTCAAGATTAGAAACAACGGCTCCTTCCGATGATTTGAATGCGAGTTTCTTTTTCAATGCCTGCTCAATCATCTGCTTGCCAGGTTTTCTATAGTCGCTCTCGAAAAGGTAAACGTCGAATTTTATTCCAAGTTTTTCGTAAGTCTCTTCAAATCCCTTTATGACAAGCCCCACGATTTTTTTCCACAATGCAGAAACTTTTTTGTCATGAACGATCTCGAATTTTCTCAGCATCTCTCTCGCTTTCTCTTCCAATTCCGGCCGCTTGTTCGCCTCGTCATGAAACTTTACATAATACTGCCACAGCCAAAAGTCTGGCTTTCCCTCAACTTTCTTGTTCTTCGCCCACATTTCATACGCCACGACAAGCTTTGCCACCTGCAGTCCCACATCGTTCATGTAATTCACCCTCACGACATCGTGCCCAAGAAACTCGTAAATGTTGCTCAACGATTCTCCTAGAAAAGTCCCGCGAGCGTGGCCGATGTGCATGGAATGGACTGGATTTGGCTGCGAGAATTCCACCATGATTTTTTCCTTTAGCTGGGCTTCAGCCGGCTTGTTGACAGAAAGCAAAACTTTTTCTCCGAACTTTGAATAATTGTAAAAGAAATTCAGGTAAGGTCCTTTCGCCTCGATTCTCTCGATCATTGATTCTGCTGGCAGCTTGATTTTCTGCTGCAAATGTCTGGCAATCTCAACAGGACTTCTCTTCTCGGTCTTTGCAAGCTCGAAACAAGGAAACGCTACATCACCGAATTCTTTCTGAGGCGGCCTCTCTAATTTGCTTTCATCCGTCCTGACTCCTGCCGAGGCAAGAATCTTCAAAACTTCCTTTTCAAGCATACAATCTACTAATTAATCTACTAATAATTTATACTATAAAGCATTATCAGGCATTAACAGGCATTAACAGAAATTGAAAGAAATTAAAAGAATTACAAACATGAAAAGAGTTTTGATAAGCATGGAAGAAGTTAAGGATTACAACATCAATAAAGAAATGTCAGTCGAAAAATTAACAGAACAAATGATGCAAAGTGGTGGGTTTACTGCCAAAAAACTTGCTGTTGGTGTTGACATTGTGAAGACGATGCTTGCTGACAAAGATTGCGTGAACTTCCTGTCGTTTCCTGCAGACATAGTTGCGACCGGTACACGCGGCGTGCTGCGGGATATGATAAAAGAAAAGATGTTCGACGTTGTCATAACTACTTGCGGAACTCTCGATCACGACCTGGCAAGAAGCTACAAAAAATATTTTCACGGTAGTTTTGAAATGGATGATGCCGAACTGCATAAGAAAGGAATCAACAGGCTTGGAAATGTCCTAGTGCCGAACGAATCTTACGGCCTGATAATCGAAGACAAGATGAGGGAATTTTTGAAAGAAATTTTTGCAGAAGGAAAGAAAGATTTGCCTACGTATGAATTGTGCTGGGAGATTGGAAAAAGAATCAAAAATGAGGAATCGATTCTTTACTGGGCGTGGAAAAATAAAATCCCTGTCATAGTTCCTGGTATTACTGACGGTGCTGTTGGCTATCAAATCTGGCAATTTGCTCAAAATCACGACTTTCGCATCAATTTAATGAAGGATGAAACTCTTATCAGCGACGTTGTTTGGAAGTCGGAAAAGACTGGCGCGCTGATTGTCGGCGGAGGAATAAGCAAGCATCACGTAATCTGGTGGAATCAGTTCAAAAAAGGATTGGATTATGCAGTTTACGTCACGACTGCTGCAGAGTATGATGGAAGTTTGTCTGGAGCCCGGCCTCGCGAGGCAATCTCATGGGGAAAAATAAAAGAGAAGGCAAAACACGTGACGATTGAAGGCGATGCGACAATAATTCTGCCAATAATTTTTTCCTCACTGAAATAATTTTTTTCTAAACATTGCTTTATTTTCTACCAAAAATAAATTTTTGAAGAATTTTTTTTGAAAAAATATTTTTTAAAAAAATAAAAAACAATTTAAGTAACAAAAACTAAAATATAAAAAGAAATTTTGCAGTTGTGTGTAGAAAAAATGAAAGAAAAAATTAAAGAATCAGAAAAATTTTCTAATTCTTTTAAAAATTTTGTTGCAAAAAAGGTTGAACCGATCACTGTTTGCAATCCAAAAAAGATTTCTCAGCTGCTTGTTGACATGAGCAAGACTGGATTTCAAGGAAAAAACTTGGGAAGAGCTGTAGATGTGTGGGAAGATATGATTCGCGATCCGAATGCCACGATTCTGATGGGTTTCGCAGGCTCGATGAGCACGACAGGACAGTGGAAAATTGTAAATTGGCTGATTGAAAACCGTTTTATCGACGTGTTAGTTTCGACTGGTGCGAACATTTCCGAGGATATTGTTGATGCGATGGGACTCGGATACTGGCAGGGACATCATCTGGTTGACGACACGGAAGTTTTCAAGAATGACATGAACAGATACTACGACGTTTTTGGAAAGGAAGACGATTACATGAAGATGACTGAGATGATTGCAGAATTTATCATGACTCTGAAAGAAAATCATCCTTATACTTCACGGGAATTTTTGTATTTGTTTGGATTGTGGCTTGCCAAAAAAGGAATCAACAGCATTGTCGCGACTGCTGCGAAGTACAAAGTTCCGATTTATTGTCCTGCAATTGCCGACTCGCCATATGGTGACGCTGCATTGATTGCGAAATCAAAAGGATTTCATTTCGTAATTGACGCGATGCAGGACTACAGAGAGTTCATGTCGATTGGAGATAAAGTTAAAGATACTGGCGTTGTGTATATCGGCGGAGGAGTTCCAAAAGATTTCATACAACTCTTGTCTGTCACTGCCGATCTTCTGTTCAAGGAAAGAAAAATTCCAAGCAGGGAAGGCGGAAAGAAGAGATGTGATGAAACTTACTATCCTCACAGATATGCGATACAGATCACGACAGACTCACCTCAATGGGGCGGACTGAGCGGATGCACGTTCGAGGAAGCAATGAGTTGGGGAAAGGAAGATCCGAAAGGAAAGAATGTTCAGGTTTATTGCGACGCGACAATCGCTCTTCCACTTGTCACGCATGCGATTGCAGAAAGAGTTAAAATAAAAAGAAATGCTCCTGACTTTTCTTGGCTGTTTGAGAAAAAATAAAATTTAAACGATTATTTAATTTTTTCTAATTCTTTCAAGATTTTTTCTACCATGACTTCGGGAGGAGTATCTAGTTTGTTACAAGTTACATTGACAAACTTTACTTTTCCTTTATAGTAATCAAGAACTGGTTTAATCTGTTTTTCATGAACTTTTAATCTCTCTTTGACTGCTTCTGGTTTGTCATCTTCTCGCTGAATCAACGCGCCACCACAAGCATCGCAAACACCGGGAACTTTAGATTTCAGTGTCAGCTTATTATAAATTTTCCCGCATTTGCTACAAAACTCTCTTGCCGAACATCTTATGATGATAATATTTTCAGGAACAATCAAATTAATCAATACATCAATCTCTGTGATCTTGTCCAAAGCCTTAGCTTGTTCAACCGTTCTAGGAAATCCGTCAAGAATGAAACCATTTTTTGCATCTGGCTTGCTGATTCTCTCTTTCAACATCTCGATAACTATTTTATCTGGAACTAACTGACCACTTTTCATTATCGCTGCAACTTTCTTTCCAAACTCAGTATTCTGATTTGCAATTTCTCTCAATATATCTCCGGTAGAAATTTTTAAAATTTTTAAAATTGGTTCAAGCCTAGAAGCATATGTTCCTTTGCCAGAACCTGCTGATCCGAAAATTATTAATTTCATTTCACCGACACCTTTTTCGATTTCCTTTTCATTTTATTGTTTCTGCAACCTTTTAATAATTTTCACTATTTCATCTGATGCCTTTCTTGCATGCTCGAACTCCTTCTTTTGCTTGTAACGAAGATTGACAATGTCCACAGGAATCTCGAAATCATTCGCCATTGCCATTGCAAACTCCTCGTTCGCACGCTGCTGACCTTCGACCTCTTCCTCAGTCTCCTTCTGTCTGTGCCTCGACTTGTCCTTCTTCCTCCTTGCCAAAACATCCATAGGACGAAATGCAAGAATAACAACTCCATCTAGCTTCATGTGCCTTGCCATCTTTGTTGAAAGGCCCGGAAGATATCCGCTTGGTGTCTTGATTGAAAAATGCGTGTCAACAAGAATTACTTTGTCCTTCATCTTCCCGATTTTTTTTGCTGCATTGTCCTGGCATGTTCTCTGCTGCTTCATCGTCATCTTGGTTCGCAACTCATCTCTGTTTTTTATGCCAAAATGCTTCTTTGCATAGTCAAAAACTAAGTCTCCTTTGCTGACAATTTTTGCTTTAGGAAACTTTTTCTTCACATACTCAAGAACTGTTGTCTTCCCAGCGCCTGGAACTGCGGCAATAACAAGCTTCATAAACATCACAATCTTTAAATTAATTTGATTTCATTTCAAATTAAATGTAGCAGTGAATATGCATTAAATAAAAGGATTAACATAACAAAGCATGCCAGGATAGTTTAGAGTTCAGAACGCCAGACTCATAACATCTGGAAACAGCTGGAAGAAATCTGGAGGTCGAGGGTTAAAATCCCTCTCCTGGCACTTTTTTCACATTTATTCATTTTTATTTAATTTTAATGAAGTTTTAATGAATTTTTAAATGTTAACAACAAAATAGAATGAGAATAAAAGAAGGTGTCAGGATGATAGAACTAACAGAAGATGAAAAGAAAGTAGTAGAAGTAATGAAGAGCCTGCGAGCAGTTACAGAGGAAGGAAAGAAGGATGTTGACCAGATTGCCAAGACTGCCATGCTGCCAAAGGGGAAGGCTGCTGGAATTGTTCAAAATTTAGTCAACAAGAAAGTTGTGAAGAGAATTGCCCGCGAGAAGGCTGCTGGTTATTTCCTTATAGAGCAAATGCTTGTCTGAAAATAAAAATATTCTAATGCAAAAAGGGAAAGTCCAAGAAAACCGTAGGTTGCCTTTACAAACAAAACGACGAGAACGGAAACGAGCAGACGTGAAAACTGCAGCATGAAAAAACAAACACAATTCTTTTTAAATAACTAATTCTATTGTATGCGTAGTATTGATACGTTAAGTTGCATCATGGCCCGAATTGCGTAACCTGGTTAGCGCAAAGGCCTGTGGATTTTCGTAAAAATCTGCAGAAAAGCAGGCAGCCTTCGGTCCGGGTTCAAATCCCGGTTCGGGCCCTCTTACTTTTTTCTCACTTTTTCCTCGTCCAGAAAAATCTTTAAATATTCCTCGCCACATAAGAATAGTTAACTCACGTGAACCGGGGTTAAGACTTTAAGCGTGGGCCAACTAAGGTTAGGTTTATCGGCACGATAACTTAATCGGCACGCAATGAAGAGATCTATTCCTGTTCACGGTAAAGTGTAGAGTAAAGTAAGCGAAAAATCTGGAATTACAATCCAGGTAGGTTTCGGTGAGACTGTCACGAAACGAAAAATGAAACAGTTGATTGATGAAACCTAGAGGTAGGACCGCCAATTCTGGTTGATCCTGCCAGAGGCTATTGCTATCTGGGTTCTACTAAGCCATGCGAGTTGTGAGGTGAAAGACCTCGGCGCACTGCTCTGTAATATGCAGTCAACCTGCCCTCAAGCGGGGAATAATGTCGGGAAACTGACGCTAATGCCCCATAGTTCTAGATTGCTGGAATGCTTCTAGTACCAAAGCCACGGCGCTTGAGGATGGGACTGTACAAGATCAGGCTGTTGTTGGTGTAACGAACCAACAAACCGATAACCTTTACGGGCTATGGAAGTAGGGGCCCGGAGATGGATTCTGAGACATGAATCCAGGTACTACGGTACGCAGCAGGCGAGAAACCTTTGCAATCTGCTACCGCAGGACAAGGGAACCTGGAGTGCACTTGCTTTGCAAGTGCTTTTGCTTTCTGAAAACGGGAAGGCGAATAAGGGCTGGGTAACACGGGTGCCAGCCACCGCGGTAATACCCGGAGCCCAAGTGATGGCCACTGTTATTGGGTCTAAAGCGTCCGTAGCCGGCTTAGCAAGTCCTTGGTGAAATCTGGCAGCAAACTGTCAGGCGTGCTGGGGATACTGCTAGGCTCGAGACCGGGAGAGGATAGAGGTACTCATGGGGTAGGGGTGAAATCCTATAATCCCATGGGGACGACCTGTGGCGAAGGCGTCTATCTGGAACGGGTCTGACGGTGAGGGACGAAAGCTAGGGGAGCGATCGGGATTAGATACCCCGGTAGTCCTAGCCGTAAACGATGCCCGCTTGGTGTAGCAGACCTCTCGGGGGTTTGCTGTGCCGGAGCGTAGGTGTTAAGCGGGCCACCTGGGAAGTACGGCCGCAAGGCTGAAACTTAAGGGAATTGGCGGGGGAGCACACAAGGGGTGGGCGTTGCGGTTCAATTGGATTCAACCCCGGACATCTTACCAGGAGCGACAGCAGGTTGATGGTCAGTCTGAAGGGCTTACCAGACAAGCTGAGAGGTGGTGCATGGCCATCGTCAGCTCGTACCGTGAGGCGTGCCGTTAAGTCGGTTAACGAGCGAGACCCACATTTCATGTTGCAAATCTTACAGCAATGTAGGGTGCACTCATGAAAGACCGCTGGCGATAAGCCAGAGGAAGGCGTGGGCGACGGTAGGTCCGTATGCCCCGAATCTCCTGGGCTACACGCGACGCACAATGCTCGTCACAATGGGATGCAACTCCGAAAGGAGAAGCAAATCCCCTAAAAGCGAGCCCAGTTCTGATTGTGGGCTGTAACTCGCCCACATGAAGCCGGAATCCCTAGTAGGCGAACGTCACTATCGTTCGCCGAATACGTCCCTGCTCCTTGCACACACCGCCCGTCAAGCCAATCGAGTGAAACTCAAACAAGGCTCTATCTCAAGGCCTTGCCTTTAATGGTGGATTCGAGTTTGAGTTTTGTGAGAGGGGCTAAGTCGCCACAAGGTAGCCGTACGGGAACGTGCGGCTGGATCACCTCCTTACTTTTAACTCATTGCAAAATGAGTCAGAAAGTGAATAAAGTGATTAGTTGTGCAAGAAGTGCGTGTCCTACCTCAGGCATCAAAAATCAACTGGATTTTTTAATTTCTTCCAGAATTTTTTTTCTGCTTTATGAATCGAATTTATACGCAAAGAAATTCTCAATAAATTTAAATCTGAATCATTGCAATCTATCTTCAGTTTAGTTTCATCCACGGGCCAGTAGATCAACGGTAGATCGCTTGCTCTGCAAGCAAGAGGCTCAGGGTTCGAATCCCTGCTGGTCCACAATTTTTTTTCATTAGAGATTTTTTAAAAAATTATTCTAGAACATGGTATCGAAAAACTCTTTACCTTACAACTACATTACAACAATTGGTGTAAGATCATGCCAGAAGTATGCGTGACTTGTGGCAAAGAGTTGCCAACAAGACAAGATTTGGAAAAGCACTACGAGACAGAGCATACCTACTTCAGAACAAAGATGAAGTTGTAACGTTTCTTTAATGCATCTGAGTGCGAGTGATTTCTTTACTCTTTTTTATTTTGTTTTCGCTTTGAACGAGTACTGCGACGTTGATTTTTTGTAATTATTGTCATTATTGACTGCAAAATATGTTTTCCAGTATATATTCACAATTAAAATAACAAACATCAGCTAACGTGCAATCGCAAATAATCATAAAAATACTTTCAGTTTTTGTGCAAAGCTCACTCAAAGCAAAACCTTAAATATCATGACGCACTAAATAATTTCGTTCGGTGTCGGTATGCATGTGTAAAAGTCTGCATTGGATTTCTTTTTACTAATAAATATTTGAGTTTCTTTTCAATTTGTTGAGTTCAGCGCGATGAGCGTGTCTATTCCTGAAAAAAGATGAAGACGTGGACACCTTGCGAGCGATTTCTGACTCAACCTTAGCGTGAATTGACGCAATACTGCATCGAACAAAAAAAAATTAACTAGAAAAATAAAAACGTGCAAATCCATACCCTACTGCGTATGGGCTGAAGAGTGTAGGTTAATGACTAGACTGTTTAGCTGAACGTGAAAGCGTGGATGAAGAGCGAACTGTCTATACGAGACCGTTAAAATGACACTACCATAAGATTAGATTGGTCAATAAGGTCTAGCAATAATATCCACTTGGTGGATGGCTTGGTTCTAGACGCTGAATAAGGACGCGGCAAGCTGCGAAAAGCCCAGGTTAGTCGCAAGCAGACATAGACCCTGGGATTTCCTAATGAGATTCTTAGCCCTCGGGCTATTTCCGTCTTGAATAGAGATGGGAAGAGGAACCTGCCGAAGTGAAGCATCTTAGTAGGCAGAGGAAGAGAAAACAATTGCGATGTCGTCAGTAACGGCGAGTGAAAGCGACACAGAGCAAACCAAACTCCTTTTCGATGAGAAAAGGAGGATGTGGGGTTGTAGGACTTCGGTCTTCCCTCGCTCGCACACTTGAAGTCTGCTGGAAAGCAGTGCCTTAGAGAGTGATAGCCTCGTAAAGAAAGGTGAGAAGGGAAATGCGAAGTATCCTGAGTACTGCTTCTTGGATTTGAAGTAGGAATCTGCCAGGCATTAACTGGTAACTCTAAATACGTCTAGAGACCGATAGCTCACTAGTATCGTGAGAGAAAGCTGAAAAGCATCGCGAAAGCGAGGTGAAAAGAACCTGAAACCAAGTTGGTGATAGTCAGGCACGGCCCGGAAGATTCTGTCTTGAATGAAAGCATCGTGAGGTGCGAGTAAGAAAGGCAGATTACAGGGTCGTGCTATCCGTTTCGAAAAACGGGGCAGGGAGTTTGTCCGAGTAGCAAGGTTAACTGGCATAACCAGGAAGCCGTAGCGAAAGCAACATGCCCACACCTGCGAAAGCAGCAAGGGGCGTCGTCTGAAAGGGCGAGAAGTTACTCGAGCAAGACCCGATGCGCGTTGATCTAACCCTCGATAGGGTGAAGTCCTTCGAAAGAGGGATGGAGGCCCGCTAGCGATGGTGAGACCCAATCCCTCGCGTGATTGGGGGTTAGTGGTGAAAAGCCTAACGAAGCGCGTGGTAGCTGGTTCCTCTCCAAATGTATCTAAGTACAGCCTGACCGGAGGCTGACAGTAGGATAAAGATACTGATTGGTTGGTCAAGGACCGAAAGGTTCAGCCATCCTGTCAAACTCAGAATCTATTGTCGCCGTAGAAGGTTGGAGTGAGGGTGTCGGATTAAGTTCGGCATCCGCAAGGAAAAGAATCCTGCCCAAGGTTAAGGGCTCTAAATGCTAGCTAAAAGTAGAAGGGAGTTTAACCCCTCAGACAGCGGGGCTGTAGGCTCAGAAACAGCCATCAGTTAAAAAGTACGTAACAGTTTACCCGCCGAGGTGTTAGGCCCTGAAAATGGAAGAGACTAAGCTAGCTTCCGAAACCTTGGACCTCTGGCAAAAGTCAGAGGGGGTAGAGAGGCTTGCTGTAAGGGTCGAAGCATCTGCGTAAGCAGTTGTGGACCGTGCAGCATCGAAGATCCTGCCGTGAGTAGCAGCGTAGCTGGACGAGAATTCCAGTCACCTTAAGTCTAAGGGTTTGCCAGCAATGCTCGTCATCTGGCAGTCAGTCGATCCTAAGGGCGACCTTAACCGGGACGCTCGATGGGAAATCGGTCAATATTCCGATACCGTGGAGGTACGTGCGGCAACGCAAGACAATCTTCTGACGCTTCGGGACAAGCTGACGTAAGTTAACTGTTGAAGCCAATGGAGTCTCGTAACGAGGAGAAATTGGTGAATGCAGGAATAGCTTGGTGTATGCTGAGTTCAACTGATTCCTGGAGCCCGTGAAAAGGAAGATTGTAAGGATTCTTCATGATCGTACCGAGAACCGTCACAGGTAGACTCGCTGAGAAGGCGAAGGTGTGTTGGGAGAAGTCTGTCTAGGGAAATCGGCAATTTGGTTGCGTACGTTCGCTAGAAGCAATGCCTGTCTTCTTGCCGCAAGGCGGGAAAGCAGGTCGCAGTGACCAGGGGGAAGGGACTGTTTAACAAAAACGTAGCAGACTGCTAAAGCGAAAGCTTGTGTACAGTCTGTGATGCCTGCCCAGTACCGGTGTGTGAAAATCTGGTTCAACAGATAGAAGCCCCGGTAAACGGCGGCGGTAACTCTGACCGTCGTAAAGTAGCGTAATCCCTTGCCGTTTAATTGACGGCCCGTCTGAATGGCTTAACGACTTCCCTGCTGTCCTAGGCTGATACCCAGTGAAAATGCTGTTCTGGTGAATAGGCCAGAGACCTTCTGTGGGAAATGAAGACCCCGTAGAGCTTTACTGCAGTCTGATGTTGCGGCCCGGTTTTTCTTACATAGTGTAGGTAGGACCCGTCACCATTCCGAGCTTTCGGGCGAGGAAGAGGGGAAAGTGTAACACTACCTTTGAAAAACTGTTCTGCTAACTCGTAAGAGGACATCATCAGATGGGCAGTTCGGCTGGGGCGGTACGCCCTTGACAAGATATCAAGGGCGCCCAAAGATCAGCTCATCCTGCTTAGAAACCAGGAATAGAGTGCAAGCGCAAAAGCTGGTCTGACTGAATCTCGCAAAGCAAGAGATTCAGCCGCGAAAGCGTGGGCTAGCGATACATCGTACGTCCTTAATGGGCGTCGGTGGTATCAGAAAAGCTACCTCGGGGATAATGGGCCCGTGGCCGGTGAAAGCCCACTGTGGGTTTCATCTCTCACATATCAATCGATAGTTGACAATAACACGATAGTATTTGCTTGCACGACCGCATTAGTTTGCTTCAATGCAAGCGATGTGAAAATTGTGCAAGCAATGCTGAACACGGGTATATTGACCCGGCGCGTTGGTGCGTCGCTGTCGGCTCCCCCCCTCCTGGCTGTGCAGTAGCAGCCAAGGGTACAGGTGCCCACTGGTTAAAGGGGGACGCTAGCTGGGTTCAGAACGTCGTGAGACAGTTCGGTCACTATCTACAGAAGGTGCTGGTTGTCTGACCGGAAGGAAGGATAAGTACGAAAGGAACATCCGTCCGTAGCCTCTGGTATACCGGTTGTTCAAAGCATAGCCGGGCAGCTAAGCTATACGTGGATAAGTCCTGAAGGCATCTAAGGACGAAACCACCCGGAAAAATAGACAACCATTCACCCTGCTGGCTCGCAAGAGTCGGTAGCGTGACGAAGGCCCTCTTACACTAAGAGTTTGATGGGAGAGAAGTGTGCGCTGCAAGCATTCGTGCGAGCAGTTTAGCTTGCTCTTTCCAAAAGCCTTAGATGCTAGACTTTGATAAACAATCTAATCTGAAAAATTTGGTAGTTCATAAAATTTTTTCTAGGAATTTTTTCTTCTGGTTAGACGCAAGTCTAGAAATTAGAATTTAGAATTCAAAATTCAGCGGATGAGCATGAGAATGATTTGTATCACTGCGAAAATTATCAGTACAATCGCGACATACTTTGAAAGATGTGCGACAACGAAGAGAATTATTCCAAAAATCAGCAGCACGAATGGATTGATGCTTGTAAAAAAGTTATAGAGTTCTTTCAGTGAAGTTGGCATGCTTAAACAAGGTAGTCCATCACATGGTTTACATTGTGAGCCTGGAAAGCAAATTGGACAGCATGAAGTTTGAGTTGTAGTAGTTGTTGTCGTATTTGTTTGAGCAAAAATTACTGCTGGGAAAAACAAAAACATCAGAATTGCGAACGTTGCAAATATTTTTTTCATTTTTATCATTCGCTTTTTTCACTTTACTTCAATTTACTTCAACTTTTTCAGTGTCTTTATGTCGCTCACTTCGTAATAATCTATTTCTTCTCCCTGCTTAACTTCATCTTTCCTTTCTTCAGGAATTTCCATGTCAAACACCTGAAAATCAATCATATCCATGACCTGCGCGTTATTTCCGGTTATCGACAAAACCTGTCCTTGTTTCTTTTCAACAATTGGAACTTCAACTTCTTCATGGGCAGGTGCCATAAAACTTCTAGTCTTTCCGTCAAGCAATCCTTTCGCATCAACTCTTACTTTCGCGTGCCCATGCTTGCCGCTGCTGCTTACTTGTATTTTATCTACTCGACACGGTGTTCCGTCAATTATCACAAAACTGTTAGACTTCAGATCTTTTATCGATGCCTTCGTCGTTGTCATTTCTTCTTACCTCTTTTTGTTTTTGTCTTTATCTTATTTTTTTGTTTAACTATTTACTATTTCATCTCTTGGCCATTATCACATCTTCTCTCTTCACTGTCACACGTTTTGCATGATGTGTGGCAGCGATTGCTTCCGTTGCAAGCCGTTCGCTCATCTCTATCAGCACACTTCTCAGCTCCTTCACAGCAGAAGTCGCCACGCGGTCCGCGCCAGCCTCCTTTCCTGTTTCTTTCAAAATTTTCTCTAGAGGAGACAAAGGGAATTCTTTGACCATATCTTTATTTTGTTTTTACTTATAAAAAGTTGTTTTGCTTTTTCGATTTTGTCGTGATTTTCATCTTTGTGAGTGTCGTTACGATTACGCGAGTGTTTGTGTATGCTGTTTTTGTTGTGGCTGTTGTAAAAATTGTGAATGTTGACTAGAAAATATATTTTATAGTATATATAAGGAGCAAAAACGATAGCTTTAAATAGTTAACGCTGTAGATTTTTTTAAGCATTGTGCAAAAACGCTTTATATGTTAATGAAGATGAAGAGTGGTAAAATTTATGGCAGCTAAAAAGATTGCGAAACCGACGCAGAAAATGCAGAGATGTCCTGACTGCGGTAGTACTGCTTTTCATGAAGATCCTTCTCGCGGTGAGATGATATGCGCTAATTGCGGTCTCGTCCTTAAGGAAGAGATGATTGACACAGGACAGGAGTGGCGTGCTTTCGACACTGAACAGATGAGCAAGAGAGCAAGAGGTGGGGCGCCTCTTACATTCACGAAACACGACAAGGGTCTTACGACAGAAATCGGAAAAGGTCTCGGAGAACTTTACAAAGTCCCTGCAAAAAAACGTGCTCAATACTACAGACTGACAAAATGGCACAAGCGTCTTATCAAAAGTAAGGATAGAAACCTTTCATTCGCGTTGAGCGAACTTCAAAGAATAGTCTCATTTTTAAACTTGCCTCGTCCTATCCACGAAAGAATTGCACGATATTACGAAGAAGCTGTCAATAAAGGCCTTGTCAGAGGCAGAAGCATCGAGTCAGTCATCGCCGCATTAACGTATGCAGTCAGCCGTGAGTTCGGCTCCCCTCGTACGCTTGACGAAATAAGCGAAGCGAGCGGAGTTGAAAAGCGCGAAATAGGTCGTACGTATCGTTACATAGCTCGTGAACTGCACGTAAGAATTTTGCCAGCAGATCCAATGACATTTGTTCCTCGTTTCTGCAGCATGCTGGGCCTCAGCGACAAAGTCCAGGCAAAATCAATCGAGATTTTGAAGAAGGCAAAAAAGCATGACATCACAAGTGGTAAAGGTCCGACAGGAGTTGCCGCAGCTGCAATATACATTGCAACAGTTCTTATCGGAGAGAAAAGAACTCAGAGAGAAGTTGCTGACATTGTCGGAGTCACGGAAGTCACAATTCGTAATCGATACAAAGAACTGATTGAGAAGCTTGGAATAGAAGAAGAAGTTGAAAAGAAAGTTAAGGAAGAATAAATTAAAAAATTTCTCAAATTAATCACAAATTAATTAATCAAATCGCTTTCTTTTTCTCGTTTTCTCTTTCATTGCTCATTTGCTGCAACCAGTGACTCGATCTCCAAGAAATTTCTTTCAGCACGCTGAACGCAAGATGGAATTCTTGAACTGTTTGCCACTGTCCGTCTTTCTTTTCTGTCCTCTCCAGCGTTATGCTGTTCGGCCATACTGTTGCTCTGATTCCTTTTCCCTCGCCAAGTCCGAAGTAAGCATGCGACAATGGCTTTTGTCCTTGTCCACTAACTTGCCCGCTGCCATTAACTTGTCCGTTACCGTTCTTGCTGAAGATTCCGTTCGCAGTTGCCTTGTTTGCATATCCATTCATACTCTTCACCTCCTAGTCTTTAATATCTATACATTACAATATCGCTACTAGTATTTAAACCTTTCGATTGCGTTTTGTGGTTTGTCATGATTTATTGCGATTTATTTTTTCGCAACGAAAAATATTGCATGCCGATTTACGACAGAGATGATGATTTGAAAGAAACTGCTTTGATGGGTGGACGCAAAGCCAGCAAGGATGATTTGCGAGTTGAAGGGTATGGAACTATTGACGAAGCAAATAGTTTTCTGGGTCTTGCAGCAAGTTTTTCAGAAGACAATCATATCAATAACATTATAGAAAAAATTCAGCAAGATCTTTTTGTAATTGGTTCAAACATAGCAACACCAGAAGAAGATCGCACTCGAATTAATTATCCAATTCCTGAAATTAGTCATTCGTATGTTGAGAATTTAGAAAAAATTATTGGTGAAATTGAAAAAGAGCTTCCTAGTTTGAACAAATTTATTTTACCAGCAGGTTGCCGTGCAGCTTCAGCCCTTCACGTCGCGCGGTCCGTCGTTCGCCGCGCTGAGAGAATTGTCGTTGCTCTTTCAAAAAAAGAAAAAATCAATCCTGAAATAATAAAATATCTAAACAGGCTTTCCACTTTGCTGTTTGAACTTGCTAGACTTGCAAACAAGCGAGAAAATATTTCAGAGAAAGAATGGAATGCGAAAGTTTGAAGTCATTATTACGATATATGATTACAAAATTACAAACTTTCTAAAAATTCCTCCGCCTTGTCGTCGCAGAAAAGCGTCAGTCCCATCTTTTCCTCGATTTCCGCCTCATGTAATTTGTGCTCTTGAATTTTTTCTTTGTTGTAAACATGAACGACTGAATGTCCCAGCTTCACGAGCTCTTCTGCAACATGCCTGCGGTGGCAGCGGAACCACAAAATTTCTGCGCACATCATGGCAGCATGCTTTCCTTTTATAATGCTCAAAAATTTCTTCACTCCATCTTTGAATTCAGGCGTCTGTGAAAATGCAGCATATCCTTCCTTGCGGAATCCTCCCAAGTCAGGAAAATGGGTATAATCGATCCCATGAGCAGGCAGTTCCTTCTCTAAAAACTCTCGGTTGAAATGAGGGAACTTGTTGTTGCCCGGAAATCTGCGAATGTCAACAACCATATCGATTCCATACTTCGACAGTGTCTGTAAGAAATCATCAAAACTTCTCGTACTGTGGCCGATTGTAAAGATTTTCATAAATATAAAACGGGTTTAAAGAATTTATTTACAATTTAATCAATCGCACTTTTATTTTGCCATCTTCAATTTCTGCACAAGCCGCCTGCCCAATGCGTCCATAACCAGTATTCACAACAACTGTCTTACCAATTTTCATTATGCCGCGTCCTTCGTGGATATTTCCACAAACCCAGAGAAGCGGTTGATATTTTTTCACAAAATTCTTGACTTGATCTGTCCCTACATGATCGCCATATCGAGGACTTTTCTTCCATGTTATCTTGTCAAGTTTTGTGCCGTAAGGAGGGTCGTGTGTCACGACAATCGTGAATTTTGCTTTTTGTTTAGTAAAGAATTGTTTTAATTTTTTGTATTCTCTCTGTCGAAGATTTTTCCAATATTTGTAAATTTCTGGGTCTCCAGATTTTCGTGGTGTCAAAACTTTGCAGCCAATTCCATAAACAAAAAACTTTCTAAATTTTTTGAAAGAATAATCAATCAAAGTAATATTTTTCAAATTTTTAATCATATATTCCAAACTATCTTTGCTAAGTTTTGCAAAAGGATCTGTTCCTTTGTAAGGCCCTCGTGGACCCCATGGGTACTTGGTAGTTATATCATGGTTTCCGTGGCAAGTAATCACAGGAACGCCAAGCGAATTTAAAGTTCTTAATATTATTTTTCCTTTTTTAATTCCAAATTTTTCCAGCTGTCTGACTTTTCTTTTTCCAACAATGTCTTCGAAACTCAATCCTTCATGCATTTCATTCCAGTATTTGAATTGTAAAGTGCGAAAGGTTGTAAAGTCTGGATAATCGCCGTGAGCAAGAATCAAATCGATTTTATTTTTCTTAACAAATTGCTTTAGCCTTTTCGGAATTTTTCCATGAAAGCAACCTATGCATAAAATTTTAATTTTGCTCATATTTTCATCTCTTTACTGGTTTTCCATGCTGCTTGGAACAAATCTGCCATCATTTTCCCAAATGCTTCATCGTTTATCACGAGTGTTACATCTGATTTTATCAAGGCAATTATAACTGTTTTTCCATCCATTATACTCATAGCAACTCCTTCATTCGGAAATTGTTTTATTTTATCTCCGATTTTGATCCATTTTTTTATATTTTCTTTTGTTTGTTCATTCGCAGGTCCAATGCTTTTAACATCAACCTTTTTTGAAACTAAATTTTTTGTTTTTCTCATCCAAACTGGATGCGGATCAAAAACATATTTTATCGCATAATCAAATTTCTCTGGTTCTTTTCTTGTAGAAATGAGTTTATTGAAATTTTCTTTTCCTTTTACAACAAAAACTGCTTCTTCTGGAAATCTTTCATATTTTGTCTTCATCTTTTTTGCTTCTTCTTTCATTTTTTCCAATTCAGAAATCTGTTTTTCAATTTGCTTTATTAGAACTAGTTCTGGATCGATTGCAACATAGGTCTTTGGCTTTTTTAAAATTAATTTAATTAACCCTTTCTGCTCGAGAGAATTCAAAACATCATAAATTCGTCCATAAGGAACCCCACTTTTTGCAGAAATTTGATGAGACTTGGATTCTCCCAAGTCTACAACTGCTTGATAAGTTTTTGATTCATACTCGTTTAATCCAAGTAATTCAAGTTTCATACTACAACTATAGTGGTGGCAAATATAAATAATTGTCGATTATGTATTAACTGTCAGGTGATAAAAAATGTCAATGGTAATAAAATGTTCAAAATATCAATTGGAAGAGTTGGAAAGGATCGGGTATAGAAATACTGGAATCAGTAGAATTAGAAGTAGTGGACTTGAAAAAGATTACGTACTTGAAATTGATAATGAAGTACGTATAGGATTAAGTCTTCCAAACTTTAGGAATAAAGAAGTGTTAATGAAATATATAGAATTTTTAAATGTGAGAGATTGTAAGGAAAATAGAAAGCCAGAGGATGTAATAATAGAAATTACCATGAATAGGTTGAAACTTGATGAAAAACAAATAAAATCAATTGATGTCGTATCCTTGGACCCAAATTACAATCAAAAAACAGTGTGCTCATTAAAAAGTTTAATCGATATAAAACGAAAAGAAATATCGAATTCAAATCAGGAAAAGAAGTAAAATAATTTATTTCTCTTCTTCTGCAATCTCTTTATCCTTCAAAACTTTCGCCAAATCACGAATCAGCTTTCTGACGTACTCGCGCATCTCGTAAACATCCTTGTCAGGGATATCCTGGATCTGCTTTGCATCCGATTTCTTCTTCATCTCGTCAATTCTCTTCCAGATGTCCCAGTAGTAGCCTTCAACCAGCTTCTTGTCGATCAGCTCTCTCTTGAAAGCGTTCGGAATTTCCTCTTCCTTCACAGGTAATTTCTTCAAACTCTTCAGTGCGGTGGCTGCTGCCTTGTTCAGAACTTCATGCGTTCTCTCCAAAATTTTCTCCTTCTTCCTTATCTCAAGCGCGTTCAGGAGGTTGAACATCTTGTCGACGAACTTCTCGCTCTTTTCAATCCACTCATCGACGAACGCTCCAGTCGTGTCCATGATTTCCTTGTGCTCGATTTTCTTTCTTATCTCAATAATTTCTTTCAGCCACTCGGCGTATTCAGGCTCGAGAATTCCCGTATCGACAAGGTGGGTCTTCACTTCCTCATACGCTTTGCCAGGTACTGGAGGTGCAATGCCCATGAACATGAGGACAGCCTGTGCTGTGTTCAGCATCGCATAATAACAGTCTTCCGCCAGCATGAGCAGCTTTACAGTCTTCGCTCTCATCAGCTTCTTCGGCGCTCCTTCCATATAATTTTCAATTGCCTCTCTTGTCGCAGGAATCTTTCCCATGTCGAGCAGTCGTTTGATCGGTGCGAAGAATCCAGTGTCATACAGAGCGGTTCCTTCCTTGATAAAATTATATATGATAGGGTGTGCGACTCGAGCATAGTCCCAAAATTCTGTAAGTGTGTATATCGGTTGGATTGAAATGCTTTTCGAAATGCTCTGAGCAATCTTCTCGATGTCCGCGTCAATCTTGTCAAGGTCTTCTGCAGAAAGTTTGGATGATGTGTCGTCGACGATTGCAAAAACGTCAATGTCGCTCGTCGGTTTGAAATCTTCACGCGCCACGCTTCCCATCATTACAATTGCTTTGATGTATTTTCCGTGCTTGTCCAAAACCGCTTTTGTGAATTTTTTCAAATTATTCATAATTTTTTGTTTTGATGCAGGAAGTTTCGGCAGCTCTTCTGTTTTTTTAGTTTCTTTCTCTTTCGTTTGTTTACTCTCTTCATGTTTTGCTTCTTTCTGCTTTTTTTGTTTTGGCATTTTTCTCACTCTTCTTCAGGCAAATCTTCTCCGCGCAAATCTTCTGGCAACAGCTGCTTGAAACGATCGATGATTTCTTTTGACAACTGCAACGCTTTGAAGAGATGCTCAGCCTTCACTTCTTTTATGACTTTGTGGTCGATGTCTTTCCAAAGCTGGTCAAGCTGTTTGAATTTGTCAATGTAAACCTTCTCGAGCTTCTTTTCCTTCACAAGCTTTTCTAAAAATTCCGGAGCGGCTTTGTAGTCAGGAGTTGCCTTGTAGAAATGCATGACTACTGACTGTATCATGTCCATCGCCGTATAGCGAAGTTCAAATATCATCGATTTTATGTCAAGCTTAATTTTTCTGTATCTCACCTCTGCGGTTCGCGCCTTCAAGCTGACTGTCTCGTCGCTTGGAGGTATGAGGCCCATCTGCAGCATCCTCTGAACAGGCTTGACAAAGCCAGTGTCGTAAACGACCAAGCCGGAACGCAAATAATTGACAAGCTCTGGCGAGCCCATTTTTATCCACTGCCAAAATTCTGTAAGTGTTGCAGTTTGTATGTGCAAATCTTTGAGCTCGTGGGCGATGAGGTAGAGCTGCGCGTTTACTTTTTCCAAATCCTCGCTGCTTTTTGTCGCAGTATCATCAAGAACAACCCACAAATCTGCGTCGCTGCCTTTCACCATGGAACCTGTCGCAGCTGAGCCAAAAATCATCACGCACTTTACAATGTTTCCGTAATGCTTTCTTGCCTCGTTAGTAAAAACGACGATCTTTTCGTAAAGTTCTCCTGAAAGTTGCGGCTGTTGTTGCTGCGGTTGCTGTGGCTTTGCGTGAGTATCTTGCGAAGGTTGTGCATCCATCTTGCTCTCGAATTTTCCTTCGATTTTTTTTGTCAAATGAACTTCCTCCAGCTCATTCTCAAGTTCTTCTGCAAAACTTTTCTTTTTTTGCTCTTTTTCTACTTTATTTTTTGCAACCATATATTTTCACGACTGGATTGATGTATTAACTAAGTGGTTATTGATGTTCCTTATATATATAATTTACTACTCCTGGATAGTGATTATTTCTGCAGAACTAATTCTTCCAAAAATGTAAATCTACCTCAATCTTACCTGAACTTCTCCTTCTTCCACTCTTCGCCCTTGCCCTTCTCCACTGCAGAACGGCCGTAAAGCCCGTGTTCTTCTTCCGGAACCTGCAGCAGGCCTTTGAGCGGATCCCATGCATGCTCGCGGATTGTCGCAAGCTGGCGGTCGATTGATGCCCACTGTCCGGTATCAAGGCCCCAGAACTCAAGGGGCAGCTTGTCCGGAGGAACGTCTTTCTCCAGAAAATCTTTTATAGCTCGTAATGCCAAAATGCTCTGCTGAATTGGATCCCCGCCCCCACCTCGCTCGAAAATCATGTAAATATTGTCTTTTGGATCTTTGCTCATTCCCTTCTGCTTCAAATTCCAGTATGTCTTGTACAAGTAAAACTGCTGCTCGCTGCCAAGAGGGATTGGTATGTGAGCAGGTCCAAGAGGCGAAGGCCAGCCACAGTGCAAAACGCGGACGTATTTACCAGCCTCGGGAGGAATGACTTCAATCGCAACCTCAACGTTCAATCCGTCCATCAACATGTGTTCTATGTCAACTGCGATTCCAAGCCAGGGTGAGTTTAGTTCCTTGATAAGATAATACATCTGGGCAGGCTGCGGGAATCTCAGCAAGTCCTCCATCCCTGCTCCTGCCATCGGTGTTTCCATTATGAAAAAAATCTTATTCTTGTCCAAAAGTTTTTTTGGATCTTTTTCCACAATCCCAGAAATAGCATTATCTTTTGGGTTTGTTATCGGATTTTTTTCTGGAGAAAAATGCCCCCACATATATTTTGCAGAAACAGAAGGCACCCACAATCTGTAATCTTTCTTAAAAACATCGTCTTCAAGAGTTTTTTGTTTAATATTTTTATCTTTCAGCCATTGCTGCACTTCTTTTTTTTCTTTTTTTGCATAATACTCAATCGTCTTGTCAATTATCGGCATCCAAAGCGGGTCGTTGTTTTCCTGCATCCATTTTCCAATCATATAATAAGCAATTTTTTCAGGTCCATAAGAAAGCGTTCTTGATTTTATTAGCCTGCCGAAATATTCCCAAAGTTCTTTTAGTTGCTGATGCCTGAACTGCTTATTTTCTTTTTCCATTATTATTATTGCTTCATTATTTATTCCATCTTCATCCTCTTTTGTCCATTCTATTTCTTCATTTTTGACTATAATTTTTTTCGCCTTTTCCTCTATTTCCTGATTTATTTTATGCAATTCTTCCTGATTTTTCGGGATCTCTCGGCTTCCTAAAACTTGCTCTTTAGCGATTTCCATTTGCTTTTCACGTATTTTGCGTTCAAGGACAGTTCTCCTACTAAGCTCTCTGAGGTTCAGTTTTCTTTCGTTCTCCGACCTCCTCAAATATCCTTCTATAGTATCGTGCAAAAGATCCAGCCAAATCTCGTCTTGCTCCCAGACCCAGCCTTTTCCTACCTCAAAATCCTTCATGAATGTCGACTGATATTCATTAATAAACTCTTCTAATCTGTTTCCCCAAGGATCGACCAAATCTGTTGGCTGCAGTTCCCTGTTCAGAAAAATAAACGGGACGGACTCGCTTGAATGGACCAGCATGTATTCGAACCCAATTTTTCCTGCGTTTTCGAGAATTATCATGAGCCTTTCATGGCCGCGCCTGTAGTCCTGGTAAATTGCAGAGTCAAGATGCGGAAATTCTCTGCTGCCGAAAGCCACATTCTCGCTGTGAAGTCCGAATCGTATTCCAAGATGGTCCCTTATCCTCTTCATTTTTTTGTCAATGTCAACTTCTTCAAACTCAGAAATTGATTCGAGGTCGATCTGAACAAACTGGACTCCTTTCGTTATCGCATACTCTGCTTTCCTTGCCAGGCCTGCGTACTGAGACTTTTCTTCCTGCTGTGCAGCCCCAAAAATTCCAGCCGCTGTTCCAAGTATTATCGGCATACATTCTCACTTTTTACTTTCATTTTTTATTTTCACTTTTCGATTTTCAGTTCTTCGATTTTCAATTTTTACTGATTAATTTTTACTGATTAATTAATTTGCAAAAAAATAAAACTATGAACCTGGAACTCCGAACGAAGACTTGAAATATGCAACAACAGCCTTGTAAGCATCACCGACTGATCTTATGTACATCTTTGTGAAGATGTCTCGATATGCAAACTCGTAAGGACCTACCGCGCGTATGAAACCGATGTCAAAACCTGCCTTACTCAATGCTTTGTGCGCTTCAAGTGTTACTCCTGCTTTTCCTGTCAAAATCTTCTGCAATCTTTCCTTTCTCTCGTCAGATTCTTTATTTTCTTTTTCTTCTTCTTCCTTCTCCTCGGGTGTTCTCCATTCCTGAGTTTTCCTGAATTCATCTAGAGTTTCTCCGCTGACTCCCATCTCTCCAAGCATCTGGCTGATATAATTCTCCATTTCTTTTTCTCTTGCAACAACTTCGAGGCAACGTCCGATGATGATGTTTTGCGTATTAACTGAGGCTTTCAAATCGTCAATGAACATGTTCTCCATTTCCTGCCCGTTCGGCAATCGTATTGTCGGGCGGGCCATTGGAACTTCAATAAAAATGTAATACGGACTCCATGGCCATGTCTCGTAACTGCTGTGCCCTCTGGCAGAGGTTTCGTATCTTGCCAGCAGAAGCTGTCTTGCATCAATAAAATCTTTCGGTGTGAATTTTATTTTATATTCTTTCTCAATTTTTTCTGCAATTCTTCTCACGATCATGTCTATAGACGGCTCGACTGGCAACCCTTTCACTTTCCCATCCCACTCATCCCCCATTCCTCCCTGATCTTTAGGTTTACTTTTCAGCAACTTTATTTCGTCTTTTGTGAATCCTGCTTCCTCCGCACTCACTTCATCTAGAAACTCCCGAGTTACCTTGTATTTGTCTGAAATTGCGAAAGGCTTCCATGCCCATATCCGCACAAATTCTGTTGACATTGCCTGTGCATCCGGCCTCCAGAAGCTTAATCTTCTCAGCAGCTTCCTTCCTTCCTCTTTTTGCAATCCTTCACTCAACATTTTGTATCTTGCAAGAAGAGGCTTTACCATGTTCTGGTATTCTTTTATCGACTTCATTCTTGCATTGTACAGCTGGGACAAACTCTCAAATCTTCTCTTGACTACATCAGTAAAATCACTCAGCCACGACAGATAGAGAACATTTTTTGTTTTCAGCACAACTCCTTCTGCCTCGGAAACTTCCAGCCTTTTTGCAATTTTTTGCACATCTAAATCAGTGTCTTTGAGCTTCATGAAATCCGCTATAATCGTCGGCCATCTCGGCGCGATAAGTTTGAGAGCGATGCCTTCGCCTGTATGAACATCAACCTGATCTATGAATATCGCCCTCAGCGTTTGCTCTCCTCTCTTAACGAATTCTTCTCCCTTCTCTGTACTGCCTCCCTTGCTTTCTTTAATCATCTCATTTCCTTTCCTGATCATTGAGAAGTAGTTCATGAATTCCTTGTACTTTCTAAAGTCATGCCAAACAAGATCAAAGTCAGAAAACGCGCTCGCAACGCTTGCCAGGCCTTGCTTGATCTGCCCTTCCATCTGCTGCTTCTGCGCGATCGTCAGCTGGTAATACTGCTGAAAGACTGGCGAGACTTCGATCCATTCTTCTATTTTCCATCTATCAAATCCCCACTTTGGGAACTGGAACATAAGACCGAAGAAGACTCCGCTGCACTTTCCCATGGGCGTGGTAAAATCGAGATATTCCTGAGCAACGGGTGCTTGCGCATTCATTCCTTGTCCTGGAGGAATTTCTTTTTCACTTGGCTGCTCTCCGAATTCAGGCGGCCCCAGAGGATATTCTACTACCATGTGCTTCTATATAAAATTTGGCATTATTCGACTTAAACTTTCTTCACAATCTGAATCTTACGACATTATCAAATAGATTCCAATCGCCATCAGAGCGACGCCGAACAAAACGCCGCCAAGCGCGAGTCTGTCGGGTTGATGATAACGGCCTGTTGGAAAGAGTATGGCCATTAAGAGTCCGAATGCAAAAATTATTCCACCTAGGATTTTATTAACGATTGACATTTTTCTCTATTTTAATAATTGCCACCCGATGCTGATAAAGATTGGACCGAGCACAAGTTCTCCCATTAGAAGAGTCATATTCTTGCAGTTCCAGCAAGTGAGAAGGAATGTCATCCCGAGAAAAATAAGCACTGCTCCGATTTCTTTAAACATAATAAAATTTCACGCTCTTTTTTTAAAAATGTAATAATTAATTAACAAACTAATCTTTTTAGCTTTACTTACCAATACTCTATTTAGGTAGTTGTTTCATGCCAATATTTGCAAGAACGAAGATAATGCTTTCTGATGACTGCATACGTCCTGGTCATCCTATACTGATGCTCAACTACAGCGGACCGAATCCTCAAGAACTCTATAAGAAATGCAAGGAGCTTTTCTTCTCGGTATGGAACATACATCCAAGCGAAGTCCAAGAACGTGAGTTCAACTGGGACAGGACTGCCGGGGCTGAGAAATTTTCAGTCAAGTTTGAAGTGATCAAGGATTTGGATGTTTTTAGCTACATGCTCGTGCGTGTCAACTTGAGCGGAGAGGCAAAGCACAGCAGGCAGTTCGGCAAGGAAGGCAGCGCAAAGATCGACATAGAAGCGATGTTAAGAACCGAGTATCCGCAAGACACGCTCTGGCAGCGCAGCTTGTTTTACGAGATGTTCCGCACTTTCTGGCACAGAGTTGTTTATGACGACAAGAGAAAACTATATATCCGCGACTGCAGGGAGACCTCGTTCCGCTTTCTCGAGGAAATAAAATCTTTTCTTAATACGTTACCAAAAATTAAGTAAGATAATCTATGCCAAAGCTTGTAATGCAGGACGACTGCTTCGCTCCGTATGGAAAGATGGAGATAAAATACAAAGGGCCAGATCCTTTCAGCATTTACAAAAAGGCGCACATGATAATCAGAGATATCTTCGAGATTGAGGACAAAGACGTCTGGGAGAGGGACTTTAGGTGGGACACTACAGATGATCCGCGCAGTTTCTTCGTACGTATCGTCGCCAACAGAGGATTTGACTTTAACAGCAGTGTGAATGCCGAATTTGTTTTTCAGGGTGTCCAACCAAGCGATCCGGCAAAGGAAGGATGGGTGACAGTCGGGATTTATCCGCGCCTCAATACAAAGTTCGAGCTAAATACTTTTTTCAAACAGCTACCCATCTACATGGGCTTCTTGCGAATTTACAACTTTTTCTTTTATAACAGAGTTCGACGTGGCTACTTGAAACTTTGCAGAGAATACACGCAGCGTTGCATGCAGGCGCTCAGGGAACTTATGAAAGCTCAGGGCATGGAAGACATAATGGAGCATCCGATTAAGTGAAGTAAAAAGTGAAGTAAGTAATCAATTAATTAAAGTAAAATAAAAGTTATCAATTAAATAAAGCAAAAACAAAATATTATTTTGAAGGAAGTGCTAGCAAATGGGATTTTGGGACAGGTTCAAGAAAAAACCTAAGGATGATTTAGATTTAGGGCTTCCTACGGAAATGAAGCGTGGACCAATAACAGCAGAAACGACAGGAAACGAGAATGTCCGTGCTAAAATGGATCTTGTTCTCACGCAAATGGAAAGCATGAACATACGTATGGAAACGCTTGGCCAGAGGCTCGAACGTCTGGAGCGTATGGTGCAAGAAATCTGGACGATTGCTAAACAATGATGAGCAAGAAGAATTCTTCAAGGAAATCTGGATATCAAGAAGTTTAATTTATAAGTTTTTCTTTTCTAACTGTTAATCAGATTGATACATATGATAATTGGACTTGTTGGAAAACCCGCTTCAGGAAAATCGAGCTTCTTCAAGGCAGCGACTCTTATCGACGTAAAAATTACTGGAATTCCTTTCACTACAATCAAGCCGAACATCGGAATTGGTTATGTTGTTATCGACTGCTGCGAAGGCGAGTTCGGTGTGAAATGCAGTCCGAAACATGGGATGTGTAAGAATGGAAAACGTTACGTTCCTGTGAAACTTGTCGATGTTGCAGGACTTGTTCCTGGCGCTCACGAGGGTCGCGGCCTCGGCAATCAGTTCCTTGACGATTTGAGACAGGCATCTGCATTGATTCACACAGTCGACGCGAGCGGGCTTACAGATGAGGAAGGAAAAGCGGTTGCACATCACGATCCAGCAGCAGACGTGGCGTTTCTTGAAAAGGAAATTGACTTGTGGTTCGCTTCAGTCATCCAGCGCGCCATTCATAAGATAGGCAAGCCTGGCGGAGTTTCGCCCGGCCAGTCGGAAATGATACAAATTTTGGCAGAGCAGCTCAGTGGGCTGGAAGTGAGCAAGAAGCATATTGACGAGGCGTTGCGAGTTTCAAGCATTGCAGACGTAGAAAAATTTGCCACAGCTCTCAGAAAAATTTCAAAGCCAATTCTCATCGCGGCGAATAAAATAGATTTGCTGGAAGCGCAGAGAAATTTTGATCAGCTCAAGCAAAAATTTGCAGGCACGCTCGTCGTTCCGACATCTGCCGAGTCGGAAATCGCGTTGAAGAAGGCAGCAGAAAAAAATCTTCTAGATTATTTGCCAGGTCATGACTTCACAATCACAGACAAGTCAAAACTCAGCAGTGCGCAACTCGGAATTCTGGAAAAAATTCAGCATGATGTCATTGGCAAGTACGGATCGACAGGCGTTCAAACATGTCTGAACAAAGCGGTGTTCGAACTTTTGAACTGCATCGCAGTCTATCCAGTCTCTGACCACAACAAACTTACTGACAAGGACGGACAGGTTCTTCCAGACGTTTTCCTTGTTCCTCGCGGCACTACAGTCAAGGAACTGGCATTCAAAATCCACACTTCGCTCGGAGAAAAGTTCATCGCAGGCATGGACGCGCGCACAAAGAGGAAGCTGTCTGCTGACTATGAGCTGAAGAACGGCGACGTTGTGGAAATTATGCATGCTAAATAATTTTTATATATAAATCTTTTTTGATGTAATTTAAACTTATGCTTAATGAGCATGTCTACCGACAATCGGCCGTTTTAATCAGATCAATAACTGATTTTCTCGTAATGACTTACAAAATTCCAAGTGAAGAAGAAGGCAAGTCTTCAGTTGACATTTACTTGACGCCAGATTATCTAGCATTTCGAGACAGAGCATTTGATGTTTTCAGAGACGTTATCAAAAGAGCTATATTGAATGATAATGAAGTTTCCAAAATTTTGGAAAGGTATATAAAAGAAGATAATGCGCGACGTGAAGAAGCAAGACGATTCACTGCTCCTTAAAATATTTGGCAAAAAATAAGAAAATATGACAAATTTTTTTCCTAAAAATGTCAACGAAAGTAAAAAAGATTAGCAATTAATACTGGTTATACCAAGAATAATATCAAGAGTGTGAAGATTGGTGTACTCGCCTGAAATTGAGTCACTACTTGTTAGTAAAAAGATTAAGGTAGGAGACCGCGTACGCGTCACTACGAAATTAGGCACGCATGACGGTATCTTACTGCCGAGAATAGAGATGGGTGACATTTCCTCGTTGGTTCTGAAGCTGGACAATGGCTATAACATAGGCATACATTTTGACACTAGCGACAAGACTGACAAGAGCATGCAGATAAAGAAGCTCGAAGGTGGAGCGAAACTTGGAGTCATTCCCTCGGTCTCAGTCAAGAGCAGGCCTGGGCTTCCGGACGTTTCATTTATCGCAACAGGCGGCACAATCGGCACGCATGTCGACTACAAGACCGGCGCTGTCTTCATGAGCAGGAAGCCTGAGGAAATCATTGCAACTACGCCAGAGCTTCAAGATATTGCAAACATCAAGGTCGTCCCTGCGCCTTTCACAGCAGCAAGCGAGGACATGAACCACATTCATTGGGGCCAGCTTGCAGAAATTGTTGCAAAAGAATTGAACAAAGGCAGACGAGGTGCAATTGTCACGCATGGAACAGACTGTCTTCATTTTACTTCGGCTGCGCTGAGCTTTATGCTGAAAGACTTGCACAAGCCTGTGGCCGTAGTCGGCGCGCAGCGTTCCCCTGACCGCGGAAGTTTTGACGGAATCATGAACTTGATTTGCTCGGGACATTTTGCAGGACATTCGAACATAGGCGAGGTTGCGATTGTAATGCATGCGACAACTAACGATGATTTTTGTTTCGCGCATCGCGGGACGAAAGTCAGAAAGATGCATGCAAGCCGCAGGGATGCATTCCGTTCCATTAATGAGTTGCCGCTTGCAAAAATTTGGCCCAACGGAAAAATTGAAATAACGAACAACAATTTCAGGCAGTTCGATGAAGGAAAAAAAGTCAGTGCAGACACCGCGTTCGAGCCGAAAGTTGCAATTGTGAAGGCGTATCCAGGAAGCGATCCGCAAATAATTGACTGGTATGCAGACGAAGGCTTTCGTGGCATTGTCATTGAAGCGACTGGACTTGGTCATGTGCCGACTGGTGAGAGTGGAACTAACGTCGGGCAGTTCGATCCAAACATGTCGTGGATTCCTCGCATCAAATCGGCAATCGAGCGTGGTATCGTAGTTGTCGTCACGTCGCAAACGCTTTACGGCCGTGTTCATCCTTTCGTTTACAGAAATCTGCGTCTGCTTTACAACACTGGCACTGTTTTCGGGGAAGATATGCTGCCAGAAACTGCCTACGTCAAGCTCGGATGGCTGCTCGGACATGAAAAAGATTTCGATAAGGTTCGCAGCATGATGCAAACGAACATCGCCGGCGAGATTACGCAAGAGACGAACGCACAATCATTTTTAGTTTGAAAAAATTTGGTGTAAGTTATGGGACAAAAAGAAAAAATGAAAACAAAACAAAACCCGAAGGAAAAAATTAAGTTAAACTTCAAGCTGCTTGGACTGAGAGCAGGATTGGAAATTCATCAGCAGCTCGACACAACGTACAAACTTTTCTGCAAATCGACGACGCAAATGAGCGAGAGGGATGCTGTGGAAGTTGTGAAGAGAAAGCTACATTCAGTTGCAGGCGAGCTCGGAACGTTCGACGCAGCAACTCGGTTTGAATCGACACGCCAGAGATTATCTAATTATCAGGTTTTTGAAAAAGAGAATTGTCTTGTGGAAACGGATGAAGAACCGCCTCACGAGCTTAACGTCGATGCTCTCCGCATTGCTCTGCAGATCGCGCTTTTGCTGAATTGTGAAATTCCAGACGAGCTTCATGTGATGAGAAAGACTGTTACAGACGGAAGCAACACTTCCGGATTTCAGCGAACGATTCTTATCGGCATGAACGGATTTCTAAAGTACATGGGAAAAAAGATTCCCATCACGTACATAAACCTTGAAGAGGACGCGGCAGCGATTGTCGGAGAGGAAGAAGGCACAGCGACATTTCGCCTGAACAGGCTCGGCGTTCCGCTTGTAGAAATTGGAACAGGAATTCTTGAAGACTACACGCCAGAAGAGATTGAGGACATCGCCTTTCAAATCGGAATGATCTGCCGTTCGACATCGGTAAAGCGCGGCCTCGGCACAATCAGGCAAGATGTGAACGTCTCAATCCGCGGTGGTGTAAGAAGCGAGATAAAAGGCGTGCAAGAGCTCGGATTGTTGTCGAAGATTGTTGAGAATGAAGCGCAAAGGCAGGTTGCGATGATTGAAATAAGAAACAGTTTGAAGAGGAGAGGCGTAAAAAAAGTTAGCGCGGAACCTCAAGATGTCACGCTGCTTCTGCGCAGCACAAAGTCGAAAGCTTTGAAAGGAATGATAGACAATCATCTTACAATTTATGGAATGAAAATCAGCGGATTCGGAGGAATGCTAAAGCGGGAAATTTCCCCAGCGCGAACGCTCGGAAAGGATCTTGCAGAGTTTGTTTCTATTTTCGGGCTGAAAGGAATAATTCATTCGGACGAAGACATTACAAAGTACAACGCAACAGAAGATTTTGAAAAATTGCGACAGCATTTCGCAGCACGCAGCGAAGACGCGATAATTTTGCTCGGTGAATACAAGACGAATGGAAGCGTGGCAGAACAGGTTGTCAGAAGAATGAATCAGATTGTTGTAGGGCTTGAAAAAGAAACTCGTGCGGCGAATGACGACGGCACTTCGCGCTTCATGCGTCCGCTTCCAGGCTCAGCCCGACTGTATCCAGAGACAGACGTCCTTCCAATGCCTCTGAGCAAAAATTTCCTAGAAAAAATCAAGAAGGAGCTGCCGGAACCATGGGCAAAGAAGTTTGAAAAGTTCAAATCCAAGTACAGACTCTCGGAAGATCTTGCACGGCAGATGATGCAGTCAGAGAATTTCAACTTTTTCGAAAGAATTGTCACGCAGACAAAGGCAGATCCGACAATCGTGGCAAACACATTCATCAGCACGCTGAAAGACCTCGAGCGACGCGAGAAGATAGAGCTCAACCGCATTTCCGAGAAACATTACTTTGATATTTTCGAGGCGCTTGCAGAAGGAAAAATCATGAAGGAAGCTCTTCCAGAACTTTTCAAGTATTTTGCAGAAAAGCCCGGCGAGACAGTCGCGAGCGCGATAGAAGAGCTGAGCTTGTCGCCAATTTCCGCATCCGACCTCAACAAAATGATCAAAGAGCTTCTTGAGCAGCCACAGAACATCACTTACGAGAAGGCCGTCGGCCTCATCATGAGCAAGGTTCGCGGTCGCATCGACGCCCAAGTCGTCATGGATACCGTGAAGAAATATTTCAAGTAAATATTTAAGGTTTAATATTACTCACAACTGTATTCTTAGGAAATCATTTCTTAACATTAATTCTTTTTCTAATAATCAGAAAAGTTATTCCAAAAATTAAAAACAAAATACCGAGTTCTAAAAACGGAAAGTTAAATACACTCTTTACAACTAATGAAAGCAATATAAAAAAGATTCCGCCAAAAACTCCAACAAATCCAGCAATAGTGGCATCCAACCTTCTTAATTCTAATAAACTTCTTCCGCCAGTTGGCTTCCAATACCAATATCTTACATATAATTCTCGAATTTTTTTCTTCAAGCTCATAAATTATGATTGTTTCCTCAATTTAAAAATCAGAATTGCTATATAGCGAGTAATATTAATAATTTAAAATTTAACAACCTTTTTTCTCTCTTTTGCGACAATTTGCGCTGCCTTTGCCACAGTTTTCGGATAGTGCTTCACAAAACTCTTGCCACGTATCAGGAAATTCTTCTCTGCCTTCTTCGCCTCGAACTTTTCCATCAAAAAGTACTGGGCTTTCTTCAAGTCGAAGTCCTTGCAGGAAAAAATGTCAACTGTGGCAAACCCGTCGTAAGGAAATGTATGAATGCTGATGTGAGATTCTGCAAGAAGAACGAATGCGGATATTCCTCCGCGATCGAACGATCCTTCACGTCCGTGATATTCTGTAACTTGAGGCTCGGAGATGCAATGCATTCCAATAAATTCTGGCATTTCTCGCAAAATAACTGAAATAAATTGCGCGTTGCTGATTTTTTGCTTGCTGCATTGATATAAATCAAGAGTTAAATGAGGTCCAAACATTTTTGTAATCGTGCGACTCCGTGATTAAATTATATAATAATTTTGTGCGCGCTTGTATATAAAAATTGTTGTTATCAATCGCAATATTTTTTTGAAAATTTTTTCCAGAATTTTTTTCTAAAATTATTTTTTATTTTTTTTAAAATTGTTTTTAGAAATTTTTATTTTCTCCGAATCTTTTTTATTTTGCGTGAATTTCGACAACATCCTCGTCTTTTACAACATAATCAAGCCCGACTGTCTTGCCACTGAACTTTGTTGAGTTGAAAATGCGCGCGAAACTGAAATTCTTCAGAAAATCCTTGTGTATCTGCCTCGCAACTTGCTTCACGGTCGCACCCTTTCTCAGTGCGATTGCAGGAATCACCTTCGGCTTTCCTGGCTCTTTTGTATAAACTCTGATCAACTCAAGGTTTTTCCACATCAGCTCTTTCAATTCTTCCAAATTCTCCCCAAACTGGGCTGAAACTTCCAAGTATCCGTAATTTCCCCTGATTTTCATCAGCTTTGCGTCGTGCGAGTCGCATTTCGTTGCAATGAAAAAATACGGCTTTTCGATTATGTCGAACGAATCGTTCAAAATTTTCAGCATCTCTACCCTCTGCCCGTCAATATCTTGAGTTGCGTCGATCAGAACAACGCATTCGTCAGCCATTTCAAGCAAAGAAAGCATTTCTTTGTCAAAGTTTGAAGGAACTTCAATCAGTTGCAGCTGCACGTCCTTGTATTGCATCATCCCGACTTCCGGCAGCTTTGTAGTGTAAGGATAATCAGCAACTTCGGCATGCGCGTTTGTCAACGAGTTGAGCAGCGAACTTTTTCCGCAATTCGTCACACCAATCAGGCAAATTGTCGCGGCTCCTTCCTTTCTTATTGAGAATTTTGGTTTCGACTTGCCGGATTTTTTTGCAATTTCTGCCTTTTTTTTCAGCTTTGCAAGCCTGTGTTTCAGTTCGCTCAGCTGATGCTCAGAACCTTTGTGCTTTGGAAGGGTTTTGATCATTTCCTGCAGCGCAACAATCTTTTCTTCCTTGTTCTTCGCAGCAAGATATTTTTTCTCTGCGACGAAATATTCAGCTCCGGCGTTTACAGGCATACTTTCTTGTTGTCACTCGTTTACTTAAAGTTTTTCAAATTTGACTGAAAATTATTCGCTCAAATTTATTCGTTCAAATCTTTCGAACTTTCAAGAC
>Ga0315291_10000266_pt1 | contig 67432 bp, 39 predicted proteins | sample YL17G12_20_MG_FD_203070 | JGI IMG/M metagenome (GOLD analysis project Ga0315291, IMG submission 203070) | Sediment microbial communities from Yellowstone Lake, YNP, Wyoming, USA - YL17G12_20 | ecosystem: Environmental > Aquatic > Freshwater > Lake > Sediment | place: USA: Wyoming | collected... | reverse complement strand
GTGATTTTTTCAGTGCTATATAGGCCTGGCGATAATTTTCCATAGCCAGATAATGACGGCCCAGCTGATAATATACTTCAGAGATTCTGTAGTAGTCCGGCTTTTTATCGATAATTGAGAGCAATTGGGCTGTCTGCCTGCTGTTTTCACCTGGGCTTGTTGCTTCTGGAGGCCGCAATTTCTTCAATACAGCGTTTTCTGCGCCGTGCTGTGTTTTTAATAAATTAAGTCTGCTGATTTCCTTCTGTGCCGAAGCTTTTATCAGATGCTCGGCGGGCAGATTTGTTCTGAGAATATTACCATACAGCATCAGGGCATAGTCGGTGTTTCCAACGATATTCTCGTAAAACCGGGCATACGTTTGAAGGGCATCAGCCCGCTGAACAGGGTCGGGGTCATTTATTGCCGCTGTAAGTATATTCATGCCCTTAAGATAATCTCCTTTTACAAACGATGCTTCTGCCTTATCTGAAGGGCTGGTCTGCCCGTATGCCCCAAACGCAAAAGCAAGAACAAGAATACCGGCGATAATTTTTTTCATATCCGTTCTTCTCCTTTTACTTTTTTTGAGGCGTCAGCCGCATCATTTTTAACTTTTTTGTCAGACCTTTTTATGAAGGCCGACATGATAATGCCTGAGATTGCTCCAAAGCCGACCGTTACTGCCAGCAGAGCTGCGGGAAAGACAAATATCATCGAGCCCATTGAGCTTGAATTTGGGTTATAGCCCAGTTTGACCCTGAGTATTCTGCCTTTCTCTTTTTTGTTCGGCGAATTCGATGCGTCCATTATAACCACCTTAAATTAACAATTATCATTATTGCCATAGCGATAAAAAGCACAGCCAGGCCAAGTTTTACCATCGCAACCCGGCGTCTGAAAAACGCTCCCATCCGTTCCGATGTGACGCCGAATGTTGCCAGTAAAAACACGGCGACAAGAGGTATTATAAATGCAATGTTATAAGAGAAAAGATATTTTGTTGCCGCGATGCGGTAGCGGGGTTCGGAAATCATTGTTACAATTGGAAAGTAAACCTGCCCTGTGCAGACCAGCTCCATACCTGCTATGACAACTCCCAGAATAAATGATGCGCTGATTAAGGCTGTTTTATTTCTTGCGAAGTTTCTGATTTTTTCACGGATTTTTCCCTTTAGAAAATCAGGCAGCTGCAGCGTAATGTCAGTAACCCTGCCTTTAAGACAGCGGACAAAATCCACAAGGGAAAATACCGCAAGAGCTCCGACAATAAGCAAAAGTATCGAATTTACAACAGTTGCGACGATTTGCTCCCGCAATATCAGTTTGACAAAATTAAAGAACGCAAGACCGATGGCGAGGTACGTAACAAAAACAGCCAGCGTGAACATTCCGCCGGTGTAAAGCATCTGTTTGCGTCCACCTCCGACAAGACTGAGATAGGAAATCAGGAATATGACGGTTGTAAAGGCACAGGGGTTTATGCCGTCCAGCAGGCCTGCGCCGAGCACAACGCCATAAGTCAGGGCGTTAAATGCCTCTTCTTTTATCATTACCGTATCGTGCGGGCTGGTAAAAGGCGTAATCATTTGCTCAAGATACGATTGGGGGTCATTGCGGAATTTTGCAAGTTCGGCCGGCAGATTTTTGCTGATTTCCGTCTCTCCGCCAAAAGCTGAGCGTCCTATGAAGATGGCCGGCACATCGACTCCCTGCCTGCCGAATTCAGCCTCAGCGTTAAGGAATAGGTCATACGTTCCCTCAACACCAAGGTCAAAATAAAATATTGCCAAACTAATATTGTTCTCGCTTGCCAGCCTTGGCAGCTCATACTTAAGCAGTTCGTGGCAATATGGGCAATCAGAAGAAAAAAAGTATAAAGGAACAATGGAACTGTCGGCAGATGCGTTAATGAGAATTTCTTTGCCAAGGCGGTTTGCCGCGCGTTCAAGGCGGCCGGCGGTTTCGGGTTCGTGCGATCGCGGCGTAAGCGTTATACTGTCGAGTACGGTCCGGTCGGCGGCAATAGCGCTGATGGTCATAGCGTTTGAATTTATATCGACTTTGCAGAAATGATATTCACGGGCCTCCGCCTGCGACGGATAGGTTCTGTCTTTATCCATCCAGATAAGTTCCGCACCGGCACCGCCAGAAATGATATAAGTGATTTCTTCGTTAGTGGACCGTTCATACAAATGCCAACTGGCAAATACGACGTCAACCTTGTATTTTTGAAACAGAGGTGCCCAGGTTCGGCGAAGCATTTCTGACGACCTGCCTCGCGATATATAAACAGGGTCGTGCAGAAAAACCACTCTGAAAGGCGCCTTCTGCACCTCGTCTCTTGCCAGCTCTGATTCGAGCCATTTGAACTGCGGACTTTCGGCGTCGAATTCCCCATTCTTCTGGTCTCCTCGCGTACCCCACGCCAGCAGTCCGAAAAACTGCACATTGCCCCATTTAAATTTGTAGTATCCTTGCGCAAGTGAGGGGAAAAAGCCGGAATACAGTCCTTTGCCGTTTGCAAAATCATTATCGCCCAGAACCGGATAAATTGCCGTCCTGCGAAGCAGTCTCGATTCAATCCGGAAAAATTCATCCCACAAATCGGCTCTTGCCCCGTCATCTATCATATCGCCGAGCACAAGACAGAACAGCGGTTCGTGAAGGATAACCTGATTGATAATTTCCTGATGATGCATGGTGGTCTTGTTTTCACCAGGCCGCGTATCACCGTACACGGCAAATGTAAAAGACTCTCCCGCCCGGCACGCTGTTCTTATCTGAAAGCTCCGGTCGCCCCGCGGAGTTCGGGTCTGTCCGTCGCCGCATATTATTTCATAATCATAAGTTAATCCGGGTTCGAGCCCCGTTATTTTTACGAAATGAGATTTACTTTTTGTTCCTGAACCGAATTCCCTCAGAGCATTGCCGTCAAAAATTCTTACTTTTGCCGCAAGCGCCTTATCCAGATGAAAGGCTACAACAACAGAATCAGTCGTTACATCCAGCAAATACGGCCCTGCAGTGAATCCGCTTAATTTGTTATCGGCAGACGGGGTATCCTGAGCATACGCACAGAGATTAAGCATTAGCAGTACTGCTGACAGAATTATACACAACGATAATCTCATTGATTGTTCTTATCCGAAGCAAGAAGGCTTTCAATATTTTTTCTTATTTGCTGCATTATACCGGCATCATAGCCTTGTCTTGTTAAACTGATTTTGCCGGTGCGGTCAATAACTATGGTTGTCGGAACTACCGACATTTTCAGCTTTTTAAAGACCTTTGCCTGTTTATCAAGCAGTACGGGATAGTCGATGGCAAGCGTTTTTGTGATTGTTTTAACGTCGTCGATGTTTTCCGGGTCGTTACATATGGCGGCAACAACGAGGTTTTTATATTCAGGCGCCGCTGCAAGCGATTTTAACTCTACCAGTTCCGATTTGCAGGCGATGCACCATGTTGACCAGAAAGCCAGCACTACCACCTTTCCTCTGTATTGATTGAGATAAAACCGCTCATGTCCGAGCGTATCGAGCCGAAAGTCTATCGCATCGTTTTTTGTACTGACCGCCGTATCTTTGTCATTGCCGCAGCCGCTCAGAAATGCGGCAAAGCACAAAAGACACAATATCAGGGTTATGCCGTATGGCAATCTCATTCTTGCTTCTCGGCCTGGATGGAGTCTTTCTTTTTTCTGATATGATTTCCAATCATATTGAGCATCTGTGAGATGATAATGGCAAATACGCCTGTTCCGACCGCAAAGGAAAAAAATGCCGGAATCTGGCTTCCCACCGAACTCGAATTAGGATTGTATCCTGTTTTTACGCGTAAAATTTTTCCTGTACTGGCACTGTCTTGCTGCATTTTTTGTCACCTCAGGTTGATTGCCAGTCCTGCCGTCAGGTATTTCTCTATTTCCTGCGAATCCATCGCACCATAGCCTCCGTTGAGCATATTTAAAATTATTTCATTGGTTTTCGGGCTGCGTTTTTCTATCCGCGGCTGAATTATACGATAGAACATCCCGGCCTCCACTCTTTTAACATCACAGGCAGCAAGGTCCGAGTCGCGGAGCTTTTCGATTTCCTCTACTTCATACAGCATGGAAAGTGCATATGTTCGTGCGATAACATCCTCAAGCTCGCGCGACACAGTAAGCAGGTTGCTTTTGTCGGATTTTGACAACTGCTCTATCGCAGCATCTGCTGCTGCTTCGAGTGTTTTTTCCCCCTCAAAAAAGCCCTTGTCGCGGCGGACAAAAGTCGGGCGAATATCCTCAAAATAGGCCGCAATTCGTTCGGCAGAGGCCTTTACGTCGGCCGGCTTTGCTGTTGCCATTAAATCCAGTTCCTGTCGGATTGCCAGGACAGTTACGTGTTGAAATCCTTTTCCTATGATTTGACCGTTGATTTCAATCTTTTCTCCGGCAGCACACTTTTTCAAGGCATTGCTGATTTCCTCGCCATAGCCTGTCGCGTATTTCGCATCGATGTTCTTCACAACCGGTAGTGTCATTTCATACCGGGCATTTACAGCAGCCCAGTCCGGATTCTTGCCGGCCCGAATTTTTTCAATTTCCAGCCGGGCTTTTACATATTTTTTGACCACAGCCAGTTTAGGAACGTTTTGTTTTTTATCTGGACCGGACAAACCGTTACTTACAAATGCCAGTTGAAGAAGAACCATAACATACAGCGAATTTTTCATCTTAAATCCTCCAAATTTCCTTACAGCTTTACAACTATTAAATAATGCACATAAACATAATATATTGTCAAATATATTCCAGCCAGAAAGAACACTATGCCCGCCAGAGTTCCTGCAGCTGCTGCCAAGACATAGCGGTTTCCGTTTCTCTTTGCCAGAAGCTTATCGGTAAAATTCATCGAGATTAACGCGCTCAGGCCGGTTGTCGCGGAGAACAATATTACGATTAAGAGCATTTCTTTGACGGAATTAAATTGTTCGTGAATGAGCCACGCTCCAAATGACAAAAATGCTCCTGTTATTATAAAAGCGGCGGCGATCCAGACAATCCTGCTTACACTGATACATCGGGGTTTTCTCAAAAATACCATACCGCATATACACGCCAGTATTCCCCAGCAGATATAAGCGATTTTGTCACGACGTATGTTGCGTTCCGCGCGTGCGATTTGCGATTTGATTGTATCTGCAAGGGCAGGCAATTCATTTAACGCTTCATTAAATGCTTTGATTGCCTCCTTATATCGGCCCGCATCGTAATAAGTCTCTCCGATTTCAACCATTGCTTCCTGCGCTTCGCTGTGGCCGTGATAATTTTTCCTCAGCGTCATATAAGCCTCAACCGCCTTATCCGGCTCGCTCATGCGGTACTGGTTTGCCAGCCAGTGCTGCATTACCGGGGCCAGATTACTGCCGGGATACTCGTTGATTAAGGATTTTACCTCGTCGAGAACTTTGCTTCGCTCCTGCAGCCGCTCTTTTTTTCGGGCAAATTCAATCGCCCTGATTCGCTCAAAACGAGCCAGCGGTATGTAATTATAATCGGAATATGCGGATATATATTTTATTCGCTGATTTGCCAGCGGGGTAAACGTGCCGTCGGGATACTCATTTATTAAGCGTTGATACCATGCAAGAGCTTTTTCGAACTCGAAAAGTTTGCTGTCAAAAATGTCCGCTATGGCGAAATACGCATCGTCAATCTGGAAATTGCCCTTGTGCGTTTCAATAAATTCCAGATACGCCTTTATGCTCTCCTCATAAGCGCCTTTGTCGGCAAGACGCCTGCACTCCTCACAGGTTCGTTTTTGCTTGAGAGGCGGCTGTTTGAGCGCAAGCTCTTTGTTTTCGTCAAGGAATACCGCCCTGACCAATTCCACGTCTACGTCAATGCGGATTGCACCTGAGGATTTGCGATTTTCCGCACCGATACTGAAATATTGTACGCCGTCAGCTTCTATATTTTTCGCCCCTTTTCCGATAATCGCTGCAAACGCCGCAGGCTTCGCCGGATGCTGCCTGTTATGAGCGGCCAGAATCGAATGCAGTGCGGTTTGTCTGATTGAATCATCGATTTCGGATATTTTTTTCGACTCAAATTCCCCAATAATTTCCAGCGAAGTTATTATTCCAATGGTATGGGCTGCCGGTGCATCGAGCAAGTCGGTAATTTTTGCGGCATCTGCTGCCTCGCCGATAAAAATCAGCCGTAAACCTCCCCAATCCAATTTCCACAAATTGCCTGAATTGCTCTGATGCCGGCCTCCTGTGGCCCTTAGGAAAGGTGAATCGATTCCCGAAAGGCCGTAAACGGGTACATAAGGACGCACATCGGAAAACTGGTCGAAGTTTTGTCCGGACGGGGGAGTTAAGAAGATTATGAACTCGCCGAGTTCCGACCTCATCAGGGATACGATTCTGTCGGACACATCGCCCCATACGATAAGAAACGAAAAAGGGCTGTTTGCTGTCGGCTGTGTTTGAAATTGAAAATGAATCTTCGAATTATCAGCCCAGTATGTATAACGAGTCGAAGGCCGCAGGCCTGTAAGTGTTATTTCATGCTGTTCGGAAGCTCCAAATGCTTCCGTTGCGGACAGCGGGGGAGTCTCGCTGCCAGCGGACTGATAGAAAACACGGCCTTTATATTTTTCCCTGCTGAGCCATGCTATGGTTGCCTGAGAAGAGCTGATATTTAAGACTTCAGGTTTTATGTCTGACCGGGCTGCTCTGCCGGACCTTAGAACCATAAAAACGCCGAGTATCGCGATTATTAAAACTATCAGCCACAGCTTGTGCATATATGCAAATACTCCAAAAAAAGACCCCCGCTAATTTTATTATCGGGGGTCTTGTATTATTTTTCAACTATTTTTGAGTTTTTTCGATATTTGCTATTTTCGTGTGGGAAACTCTTTGGGTATTTCGCCGCGGAGCATCCTGCCGCCCTGACCGACCAGCCAGAGATAATAATCGCTTGCCTGACCTTTATCATACGTAAGAAACTTCGAGGCGCCCACCGGCGGATTGTTGGTGCACTTGAATATAGCCGTTCCTTCGTCAACCTCGTCAAACATTGCCTGATAAATCATCGTTGCCCCGACGTTTTTCGCTTCGACGTACTGCTTCCACAGGAATTTTCCGCCAAGCCGAGGTATTGTGTTAAAGGCATTCGGGTCTTTCCTGAGGTTGTTCCAGCTGAAGCCCGGAAACACCACAGGCATATATTCTTTATTGTATTTTTTGCACCATTCGATATCCGGCACCCAGATGCGGTTGTAAACAAACTCGTTGACATCATCCAGATTTCTGATTCTTCCCACCATCCAGGGGCTTACAATGTCGGCCTTAAGGACGACATCGTGCAGGTATTTATCAGTAACTGAGTCATTTTTGAGTGTCCGCCAGTATGTCGGCAGACCGAGCATTACGGTATAGCCGCCGTAGTTTTTATCATTCTTCAGGAAATCGATAAGCTTTGCGCACTCCTCCAGAGTATAACCGCGCCCTTCAAAGCCGATTCCCCACACAGCCACAACCGGCTTGCCGTTGTGATGGAGATAGGCCTTGTCGTTAGCGTCTCTGGTGAGGCGCATTTTGTCGACGAGCATTTTCCAGTCTTCGATGACCAGACTGGTCTGGTCTTTCTGTAAACCTGAAAGGTCGTACATAACCGCATAGACCCTGCCGTTCTGGTTAGCGGCCCGCCGGCAGTTCGCAAGAACGGTGTTGGTGTGCAGAAGCTGTTTTTCGCCGACCGTTTCAACAGCAAAACGCTGGACAAACGCGCCGTCGATGCCGTAATCCGCCATCCACTTGAAATGGCGGTCAATAGTTTTTGGATTCATTGAACTGTAAACGTAGGCGGTGCTGCCGTCGGCAAATTTAAAAGGCGTGGCAAATAGCTCATCCTTATCGTATTCGGTCATATCCGGCCAGAGGTCTATGTGGCAGTTTCCGGGCATGAAAACACCTTCTCCCCAGTGAAACCACCCTCTTGCCGAGCCATCGCCCGGGCAGGTAAACCAGCCCTGATAGCCGCACAGCACCTTGCCGGTCATTGTGCTTGTATCGACGCCCTTGACGCTTGTGCCGCTGTACGGCTTTAAGGTTTTTTTGATTACCTGAGCACGGGTAAGATTGAAAGGTTCTTCTCCGTTACACGAAACCGCCGTAATAGAACACATAACGAAAAACACGATGGTGATTATTAGATAGTTTGTTCTCATATTTTAATTTCCTTCAATATTTTTACTTGTTACAAGCTCCAGCTCCGCACCCGCAATTTGCAGCTTTCTTATCGTTGGCCGGCGGCAATTTGGTGTACCAGAAGAAATAAAGACCTGTCATTGAAATAGCAAATAGGATACTCGTAAGGCCTAACGAGCGCCATTGTCTCAGCATAGCCTGCATAGGCATAAATAGAATGCTTATAAACCATCCAAAAGCAAAAGGTATCGAAATAATATCGTAGAAGTGCTCGCGTTTAGTTGACGCCCTGAATTCCGGACCAAAAGCATTTTTGAGCGGACCCCAAAAGCCGAACGGGCGAGTTTTCTTATAGAAAGTCTCAAGGATTTTCTGGTCTGTTGGTTTGGTTATATATGTTCCTATCACCGAACCAACAATTCCGGTACCAAGCACATATGCGAACTGATACCATTCAGGCAGATTAGGCCAATACCGCCTCTGCACAAATGCTGATACCATGCCGACAAGCATTCCTACGCCGTAACCTCCGGCATTAAACCGCCACCAATACAGTCTAAGTATGGCCGGCACGGCAAAACCTGCCGCCAGACCGCCCATAACCCAGCCCCATATCTGATTGATGCTGACGGTAAAATACGCCATTACAAAACTGCAAACAACCAGCAAAAAGCCAAATGACCAGCTTACTGATATAAGCTCTTTATTCGAGGCTTTAGGCCGTAAATATGCCTGCCAGATATCGCGAGTAAAAAACCCTGTTGCCCAATTTATTATAGCATTGAATGTTGACATCGCCGCCGCGAGCAGCGCAACTATAATCAGCCCTCTCACTCCCATGGGAATATCATGCAGAAGAACCGCCGGCATAATGCGCTCAGGATTGATAGTACCGTTATATTTTACCAACATGAGCCTCGGTGCGAAATCATCGCCTAAAAGACCTTTTAGTCCATTGATTAAGTCAGATGAATACGCCTGAGGCTTGTTGATTATCGCCGCTGTTACTTCTTCCCATTTATAATCCGGTATATTGCCTAAGTGCGACTTAATCAGAGCTGTCGTCTGGACTATGGTTGAATGGTCCGGGAAAAGTTCTTTCACCAGCAGCAGACCGAGAATTGCAAAGCCCAGCATCAGCGGCCATCGCAGCATCATAAGCCATCCGCACATGAAATTCAAAAGTCCGCATTCGCGGTCGTTCCGTGCGCCGAAATATTTCGGGTCGGCGCCGCTTCCCAGCCCCTGAAAAACCGTCTTTAGCAGGAAATAGCCGCCCACTATCGCTAGAAAACTATAATTCTCATAGCCGGCAGGCATCTCTGTCTTCCACTGTGGAGAACTCGAAACCCAGCTGTTATTACCGGTTACAGCTAAACTAAGGGTTGTGAAATCTATTCCCGCAGTTTTTATCACAGCCAGAATCGTTATGAAAATAACAGCTATCCAGATACATCCCGACTGGAAAATATCTGTTACAATTACTCCATAAAAACCCGCTTCCATGGTGTACAATATCGTGATGGCCATCATTATTATGGAACAGTTCAGCGGTGAAAATGGAAGGAACATCGAAAGAAAAAGCCCCGCCCCCTTGAACGAATACGCCAGCAGCCCAAGGGCCCCGCCGACTGCGCCAAGCACAGAAGCTACTCTGGCGAACTTTGCCCAGCCATCATTGCCGAAACGGAAAATCATCCATTCGGCACCGGTCATACACCCTGACCGACGGTGCCATTTCGCCGTAAATAACATTATGGGTACTAAAACCAGGCAAGCGCCGCCCCTGAAGCCTTCGATGAACATCGCGCGAGGCCCCAGCAGATATAAAAACGACACGATTACCATCGTGCCTGTCATATCCACCCAAGCCGCCATTGACGACATTCCCAAAGCCCACCACGGCATTTTCCTGCCGCCAAGGAAATAATCTTCCATACTTGCCGAAGCGCGTTTTTTGAGAACCTGCCCTATGACGAGCAGAATCACCAGATACGCCAAAATAATACCGTAATCAAGAAAGTTCAAATACTTCATAATAAAACCTCCATATTTTAAGTAACAGGACATCCATACGTGCGAGGTATTTTTTTGTCCGTTTCGCGCACAGCAAGTTGATTATATCAAAGCGCCTGCTTACGGCAGGAATTCAATCGTCAGTATCTTCTTCTTTCCGATATCGAAGCTGACCCACCCGTCTGCATCTATTACTAAATCACGTTCGGGAACTTCTTCCAGCGTTACTGTGCGGATACGGCTCCATTTTTTGTCTTTGCCCTTCGGCAAATCAAACTCCGCCGTGACACGTTCCACAGGGGAAAATGCGGCGGCTGGTCCGGCGAAACCGTGATTAAGCCTTATTGTTCCTGCAACAGTCTTTTCAAACGGATTGTGCAGTCTGACAATCCAGCCCAGCCCGCTTTCACTGCGTTTGACGGTGCTTACCGGCAGTGTACCGGGTCTAACCTCAAGGAAGGATTTGGACAAAGGTTCGGTGCCATGCCGTGTAGGCCCGGTCTGAGCGGCCACAAGAGCGAGATTGAACCGCTCCGCTGCCTGCCAGATTTTAGCTTTTTCCCAGTCGCCCGCATGCGGCATTACGGCATAGCGGAATGAGTATTTGCCCAGACACTGTGAGCCTTTATCAGTCTGACTGTAATCAAGCATTTCCCGTGTTACACAAATTCGCAGAGGGAAGCATCTGAGTAATGTCAGGCTGACAGTGCGAGCCAGATCATCCGTCGCCTCGTAGGCCTTCAGTCCTTCGTTAAGCAGCGCAAGTCCAACCTGGCCGTCGCTGATATCGACAAACGAATTCATAGGCTGCTCAGTCTGCGGCTTTTCGTCAAACAGCGACGGATCCTGCGGAATAACCGACCGCTCAATCACATCAAACTGCCCCTGCACCATCACCTTGTCGCTCTTCATATTTGTTGGGAAGGCAACCTGAAGATAATGGTCCTCAATATTGTTGTCGAGATTTGTTATTATTTCAACCCACGGCTGGCCGCGGCGAAGCGTAACAGTATTAACAATCGTATACGTCTTGAGGTGTTCGCTTCTGGCCTTGTCGTCTTTGGTACGGCCTTCCGGCAGTGCCCAGTCGATTGTAACCCGGAACACAGTTTCCAGTTCGCCGTCACGCATAAGAGCAACTTTGGCTTTTTCGCTCAGTGTCGTATACACGGATTCATGCACAACGGTATGATGCTCCCACGGGTTGCCTGTCTCACTTGAATCACAGAAATAGCCGAGTTCACTAAATACCCGGCCGGTTGTCTTGTCAGTGAGATTAAGCGTACCGTTGCTGTTGACCCTTACGGAGATGAACTCATTTTCCATTGTCCGGGGGCCCGTCAGCATTGATTTTGAACGGTGCGCTCGGAACTTCTTCAGCGGCTTTACAAAAAACGTGCGATATCCCATCGCCGGAAGATCTTCAAGCTGTACACAAACGTTATAACGCGTCATTGGAAACATATTGGCCGTATCGTTGGGCGACTGCACTATCGGATTGCTCTGCCCTGCCTTCTCGCAGATTTGCATCCGCGCCCGCACGTTTCGCTCATCCACTATCTCAAAACCGTCGCACTTCCATTCACAAGGAATATCGAGGACCGCGGACATCGCCTCGCTTCGAACAAACGAAGCAGGATTGAAAACCACCAGAACCATATCATCCGCTTTGTATTCGCAAAGGTTTATCGAACCGACAATATCGAGCATCGCCCGCTCGGTAACACACGAACTGATTTCGCGGCACTGGCGGGCCCGGTAAACCATATCCTCGCCAATGATATCGCGGCTGCAACCGCCAATCGAATCATGACCATGATTCTGCAGCAGCCAGTTGTAGGCTATATCCATGAACCCCTGCGGATAAGGAGCGCCTAAAAGACTTGCAAAAACAGCTAATGGTTCCGCATAATTGGTTAATGCCCGCTCCGTGATGAAATTATCCTTCTTGAGGTCCATCCTCGCAGAGATTATCCACCCGAAAAGGACACTCGTACTGCCCTTGGTATAATAATGCCGCATTTCACCCTTAACCAGCGGCAGATCGGGGCTGACGCTCTGGCAAACCTCTTTTTGAAAATCCTCAAAATTACTGTGAAATACATCTGCCTTGTCTTTGATTGCTTTGTCGCAGTCGGCAATCATCTGCACTTCGCGGATGTCCGAACAGGATGAATCATGTCCGCACGACCAGAACCGGTGTATCGTCGTCCAGTCGCCGTCCTGTTCATCGTATGCCTGCTGTGCCTGCTCCTCGACGTTCTTCTTGAAGTAATCGAATCGCGGATGCACATATTGCATATCAAGCCCGCAGTACGCCTCATCAACAAACTTGAACGGTCCATGCCCATTCTTCCATAACATTATACGATTGTTGACATCCTGCTGGTTCCAATATGCCGGCCGCTGAACGACGTACCAGATATTATAGCGAGGCCGCACTGCCAGCCGTGAGGCTATCAGCATCGAGCCGTCCGGCCCCTCCCACATATATTCCGAACGCGGCGCAACAATCGTATTGACGCCTCTGTAAAATGCCGTGAATTTGATGCCAAAGCCGTTATATATCTGCGGCATCTGGGAAATCTGACCCCACGAAAATGGTGAATACCCCGTCTTGCTCACATAGCCGAACCGTCGTGCTATCCTGTGGCCAAGCAGAAGATTTCGAATCAGCGATTCGCCCGCAACGCAGAATTCGTCCGGCAGACAAAACCACGGGCCCACAAAAAGCTTCTTTTCACCGATATACTTTTTAAGCAGTGCCTCGCGTTCGGGGCGGATTTCAAGGTAGTCCTGAAGCGGGATAGTCTGTGAATCGAGATGAAAGGATTTATAATTAGGTTCCTTTTCAAAGATATCCAGCAACATGTCCAGCATATAAACCAGCATGTGGCGGGTACGCTGCATTGAAAATCGCCATTCTCTATCCCAATGCGTATTTGATATGAAATGGCATTGGGTACGTGTCTGGGTCGATTTTTCCACAGTGGTCTCTTTAGTCACTTGCGTCTTAAGCATATATTCATCTTTCATTTTATAACTTTTAACACATCTTCAAAAGTTTCGCAGTAGTTTTCGCAAAGTCCCTGCGTGCCGCTCTCAATAATGTTGCCCCCACCAAAACCGATCACCGCGAACCCCGCCAACCGAATCGAGCAAACTCCTGCGCCGCTGTCCTCAATTCCGACAACATGGCCCCTCTGCTCGGCAGGAATGCCAAGTCCCACCCGGCAGACCTCCGAATACAGCCACGGATGCGGCTTTGGCGATAACTCGCCCAGCGTTCCAACCTCACCTTTTCGCAGCGGGAAACCGGCTGTTATTATTGCGTCATAAAAATCTTTCGGGTCATCCATGCCCAGCGTCCGAAATGCTGAAAGTATCTCGGGCCATGCTTTTTCATATAAACCCGATGTAACAAGACCAATTTTAATACCTCTCGCCTTCAGTTCCAGTAAAAAATCCTTAAGTCCGGGCGAGGGCGTAAATGCGTTGGCCTTGCCACGGCCTTCCATAATCTCGCGCATCTGGAAATGCGTGTGCTGAAAATAGTATTTGCGGGCCTCCTCCACTGTTTTATCGGGACAGTATTTGCGCACACAGTATTCCAGATGCTCGGAAACACTATGTCCCGAAACATAAGGAAGGTCGACCTCTTCAAGTTCAAATTTCGGATTGCCCAGCAGACTGGCGATACTAAGCTGTATAGTCCAAATCCAAAAAGACTCACTGCGAACGCTTGTACCGTCCAAATCCATTAATACAGCCCGGATGGGCTTTTCAATTTTTATCGGCTGAACCGGATAATACGCCGGATAACCCATAGCCGAACTGACATATGCCAGCACATGTTCTCTGAAAAAAATGAATTCAACCTTACGGTCGCCGGTAGCTAAGATGGATATAACCCCGTTTTTGCCCACTGCAAAACGTCCATCGGTGCATTTTTTGAGTGAAATAAAGTCGGTCTCTTTTGCTAAGGAGCCCAAAAACCGTACATCCATCAACCTGTTCCTTCAAAAAGACCATAAATTCAATACTCATACCCATCAGGTTCTATTACATTATTTTATGGCCCATATCGGCTATATGTCAAGCATTTTTCCTTTGCTATGCCCTAAAACCTTGAAAAGCACCCAAAACCCGCATAACTTGGGTTTTTTGCCATTGTTTAAGCCGGTCCAGGAAATGCTAAACACATACCTGCGTTTTTAAAAAACCTATCATGTTACACGTTTTATCATTAGCATAGGCAACCCCAATCGCATCGGGCGTGGAATAACTTAGCCTTTATTGGACATTCTTCAGATTTATTTGCATAGATTAAGATTTAACTACTTGCCGGCAAAAGGGATACACATGAAATCTCAATCGAAGATTTTGGCCAAACCACCTATGTTTTAAACTCGCCACTCTTTATCGTCTTTATATAAATCTAAAAAATTTTCAAACTCTAAAAAAAACACTTGACTTGCTCTTTGCCGCGATGTACAATTTTGGTAAGTTATGGCAGATTGATAGATGCGTTTGGCACTTTCAGTGTAGTAGTGAACGGATAAACTGAGGCTAAAGCCAGTATTATAAGAAAGGATATCAGAAAAGCTGAAAGGATATCAAAATGGCTGAGGTAAGAAAATCTCGGGCTTTTACCCTTATTGAGTTGCTGGTGGTTATTGCAATAATTGCACTGCTGTTGGCAGTACTTATGCCGACTTTGAGGAAGGCCAGAAACCAGGCCAAGGTTATGTTGTGTGCGGCAAACGCTAAACAGATAGGCCTGATAATGACAGTGTACCAGAACGAGAATAATGGGTGCGTACCGGTGATGCGCAATAGATTCACCCCAATCAACGCTAAAAGTGCGTTTCTATCCATACCATTTCGAAAGTACTCAGGGGCCACGGTCAAGCTGGACGAAGATTTAGATCCGGATAGGCCGTGGACCGACGCGCAACGGTTATGGTACGCCCGAGAGTTTCTTCCAGCCTTTTACATCTGTCCATTCGGGCGAGGCAACCCGCAGGCAACTCTATTTCAGGATGCCGGGACGGTAATGATTGGCACTACGATACGAAAGAATTACGTGTCCATCGGTAGAATGGATAGTTACTCTACGTGGATCTGGCCGCGCCCTAAAAATTATCCTTTTTGGCCTGACCACCCATGGGGTCCTCCCAACGGATATAACAAGTATGGGAATGTGGTTTGGCACAGTGCCGGCAGCCCCGATCCCCTGATCGCTCGCTCTGACGATGAGCCTTATGTTTTTTCGGCCGATAGCAGACTTCAGGAAGATATCGATTGGTTGGAGAGTCATCCGAGAAAATTTTCAAATACACGCAGGCTATCTCAGCGGACCGCACTTTACTGTGCACATGGTGAAATCGACGAGAGTCAGCCAAACGACAGAATTATCAATTATGGCAGCCATAACAAACAAGGAAAGGGAGGCACTAATGTGGTCTTTGGCGATAGCCATGTGGAATGGATACAGGGTTCGCAAATCGGTGCTGGGAATTGAGTAATGTAATCGTTGCCGATACCTGTGGAATGGGTAGAAGGCTCAAGGATTGGTTGGCCGTGATAGTTAATTTGAAAAGTAAATAGAAGTGTTTAGTCGTGATAATAAGTTTTATCGCGAAGGATGTCAGAATTAGGTAATTCAGGGCATCTGAGTACTGAGTGCGTTGCTCGGTACATTCAGAGTCCTGTTGACGGTTACAAAGTGTTAGGTTTAAATGAACGTAAGTTAGTAATTTTTAGAATTAAAGAAAGAAAAGGAGGAAGAACATGAGTAAGAAGTTATTGTTTGTAGTGTTAGTGTGTGCTGTAGCGAGTCTGGCGAATGCGGCAGTATATCGTTATGAGGGCAATGGTGCCTGGGAGAATGCTTCGATTACTGAGGGTTGGACTCTCGACAACGGCGCAACGCACCCGGGAGTTCTGCCTGGCCAGGGGCTCGATGGCGCAGCGGCCGAACCCCGAATGAACTGGGGCGGAGCCACAGTTACAGTGAGCACCGCTGTTCCACTAGTGTTCAGAGTTTACCCCGGTTGTGATGAAGCCGGTAACCTGATCGTTCACAACGGTGGCGTTGTTACAATGACTGACTGCCTAATGATGGCTGTCGGCGGCAACCCAAACACAGGTAGTACTCTTACTGTTGAGGCCGGTGGAACTGTAAGCGCTGGCGGTCATCTGTGGGTTGCTGAAAATGCGGCCAGTACCGGTACCCTGAATGTTTCCGGAACTGTCAATATCGGTGGTATTATCGGTCTTGGCGGGGTGGGCTTTGGCCCAGGCGGTCTTGGATTTGTAAATGTCCTCGATGGCGGTGTTCTGCACTTGACCAATATTCACGGCGACATGGTCAATCTCCCGTCGATTCATCCTGGCTCGCTTCTTAGCGTTATTGGAACGGGTCTAGCTACCCTTCCTGGTAATTTTGTAAATGTGGTACAAGCTTATATCGATGCCGGAAGGATATCTGGTGTTGTTGTACCAGTATATTTTGGTGATCCACTGGATGGGATTGTCATACAGACGAACATAGTAGCTATTCCCGAGCCGGTCAGTATTTCTCTGCTTGGTTTAGGCGCATTGGCACTACTGAGAAAGCGTTCTTAAAGAAGTTTGTGTTTTTTGGGGAGCCGCCCAAACGGCTCCCCTTGTTTTGTAAGTAAACGCAAATAAAAGCGTGTGAAACCTTTTGGTATATTATGTAAGATATATAATGTTGAACGGTTATTATGAATTATGTTATGCAGGGAGAACAGATTATGGCTGCTAAATACTTATTTCAAAATCAAAATGGGCATAAGGAGGAAAAAGCAATGAATAAGAAAGTTTTATTACTTGTAGTTACGGCAATGTTGGTTATTGCCGGCAATGTCTGGGCCGCGGATTCGAACTGGACAGGCGGTACGAGCACTAACTGGTCCACCGCAGCGAACTGGAGTGCGGGTGTTCCGACCAACATTAGCAAGGCAACGGTTAACAAAGTAGGGACCTACGCCCCGACAATCAGCGGAGCTGCTGATGCCAACCAGCTTTATGTTGCTGAGAGCAACGGCGTCCTTCCCGGTGCACAGACTGTTACTGTTGCCACAGGCGGCAATCTCCACGTTGTGAAGGAAATAGTACTTGGTTACGGCGACACCGATGACGGTAAACTCCTTGTTACCGGCGGAACCGTAGACTGCGATCACCTTTTCGTAGGCTACAACTCTGGCGCTACCGGTCGTCTGCAAATCGACAGCGGTGATGTTAATGTAGGGCAGATGTTTGGTCTGTCCTGGAATGGCGGAGACGGCTATGCCCAACTCAATGGCGGTACGCTCCATACGGAGCAGTTCGCATTCGAAGACGTAGCCGGCGGAGAAGCCGATATGAACATCACCGGTGGAACATGGATTCAGAAGCACTTCTGGTGGGATAAAATCAGGTCTCTGGTATGGAATGGCAGAATTAAAGGCTACGGCGGCAGGGCAAATGTAGTTGTTACCTGGGAACCTAACTCGGATCCTAATTACGATAGAACAATTGTTACTGCATTATCTAATCCGAACACCCCGAGCTTCTATATCGTCAAACAAAACGGCACCGGCGAGTACACTACCATTCAAGCTGCCCTTAATGCTGCTGCCGGCGGGCCGTGTAGGGTAATCGAGGTACAGGATAGTTGTGTTTATCAACAGAACTTAGTATTTCCCGCCGACGCAAACTATTTAACCCTTCAGGCAGGAAGTGACTGCAGCCCGACTATCAGACTTTCCGGCTCAGCGGCAGAGACGAATTATATTGATATTAGGGCGGTCGGACAAACCATCCAGGGTTTTAATATCGATTTCTTAGGCAGCGCTTACCCCACCGATAACAATAGCGTTCTGATCCGCGGCGGTGGCGGCGCTACGACAGTTCGGGACTGCAATATTGTCGGTCCGGCGGTCGGCTGGGTTCGGGGCATTGCAGCTGTGGCAACGATTGAGGATGTTGAGCTAAGCAACTGCAGACTCGGCATATTATGTGACGCAAATGAGACTGATACCGGATTTCGCTATTCTATTTCCGGCTCCCATATCTTCAATATAAGAGTCCGGGGAGTTATCTTTGCTGATTGCAACGCCGTGATGGATAAATGTACAATCGAACGCTGTGGCGGCGACACATCGGATCTAATAGATCCAGTGGGTGGTAATGTATTAGCCGCCGATGGTAATGATATTGCTATACTTAATGGTAGAAGCAGTACACTTGATTTATTAATCACTAACTCGACTATCCGCGAAGCAATTCTTGGTCGAAACTTCGCTATGGAGTCTAATGGTGTGGCCACTATTGAAGACAGCATAATAATGAATGCACTGGGCACCGCTACACATAGTGATGAGATACTCCAGTACCGCGGAACGTTAAACCTGAATCGCTGTATTTTCAAGGCAGGGCACAGGTGCGGTGTGAATTTTGGCCCACCGGGTTCAGGAGTAAGTGGAGGTGTCTGTAATATCAACCATTGTGACTTTTGGGACCCCAACCTCGCTGAATCAGGCAGCGACCAGTGGGCGGTGACAACTACGAATCCCAAGGCCGTATTGACAATCAGGAACTCAATTTTGACCGGTGATTATGGTTACCTCAGAAATTCAGGTACGTTTACCAGTAACTGGAATGACAATTTTTGTACTAGCCGTATCGGTAGCGGTGGTAGTGTTGTATTAGGGCCTAACGACATTAATTTGCCTGGGCCTGGAGGAGTAGGCTGGGTAGGAGTGGACCCGCAATATATCCAGACGAATGACCCCAATGAGCCCAACTTTTTCAAACTGCAGCCTTATTCGCCCGTTGCTCATGCCGATGAGGATGGAAATGCTATGGGCTCACAGGGAGTAATTTACGGCCAGGAGCTGTGGCCGGCGGACCTGGGCGGTGGGCATGGCGTCGACTTTAAGGACTTCGCTATTCTCGCCTTGCACTGGCGCGACTCTAACACCATCGCTGCGGTCAATGATGTGCTCCTGGACAATTTCAATACCCCTACGGATTATACGGCAACTGGAGCACCTGGGGTGGTAGGAACGCTTCTTGGACCAAGAGTGCCTGGTGGTCAGGATTCCTGGCGGGTGGTGCCCTGGATCTATGACTTTGGGCAAGATGGTTATGGTTGGATGCCTGGTTCCTCAACGCTGAGCCTGATAACCGTTCCTCCCGATTCTCCCAATGACGTAAACAGCGGCACCAAGGCGATGAAATGGGTTTATGACGTTAACGTAATCCCTCATGAAGCTAACGGAGCCGGAGTGGGAATAGGATATACGGAAATCCTTGTGGTGCTGGCTAACGAAGTGAACCTCACCCTTTATAACGAGCTCAGGGTATCGTTAAAACGCGACGCCAACAACAGTCCTGACTATGAGACGTATATGTATGCAAAGTTCCTTTGGCCCAGGGCCGATGGCGCTTACTCTAAGTTTCGCATAGTGAATTCAGTCATTGGAGGTTCCACCTCTTCTTATCCCGGTGTGTACTACGACTGGACTATTAACTTCGATAATCTTGCGGGCTGGCAAAACGGCTGGGGGCCGGAACAGATGGGAAGGATAGGGGGGATTATTTTCGGTATCCGGACTCAGCCTAATGGTCCGTACGGTCTGGGCAAGGGCACTATCTATGTGGACGATATACGTCTGGTAGATAGGCCTGGGTGCTCTGGGAATCCGGTAGGTGACCTTAATAAGGACTGCAGGGTGAATTTTGCGGACGTGCACGAGTTCGCCCTCTACTGGCTGATGGGAAAATAGTCGGCAGAAGTTGCTGACTAATTAATTTTGATTGTAGAACAGGCTGCGTCTTGACGGACGCAGCCTGTTTAGCTAAAATGAGATACTGTCGTGGTAGAGATGGCAGAAAGAACGCCAGACGAGGCCAAGCGGTTCTTTTTAGTCTCTTAAGGTTATGATTGACAATTGGCTCTTAGGTACGTAATTCTCATTCTGAGTCTAACTATACAAGGCTGGGTATGTAACAAATACCCGGCCCTTTTTAATTGGAATGGTTCAGCTCATGAAAACATTTTTGCGTATATATTTAATTATATTCTCTATGGCGTTGCAGCTTTGGGCAGCACAGGACATAAGTTTCATAGTATTGGGCGACCTGCATTACGACCGGCTTGAATTTCACGACCTTGACTGGCTGAAAAACACCTGGCACAATCCTGATGATTACCGTCAGGTAACTCAGGAGTATGTCGTATATACCAGCAAATATTGGGACAGTCTTGTCGATGTGCTGCGGTATCAAACGAAACAATATCAGCCGCCGGTTGCAGCGGTGGTACAGCTCGGCGACCTGATGGAAGGACTGGCTGGAAGAGCGGCTCTTGCCGAGAAAATGAATCAAGGTACTATTGACGCTATCAGGAAGGCTGATTTGCCTGTGCCGTGGGTGCTTGTAAAAGGTAATCATGATGGCTGGTACGGCCCTGGCGAACCTGAGGCATACCGCAGGATATTTATCCCGTTTGTCAACTCTCAGCTCGGCACCCATACAAAAAATGGTTTTTATACCTATTCTGTCGGGCCGGTTGAGTTTATTTGCTGCCCTTATTCGGATGACAGGGATTATCTTGTTCAGTTTGTGGAAAAATCGCTGGCTAAATCCAGGGCCAAATATAAATTCGTTGCACTGCATACTCCTATAATACCTGTTACCGGCCGCTGCTGGGACCTTTATAGTTTTAAAACAGCCAACGAACATAATAATCAGCAAAGAGACAAGTTGCTTCGTCTGCTCGCCAGACACAAAGCCATAGTCCTCTGTGCCCACCTGCACAAATACTCACTCGTAAGGCGCTCAACCGAGGAAGGGCCGGTTGTTCAGATAATGCTCAACAGTGTAATTCGGCAGAGTGATGCCAACGGCCCATACTGGCAAACCACTGAGTATGGTCCATCGCTTATCGCTCTTGAACCTCAGTTCGCTCCCGAAACTCAGGACCAGAGACGTCGGGCGCTGGTGGAAGAAGCAAAATATATTACAAAATTTTATCTCGCCGATATGCCGGGGTACGCAATCATATCTGCTTATAGTAATGAAGACAGGCTATTGCTTAAGGTTTACAGCGGTCTTAACAAAGAGCCTCTTTTCGAGGTGAACCTGACTGAATTGCTTACGGCTGTTAGTAACGAATCCGCCGGCAAAAATTGATTTTTGAACCGCTCTTCATAAACCATTTTTTACGAGGGGCAAGTATATGCGTATATTGAACAAGCCATTTTGTGATTCGGCGCAGACGCTGCCGCCAAGCGCCTCAATGATTCTTTTTACCAGTGCCAAACCGAGACCGCAGTGAACACCGGTGTTACTGCGGGCCGAATCGCCTCGCCAAAAGCAACCAAAAACCTCACTCGTCTGTTTGCCGGTAAGCTGATTGCCGGTATTTTCAAAAATTATCTCGATGCCGACGTCCGTTTTTCGAGCGGTTACCCATATTCTGCCGCCGCGATCTGTGTATTCAACGGCATTATCGAGGAGGTTTGAAACTATCATTGACAACCCCGCTGCATCCGATTTCCACACAAGAGCGCTGTTAAGATGATTCTCAAAAACAATTCCGGCCGCAGCGGCCTTACCGGAAAAAGGACACCAACATCTATTGACCAGTTCGGCCATCCTTACCTGCTCCCTGTTAAATGTCATCTGACCGGTTTCAATTCTCGCAAGTATAAGTAGTTTGGCGACCATTGCCTCCATGTTGTTGATTGCCGAGAGAGACTCAGATAACGCGGAGCGATATTCAGCAGCATCACGGTCCCGTGTAAGTGTTACATCAATAATTGATCGTATGCCTGCCAACGGTGTTCGGAGTTCATGCGCCACATCTGCACTGAACGCTCTTTCACGTTCAAATGAGGCCTCCAACCGTGCCAATAAACTATTGAGCTGTTTTTGTATGGGCACGATTTCGGCAGGCAGATGCTCGTCGGCGATACGGCTTTTGAGATTATCCTCTCTGATATTGTCGATTTGTGCGGCGACCGCAGAAAGCGGTGTGAGCCCTCGCCTCACCACAACCGGCGCGACGGCACAGGCAAGGCCGATGGCACCTATCGAAGCAATTGACAGAAGGTATTTCAAAAATCGCAACTGTGCCAGTAGGTAGCCGGTATCCCTGGCCACTACCAGTATAAGCGACTGCGGCGAATCTGCCGCGTTTGGATTATTTTTCCCAGTGCGCGGCAGAAAATTCACTGCAACAGCCCGGATAGGACGGCCATCATTCATCACAAATGTTCTGAAAGTGTGCGGGTGATTTACAGGTTTGAACCATATAAGGTCATCGCTGGCGAGAGAAGGGGACTTTCTAATCGGAACGCCGTCGTTTCTCCAGAATTCGTAATAGGCCGACCTTGTACCGCCGGTAAATTCGGGCACCATTTCGACATCAAACTCAAAATCAAGCTTGTTATCGTCCCATTCTACTGAAGCTGACAGTATACGGGCCGCAGATTCGAGCGATGCATCGAACTGGTTGAACAGCACGCGGCTGATTATATGATAAACAATAAGATCAAAACCAATCAACAACACTACCATGCCGCCAATCATGCCACACATCAATCGTAACCTAAGAGACCACATCAACATCATGCTCCCAAAATATAACCTTGCCCCCGCACTGTGCGGAGCAGCGGCGGTTCCGCTTCCTTTTCAATTTTCTTCCGCAGATAGCCGATGTAAACATCTACGACGTTGCTTGAGGCCTCTGAGTTAAATTCATAAACATGTTCCCATATATCCGTACGCGAAACAACCTGTCCGGCACGCATTGCCAGATATTCGAGGAGCATGTATTCACGCGATGTGAGAATGATTTCCTCATCCCCACGCCATACCCTCCGGGAAGCGACGTCTATATGCAGATTATGTATTTTTAGACATGGACACTTCTGGTCATATCTTCGCCGCATCAGTGCTCTGAGTCGCGCCAGAAGTTCCCCAAACGCAAAGGGTTTAACCAGATAATCGTCCGCGCCCATGTCAAGCCCCTTTATACGGTCTTCAGCCGTATCTTTGGCCGTAAGAATCAGTATGTGATTATTTTTGTTTTTTACCCTGAGCTGCTTCAGAATACTCAGCCCGTCCATTCGCGGAAGCATCAAATCGAGAATTATCACGTCATAATCATTCGACATCGCATACCAAAGGCCTTCCTGTCCGTCCCCGGTAACATCCACGGCAAAACCGGACTCCCGCAGCCCTTTTGTCAGCGATTTTTGCAAAGGCAGATAATCTTCAACAAGCAATATTCGCATAGTGATAATCCAAAAGTAAGACGCCGTCGATCTATTCTATGTTTCGGCGGCGTCTGAACAGTTTGAAAAATCAAACGGTGGCAAACTTAGTCTTTGTCTTCGTCTTTGTCTTTCTTTTTCTCAGTTTCCTGCTTCAGAATTGTGCCGTCGGCAGCAATCTTAATCTCGCTTTCCTTGCCGCCCTTGGTGATTTTTGCCTCGTAGGTGGTTATCAGGGTATCGAGCTTGACCAGTTTTAACTGGGCGTACTCAACTATCTTTTCAACCTTGCTCACTTTTCCATCCTGAGCCTTGATAGTCTGGGCAACTGCTGCCGGCACCGCATTTATATCCTCAGCTGATTCAACCTCTGCAACTGTGCCGTCGGCGGCGAGCGTGATGTCGGATTCTTTACCGGCATCTTTCACATTGACTTCATACATCTCCACTTTCTCTTCTTCCTTTTCGCTTTTCTCAATCACTGCATTAGGGAAAAGCGCCTTCACGGCCGCCTCCACTGCTGCCGGGAGTGAGCATTTCTTTTCGCCCTTCTCGCCGTAAGCTACAGCGCACAGCATTGCTGCGACTGCAATGCACAACCCAATCACAATCCAATTTTTTCTGACCATTTGAATTCTCCTTATTAATTAAAAATTTCTGCCATTACACCGTCTGCCACCGTGGCAGCCGGAACTGACACATCCATGTCAGAAACGATGGCATGCTATAAAAACAGTTATGAGAATATCATGAGAATATAGGGTTGCAACAAAAAACACGCTGTATCAGCAGTTTTGACGGGCAAAACAGATGAGTTGGCGATTAAATCCTGCGGCAATTCTCAGTAAGAATTGCCGCAGAATTCTATTCTGTCTGTTCGTCTTTATCTTGCAGGTCGAGTCGGGGTCACAGTAATTTCGCCGCGAAGGGCACGGCAGGCCTGGCCGACAAGCCACAGGTATTCGTCGCTCGGCAGTGTAAAGCCGTCCATATTGTAAGTTACAAACATATCAACACCGCCCGGTCTGGGGGGGTCGTTAGTAATCTTGAAAATGGCAGTTCCTTCATCGACTTCGTCAAACATGGCCAAATAAAGCATATTGGCGCCAACGGTAGAGATATTAGTTTTTACCTGATCCCAGAGGAACTGACCGCCATAGCGGGGTATTTCATTAAGAGGCTTGCCGGCGTCCGCATTGTGGAAGCTGTAGCCCGGCCAAATCACAGGCAGATAATCTTTGCCGTTAGTAGTGCACCAGGTCTTTTCAGGTACTCCATGTGAGGTTATCCAGCTAATGGAGCTGCCGAAGCCGTATCTTCCGACAGTCCACGGGCTGATGATGTCAGCCAGGAGCAGAGTTCGCAGTTCTACACTCGTTTGCCAGTCATTGTCAACGCCTATCATTACCGTGCAGCCGCCATAGCAGGGGTCATTCTTTAGGAAATTAATCAGGTTATAACTTTCCTGGCCCTCATACGCGCGACTAAAACCTAAGCCCCATACAGAGACAACAGGCTTGCCGTTGTGGAACATATAACCATGGTCGTTAGGGTCTCTTCCGATATGCATTGTCCCGACAAGGTACTTCCAGTCGTCTATGACCTTTGTAAGTCCGCCTGCCCCAAGGCCGGAAAGGTCATACATCACCGCATATTTTCTGCCGTACATATTCGCACCGTCTCGGCAATGAGAAAGAACAGCATTTCGGTCGAGGAACTCTGCGCTGCCAGGGGTTACTTCCGTCCCAAATCGCTGCAGATATACACCGTCGATACCGTATTGCTGCATCCACTGGAAATGACGAAGTACGGTATCGCGTTTATATGGACTGAATACATAGAAGTGATTGCTGCCTTCGTCGAATGCGATTGCCAGGAATTTTTCACTCGCGCCCATTTCGTTCATATCAGGCCACATATCGACGGTGCAGCTTGTCGGCGAAAAGCTGCCGGGTCCCCAATGCACCCAGCCGCGACCCGCACCGTCTGTTGGTGTATTGAACCAGCCCTGATAGCCGCACATAATCTTGCCGATGAGGGAATAATTGCTGTCAGTAGTTGTAAAGCTCCACACATCGCCCGTAACGGTACATGGTCCATTAACTTCGTCGATTCGCCAGTAATATGTGGTACTCGGCGAAAGAAGAGCACAGGGATCAAACGTCGTCCCGGGCTGATTGCCCTGGAACTCGGTTTCATCAGGCGTCGAATCAGTGCCGAAATAGACATCGTGCGATGCTGCGCCTGCGCCGGCCGACCAGCTCAGATTTACATCTAAGACCACATTTGAAGCGTTGTCGGTCGGGCTGGCGCTAGACGCCTTGCCTGACTGAGTGGTAAAGCTCCAGACATCGCCTTTGACCGTATTAGGTCCGTTCACTTCGTCGATTCGCCAGTAGTAAGTCGTGCTAAGTGCAAGCGTGCCCGGAGCAAAACTATTTGCATCACGATTGCCTTTGAAGACAGGGCCGGCAGTATTCATCCAGTCCTGTGAAAGCAAGGCATAATCGAAAAAGTCCACGATATTATCGTCGTCAACTCCTGCGTAAGGTTCTGAGCCGGCAGGGTCTAACAGCCAGTATTCTGTTAATCGCGATACATCACTCCAATCGACAATGCCGTTTCCGTTTAAGTCAGCCAGTAATCTGTTTGCGCTGTTGACATCGCTTAAACTGGTTCCAAAATATACATCGTGCGATGCTGCGCCAGAGCCGGCTGTCCATGACAGTGTCGCAGTTGTCGATACGTCGGTTGCGCTATTCACAGGATTTGGACTTGTAGCTTTTGCAGGGGGCTGGGGTGTTGTTCCAATGAGCTCTATCTCCGCTAATTGTACTGAATTAGCAGTAGTTCCGTTCCTGACACCTGTAATCTGCAGGCGGTAAATGTTGTATCCGGTGCTATTGGTGAACTGGAATGACCGCTTCTGGAAACGAGATGTAAAGAGCTCACCGGCTCTCGTATCGAGTGTGACCCAGCTCGCTCCGCCGTTATTGGAGCCCAGGATGTTCCAGTTGTTCGGGTCCCTTTCCTGAGCATCGTTAGCTGATGTAAGCGTATATTCTGTAACGACAGACCTTTTGTCAGCAGCATACCGATACTGTATCCAGCTGTAAGTCGGCGAAAAGTCAAGCCACTTGGTAGCTGTATTATTATCAAAAGCCTTAGCCATGCCTTCATTAGGCAGGTTTTGACCATTTGCGCTGATAGTACCTGTCCCATCATCTGTGGTGTCTGAGAGACCTGCCGCAGAATTAACAGCCAAAGCAAGCAGAACTACAGAAATTAACACAGTTGCATTTTTAATCACGAGCCACCTCACTAAGTTTTTCATTAATAATCGTATCAACAACCACAATACCGGCTTTAGGTTAACACGCAGCCGGTTATTTTATACCGTAACAAGAACGATATTATATTATTCCATTATCGGCTTGGTCGGGTCGGGTTTACGGTAATTTCACCGCGAAGAGCCCGGCAGGCCTGACCGACGAGCCACAGATATTCGTCGCTGGGCAAAGGATACCCATCGAAGTCGGGGGTCACAAACATATCAACACCGCCCGGATGAGGAGGATAATTGGTAAACTTAAATATGGCGGTACCCTCATCCACTTCGTCAAACATTGCCACATAAAGCATATTTGCGCCGACAGTGGAAATATCGGCATATAACTGGTCCCAGAGGAACTGGCCGCCGAGACGCGGAATTTGATTTAGTGGATAGCCAGGAGCCCTATTGTGCATATTAGCCCAGCTGAATCCCGGGAACATAACTGGCAGATAATCCTTGTTGTTAGTATTGCACCAGTTCATATCAGGCACTCCCTTTGTGCTGGCCCAGCTATAAGCGCCGCTGGTATTTCCATATCTTCCAACCAGCCATGGGCTGATGATGTCGGCCAGAAGCAGAGTTCGCAGTTCTACACTTGCACCCGATCGCCAGTTATCGTTGACGCCTAACATAACGACATTTCCGCCATAGACAGGGTCATTCTTAAAGAAATTTATAAGGTCATAACTTTCCTGACCCTCATACGCGCGTCCAAAGCCAAAGCCCCATAAGGACACAACGGGCTTGCCGTTGTGGAACATATAGCCGAGGTCATCAGGGTCTCTTCCGACGTGCATTGTATCGACAAGGAATTTCCAGTCATTTATGACCTTTGAAGTTTCGCCTGCCCCAAGGCCGGAAAGGTCATACATTACCGCATATTTTCTGTCGTACATATTTGCGCCTTCTTTGCAATGAGAGAGAACGACATTGCGGTGATTGAATTCTGCGCTGCCGGGGGTCAGTTCCGTTGCGAATCGCTGCAGATATACGCCGTCGATGCCGTATTGCTGCATCCACTGAAAATGACGCAGTACGGTATTGCGAATATATGGACTGAAGACGTAGTAATCATTGCCGTCGTAAAACTCAGTTGCTGCGAATTTTTCGTCAGCGCCCATTTCGTTCATATCCGGCCACAAATCGACGTTACAGATGGTCGGCGAAAAGCTGCCGTTGCCCCAGTGCACCCAGCCGCGACCCGCACCGTCTGTTGGTGTATTGAACCAGCCTTGATAGCCGCACATAATCTTGCCGATGAGAGTATAATTGCTGTCGATGGCAGTAGCCGTAAAGCTCCACACGTTGCCTTTTCGTTTTTCCGGGCCGCTAATCTCATCAATGCGCCAGTAGTACGTGGTACTTAGCTCAAAGTTGCAGGGGTCGTCGTAATTGGGAGCGGCAGTGTTGCCCTTGAACAATGGACTTGATTGGCCCATCCAGTTGTTTGCCAGCAGGGCGTAATCAAAAAAGTCCACAATATTATCATCGTTGACTCCTGCATACGGCTCAGAGCCGGCAGGGTCATGCAGCCAGTAATTTGTAAGAATAAGAAGGTCGTTATAATCAACCTGTCCGTTTTTATCGAGGTCGCCTGCGGGGCGTTCTGCGTTTGTGATGCCGGATAGGCTTGTGCCTAAATATACGTCATGCGAAGTTGCGCCGTAGCCTGCGGTCCAGCTCAAAACTTTATCTAATGCTACATATATTGCGCCGTTAGCCGGGTTCGGGTTTTTGGCTAATCCTGAAGCAGTAGTAAACGTCCAGAAATCGCCTGGAACGGTATTTGGGCCGTTGACCTCATCAATGTGCCAGTAATATGTAGTATTGAAGTCGAGCACACCGAGGTCAAAAGTGGTTGGAGTCTGATTGCCCTGGAAGGTACCGGGACTTGCCGTGCCGAAATAGACATTATGCGAGACGGCTCCGGAGCCTGCCGTCCAGCTAAGATTCGCATCGGGTGCCACATCCACTGCATTGTTGGCTGGGGCCGGACTTCTTGCCTCTGCCAAATTAACAGAAGCCATTACTGTGGTCTTGCCGGGATTGGTAATATTGTAATCAACCGATACCGTGCCTGTACCGCCATAAGCTGTTATCCAGCCGCTGGCGACATAACCATCTACGATTGCCTTTATATTGCCGCTTACAATCAGCGTGCCGTCGGTTATGTCAATCCTCGATGTTGAAATCATCGAGAAGGACCCGGCTGTTATAGTTCCGCCGTCTAAATGCACGGTAGCTACGCCGTTAGCCCAGCCAAGGCCGAATCTGCCGGGCACGTTTATAGTGCCGCCGGTCATATTGAATGTACCGGCGCTTGTGTAGGCAATCCAGAGGTGGCCGTCGCCCGCTATTGTCTGCCCGAGGCTAATAGTGCCGCCGGTCATTGTAAATGTTCCGGGCTGGCCGCTCGTGTCGATGCCTATCATCAGCCAGTTGCCCGAACTCAAGGTGCCGCCGTTCATGGTCAAACTGGCGGTACCGCCGCTCATTCCGACGCGTATCTCGGTGCCGGCTGCGGCGGTGGGAGCATTAATGATGGGACCAGACGCCAGTGCTATACTAACAGGGTTGCTTATTGTCGGAAGGCCGTCGGGGCTCCAGTTTATAGCGGTAGACCAGAGGTTATCCCCGCTGCCGTTGTCCCACGATACTGCGAAGGCGTTAACGGTCAAAGAAAGCAAGACCACACAAGCTAATACAATTACTTTTTTTAGCATGAAAACCACCTTAAAAATTTTAAGTCAACATAATAACTAACCGAATTCTACTTTTGCAAGGTAAACGTATCAATGGGCGTTCCGGTCGCATTGGGAATCGCATTTACCGTTAGATAGTTGCCGTTTATTGTAACACACGCCGCCAGAGTGTTGTTGGTGTACGTAGTTACGAACAGTCCCGGAGAACCGGAACCCGCCGAGTTGTATTCCGCTCCGCCCAGGCCGGTTGTGATATAAACCGTACCATTGCCGTCAGGAACTACCGCACCGGCCTTTATAGATTTAGAACGTTCATACAGGTGATTATGACCTGCAAAAACAATATCTACATGATATGTGTCAAACAGCGGACCCCACGCTGCAATCTCATCTGTGCGATTGGGATGACCCGAAGTCGTGTACATGGGTGCGTGCATAAGGGCGAAAATCCACTTGATATTCGGGTTGGCCTTTGCCGCAATCAAATCTGCTTCGAGCCAGGTAGCTTCGGTTGTCAGGTTGATCTGATAGCTGGACAGACAGATGAAATGTGCATTGCCGTAATCAAAACTGTACACCCTGCCTGTGTTGCCGCTGGTTCCATTAGTCGGGAAAGCGCCCGTGTACAAATCATAATAATAAGTATAAGTAGCGGATCCACAGCTGCTTGGAGTCTGAACTTCGTGGTTGCCCATCGTTGCCATAATGACCTTGGACTTTGAGAGGTTTGATTCAAGCCTGAAGAAGTCATTGTAATAACCCTCTGCAAGAAGCGGGCAACTTGCAGTTGCGCAGCCTGCCCAGACAGTATCGCCTGTTTCAAGTGCGAAATCATAATTCTGTGCCAATATCCAGTTACACAATGCCTGATGCCTCGTATAGTAAGGTTCATTGGAAGATTGTGTGCCGCGAGGGTCGCCGTAGACGGCAAAATTGAATGAATTGGGAGAGGAAACAGGAACAGTATAGGTATTGGCAGAACCAACCGTGCCGTCGCTGGAGCGGACACGATAATGATATGTCGTGCCCGAAGCCAGGCCGGTAAGCTCAACGTTATGATAGTTCGTTACTGTCGGGACATTCACCGATGAACCATATGGGAGGGTCGTGCCATAATCAACGGTGCTGTCGCCCTGTGCGTTAGGATTCCACCAGTTGACCACGACTGAATTTGTCGGATTGTTTCGCCACGTTAAATACGGATAAACCGGCGTTGTCGAGAGCGGAACGGTTGTGAAATTCCACACATCGCCTGTAATGGTATTTAGGCCGTTGACTTCGTCGATACGCCAGTAGTAAGTTGTGCTGTTGGCAAGTGGGCCGGGAGGAATGTATGTTGTACCTGGCTGATTGATTCGGAATGTTCCCGGGCTTGTGGTTCCAAAATAAACATCGTGCGATGCTGCGCCCAGGCCGGCCGACCAGCTCAGATTTACATCTAAGACCACATTTGAAGCGTTGTCGGTCGGGCTGGCGCCAAACGCCTTGCCTGACTGAGTGGTAAAGCTCCAGACATCGCCCGTAACGGTGTTTGGCCCGTTTACCTCATCGATACGCCAGTAGTAAGTCGTGTTAAGTGCAAGCGTGCCCGGAACAAAACTGTTTGCATCACGATTGCCTTTGAAGACAGGGCCGGCACTGTTCATCCAGTCCTGCGAAAGCAGGGTATAATCGAACATATCTACAATGTCATCGTCGTTGGTGCCTGCATAAGGCTCTGAGCCGGCAGGATTCGCTAACCAGTACTGAGTCAGCAGCGAAACGTCATTAAAATCGACAACACCGTCTCCATTGATATCGCCGAGTAATCGCTCGGCACTATTGACATCATTTAAAACAGTGCCGAAATATACATCGTGCGATGTTGCGCCCGAACCGGCTGTCCATGACAGTGTCGCAGTTATCGATACGCCGGTTGCGCTATTCGCAGGATTTGGACTTGTAGCTTTTGCAGGGGGCTCGGGTGTTGTTCCAATGAGCTCTATCTCCGCTAATTGTACTGAATTAGCAGTTCCGCTCCTGACCTTTGTAATCTCCAGGCGGTAAATGTTGTATCCGGTGCTATTGGTGAACTGGAATGAGCGCTTCTGGAAACGAGACGTAAAGAGCTCACCGGTTCTCGTATCGAGTGTGACCCAGCTCGCCCCGTTGTCATTGGAGCCCAGGATGTTCCAGTTGTTCGGGTCCCTTTCGTTATAATCGTTAGCTGATGTAAGCGTATACTCCGTAACGACGGACCTTTTGTCAGCAGCATACCGATACTGTATCCAGCTGTAAGTCGGCGAGAAGTCAAGCCACTTGGTAGCTGTATTATTATCAAAAGCCTTAGCTGCGCCTTCAGTAGGCAGGTTTTCACCTCTTGCGCTGATAGTACCTGTCCCATCATCTGTGGTGTCTGAGGGACCTGCCGCAGAGACGTTAGCAGCCAGTGAAAACAAAACCACCCACGCTAACGCAACTGCTGTCTTGTTCATCAATCACCTCGCAAAGACATTAACATTAGGTGCACTAACAGCTTTAGTTAGCACTGCCCTATTTCAAGATTTTGCTATTTTCATCTAAATTGTTTCATCAGCTTGAATTATGGCCACATGCCTGTATCAAGCCAGCTTCCGACTAATATGCCTAAATCCTTCATGTCTATGATGCCATCCTTGTTGAAATCGGACTTCAGCATTCTTGGTGCAAGCTCGAAGGTATCGATAACCGCACCGGTGTCATTGCGAATCGCGTCCACTGTTGCGCGATTGCCGTTAATTGTAATAGAGGTTACAACGGTCGTATTAAGATTCGAGGCGCCGAACCAGCAGACGAATTTCGGGTCGGCACTGCCGTTATTGAATTCCGCTCCGCCCATACCGTCTGTGACATATACCGTTCCTTCGCCGTCAGGCACCACCTTGCCGGTCCAAACAGGCGTTATCTGAGTTGTATCATAATACGAAATGAGCGGGTATGTTCTTTCATAGAGGTGGTTGTGACCCTGGAAGACCATATTTACGCCGAACTGGTCAAACACCGGACCCCATCTCTGAATACAATCGGTACGATTGGGATGGCCCGAGGTTGTGAACATCGGTGCGTGGAAATATACAAAAATCCACTTTATGTTCGGATTCGCCTTGGCAGCCGTTAAATCAGCGGTAAGCCAGGTCGTCTGCAAATCCAGATTTACCTGATAAGTGGACAGGCAAACAAAGTGCACATTACCATAATCAAAGCTGTACACCCTGCCGTTGTTGCCCGGTATGCTGCTGTTTGTATCTGGAAACGCGCTGGTATAAAAATCATTCCAGTAGTAGTATGTGCCTTCCTGAACCTCGTGGTTGCCGAGGGTGTGCATAACGACTTTGGATTTAGTAAGGTTTCCTTCAATCCTGAAGAAGTCCGGCCACCACTTGCCTATGCCTTTTAAGCTGGCTCCTGCCCAGACAGTGTCGCCTGTTTCAAGCGCAAAATCAAAGTCTTGTGCCAATATCCAGTCGCACAAGGCTCCTTGTCGGGTATAATACGGTTCATCGACAGTTGCCGTGCCGCGAGGGTCGCCGTACATCGCAAAACGGAATGAGGTAGTATTTACCTCAGCCGTAGTGAATTTATAGTTAGGGTCAGAGCTGACAGTGCCGTCGGTCGAACGAATCTGATAATAATATGTAGTTGCCGGGGAAAGACCCGTAACTTCGACATGGTGGAAGTTTGTTATCGTCGGAACATTTACGGTTGAACCATAAGAATTTGTATCGCCGTAATCGACAGAACTATCACCTGTTGCAGCCGGATTCCACCAGTTGACCGTTATTGTTGTAGTCGGGTCGCTTTTCCACGTCAGATAGGGATAAATCCCTACAGGGTCGCCTGTGGTAAAGTTGTTGACATCGCCGACTGTGGTTCCGCCGGAGCCGTCCTTCTCGTCAATCCGCCAGTAATAGGTAGTATTTGGCGTAAGAATAGTAGGCAGCGCAAAGCTTGTGCCGGGCTGATTGACTTGGAATGTGCCGGGGCTGACCGCACCGAAGTAAACATCGTGCGAAACAGCGCCTGCGCCTGCTGTCCAGGTTAAAATTATTCCGCCAATCGGCATGCCGGTAGCGCCGTGAGCCGGACAAAATTGGGAGACAAGAATGGTAGCTTTGGTATTGGCTGTCGTAAAACTCCAGACAGGCCCTGTAACGGTAGAAGTGCTGTAAACTTCATCTATCCGCCAATAATATATGGTATTCGGCAAAAGATTATTGGGGTCAAATGTCGTTTCAGTTTGATTACCCTGGAATTCAGTTTCATCAGGTGTCGAGTCAGTGCCGAAATAGACATCGTGCGATAGTGCGCCCTGTCCCGGCGTCCAGCTCAATATAGGATGTATAGTGACATCTGTCGCATAGTCAGCCGGACTCGGACTGCTCGGCTGACCGCTGATTGTTGTGAATGACCAGACATCGCCTGTCGTTACGACGTTCGCCTCGTTGACCTCATCAATTCGCCAATAATATGCGGTAGCCGGCGCAAGAAGGGTGCAGGGATCAAACGTCGTCCCGGGCTGATTGCCTTGGAACTCGGTTTCATCAGGCGTCGAATCAGTGCCGAAATAGACATTGTGCGATGCTGCGCCTACGCCGGCCGTCCAGCTCAAATTCGCATCCAGGGCAACATTTGTCGCGGTATGGAAGGGATTTGGATTTATGGCCTTCGGCGAGGGCAAGTAGCCCGTTACCGTGGTTTTTCCGGAATTGGTTACATTGTAATCCCTTATCACCGTGCCGGTGCCATCGTAAGCGGAAATCTTGCCGCTGCTGACAAAACCGTCAATAGTGGCGATATCATTACCATCAAGTATGAGAGTACCGCCGCGGATATCAAGGTGAGCGACGGCAGTGTTCATCAGGATGTCAGTGGCATAAATAGTGCCGCCGTCGAGATGGACATTGCCTATGCTGTTTAATTGATCTGCAATTGACAAATAGCTGGTCAGATTAATTGTGCCGCCGTTCATGTTCAGCGTGCCCTGACCTCTGTATCCGACAAAAAATTTGCCGTTGGCTGGAATCATTACGCCGCAATTTATGGTGCCGCTGTTCATGTTGAGAGTGCTGATTTCAGTGCCCATGTAGCTCATGTACACTAACTCGGAAACATTAACGGTTCCGCCGTTTATCGACAGAGTGCCACCCGGTGAAGCGTCGCCAATACGCAGCAGGTCGCAAGCTACAGTAATACCGCCGGTAAGGTGGGGACTGGTATGCGTTGTTGAGAAATACGCAATACTATAGGGATTAGCCTGCGGGCCGCCCGGCGGGTCCAGAGCCGTCGGCACAATACCATTGACCCAGTTTGTTGTCGTGTTCCAGTCGCCGTCCTCTGGTCCCTGCCAGACAGAAGATTGAGCAGCGGCAAAGACGGAGCCGACAAGGCTTATAGAAATAATACACGCCAAAAGCGCTATTTTCTTATACATCGTAATGCTCCAAAAAGTGTTTACGGAGAAACATAAAACAGCAGATTATAACAGCAGATTATAATTATATCTCTGAACTGTTCAGCCAGTTTTTCGCCATTATGGCAAAATCCTTGAAATCGACAACACAGTCATCGTTAAGGTCTTCCAAGGGCTTATCGATACATCTCGTCGGGTGAAGTCTGATGTCGTCGAAATAAACAGTTCCCGTTCCGCCTGCGACAGGGTTGTTTTTGTCGCCGAAGCCGATGTAGAACTTCTTGATGTTGGCCAGATTAACTCCTGTAAAGTCTGTCAGCTTGATTCTCCAGACCTGCCATTCTGAAAATTTAATGGTATTGGGGTCGCCGTTTACAACCACAGCGACAGGATTGCCATTACTATCTTCGAGAGCTGCATACATCTGCTCTGCAGCATTGTTTGCATCGCCCTTGTACCAGACATCAATCGCTAAAACGCCGGCTATAGTCCAGTCGTAGTCAACATCGGCGGTTTGTGCTTCTGAATAATTCGGTTCGCCGCTGTTGTTATAATCGAACTTCATCGTTTTGGCCTTGTCGTGGCCGCCGGTTGTGGCAAGTGATAATGTCGCGCCTGTTGAACCATTGGACCAGGAAGCCAGCAGGGCGTTGGTATCTGCGTACTTTTCAAAATCGTCAACAAGAGCGTAATTGGCAACCGCGAACTGCCACAAATCGCCTTTGTAAACATTCGGCTCGTTGACTTCATCGATGCGCCAATAATATCTTTTGCCTAATTCGAGGCCTGTCGGCTCGTAACTGGTTTCATCGCGAGGCTGCCAACCTTTATAAATGCCCACAGTTGATGTATTGGCATCCCGAACAGAATTTGCATCTGTCCCAAAATATACATCATGTGTTGCGACGTTGTCGCCGGGCGTCCAGCTGAGCACGACGTACGGAGGAGCATCCGAGGTATTATTAGCCGGATATGGGCCTCTCGCCTTGTAGGGGTTAGTGGCACCTGTTACGGTCGTTTTGTTAGTGCCGCTATCATAGGTTACAACCACATCGCCCAAACCGTTATAAGCGGTAATCCAGCCGTTGGTTATATAACCCTGCACGATTGTACTCTTGTCGCCGCTTAATACGAGCGTACCGGGGGAGTTTATATCGAGTTTTCCGATGCAGCCCGTCGGCGTGGACATATCAAAGGCTCCTGTTACATTAATAGTACCGCCGTCAAGATTTACATAGCCCCTGGCTGCAATGCCGCCGGCGTCGTTGTTGCCGATGCCGAACTTGCCGCCGATATTTATCGTGCCGCCGCTCATATTTAAGGTGCCTGTTCCCTGGAAGCCGATAAACACGCGGTCGGCGGTAGTTATAGTGCCGCCCTCCATCGTAATTGTTCCGTTATCGGCAGCGCCATAGGCCACTATTATCCATGTATCTCCCGGTGCAGTCCCTACGGTAAAAGTTCCGCCGGTTATGCTGCGCAAAGCGCCGGTTCCACCGTCTCCAACGACTACCCAATTCGCCAGCGCAGCGGTGCTGGCATCGATAAGCGGGCCGGGTACCTGGTTGATTTTGGTCTTATCGACAATAGTAGGCAGAATTCCATCTGTCCAGTTGGCTGGCGTCTTCCAGAGGCCATCGCCGCTGGTGTTCAGCCAGAACCTGTCCACGGCTGATGCACTACCTGCCAAAGCTGTTAGCAGAACAAAAACTATCACTGTAAATAATTTATTAGACATGACAAACCTCCGAAAATATTTATATTTTCCTTGCATAACAAAAGCATTACACTGCTTTTTAATGAGTGCAAACACATCTTTTGGACAGATTACTTTAAATACAACTTATTAATAAATAATAACATTTAGAATAGGCAGGTTTTTCAGGCCTGCCTATTCTATTGTAACTAAAGAAATTACTTCTTTCTGCCAAGGATGCCCAGTAAGCCAAGACCGAGCAGGCAAACTGTAGCCGGCTCCGGTATCGCGTAAACAGTTGTCAGGTTAGCCAAATCATCATAGTCGACGTGAAGAGTGTAACCCGTTGCGGCTGTGAGCCAAGCATAACCGCTGATCTCGGTTCTCCTGTCGGTTTTGAGCACAAGCGTGCCATCTTTAACAATAAGGCTCCTTGCAGTGCCGCTAATTCCAGGCAGAAGATCGTTGGCGTAAATAGTGCCGCCATTGAGATACAGAGTACCGTTGCCGGTAGTGCCTGACGCCCCTGTCATGCTCAAATTGGCAAAATAGTTGGCGGGACGGCCTGACCATGTCGGGTCCGGCAAACCGCAGTTAATTGTGCCGCCATTCATGTACAGCGTGCCCTTACCCAGTTGCGATACATAGAAAGTTGCGTTAGTGGTGTACTGTACGCCTGTGCTAATAGTTCCGCTGTTCATCCTCACAATGCCGTTGTCGGTAGCACCGGCAGCCAGGGTGATGTACTCGGAAACATTAACGGTTGCACCGCTTACAACCAGACAGTCCAGATTACTGGCGTTTGTACCACCAAAAACCAGGATATCTGTTGTTACCGTACCGGAACTAAGGTTTGCATAGTTCCCCGGTGTCTTGAATCCAGCCTTGTAATTAGTAGCGCCCACAATGCCCCAATGGTCCTGTGCGCTCGGCACAACAGCAGGGTTCCAGTTGCCTGCCGTGTTCCAATTGCCGCCGTCTAATGCAGCGCCGGTCCACTGGACATAAACGGTGGCGGCAAAGGCATTGCTGACTAATGCTAAAGCCAGCAAGAAAATTAATACATAACAACTTCTTCTCATTTTCTTTCCTCCTTACCCTAAACCATAAAAAAATCGCGATTTTTTAAAACGCTCTATATTCTTGCAGCGTTTACTCCCGCTGCATTTAGCTCAGCATACCAAAGTTGTCTATTGCTATAGCACACTCGACCGTTATTGTACTATACAGCAGAAGCTAAGTCAACCTATTTTAAAGGACAAATTGTCAAATATCTGTAAATTCTGTAACAGAACAGCCAGTTTAAGATAAAAAACACATTGTTTTTTAGTCCTTAAAAGGAGACTAAATCAATCTAAATATTCGCCATTTATTACGGCCATATACCGCTTTCAAGCCAGTGTTCCATCATGATACCAACGTCCTTGAAGTCCACAGTTTTATCGCCGTTAAAATCACCTGCTAACGAAACTATGCTGTCGAGGGAGCGGTATGCATGTGTAATGTGGTCCGGATACACTTCCACAATACGGAAACCTTGTGGAGTGGAAGGCGACCCCAGCGAGCAGTTGCAGGAACTGGTCGTAACAATTTCCAAATCGCCATCACGAACATACGAATTATAATGGGCATGTCCTGAAAATACAGCATTTACGCCATACAGATGGAAAAGATCCAGAAGCTGCTTACGGATACCATTACCAGTGCCAAGCGGCATATTAAAGGTTCCATCAGCCTCATTAGTGCTGACGAGACACAACGAAATATGCATAAACACTATCCTATTGTCATAACCGCTTGCGCCCTGAAGCGTTGTCGTCAGCCAGTTCATTTCTTCCGTGGCCTTGTTTGGATCCGTGAAGCCCGTTGGGCTTTTCAGAACCATTGAGTCAAGAACAATAAAGAGGTTATTGCCGTAGGTGAAAGAGTACCACGGGTTGTTGTTGTCGGCAGGATAGCCAAAACGCGTCTTCCATAGTGCATAAGAAGTTGAATCTGGCGTGTCGCCGATGTCATGGTTGCCGGGGAGATTGTAAAGCGGAATACTCGGCTTGAGTCCCGCAGCATAGGATTTATACAGGGCAACCTGGCTCTCATTGCCTCTGTTATCCACAAGGTCTCCGGTAACAACCAAAAAGTTAGGCTCAACAATATTGACCTTGTTCACCGTCGTTCCCCACATGAAATCCATATTGCCGCATTGAGTCCAGCCAATCTGCGGGTCGGCTGCCTGAACAAACGTGAAGTCCGGTTCTTCCTTATCAACATAGAACGTATCAATCACAGTGCCGTCAGGCTTTACGGTCTGAACGAGCATCGAATTGCCGTCGATGGCAATTTTGCAGTAGTGGAGCGTTCTGTTATAGATAACTATATTCGGCTGCCCCGGCACAGGATTGTAAAACGGAGCGCCGCCTCCGCCGGCGGTTATATGATGAACGCCATTGACAACCGCGCGTGCATAATAATGGTTATGGCCGGCGAAAACAATCTGCACACCGTATGCTTCACAGAGCGGCTGAATACGTGCCTGAACAAGGGCATCATTGGGGTGACTACCGGCGGTCCAGCCCGGCTGATGGAGCACGATAAATTTCCATTTCTTGGTACTGGTGCTCAGGTCGGTTACCAACCAGTTATACTGTGCCGAACCGGGAGCGTAATCTGCATATTGGTCGAGAATCACAACATGCACCGGGCCGTAATCGAACGACCAGTATCTGGATGCAACATAGGGATACGGCCAGTATTTTGTATAATAAGTAGCGCCGCCTTCGTGATTTCCCATACACCCCTGAATAGGCAGAGTTGCCTCCGTTTGCAGCTGTGCCGGATAGGAACGATTGAAGAATTCATTAGTCCAGTTGGTTTCTGTGTCAGCTTCGACCCAGTCGCCGGTGTGCAGCAGCACAGTTTGAAAATCAGGGTCGCCGGCGATGACCGAATTCATTCCTGCGCAGACAGAGTTGTGGTCGGCAGGATTTGTTCTCGTATCGCCATAGGCGAAGAATTTTACACTTGTTGCATCTGCCGCAGGAGCTGCTCGGAAAGAACCTGTAGTCGTGACAGCGCCTGACGTAACTTGATAATAATATTTCGTACCCGGCGTAAGACTGGAGATGGTATATTTATACTGGTGGTCTGTTGCGTTGTTCTCTGTTGTCCCATTTGAGTCGCCTGAACAATTCGGGTCGAGACCCCAGGCAAGTGTGCAGCCCTGCGTAATCGTAAGCTGCCACAGTACAGTCATTTGCGTGTTATTGCCGTCATAAATCAGATAAGGGCCTTTCTTGAATGCGCTCTGAGTCGTGAAATTCCAGACGGTGCCTGTATAGACATAGTTGGCATCCGCCTCGACCTCGTCGATGCGCCAGTAATAAATCGTGTCAACTGCGAGTGTACCCGGATTATATGTCGTGGTAGGCTGATTGACTTTGAATTCATTTGGACCCGGCGTTGGATTTGTGCCGAAATAGACATCGTGAGATGCAGCGGTTACACCTGCTGTCCAACTGGCAATAATGCTTGTCGAAACACCAACCGCACCGTTTACAGGGCTTGGCGAAGTAGCGACGACAGAGCCTGTAAGGAACGTCCAGACATCGCCGGGAGCGATATTGGGGCCGTTGACTTCATCTATTCGCCAGTAATATCTCGTATTCGGGTCCAGCCTGCAGGGGTCGAAGGTCGTTCCGGTTTGATTGCCCTGGAATGTGCCGGGACTTACTGTGCCGAAATAGACATCATGCGAGTTTGCCTCGACAATACCTGTCCATGATAAATCTGTCAGTGTGCTGACGTTGGTGGCATTATTGGCCGGCGAAGGATTTCCTGCCTTTGTAGGAACAGATGCCGTAACAGTGGTTTTGCCGGGGTTGGTGTTATTGAAGTCGACAACTACTGTGCCGACCCCGTTGTAGGCTTTTATCCAGCCGCTTGTAACACATGTAGTAACGTATGCGGTGACATCGCCATCAATAGTCAGGGTGCCGGTGGATGTAATATTGATTGTTCCGTTGGCGGCAGGATTGTTCGTTCTCATAGACAGAACGTTGCAATCGATTGTTCCGCCGGAAAGGTTTACAGTTCCAGTACTAGTGAGGTCGCGTGCGACGTAGAAAATGGCGGCGATATCAATTGTACCGCCGCTCATATTGAGAGTTGCAGCGCCTGTCCGGCCGCAATATAAATGCCCTGAAATGCCGGTAGTAGTGATTGTGCCGCTGCTGACGGTCAGAGTTGCGCTCTCAGTCGAAGTATAAGCCATATCGAAATAGTTACTCGTAGTAAGAGAGCCGCCGCTCATAGTTAAACTGCCATTAGCGCCTCGGAGAAAAACCCTGGTGATGGTAGCAGTCCGGCCGGCGCTGAACACCGGTCCTGATGCTAACGGAATGTTGGCATCATCGGCTGCTGTTGGGGCGATATCACCGCTCCAGTTGAGAGCGACGGTCCAGTTGCCATCGGCGGCCCCGTTATCCCAGTTTCTGGTTACTGCCGAGGATATTGCGGCCATACTCAGTAACAGCACGAAACAAACCAAAAGATTATGTTTTCCAGACATGATATTTCTCCTGAAAGATTTGCGGGTTACATTAGGCATATAAAAACACATAATAGCAATTTTCCTAAAATTTCTTATTCATTGCTGTCAACAGAATACTGTTATGGCAGCAAATAAATCTTCGCGGTGCACCGTTCTTCATAAAAAAACCCATAATACAAGTATAGAGTCCAATTGCCTGAATACACAGGATTCAAAAAAACCGTCAAATTCTCAAGGCTGACCCCTGAAAAGGGTGTCTTGCCTTGAATTTTTCGAAAACTTACTTGCGTCTAATCAAACCAAAGAGGCCGATGCCGAGCAGGCAAAGCGTCGCCGGTTCGGGTACATATACAGTTGTTGCACCCGGGGTTGTAATGTTATAGTCATACTTGATGTCATAGTCATTGCCATTGCCAGTCATCCAGCTATTGCCAATCCATGTCTGAACAACAGCAGTATCATCGCCCAGGAGAACCAATTTGCCTGAGCCGGTGATATTAATAAGCGCAGTGCCGGTTTTCTTCAGAGTGCTTGCCGTCAGTGTTCCGCCGCTGAGATTTACTGTGCCATTGCCGCTCGCATACTGGCCGATATTAAGGTCGTTGGTTATAGTGAAATTGCCACCCGACATATTGAATATGGTTGCGCCATATCGCCCCAGGTACCAATGACCATTAGTGCCTCCAGTAAAGCCAAGTTGAACGTTACCACTTTTCATAGTAACTAGCGCACTGGTAGTAGTAACAACATAGGCGCTTGTCATGTAACCGTTGGTTAAAAGAGTTCCGCCATCAATTGTAAGCTCGCCTAAACCAGTAGAGCCTACGAAGACACGATACGCACTTACTACATCGCCCGTTCCAATGACCGGGCCTGTTCCTGTTAATCCATTAATCTTTGCCTCTTCATTAAGAAGGTCGGCATAGCCGGTAGCATTCAAAGCGCCGTTATAAGGCACATGCCCCAAGCTCCAGTTTGCAGGAGTATTCCAATCATCGGTTCCGCCGGTCACCCAGTTGTTAGTAATTGCAGAAGCGATACCGGCTGCACCCAGCACTAACAATAGAGGAACCAAATAAAATACTTTCTTCTTCATTATTCTCTTCCTTTCCCAAAAATTTACAAACAAAACCTTAAGGCAGGCCTCTATAAAAGGCCTGCCTTAAGTAGCTTCACAAAATTATTTGCGTCGTCTAAGTAAGCTCAGTGCACCAATTCCAAGCAGGCAAAGCGTCGCCGGCTCTGGAATATAAATCGTTGTCTTGCCGGGGTTGGAAATATTGTAGTCGTACAGGATTTCGTAATCATTTTCGTTACCCATAAGCCAGCCTTTTGAGATATAGGTGGCAACCTCAACAGTCTTGTCGCCGGTGATAATCACCTTGCCGCTGCCGGTAATGTTCATATAAGCGGTTCCACTCAGCCCACCTACAATGGTATCAGGGTCCTTCATATTGAAGTTGTTGGCGTAAATTGTGCCGCCGTCAAGATAGACGTATCCGCTCGTATGGCGTCTGGCGACACCGAATGTGCCACCGGCATCAATCGTACCGCCGGTCATTCTCAGGATACCGGTTACGACCGCCGTATTGGGGTCAGCATTGCGACCGCTGCCTATATAAAGGTGGCCGCTTGTACGTGTGCCTGTTCCGAGTATGACAGCGCCGCCGTTCATCCTAAACTCGCCGCTTCTATAGGCCGAACTGTCAGTACCCGCCATAAGCCAGTTTGCAGTCGTGAGCGTTCCGCCGTTCATTGTTAAATAGCCGAACTTGTCGCTGGGAAGGCCGGGGGGACTGCTGATAGGATTGCCGGCTCCGCCTACGCGGATTTCAAGAGCTGCAGCATCGCCGCTGTTGATAAAAATACCGTTCGCTGCAGTAGTGGGAACAACACCGGCGTTATGGATACTCACGCCATCTGTAATGAGCGGGGCGAAAGTCGGTCCTGGTGGTGCAACTGTCCAGTTGGCCGGGTTAAACCAGTCGCCGTTGGTAAGACCGGTCTTCCAGCTGTAAGTCGCTGCTGAAACATTGCTGACTAAAGCTAACAGAACAACAAAAAAAACTAAATAAAACAACTTTTTCATCTTCTTTCCTCCACAAAATTAAAACTTAACTCAAACTTCTTTAAATACGACCTTTAAAAGTTTAACATTCGAACCTGAAACACGATAAAATTTTACAAGACACACATCCAAACTCTGACTGCATTCGGAGCATGTCCTTTACACTCTTTAGCATTCAATCCTTCTTTTCAAAAACGTAACCACATTCACCGTCATATTGCCCAAAATATGGTAACTATTAATCATCCTCCGACACGCTGTCGGAGTGTTGATTTCACCTCCATAAGTGCTTTTTCATTCCAATAAAACAGCTCTTATATTCCAAAGCTATCTAAACTTTAGTAGACCTTACCAGAATTGTATCTAATCTCCATAAGCATGTCAAGCTTTTTTCGTTTTTTTATAAGATTATTCCAACTATTTCAACTAACATTCTTGACATTCGTATGAATGTTGATTATAATTGGTAAATAGTGATGGCTTATTAGCTACATATATGGGCTAAAACTTGGTTTTGTAAACCAGATTATTTGAAGACTAATAATGACCAAAATAAAGCAGATTCAATCTATTCTTGAACGCCGCATACGGCACGGAGATTATCTTCTGACCGGCCTGCCTGCGGAACGGGAGCTTTCACGAGAGGTCGGCGCATCCCGTATGACTGCCCGCAAAGCGATTGAACGGCTGATGGAAAAGGGTCTGCTCGAGCGGCAGCCCAACGGTAGATTGACTATCTGCCGCGACGTCACCGAGGGATTGCTTACGTTTGCTTTCCTTGTTCCCTCAACATCATCGGGCAACATCGAACGGTGGCGTCTTGCCATCGAAACAGCTGCCTGCGACGCTCATGCACGTGTACGCACTATCCTTTATGTGCACTGGGATGACCCTATACTGATCGATGCAATCGAGAACTTTGACGGTGTTTTTCTGTTCCCCAGCGGAGAGGAAATACCTGCACGTATTATTATGAGACTGCAAGAAACCGGACGGTCACTCGCTGTTCTCGAACGAGACTTCACTGCCTACAATATCGCATCGGTATGTCTATTCCCGCCATTCTTTACGCAAAGACTACTGGACAAACTTGGTGAATTAGGCCACCAGAGCGTCGATTGCTTTAACGTTCAGACTCTCGACCCAGTCATCGTAAATAGAATCGAACAATGGAATTTGTGGCGGGCAACCCATCGGATTAACGGTTACCTCCATGGAGAACCGGTGCAGCCCTATACTCCTTACGAGGCTCAATTAACATGGGCATACGACAGCATGTGCAAAATACTTGATAAAAACAAACTTAAGGCAACCGCGATTTTCTGTACTACCGCCATCGCAGCCATCGGCGCAATTCGTGCCATGCGCGACCGGGGTATAAAAGTCGGTGAAGATATCAGCGTCTGTACAATAAACGATGAGGGTTTAGCTCGTTATCTTTCGCCGTCACTGACCTGCGTTGAAATGCCCGATCCAACACCATACATCCGTATGTGTATTGAGCGAACGAAATCGACGGACAATAAATGGGTCGGTTCTCTGCTCATCCAGCCGAGCCAGCCTCAACTGTTCATAGGCGAATCTACCGGTCCTGCCAAGGCTGCTGTTTTATAAGCATCGTTATAGTCGTAGTGTTCCAAAAGTCGTACGAACTTGAAATTACCGGCAAATAAAAGCTTATAAAAATTTATTTTTGCCGATTTCAAACTACATTAAGACATTATAATACTCCCGGCTTTTCTGACCAGTGGTAATAGTTTTGCTGTAGATTATGGCATCCAAAAAAAGATGTTATGCCGCATCACAAAAGTCACATAAGTCTGTTTAAGATAAATGCAGTTATCGAAGCTATTATATACTAATTGAAAGGACCACGGGTGGCCCTGACAGACGCAGAGAATCGATATAATGAAATGAAATATAACCGCTGCGGACAAAGCGGGCTTTTGCTCCCCGCAGTGTCTCTTGGATTGTGGCATAATTTTGGCGGTGTGGACACTATGGAAAACAGTCGTGCCATGATCACCAGGGCGTTCGACCTGGGCATAACACATTTTGACCTGGCCAACAATTATGGCCCGCCTCCGGGGTCGGCAGAACAAACTTTTGGCTCAATCCTCAAAACCGATTTGGCCTTGCATCGTGACGAATTGATAATATCCACAAAGGCAGGTTATCTGATGTGGCCCGGACCTTATGGAAAAGGAGGTTCCAAAAAATACCTGACAGCAAGCCTTGACCAATCTCTAAAACGTATGGAACTCGATTATGTGGATATATTTTATTCTCACTGTCCTGACCCGGATACGCCTATGGAAGAAACTATGGCTGCGCTGGATCAGGCTGTCCGTCGGGGAAAGGCCCTTTATATAGGAATCTCATCTTACAATCCAGAACAGACTGTGCGTGCATCAAAAATCCTAAGAGAGTTGCAAAATCGCTGCCTGATTCATCAGCCAAGTTATTCGATGCTCGATCGATGGATAGAAGATGGACTGTTAGATGTGTTAAGCCGTGAAGGAATCGGCTGCATAGCCTTTTGTCCCCTTGCACAAGGACTTCTGACCGATAAATATCTCAAAGAAATTCCACAGGACTCCCGGGCGGCCAAGCCACATGGTTTTCTCAAGAGCCATAACATTACCGACGAAGTTAAAAGAAAGAGTGCCTCTTTAAATAAAATCGCTGCGGAAAGAAACCAGACACTTGCGCAAATGGCTTTGGCATGGGCATTAAGAGATAATCGAGTAACATCGGTATTGATTGGTGCAAGTAAGGTAGAACAAATCAAGGAAGATGTCGAGGCTCTTAAAAATCTTGAATTCACATCAGAGGAGTTAGCAAAAATAGATGTTGTCCTGAAATAAACCGCTGAAGACGTACAGTTGTTGATACTAAAAAATGTTTTCTGTCCGTTTTTAAATTACAGTTGAAATTTAGAAGGTTAGTATGTCATTACACGAAAAGAAATTTACGCTTAACAAGTTAAAATCGAGACTTAAAGTTATTGAATCACAGGTAGTCCGGAACCGTCAGCCGATGGGGCCGTTCAAATATTTTGAGCATGAGGATGCCTCAGAAAATCCATTCGTAGCTGTAGATTTCAATGATTCTGATTGGCAGGTAATAACTCCGCCGGCTTATTGGGGCCGTTGGAATGCAAATTTCACATTGAGAACCAGATTCACAGTTCCATCCGGCTGGGACAAATTCGGTCAGGTTGCGTTTGAATTCAATCTTGGTCATGCCCACAAGGGATTGGACTTCTGTCATCCGGAAGCGTTGTTATATATCGACGGCAAACCATCGGCAGCGGCTGACAGATACCATAATACGGTTTATCTGCCGAAACAATTCTGCGACGGCAAAGAACATCTGCTTGCTATGCATGTTTATGCCGGCAAATGGGGTTATTTTGATAGTATTCCCGAATTTAAGCTTTATATGGAAAGCTGTTCAATTGTAATCATTGATAAACCTGTTAAAGATTTGCTTGCTGCGGTCCGTGTTGCGGTGGAAGCTGCAGACAGACTTCCTGCTGAAGGCGTTGCGAGAGGCAGAATTATTAGTGCTGTTGATAAGGCTTTTAAAGTTCTAAATACCTGCATGCCGCTCGGCGAAAGTTTCTATGCAACGGTGCCGGATGCTTATAAGGTTTTGAAAGATGAATTGAAAAAGGCAGGAGCTCCTCTTGATGTGAATATTACAGCCATTGGTCATTCGCATATAGATATTGCATGGCTCTGGCAGCTGGAGCAGACCAGACGCAAATGCGGCAGAACATTCCACACTGTTCTTGCTCTTATGAATGAGTTTGATGATTATGTTTTCACGCAGAGTCAACCACAGCTTTATGATTATATAAGGCAGGATTATCCGCAGCTTTTCGCTGACATTCAGAAAAAGGCCGCCAAAGGCGACTGGGAGATTATCGGAGGAATGTGGGTCGAGGCGGACTGCAACCTGTCCGGTGCAGAGTCACTTGCAAGGCAGTTTTTGTTAGGCAGGACATTTTTTGCTGAACATTTCGGCAAAGGTGCTGAATCGCCAATTCTTTGGCTTCCTGATGTATTCGGATTTTGCGCAAATCTACCTCAGATGATTAAGCTCGCAGGTCTGGATTATTTCTTTACTATAAAATTATCGTGGAATCAGTATAATCGGATGCCGTTTGACAGCTTCTGGTGGCAGGGACTTGACGGGACAAAGGTTTTAACTCATTTTGGAACAACCAGAACTGAAGAGGGAAGAGTTACTTACAACGGAGCGGCTAATCCTGACGAAATATATAATACATGGTCAACCTGTAACCAGAAGGAAAATCATTCTGAGCTGATGACCTGTTTCGGTTATGGTGACGGCGGCGGGGGGCCTACAAGGGAAATGCTCGAAAATATCAGAGAAATGAAAGATTTTCCTGGTATGCCGAGAGTCAAACACGGTAAAGCAATAGATTTTTTCAGAAAACTTGAAAAAGTGAGCGGCTCAACACTTCCTGTCTGGAATGGCGAGCTTTATCTTGAATTTCACAGAGGAACTTACACTACACAGTCGCGGAACAAAAGAGCAAACCGTAAAGCTGAATTCGGGCTTCATAACGCGGAATTTTTATGTTCGCTCGCAGAGTTATTAAATTCTGATTTTAAGTATCCTCACGATAAATTTGAGCAGGCGTGGAAACTTGTTTGCCTTAACCAGTTCCACGATATTATACCCGGTTCGAGTGTTGCGGATGTCTATGTTGATTCACTCAAACAGTATGAACAAATTGAAAAAATCATAAAAGATAGTTCCACTAAAGCATTAACCAAGCTTTCTAAAAATATCGGCGGCGATATTATCATTGTCAACCCCACCTCATTTGAAAGAAATGACCTTGCAGTTTGCTGCGATATTAAATTTGAATTAGACCAGCGTCTTCAAACCGCTGACGGACAGGATGTAGATGTCCAAAAAACTGAAAATGAGCTTATTATTGATACACCGGCAATTGATGCTTACAGTGCTGTCCCACTTAAGATTATTAAGAATACTGCAGTCCCCAAAGATAAAGGCTTAAAGGTCAGTCAGAATCTATTGGAGAACAATTTTATTCGTGTTGGACTCAATTCCGAAGGTGATATCATCAGTTTTTATGATAAGACAAACCGCAGGGAAATAATTCCTCAGGATAAAATTGCCAACCAGATGCTGGCATTTGAGGATAGACCTTTGTCGTGGGATGCTTGGGATATTGACATATTCTATGATGATAAGGTTTTCAAAAGCCAGCCCGCTCAGTCAATAAAAATTGCCGAATCAGGCCTATTAAGAGCGACTCTCGAGATAAAAAGAAAAATTTTAAGCAGCTTTTACACCCAGAGAATTTCTCTTGCCTATAATTCACCCCGTCTTGATATTGAAACAGAAATTGATTGGCAGGAAAGATATGTGCTGTTGAAAGCAGCGTTTCCCGTTGAAATACTTTCATCTTATGCGACTTACGAAGTTCAATGGGGCAATATCAAAAAGCCGACCCACCAAAATACAAGCTGGGACTGGGCAAGATTTGAAAACTGCGCGCAGAAATGGGTTGACCTGAGTGAATCTGATTATGGCGTCAGTCTTATGAATGACTGCAAATATGGCCACGATATCAGAGACAACATTATCAGGATAACTCTGTTGAGAAGTTCGACATTGCCCGACCCACAGGCTGATAAGGGAATCCATAAATTTATCTACAGCCTGATGCCTCATAAAGATTCTGTTGGTCGTGAAACGGTAAAAGCCGCATATTTATTAAATGACCCGATTGTTGTATGGAAGAATTCTGCTGCCGCGAATAAATTGCAGAATATGCAATCAATGTTCAAAGTTGACAGAGAAAGCGTAGTTATCGAAACTGTCAAAAAAGCTCAAGACGGCAATGGCTTTGTCATCCGTATGTATGAAAGCCTTGGCGGCAGAGGCGAGGTAAATCTGACAACATCTTTTGATATAAAGTCCTGCTATGAAACAGATTTAATCGAAGAAAATAAAAAACAGATTCAGACGCAAAATAATCAGATAAATTTATTCATTAAACCGTTTCAGATATTGACATTGCAGGTTATTCCTAAAAAATAATATTAAGCCTGCTGAAATAACAGATGTTCACATTGAACAGACCGATTTAAGCTTATATATAATACCAATTGCATTTAATAATGGCACTGCAGTGTCATTGCGAGGCCATTGAAAATGGCCGTGGCAATCTCAAATTCAGCAAATAGAGATTGCTTCGCTTCGCTCGCAATGACGTGTGCAGTAATATCAAAGGCGCAATTTTTAATTACAATTCGTATAATACTACCCAAAAACTGGGCGCATGATTAAGGTGGATTTTTCTATACTGCTCCCGTTATATAACAACTCGCCAGAACCTCACACGATAACAATTATGAGCACTTTAAGCCTTTTTTAAAGCCGGCTTCAAAACTGCCGACATTTCGGGAGATTGCTTGTAATCATTGTTTTCCGGTTATTAATTTGAGATTCGGATGTTCAATCCGATATTCAAAAGGTCAACTGTACCATCAGCTTATTACTTGCCATAATCCGGATCCATCTGAGGTGTTCGCTGGCCGATCATTTCTAACGCCTGCAGGGCGAACACATTCCAGCAGAATACACGATGGACACATTTATCCACGTTTTCTGCCGTCGTGGCCAGATATTCCTGACTTGTGGGGAAATCATATCGCAGATTGATTTCCGCCCAGAGGCGATTTGCAATTCTTGCATCCGCTTTTTTCCAGCCGTGCAGTTTACCGGCCGTATAAGCCAGTATCTCAGGACGCAGCCAGCTGCCTCCGTTGTAGTACATCCCATCACAGGCATGATTGGCATAATCCTGTCCGAAGTCTTCGCCCATCACAGGATGATATTTCTCAGTAAAATAACTCCAGCCTTTCGGAGCATTCTTTTTCAGCCAGATTGTAATGGGAGCAATGACGCCTTTTTTGCCTTCCTCCGGAAATGGCGCATCTTCACGGGGCCAAAAGAGCGGAACTTGTTCCAGCGTATTTATAACCATTTCATCCGTAAGGATTTTTCGGCCGAACAGCCATAACGACATAAATTCGGGATGCAAACTGTCCAAGCATATCACATCATCAATCGAATGTTTCGGGCATAATAATTTCTTGTCGGAGTTGTAATAACCTCGGTAAGCATCCTCAGCCTTTTCGATATACTCTTCTGAAATTTTTTCGCTGATTCCCGGGATATTTAATTCTTTTATAACCCGCAGAGTTACCGCCCAGACGCCCTGGTTAATGGCAAGATTTTCTGTCCAGTTGGGATAATCAACGATGTCGTTCATTCCCATTACAAATTTTGCCCGGCAGATTCCGTCCCTGTCCGGGTCGAAGGTATCCATGCAATATTGCGCAGCCTTCGTAACGCGCTCCATCGGCAGTGCGGTGTTATAACGCCGCTTGTTGAGCAGTGCCCACATCAGCCATTCAGGCGTGGCTTCATTCGACTTCTTTTCAGTCGAACCCATCTGCGGAGTAACAATGGTGCAGATTGCTCCGTCAGGTCCCTGCGATGCTCCCCATCGCAGGAAAATCTTCTCATTCAACTGGCGGTTGTAGCAGGCCCATAAGGAATATGCACTGTCGCGGTTGTACATATCCGGGGCATAATAAATGCTGGGGACGCAGTGGGGAGTGAAATCGGACGACTCAGTAATCCAGGACAAAGACATTAATGTGGCGTAGAGCACCTTTTCCGTTGGTCCGCCTTTGAAACCGAGTCCTTCAGCGAGGTAAATCTCTGATGCAAGACGCAAATCGTGAAGTGTATTTTTGAGTTTGTCGTCAACAAAGATAAAGACCGTTTTTTCCAGCGGTTCGCCTATCTGCAGGCGGTCAAAAGGTCTGGAGCAGGTTTTGTTCCTGCGGATTTCAACGTCCTTAAACGCAAAATCATATTTGCCTGTTTTGTTGTTCCAGTCGCGGCTGATAAACAGTTCAATCGGATATCCGAGAATATTTACTATACTAAAATCTCTTTCAAAAGTAGTCCATTTATCCGGCGATGCGGGAATCCTGTCAACAGTCAGGGCCAGCTCCTTGATGATGCTGCCGTCTTTGTCCGTCAGCCATAACCGCGTGGCCAGCAGGTCGGATGAACGATATTTGAAACGAATTGTATAAAAGCCCTCTTCGTTTATTTCAATCGGCATAGATACTCCGCCATGCCCTCGCTGTTTGGCAGTGCCGTTTACATGGAATTCTCCGCCTTTTGCGGCTGCTTCACAGTTGCCGCGTTTTTTAAGGTCGTGCCGGACCTCGACAGGCTGTCCTTCCGTAGACGTTTTATCCTTGTAAAGAATCTCCCCGAAGGTCTGACTGAGATAGTGATTGCCGAGTTTGCGTTCCTGCGGCCGGCACACTTCGAACAGACGGGCGTCGGGCAGCTCTTCAAGGTCCAACAGTCCGTCCGGTTCACCCAGTCCCGGACGTCTGCGAAATACGCGAGTATAATGATTCCTGAAACCCGCATCGGCCAGGAGACCAACCGTCAGACCGTCGGTGGTTCGATACCCCATCGCAGGGTAAATCTCGCGTAAATTACCCCCTTTGCAATTGGCCTGGTCAAAACTCCAGTAGTTGGCCGGCTCAGCGGCAGGTTCGAGGCGATGAGTCATCTTCAAAAATATGACCGGCATATCAGCCTGGTAAAAATTTATCCGTTTGCGGACAACATGAGTATTTATTACGTCATAAGTGACTGTTATCCACAGTTCAACAATGTATTTCAGCTCAGTCTTGCCGCTGAGTTCCACATGCGATGAATCACCTTTCCATTCGGTTGCCTTCCAGTTCTCTATGGCATCCTTTACGCTTCCTTCGGCGTTTTGAAACCATGCGGAAAACTCCCCGCATTTAGATTGGTTGTCAATAGCCGTCTTGCCCGCGAGAACGGTTACATAAAAACCCGACGTTTTATTGCCGTCAACTCGAAGCGAAACACTTTTTGTGTCCGACGATTCACCGATGCCAGCCGTATTGAATACGCACAAAAACAATATGGATAGTAATAGAATTCCTGTTTTTTTCATTGGTAATATTCCTTTCAATAAAAATTTTATCCTTTAATAAATTACCTTATTGGATTAGTGCATCTGATTCTGATAATCAATCAGCCTGTCATTAACCATTGTTTTTTTTCCTGTATAATTAACTTCACCGTTGGCAGGACATATAACTATGACTGCTGCCGATTTTGGTTTTAAATCGATAAAGGTCTTTCCTGTTGCGCCTGTGCTTATAAATTTATTGCTGATAGATTCATAGATATCTTTTACCTCTGCCCCCAATTCGACTATGACTTTCTGTTCTTTCGGGAAAGGATTGTAATACAGATAAGTTGGATAAGCGAGGCTGTGATAGAAGTCTGTTGCGAGACAGTCAAGCCGGAGGATACCTTCTATGTTTGTCTTTTTGATAATACCGCCGAATACTCCCACGTAAGCTGAGCCGTATATTCCGAGGTTCGTTTTGCCCCAGCCGCCTTTTTTGGCATCACCTGCTGCGTAAGGGGCTTTGTCGCTAAGCGACTCTATCCAGATATCATCAATATATATTCTGTCAGACTTGCATGGGGGGGCGACTTTTTTTGTATCAGCAACTTTGAGATAAATCGTTTCCGCCTCTGTTCGAATTTCAGCAGCTCTGTGAGCGTTGGTTTCGGAGTTGAATTCAAACAGCGGTTTATACGGCCCTGTAATTTGTAAAGAATAGCTGAACTGGAAACTTTCGCCATCCCCAAGATTGTCGGTCTTGCCTACAAAGTTCAGGATATGCCTATCCGTCTTGCTTAGTCGTACTTTCCAGATATGTTCGAGTTCATCCTGATCATTTTCTTCTATACATTCGTAAACTTTGTTTGTCCCGATAGCTGCCGTATAGTCTCCTGATGTTATTTTGCCTTTGGCAGTTTCAAGGTCGGCAATAACCCTGTTAATTTCAAGATACCGCTGACGAAGACCTTCATACGCAATGCAGGATTGCGGGTTGTTTTTTGCAGCCCATTCGCTGTCTGTCTGCTGGTCATCATCCAGTGCGTTGGGATAAAAGAGTCTTGCGCTGTTTGCGGCGTTAAGCATCCACCTGCCGATAGCTTTGGCAAATCTTTCGTCATACCTGACCAGCGGAATCATAGAGCATGCGATATCAAAGGTGTTCATCGTAAAGCCGTACATGTTATTATTGTCCGCTACGCTTCCAATCAGACCTGCGCAATCAAGATTTCCCCACTTGCCCATTGTGGCGCCCCATTTTCTCCAGTTACTTCCGTCGAAACACCAGTTGATGAATTTTTCCACGTCATAATCTGTGCCGATTTCCGCATTCATTCTTGCGGCCAGGTATGCCCCCAGCGGCATAAGAACTTCGTAAAATGGATTTGTTTGGGATTGCTGAAGGTAATCCATGCCCCATCGGGCGGCGTTAAGATATTTTGATTTTGATTCATTGTCCTCGCTTTTGACATAAGCCATATATTCAATCCATGCCGCCGCAGCTGCTGCATCCGCCTCTTTCCAGACAGTATTATCAACCGGCTTCATTGTCGAAAAATCAAATGCGGTGTAATCAAAATTTGGAACCTGCCAGGGGTCAGTTCTGCCCCCCATTGCCACGCAGGCTTTCTGCCATTGGTCCGCGGTAAGGTAAAACTGTTTCCGCATTACCTCTGAGTCGGGACAGAAGTGGTAAATTCTGTAAAACAGCACGCTGGGAAATATCTCATACCAGAATGAAATGCCGGTCCTTCCATTGATGTCGTTGAGATACAATTTCTGGTCGTTCGAGAAGTAATTTGTAAAGATTTCCAGATAATTTCTGCCGCCTTGGCGGGTTTTGTCAATGCCGACCATCAGGGCGCTGCCCAAAGCTCCAAAGCAGGTAATACCTTCAGTTGTAGTACGATTAATGCCTACAAATGAAGGAATGATGAAAATATTTTTATCCGGCGAATCCGGCAGACTCTCGAATCTTATAAGGGGTAGAAAGTCTCCCTTTTTTTTGGCGTCAAAGAGAAATCCATCGAAGTCCTTTGCCACCTTATTCCAGTCTCTCATATGGTAGGGTTGCGGAAAGTCCGGCATCCTGTCTATCCGAGGGATGTTTATCTGAGGAGTTATCTCTGCATGACAACAACTTAAAAAGACCAGAGAGCTGATAAGCATTAACGCTGTAAAAGATTTAATATTCATTAAATCAGTCCCTTGAAAAGCTAAATTTTTAACGAGTCAAGAATATTGTTTATTGAAAATTCAGCTTTGCAAATTACTTCATCCGAAGCGCCGTAATATATGGTAATATTATCACCGTTGACAATATGACCATTGGTAAATATGACATTTCCAAAGAACCCTTTTTTTTCGTAATCCATCACCGGTTCCATAATTGGTTCTTCGGACCGGGCGATAACCTTTGAAGGGTCGTCAAGGTCAAGCAAAAGAGCTCCAAGACAATATCTGTTATTTTTATCCGCACCATGATAAATCTCGAGCCAGCCTCTTTGAGTTTTGACAGGGGAAGCTCCCGCCCCAATTCGTTCGCTGTCCCACATACCCGGTCTTGTTTTGGCAATACAGGCATGTCTGCCCCAGTATTCGATATCATTTGATACCGATGTCCAGATATAGCTGCCTCCGAGATCGACTCCACGGGGTCTGTGCAGGCACCAGTATTGGCCGTTTATTTTTTCAGGAAAAATGGCACAGTCCTTATTCGGGCATGGGAATATCATGCCGTGCCGATGAAAGTTCAGCCAGTCTGATGTGCTCATCATGCCGACGCCGTATCCGTTTTCCGATACGGCGGTATATGTAAGATAATATGTTTTGCCTATTTGTATGACCCTGCAATCTTCAATGCCAAAACTTTCCGCATCGCCCTGACCGAAAAGCGGCGGATTACTGACTTCGACAAATTTTTTGCCGTCCCGGCTGCAAACCAGCCGCAGATGTGAGAGTGTAGTAAGATACGTAGTGTCTTTGCAGACAAATTTCCGTGGGTCAGAAAGGTCTAAATCGGGGTTACTTTTATCGAACTCCAGTATTTTAACCCTACCGTCTTCCAGTACAGGCAGGCTTACAAAGCCGTCTTTCTGTACCGGCCGCTCTGCGACACGAAGCAGCAGCCATATTTTATCCTCGTATTCAAAGGCTCCGGGGTTTAAGAGACATTCGATTTTAAGCCCCTGCAGGCTTGGCCGAATATCAGACGGTCTCAGAATTGGATTCTCTTTAAATCTGTTCGCGATATCTGCCATATCATCTACCTTGTTAATCTGTAAGAATTTGTTCCTGCGCCGAGTCCTGTGATGAGGAAAATATCTTTGACTCCTGCAGCACTTTGACTTCTTTCTTAAACCATCTATATACTATTATTGCCCCAAAAGTAGCCAGAGCAAAACAAATAGAGGCCTTTGTGAATTTCAGCAGGATTGAATAACCGATACCAAGGGATATGCCGTAACAAAATAAAATGCCGCCGATTACATCTATAAGAGTGCCGGCATTCAGAGCTTTGCCCGGTAAATTACGCGATTCTTTGCTTACAACACCCCAGAAACCGCCTGGACGCACTTTGCGATAGAATGCCTCAAGTTTTTCTGTGGATACGGGAGGCGTCAGAAATGTAACTAATATGCTTGTAGGCACTATTATTCCGGTTAACAAGGCTATCTTAATTTCAAACGGCATCTCCTGCCACGGATAACCAAATACGACCACAGAGTTGGAAATAAAAGGATTGGACAGCCCGGCAACCAGGCCAAGACCGAGTGCAGTGATTTCAGTATAGGCATTTATACGCCACCAGAACCAGCGAGCCACGCATATAATGCCGCTCCCAACCGTCATAAACGCCAGGAACTCCCATGCTGCCGTAACCGACTTCAACAGTGGAACGATGCTTGCGGCGCCGGCCATCAGCACAACCACTACGATTCTCGTAACAATCATATATCGACGATGCGAAGCGTCTTTTCTGATAAATCGCTTATAAACATCGGTCATAATATACGAAGCTCCCCAGTTGAGCTGCGTGGTGATTGTGGACATAAACGCAGCCAGAAAACCGCTCACGAGCAAACCCTTTAGACCGATGCCGAGATACATATTTGCGACTAAAGGGTAGGCCTGAGTATCTGTTTGTGTGCCTGTCAGACGTGGAAACAGAACAATGGAAACAAGAGCAACGGGTATCCACATCCATGGTCGTATGGTTTGAAACAAAGCATAAAAAAGAGTCGCAAGAACCGCATGCCGCTCATCCCTGCAGGCGCTTATTCGCTGCATATTATACCCGCCGGCATCAGCCCACCAGAGGACTAAGACGTAAATCAGCAGTTTGAGCATATCTAAGTCGAAGTGTTTAAAATTGGGAAAAATAGAAAGCGTCTTCTCATAACCGGGGGTTGCGGCGACACTGGTTAGTACGGCCTGAAGGCCGCCTGCTTTATAGACTGCAATAAAGGCCAGTATTATCATCGAGCCTGAAGCGATAAAAAACTGCACAACATCGGTGATTACAACGCCATAAAAGCCGGAGAACATAGTGTAAATCAGGGCGACAACTATACAGGTACCGACAGCCCAGACTTTATTTAGGGGTGTCATAATTGTAATGATGTTGCTCATAGCGAACGTAACCCAGGCGATTACGATAAGGTTTTGTATGATTCCGGAATAAAAGGCCCGAAATCCTCTGAGAAAAGCGGCGGCGCTGCCGTCGTAACGGAATTCGTAAAATTCCGCGTCGGTAATAATAGCCGATCTCCGCCAGAGACGAGAAAAAAGAAAGATACCAACTATTAACGTGAGTACTGCGGCAAAGACCCACCACATTCTCTGCAGGCCGAACTGTCGGGTGATTTCGGTAACGACCAGCGGGGTGTCCGATGCAAAACTGGTGGCCATCAGCGAGATGCTGATCATCCACCATGGAAGTGAGCGGCCGCCAAGAAAGTAATGTTCCGGGCTTTGAGATGCTTTGCGGGAATAGACTATTCCGATAATTAACGAAAAAAGCAGGTACGCGACGATAATTCCATAATCAAGAATCGTCAAGTTTTAATCTCCTGTATTTAATCCGTTTTATGACTCAAAACAACCTGTAATAATCAAATAATCCGCTCCGCATTATTTACTCGCCGCAGGCGCAGCGGGAAGGTGAATGGACGGGGTTCGGAGCAGTTTCCAGGCAGTTTCCTTCAGGCTCCTTATGATCCCGGCAACCCAGTCAAAGAATCAGCGAGTTCCTTTTTATTGACTTTGGCTGCCAAAGTGCAGCAATCAGCTCCGCCGTAAAGTATATATATATCGCCGTTATATTCGTAACTGCCGCAGGTAAAGACGACATCGGCAACTCCTTGGCGGCTTATAGATTCACGTTCATACGGAGTTTCAGGTACCAGGAGTTTTTCCAGACATCTTTCTATAATGTTTGCGGGCTTGTGAGGGTCAAAATTATTAAAATTAAAAAGGTCGGCGTGGAGATCGTACCATTTGCCGCCGCTGTTCAGGACATGACCTCTGTGATATATCACAATGAATTTTTTATCTCCCACAGGGATTGGAACCGAACCGGCTCCTACCCATATATGCTTTGCCAATTCAGTGTTCTGATTTGCACGCTTTATTATGCCTAAATCCTGCCATGGACCTTCAATGTTATTGCTCATCGCCAATGCGATTGCATATTTTGAATAATTAGTATCAAAACATGGCCTGTGCAGCATAAAATAATGGCCGTCAATTTTTTCGGGAAAGAAAACGCCGTTTTTATTGCTGTTTTCTTCTGTGTTGACATTGCCGGAAACAGGACCGAGCTTCTGCCATGTAAGCAGGTCGTTGGATTTGGCCAGGCATATCCGCGTTTTTACCGGCCACTCTGGCCGCGGATTAGGTGCAAGACCGACACCGCAATAAAGGCAGTAATACTCACCCTCAGAGAAGCTCAATCTGCTGTCCTCTGCTCCGACGTAATCATAATGCTTCTTGTCCTCATCAGGCGCTATAACCGGCCTGTCAAATCTCTTTATGAGCTCCAGCCCAGGACTGAAGACAGCCAGTCCTAAAGAGGACCTCGTCCAAGGTCTGTGCGATTCGTCTTCTTTGGGTCTGGCGCGATAGAGTGATGCCACTATGCCGTCTTTTGTTCTTGGGTCATCAGCAAATTCATTTCCGAGAAGATTGTGAATTACCGCTTCATTTTGAGGGTTATTTTCTACATATATGGCCGCAGGATTGAATGTTGCACCGCTTTCCCACCAGTTTGAGGTAGGGCTTATGATTGGTTTGCCGTTATTAAGTCTTGTCACCCTTAGCTGCGAAGAACAAACCAACATATTTTTCTCCATTTGAACACATATACTATATGCCTATCAAAATAGCATTATAATTATAGACTTTCAAATTTAAGCTTGTCAAGATAAAAACTGCTTTGTTTTGTGTTTTTAGTAAACAAAATTAAGTATTGCAAATAAATAACTTTTGCGCATAACATCTTATTTAATAATAAGTTACATTGCCTATTTAAAACAGCTTTAAAATCTCTTTAATAAAGCCGAATACATATAAAATTTATTAATTGTTGCACGAAATTATTATTGACAAGTAAACAGTTTTTAGGGTATAATATGTTCCGATAATGTGAAATGGCAAAAGAGGCTCTCAATGCCGATGGACAACAGAGTAAAAGTAAGAGATGTTGCAACCAAGCTGTCTGTGTCCCCCGCAACAGTTTCAAGAACTCTTAACGGTCATTACGGTCGTGGAACTACATCTTTAGCGACCGCCACTCGTATTCTTAATTACTGCTTCAGCCAGGGATACCTCAGCAAAGAAGAGAAGGACCGTATTCTCCTTAAGATGAAAGTTAAAGTATCAGATAAAAAGATATTTAGTCTTTCATGCTTTGAGGGGCTTTGGAACTACAATGCGATTTTTTCCGCAGTTAGCAGTTCACTGCAGGACAGAGGACAGTATTCAGGCTTTTATACGGTTCGGTCAAATAATGATTTATGCCGTTTTCCATGGGAAAAGGCAAGCGTCATACTGGTTTTTGGACGCATCATACCCAATACTTATGAGGCTTTGCGTGAATCCGGGATACCAGTTGTTGTTGGCGACAATTATATACCGGCTTCAAACTGGAGTACTGTTAATAGTGATAATATTGGTGCTACATCGAGAGCAGTTGAAATTCTTGCTGAATTAGGGCACAAACGCATTGCGTTTTTATGTCGCCATGAAGATTTCCCTCAGCGTACTTACAATTTACACCAGCGTCAAAATGGCTACATGATAGGTATGGTTAATGCAGGCTTGAGTTATGACGGCTTGATCGTTGCCAAGGACTGCTCAAGAAATGATTATACGCCAAGCACACATGAAGAAGTGCTGGCTGACTTGAGAGAACTCGCAGAACGTATCATAGCTTTGAAACCTATGCCGACGGCTGTTGTTGCCGGCAATGATTTAATAGCTCACGTCTTGCGTGTAATCTTGCGGGAACATGGTCTCAAGGTGCCTGAAGATATGAGTATTATTGGATATGATGGTCAGCACAGAATCTCCGGCGCGATGGGCTTTGAGCCGATTTCGACAATGGTAGTCAACTGGAATGAAATGGGGCGGGCTATGGTGGATTTGGCCACAGAGTTTGTGCTCAATCCTAAAATTAAAACTCGCCATATATTGATTCCGGCAGAGTATGAGGATATGGGTACTGTAGCGCCGCCTCGCCAATAATAGTAAAGTTCTTTGCAAAGAACAGATTTGTAAGCGTTCCACAGGAAGCCGTGTGGCTCCTGGGAGTATTATTATTTTAATGGTTTGGAGGAAAGAAGTTATGAAGAAGTGGAATGTAATTTTGATGTTTGTTGTAGCAACTGTTGTTTTGGCGCCGTCGGCGCAGGCCCTTACGTTGATAGATGGCCTCGGCTGGAGCCAGGAGTTGGATCCCCTGGCCTATGGTGCCATATTGCGTCCACCAGATGAAACTGGACGCTGGGCGGACGAGCGAGGCCCCGGCGCCCTGAAGAGTTCAACCTTTAGCCGCGATGGTAATGGCTCAATGATGATTGATTACAGCTATTGGGCAGGAGTCGGCGACCCGCCGCCAGGCGATCCGTACGACCGTGTACCGCGCGGGTATTTCGAAGAACCAGGGTGGCCCCCGGCACTACCCGACCTTGCCGGCCTGTCTTTCACATTCTCTTGGTACAAGGGTAGAGCAGACAGTCCTGAACATGTTCGCGAGCTACAGATTTATTCGCCGGACGGAATGGCACGTTTCGCTGTGGCTAACGGAGGTGAAGCTGCTGTTGGTGATCCCCATTATACCGGGATGCTGGTAGGGTGGCAGGATGTTACGACGGCCCCTGTAGGGTCGGCTGGCTGGACTTATGAAGGCACCTTTAATCCTGCCCATGTAACAACTATCGATTTCTGGGTCAGTTGTTGGCATCAGGCATGGTCGAACTTGCCGGACCCGCCAGGAGACTGGTACCCAATAGAAGAACAGCTTATGCCAACCGGCACACCGCTTTACATCGACGAAATTCCCGAGCCGGCAACTATGATTATGCTTGGACTTGGCGGCTTAGCACTACTGCGACGCAGAAAAGCCTAACTAAGGGCATGTAAATTACTATGGTGGTGGTACTTTTACCGTACCACCACCATGGTGTGTGAGCAAAGAAAAATTGTTATGCAGCACAGGAAGCGGTTTTGTTTGAAAGTTCTGTGCAGGGGGCAAGTGTATTTAAAAGCTAAAGGAGTTGACAAATGAAGTTGAAAATATTATTAGGGTGCGCGTTATTTATTATAGCATTTTCGATACCGGTGCTTGCAGTAACGCCGCTTGGTCAAATTGATTCGTTCGATAATATTGTCGGGACAGGGTGGACCGAAGTGAGTGACACGAATCTTATGCGGCAGGAACTCGAACCTAACAACGTCTATGAAGGCATCGGTTCAATGCGGATAAAGTTTGAAGACGGCAATCCCTCCACCGACCCTAACGACTGGCAGGTCACGGTGCAGAGAGAAATAGCTCTTGATGTGAATAATAGCTTAGCGCTGACGTTTTGGACGAATAACAATGCCGTAAGCAGCAAAGAGCATGTTGAGCAGTTGATAGTTTTTCAGGGTGACAACAAAGCATGGTTTAACGTTCCGGGAACGAACACAGGATGGCGCAAGATTACGGCTGCGATGAGTGCTTTCACGCCTGACCCCAACAACAGTACCGCTTTTGATATGAATGCGATTGACAAGATTCAATTCTATTGCAGCACATATGATGTGCAAGGCGGGTCGGTATGGATTGATGATCTGCGGCTTGAAGCTGTCCCTGTTTATATGTCGCCGTGCCAGATTGATTCGTTCGATAATATTGCGGCTTTCAACTGGTATGACGACCGTAAACACGGCTGGATGTTTCAGGCGCCTCCCGGCGAGGTGAACGAGGGCACAGGCTCAATGAAGCTTGATTTTACGCTTTGGAACACTGGAGGAAATGTTGATATTGAGCCAATCAGGATTTTTAACCCGCCTTTGGATTTTAACGATTATAAGAACCTGGCTATTACACTCTGGGTTTGGAGCGATCGCACTAATTCAAAGTTCAGGGAAATTATTTTGTATGATGATGCCAATCATAACGGACGTTTCGTGGCGCATCCTCCGGACAGCAATGGCTGGACGAAGGTGGTAGCTAATCTGACGGCGTTTTCATGGTATACAGATAATACTCCTGTTTCGCCTCACGATGTCAACTGGAGTTCGATTAGGACAATAGGACTATTTTCGAGCTGTGGTGAAACTATAGGCTACAATCACGCCATTTATTACGATGATTTGCGGATTGACAGCAATCAAGTGTTTCTGAGCGATGCGACAATTGTCAATGCCGATAGAACTTTTGGCACGATTATCGTGGACGGCTGTGCGGCAGACTGGGCGACTCTTGATGACAGCGATGTCGTCGATTTCGACCTTGCGGCGGTTCCAGACCAGCCTCGTGGCAATCTGCATGTTAAGTATCGTCTTGCATGGGACCCCAACTACCTCTATATACTGGTGGAAGAAGTTTACGGCGACACTCTAATTAAAGAGGCACTTCAGGTTGGAGGTTTTGGGGTGCCCTGGAGTCTGAATGACCATCTGGGCGGCGATGCCTACTATGACGCTCTTGCTCTGTATTTCGACTTTACTAACATTCACTGGATACTCGGCGGCGAGGAAGGTATTTCCCTGTGGCTGTACCTCGGACTTGCTTCCCAGGGCCAGACAAACCTGATGATGGCCTGGACAAACGCTGACTGGGGTAACCATAAGCCCGCAGCCGTAGCTAATGGCAATTATGCTGAAACCGGCACCGGGCTCGGAAATCGTGTTGTTGAAGCCAGAATTTCATGGCAGGATGTTAACAGTGCCGTTGATTCATGGCGTCTGCCTGAGGGCGGCCTTCCAGCTGCAATTAAGCCCGGTTATATCTTTGGCTGCAATCCGCGTGTTAACGATTCTGAGAAAAGCTCCCTCTGGAATTTCACGGTTGAAAAGGGCACGGCATGGCTTAACGGTAAGATGTGGGACTGGCAGGGTACGCCAAGCGCCATAGGCATTTACGCCAAAGATGTTCGGCTGGTATGTTCGGCCGCAGACCTCGATTACGATTGTCATGTGAATTTTAAGGATTACGCACAGTTTGCCGAAGAGTGGTACAACGACGGCTGTAACAATCTCAATAATTTCTGCAATGGCGCTGATATTGTGATTGACGGTGCGGTAGATACGATAGACCTGGCCGAATTAGCCCAGGAATGGTTATCAGAGTAAGAAGCAATAAGCGGATTCTCTTTTTGTGAAGAGCGTCTGGTTTTGAACGGTGGAAGCGGTGGCGCCTCTGTAAGGTGCCACTGCATAACCGTAAGCCAAAGGAGAAGCGTATATGAGAAAGACAAAGGGATTTACTCTGGTCGAATTGCTGGTAGTAATTTCGATAATTGCATTATTGCTGGCAATGTTATTGCCGTCGCTGAACAAGGCACGCGGAGTAGCTCAGAGAGTTATCTGTGCGAATAATTTAAAGACGATGGCTCTGGGAGATAAAATCTATTCGCAAGAATCCGATGACTATCATGTTCCCATATACGATGGGTCTACTGATGATAATTGGATATGGTTCCAGAATCCGCTGTTTATCAAGATAATCGGCATGAAAGGTCGGTTTAATAGGGAAGCAGCGAAAGGTTATCAGGCGCTGACGCTGCCCAAAGAATACAAGTGTCCCACGGATAAGCGGACAGTTGCCAATGGTGGTCTTCTGGTAGAGGGCACCGACATATCAGGCACAAGCTACGGCATGAACAGTGTAGGTCTTCGTGCCGGTAAGAACGCCGATTGGGTTGAGAATAGAACGGGTAAAGGCACAGCACAGGCACTGAAGACAACGCAGGTGGAAAACCCGAGTAACAAGTTTTTCTTTATGGATTCAGAGTGGACATATGTGGATTATTGGGGTGCTAGGTATACAGAGTTTTGGGACATAGTCGGCGACAGGAGGAGCTCAACACAGTGGGATGTGCCGGCATACAGGCACAGGGAAGGTGCTAATGTTGTGTTCTATGACGGCCATATGAAGTACCTACCGAAGCAGCAAATATTCAAAGTGAATAACGACGATGGCGAAGCGGAGTATTGGACGAATATGCAGACGTGGATGCCGATTTGGGGCAGATGGTACCTATACCCGCCATATTACTAATTGTTGGTGGGAGGGTAGATGAAGAATTCATATCCGGCAGTTATCGTTGTAATGCTGACTGCGGTGTTTTGTACTGATATTATCATTGCGGCACAAATCAATATACCACGGGTCGAAGCGATGTCCAATGAACCATCGCCCTATTTTATGCGGGACTGGCATGAAGTGACCGAAGGATATGTGGACTATGTGCTTGATGATACCAAAACGGGTACCAATTTGCCCTTATGCTCATGGATTACGTCCGGGCCGTGGGCCGGTATGTTTAACATGTCATCCTATGTAGGAAGCGGCATCGGGTCCAGTGAGGCAATCAATGCTCTGGCTCTAATTGTCAGCGGAACTCTGGCAGGATATGATATGAGTAATTATAATGGTCATGATACAGTGACAGGTGCGGCTAATATGTACTACTGCGCATCGCAGAAGATGTGCGGCAATGATGGAGGCGGCTGTGGTAATCCCGAATTCTGGTATAAGATGGTTCCTACGATTTTCATGGTCCAGATTGCTGATTTATACCCGGCCAAGGGAGGACTTCCAGGTAAGGTAAATGCTATAGCGAACAAGCTATATAATGCTTCTGTAGTAATGGGCGGCCAAAAAGACCCATGGACCATTCCAAACTACAACCATTACAGTTTCAACTTCAGCACAATGCTGCCTATCGATAACGGTGAATGGGTCGAGTCAGACTCGGCTGCGGCTTTTGCATGGATTAGTTACATGGCGTACACTGAGTCCGGGGATTCAAATCATCTAACAGCAGCCGACTGGGGCATGTCTTATCTTTCCGATGTGGTGCCCATAGACCAGAATCCCCATTACGAAGTAATGCTGCAATATGGCCCAATTACGGCAGCGAGGATGAATGCGGAACTTGGAAGGTCTTATGACCTCGATAAACTACTCTACTGGTGCTCCGGATATGTCACCCATCAGGATACATATAGTTTCAGGGTCGGCTGGGGCATGATAAGCAGCACTGCCTGGGGGGGCTATGATTGCGATGGACTTACCGGAAGCGTCACGGACAGTAGCGGATATGCGTTTGCGATGAATACGTTTCAGTCAGCAGGTGCAACTATTCCGGTCGTCCGTTATAACAGTGGTTATGCCAGGACGATTGGTAAATGGATGTTAAATCTGGCCAACGCCGCGAGATTGTTTTACCCTTCTTTTCTGGATTCAGGTCATCAGTATTACGATGCCTGGGAGTGGGCGATACTGGATGGTTATGACCCTAACTCATACATCGCCTATGAGGGTCTGCGCCGCTACGGTAATTCGGTCACACCGTATGCGACAGGCGATTATTGGCTAAGGCTGGGTCTTTATGGCTCTTCAAGCGTTGGATATCTCGGCGGTATTGTTCGCACGACGAATGTCGAGAAAATCCTGCAGTGGGATTGTTTGAAGACGGACTTTTATCACGACACGGCCTATCCGACCTATCTATACTTCAATCCTTATGACACGCTCAAAACGGTTAGTATTGATGCAGGAAGTAACTGTGTGGACTTGTATGATACTGTCAGTCAGACATTTCTCAAGACCGATACCAGCGGTATAACCGACTTTAACATTCCCGCTGATTCTGCAGTGGTGATTGTTCTTGCGCCGACAGGCGGTCAGGTAACCATAGATGGCAACAAGAAACTTATAGACAATGTTGTGGTTGATTACAAGACCAATACAAGTTTTACTACATGTGCCCAAGTTCAGGCATCACCGTTGCGTTTTGCCGGTGATATTATCGGTGACTGTGTCGTTGATATGCGGGATCTTGCGGAATTAGCGGAGCGATGGCGAGATCAGGGCACCTGTCTCGGCAGAGCAGATATTGATGGTAACAACATTGTTAATTTTAAAGATTTAGGCAAACTCGCTGAGGATTGGCTCACCAGTAATAATCCGCCGTAAATCCGGTTGCTTTGGCATAAAGGAAACACCCGGTGCAAAAATTAGCCTTTATCGATATCGTAATAGTTATTCTGTATCTGACTGGTACTTTGGTTATGGGTTTTCTTCTCGGTCGCAGGCAGAAAACCAGTGTGGATTATTTTCTTGCCGGCCGCAAGTTAAAGTGGTGGATGGTCGGGTTTTCTATGGTTGCAACGGACATCGGCTCGCTGGAGCTGGTGGGAGTAGCCGGTGGCGCTTATGTGTACGGTATGGTGCTGGCCAATTTCGACTGGGTCGCCTGTACAGTATCGATGATTATCGCGGCATTTCTATTTATTCCTTTCTATTGGAAAGCCGGCGTCTATACCATTCCGGAGTATCTGGGCCGACGCTATAACAGCGGCGTTCATGTGTTGACGGCGATAATCTGGGGTTTGTTTATGGTGGCAAACCTTGGGCTGCTTCTGTGGGCGGCAGCAAAAACAGTAAATGTGGTAATAGGCTGGCCGATGCCTCTGACAATAGTGTTGATAGCAGCTGTGGTAGGGTTTTATACTTTTTCCGGCGGCCTGGCGGCAGTGGTGTACACCGACGTATTGCAGTGCATTATATTGATTATAGGCAGTGTTGTGCTGCTGGCAGTGGGATTGGTCAAAATAGGCGGTATCGATGGGCTGGTGCATAAGGTTTCACTATTGCCGTCTAATAATGAGTATTATCTCAGACTGGTTTTGCCGGCGGACACGAAAACACCTTTCTCATGGTCGGCGGTATTGTTGGGGCTCGGCTTTGTGCTGGGGCCGGCCTACTGGGCAGGCAATCAGGTAATAGTGCAAAGATGTCTGGGAGTCGGCAGTCAGCATGAGGTGAAAAAGGCGGTTATTTTTGGCGCGTCCTTGAAAATAATTTTTCCGATTCTGATGGTGGTTCCCGGTATAATCGGTTTTGTCCTGTATCCGAAACTAAAATCAGGCGATGATATTTATGCGACGATGCTGTGTAATTTATTGCCGAAGGGATTGTTCGGCCTGGTGTTCACGGGCTTTCTGGCAGCGTTTATGAGTACTGTGGATTCTTATCTGAACTCGGCGTCAACGCTGTGGACTATGGATATTTATAAACGTTATATCAGTAAACAGGCCAGCTCGCATCATCTGATGATTGTTGGTAAAATATTAACGATTGTCTTTATTATATTAGCGGTCTATCTGGCACCGATGACCACCAAATTCAGCGGTATATTCAATGCACTGCAAACATTGCTCTCGATATTCCAGGGACCGACATTGGCGATACTGCTGCTGGGTATGGTCTGGAAACGGGCTAACAGTCCGGGCGCGATAGCAGGTCTGGTAGTCGGAGTCCTTACCAGTTCCACGCTGTTCTGGGTGCAGGCAGATATTTTTCAGGCAAAAGACCCTTACCTTTATATAGCA